>Ga0070741_10000404_pt1 | contig 161015 bp, 157 predicted proteins | sample Coa_R1_4_FD_66440 | JGI IMG/M metagenome (GOLD analysis project Ga0070741, IMG submission 66440) | Surface soil microbial communities from Centralia Pennsylvania, which are recovering from an underground coalmine fire - Coalmine... | ecosystem: Environmental > Terrestrial > Soil >... | reverse complement strand
AGTGCGCGGCGGCAGGACGATATCGGCGTCGAGATGGACGTACCAATCGTCGCGGTCCGGGGGGCGCTCCTGCATCAACTGACGCAGGCCGTGGTTGATGCCGGCCGCCTTGTTGAAGGCGAGCAGATCCACCCCCGATGCGCCCGCATAAAAGGCACTGGTGACTTCGCACCGGATATGGAAGTGCTCGCAGACGCGACGGGTACGGAAATCGCGCGGGCTGGTGACGACGACGAGCCGGTCGAAGACGTGACGATTTTCCCGCAGGGTCCAGACGAGGATATCGCCGTAATCGACTGAGACTATGACAGCGCTGATTTTCATCGGCTTAGCGGTGAAACGAGAAGAGCATGGTGGGAGTGGAGGAGGCGGTGGGAGCGGGCGTCGCGCCATTCGGGCGGATCCATCCGGTGTACGCCTGATGGTTGGCGCCGGTGACGCTCGTGCCGAGAAAGAAATTGATCATGGTATTTGCCGAGTTCTGGTAACCGCCGTTGACGAAATGCGTCTGGTCAGTCGTGGTGAAGTCAGTGCAGGGCCACGACAGGCCTTCACTGTTGGGCGTCGTGCCGTTGGCCCATTGATAGCCGCCCCACGAGAGTGCCGGAACGACGCTGTAGGCAAGATTGCCGGCCTCGCTGTCTTGCGGACCGTTGTTGTCGGCCTGGCGAATCTGCGCCTGAATCAGGAACTGGACGGTAAAGCCGTCTTCGTAGGCATAGGGTTCGGGATTGAGCGTGCCCGCCGCCGCGCATCCGCCGTAGGCGCGCGAATACAGGTAGGCGATCTTCAGATGCGGCCACTGCTGAAAAAGCTCGCGCAGGACGATGCCGGTCTGTTGTTCCCCATAGCAGGCAGCGACGGTGGCCTCGTCACCGGCCTGGCACGGCGTATGGGACAACGAGGACATCGAGGAAAAGCCCGCGGACGGTGAACCGGCGGCAGCTTCGATCGTGACCGCCTCAATCTGGTTGGCGACCAGCCCCTCGTTGGGCAGAACGGTATTTACGCAGTTGTACCAATAGGGAGCGGTGGTTTGAGAGTTGATACCTATCTGCGCCGCCCATTTATCCATCGTGGCCGAGGGCTGCGCACAATCGGCAAAGTAGACCGTCGGCGCGATGGTGGGCGTCGCGCCCTGCTGATCCTGGTAGAGCGTATAGTCGGCGGTGCCGGTCGCGCAGGCTGAGGGAGTCGGCGCGACCAGACCGTTGGCATGGTTCGGTCCGGTGCAGGTCTGTTGGATCGAAACCGAGAAGCCGATATGGGCGACGCCGATTTTGCCGGCTCCGCCCTCGGCGCAGGAGCCGCTCGGCGGGTTGCCGTTCTGACATAAGGGGACGACCGCCGCAGCGGCGCTTTTAAGTTTGGCGTCGTGCGGCGCGGAAGCGGTGGCCAGCACATTCGTGCCCTGGTACAGCCCCATCTCGAAGCCGGGAGTGAAGGCGGGATTTGGGGTGTAAAAGGCGGCAGGCGAATCGATCAGCGCCGCCACCCATCCCTGGGCCGAGGTGAGCGGTCCTGAGGCGGCGCGAAGCGGCAGAACCACGGCGACGACGAGCAGCGCGGTCAGCAGTCCGCGTCGGAGCCATCGCAGGGCGAACTTCGAATGACGTGGCCGCGCGCGGTGCGCGGAGCTGAGTCGCGGGTCGGCGCAGCGGAATCCGGAGAGTTCCATTGGTCGGGTATCCTTGGACGCAGTCGCGGCCGCGAACTGCTCAGTAGGTTTCGAGCGTGGAGCAGCGGACCAGACTGCCGGAGGCGCAGGTACCGCCGTTACAGGTGATCTTCAGGTCGAGCAGATCAGTGCCGGCGGCCGAGCTGGTGTAGGTATCGATGGTGTCGCACACCGGCGCCGTGGTGTTGCTCAGGGTGACGTTGGGCTCGCCCGACGGAACGGTGCCGTTCGCCCGCAGAACGACGGACCAATTGACGGCGCTGCCGGAAGCGACCGTCGAGACGCAACACAGATTGCTGAAGACGTGATTGGCCGGCACCGGACCGTTGTTGACGTTGGCCTCGGTGGCGCTGGAGAGCGGGCCCTGGAGATTGAAGTAAGCCGAGCCGCCGCTGGTGGTCGGCGCCGCGCTCGCGCCCTGAGACCCATAATCGACCTGAGTCCGAACGTTTTCGCCGACCGGATAGAGCATGATTTGATACGCGCCCGGTCCAGAATTGGTGGCGAGAACCTTGCCGATTTTCTGCGACTGGAGCAGCGCGCCGGCGTTGGCGCCCGCGTCGTGACAATCCCCCGGGACGCTGGCGCTGATCCCGACAAAATCGCCCGCCGTGGTGGAATTATCGAAGACGCAGGTCGCCAGACCAGTCAGTTGGATAGTGGCGGCGCCGCTCTTGCCGGCGCCCGCGACGGTAATCCCGACCATCCCGGCTGAATCCGTGGTCGCCGCGATAATTGCATTACCGGACTGAATCTTGGTCAGCGTGTTCAGGGTGGTGCCGGTAGTCGGATCGTTGTTGAGGACGACTTGGGGATACTGGGCGAGATCGCACTCGACCATGTGGGCCGAGCCGTCGTAGCACCAGACCGCGTTGGCTTTGGCCAGCGCCCCCTGCATCGGCACGCCGTTCAGACCGGTGACGAGCCAGCTCTGATTCGAACCGGCAACATCGCCGCCGCCGGCCGGAGTATCGGCGATGATTGACCAACTGTTGGGAGCGACGAACTGTATCCAGGTGGCGCGATTGGGCGGCGCCAAAACATAGCTTGAAGCGCCGTTAAGTTTGTCGCCGTTTGCGGCATTCGGCGTGATCGTGACGTTGGCGGAAGTCATCAGGTTGATAATCAGGAAGGAACAGTTCGGCGGCAGCCCGGTGGTGGCGGGCAGATTCTCGATAAAGTTGCCGCCGGTCGAATTGATCGTGATTACCTGATCGGTGCTGCACGAAGCCGTATCCGCGGTGCCTGTTCCGGTAATCGCGCGGGTATGAAGATGCACCTGCTGGGTGGTGGTGACCGCGGAGCCGGCTACGGATGTGGTATCGCCGCCAAGTGCCGGAAGGCGTGCGGCGCTGAGCGTGCCGGCACTGATATTCGACGCGTTGGTCGTATTGATCGTGGCCGACGGGGCGAAGCTTACGCCGTTGGTTTTGGTGCAGGTGAAGGTGCTGGGTGCCGCGAAAGTACAGTCGCCGCCGATCGTCGTTCCGGAAATCGTCGTGCCGCTGCCCGAGTAGTAGCCGAGCTGGCCCGAAGCTCCCGAGTTGACCTTGCCGGAGGCGCCGCCGCCACCGCCGCCGGCGCCGTTGCCCCACGGGGCCGCCATTGCCGACGGAACGCCGAAAATCGCGACGAGGAGCGCGGGCAGAAGAAAGCTCGCCAGCGGGCGATAGGGCGGGGCGGGGCAAGCGCTGGCGCGGCGGAGCAGTGGATTTCGTCGGACCAGCATCGCTTATTGCTCCTCCCAGGTGTAGCAACTGACCGGTGCGCTCCCCTGCGCTTCCGCATCGAGACGTTGATGGATCGCGTCAAGGCCGCGCAGCGGAAAATCCTGGTCGGTCATCAGGACATTGGCGGGAACCGGAAAACCGACGGTCTGGGATGGGGCGGGGCTTGCCGGGTCGCCGGCCGAATCGCCCGGCATCACCATCGCCGCGATACCACCGGCGGTGCCGGCACAGTAAATCGTCCAGCCGTAGCGCGCGCGGTTTGCCGCCAGCAGCTCCGTCGGCGCGGTGTTCGAAATCACCACGGCCGTGCCGGGTTGGCCGGTGGTTGCCTGATTAATCGCATTGCCGGCATAAACCGCTGGCGGAGCGAAGACTGCTACAGCAAGAGTGAAGAGGAGTTTTCTGCGAGCACTCCACGCAAATTGGGCATGGTTCAACATGCCCGACGATTTTTCAGAAATTCGCCGAAGGCATAAGGGTGAAATATTTCAGTAAGCAAAACTGAAGCAGCATCGGCCAAGAAGGCCTTAACGCCAGCATCACAGTCGCGTGATAGGCGGGTAATCGAGCGCAATTACCGTCAGCCAACCATGCGAAGGCCGGAAGGATCGCTCCCGGTGAGACGCCCGAAACCCAACGCGCGGGTGCAGCAGCGATGCGTCGGCTGCGGGATGCTCTATGCAGTCGCCAATATGATGGCGTCGAGCGTCGGGCTGTGTGAGCGATGCAACGGCAAGTCGCCGTTCAGTTGGCGCACGGTCTATGACCGCGAGCGGCGGATTGGCCGAATTCCCGCGAATCTTGCGGGCGAGAGCTGAGCGCTTTCAGCCGAAAGCGGCGGACGAGATTTGCGGCGCGGCTGCGGGCGGTGACGTTCCGCCGGTCTCGTCGATGAGAGCGCAAAAATGACGCGGAACGGCGCCGGCGGCAGTCGCGAGTCACCCGGAGGTGCGGCGAAGCCGGCGCATAACCGGTGCCGGCGGCGGCAAGTCGCGGGCGCGAAGCAGGCTATCGAGTTCGTCGAGCAGGCCGCGATTATCATACAGCGGCAGGGTTTTGGTCGCCGTCAACTCGTGGGAGCGCAACCGCTTCGTGGTCGCGCGCCACAAGCTCATCGCGACCACGTAAGCGCCGAGGGATGCGCCCCAGGCGAAGTATTCAAGGTGATCGACCAGCGCCAAAAGCAGCAGGACATAGGCGAAGTCACGGCCGGTCAACTGCTCGAGATGATCGAGCCAGGCTTTCGCCGCAGGACCGTCCACGCGCCGCGCCCGCTGCCCGGCGACATAAAAAGTGATCATCCCGCCGAGCATCACGGCAATCAGGACGAGATAAGCCGAGCGCGCGCTCGCGCGGTAGCATCCGATCATGATCCCGACGAACAGACAGAGGTGCACGAGATTATCGGTCAGCGTGTCCAGATGAGCGCCGAAGCGGGATTCGGCGAACTTGAGGCGCGCCACTTCACCGTCAACGCCGTCGAGCGTCGTCGAAGCGAGGAAAAGAGCGGCGGCGGCCAGCCGCACGCTATAAGCCGGAATCGCGAAGAGGACGGCGCTCAACAGTCCCACGATCGTCGCCGCGACGGTTACCTGATTGGGCGTGATGGCGGTGCGGGCTATTTCGAGGCTGATCCGCCACGAGAGGCGCCGGTCGATCATCCGGGCGAGGGGAGCGTCCTTCGCCGCGGTCTGACGGGGTAGCTCGCGCGCGAGGCTCAATTCGACGTCGTGCGCCGCGACAGTGCCGTCGAGCGCCGGCGTCGGCACGTCGCACGCGAGGCGGGGCGCGCCCTCGAGGAGCTGCCGGCTCGTGCCGACTTCAACCCGCGTGCAACCGCCGCCCGCCGCAGAACAGCAGCTAACGGCATGGTCCGGATGTGCGCGATGAAGATCGAGCAACCGCTCGAGATGGAACGGCGAGAGGACCGGATTGCCGTGAATCCGCAAGCACAGCGCGTGTGGCCCCATCCGGCGCAGGATCGAATCGAGCGACGCGACGAATTCGATCTCCAAGGCGGCAACGAAAGGGTGAGCCTCCGGAAGCTTTGCTGAAGTGGTGCCGGCGCCGCCAACATAGATGCGCTGCGCACCGACCCGCTGACAGCAGAGGACCAGCCGAACCAGCAGCGAGAGCCCGAAGATTGGCGTCGCGGGACGCGAGGGCATCTCGATCAGGGCCGCATGGAGGCGCTGCGGGATCGCGATCGAAAAAGGCGCGCCGTCGCGACCGCGAACCCTTGGCGGCGCGAAGTGTACGTCGTTTTCAGCATCGGTAACGGCCCCGGCGATGACCACCTTGTCGCGCTTGTCCGGTGAATGCCCCATAAAGGCGAGAGACTGCCGTATAATTCAATCGATATGCAATATGCGTCTGTTTGCAGCGAAGCCGCGCCTGATGCTGCCCGATCAGGTGGCGAGACCGGATCAACTTCACCCACGATGCGCGTGCGACGAGCCGAATGGTAAAATTTCGCGGTAACGGGGCGATATGGCGCGTGCAGGATTTTACGCCGTCGAGTCCGGCAAGATCTCGTTTCGGCGCGACGGCAACTGGTACTCGGACGAAGAGCGGATCGATAACCCGCGGATCGCGTTGTTGTTCAGCCGCAGTATCCGCGTCAATCCGGACGGCAGCTACTACCTGCAGGTGGCCGAAGAGCGCGCGCCGATTACGGTCGAGGATACGCCCTACGTGGTGACTACGGTGGAGGACGGAACCGACGGCGACGACCTGGTGGTCGTCACCAATGATGGGGAGCGCGAGCGGCTCGACCCGACCACGCTCGAAGTGGGGCGCGACGACGTGTTGTATTGCCGGGTGAAAGGGGGAAGGTTTCGCGCCCGCTTTCTGCGCAGCGCCTATTACCATCTGAGCGGCCGTTTCGAGGCGACTGATGACGGGCGGTTTGTGATCCGCATCGGCGGGCGGCGCTTTCCGATTCGGCCGACCCTGTAGCCGCGGGGCTCGGAGTTCCCCTGAAAAGTTGAACGCGCTGACGCTTTGGAGTTGACTTCGGCCCGGGGGATTGGCGTGGCCGCAGTAACTAACCGAATCGTCGAGTGGATCGAGCGGTTCGTGATCGGCTATGCGCCGAATCCGCACGAGCGGCCGTTTCTCGCGCGGACCGCGACGCAGGCGCGCGACGATGTGCGGGTGACGGTTGCGGTGCCGAGCGATCGCGAGGCCGAACACATCTTCGGCGTCCATTTGGCGCATCGCGGGCTGCAGGCGGTCTGGCTCGAGATCACCAACGAAGCGCGGGAGGCGCTGTGGCTGGATCGCGTCTGTCTCGATCCGGATTATTTTACCGCGGCGGAAGCGGCCCGACTCGCGCGCTACGCGATGGGCAAGCGGCTGTTGGCGTTCGGCCTGCTTGGATGGATGTACCTGCCGCTGCTGCCGATCCTGCCGCTGAAGTTGTGGGGTGCGCGGATTGCCAATCGTCGGATGACCGAGGTCTTTCGCGAACTGAGCTTTCCCGGCGGCGCAATCGCCGCGCGGCAGCGGGTCAGCGGCTACGTCTTCACGCCCCTGGACGAGGGCGTCAAGCACGTCAACGTGCGCCTGCTGAACGCCGCAAGGTCGCTCGAGTTCGAGTTTACGATCGCGGTCCCGGGACTTCGCCTGCCGGCGGCGGAAAGCGCTGCCGTCGGCGCAGAGGTCGATGAGGCTGGGCTGCGCCGATGGCTCGAGCGGCAGCCGCGCTGCACCAGCAACGCCGCGGGAACGGTTGAGGGCGATCCACTGAACCTCGTGATTGTCGGCGAGCGGACGCGGCTTGAGGAAGGTTTCCGAAGCTGGGACGAGACCGAGACGTTGACTCCGGCGACGGCGTGGAAGACGGTGCGGGCGTTCGTCCTTGAGTCGCGGTACCGTTACTCGCCGGTGAGCCCGTTATATCTTGACGGACGGCAGCAGGACCTGGCCCTGCAGCGCGCGCGCCTCAGTCTCAACGAGCGGCTCCATCTGCGCCTGTGGGCGACCGGTCTTCGGTTCGGCGGCCAGCCGATATGGATCGGGCAGGTAAGTCGGGATATCGGCGTGCGCTTGACGCTGAAGACGTGGAACCTGACGACCCATCTGATCGATCCCGAGGTGGACGAGGCGCGCGACTATGTCCTCAACTCGTTGCTGGCGGCGCGGCGAGTGGCGCGTCTGGGGCTCATCGCGGGAGTTGATGCGGCCTCTCGCGAGGCGCCGCGCCGCAATCTGACCGGCGATCCATACTTCACCGATGGGCGCCGCGCAGTGCTTGTGCTTTCGGCGATTGAGACCAAAGCGGAACTGCTGGGATGGTCGATGAGTACCGCGGATGAACCGGGCGCGGCGCGCGCCGTGCCGAATGGAGGAGGATGATGGAGCCGGCGCTGCATATTGTGCTGGTGCGGCCGGAGATACCGCAAAACACCGGGTCGATCGCGCGACTGGCGGCGGCGACGCGCGCGCGGCTGCATCTGGTGGGACCGCTCGGCTTCTCGCTCGAGGATCGCTACCTGAAGCGCGCCGGACTGGATTACTGGCCGCTGGTCGACCTGCGCAAGTATCAGGATTGGAACGAGTTTGACGGGTTGTTCGGGAGCTCGCAGGGGCCCAGCTTCAAGTATTTCTCCGCGCGCACCACGAAGACGTACGTCGCGGCGCAGTATCGAGCCGGGGATTTCCTTGTCTTCGGCAGCGAAACCAAGGGGCTCGGACGAGAGTTTATTCAGGAACGGGAGCATGCGGCCTACCGGATCCCGATCTTCGAGCCGGGCGTAAGGAGCTTGAACCTCGCCAATGCAGTATCGATCGTGGTTTACGAGGCGTTGCGGCAGCTCGGGATGCTGTAACCGGCAGCGCGCCGCAATTCGCCTGAATCATCCGGGCATAGCTGGTCGGCGGCTCAGTGATAGCCGGAGGGGTCGCCCGGATAGCGGGGATTACCGTTGATCGACAGGGGAATCGACATGGACTCGACCGGCCGCGCGTAGCGCGGTCGCACCAGCGCCGCAATCAGGCCGATCACCATCAGAGCGAAGCAGGTCTCGGCGAAGGCGTCGCCGATAATCGTGTAAAGCGTGCGTTCCGGACGCCATCGAACGATTTCGGACTCGACGCCGCGGGTGAAAAGAGGGGTGCGAGCGGTGATTTCGCCACTCGGCGCGATTACCGCGCTGATCCCGGTGTTGGCTACCCGAACCATCGGAACCTTGGTTTCAACCGCGCGCATCGACGCCATCGCGAGCAGTTGATAGGGCGCGGAACTCTCGCCATACCAGGCGTCGTTGGTGATATTGACGAGCACGTCAGCGCCGTCCTTGACCGCCTGGCGAGCCAGGTTCGGGAAGATGCTCTCATAGCAGATAAGAACGCCGAGCCTGGCACCCTTGAGCTCGAAAATCGTCTGGGCGCGGCCGGGGAACATATCGCCAAAGCCGGTGACGACGCGATTGACGAAAAAGCCGAAGACGCTGCGGAGCGGAACATACTCGCCGAAAGGCACGAGCTGGATTTTGTCGTACCAGGCGAGCACCTGACCGGTGCCGGAAACCAGATAGGCGCGGTTGTAGAAGCCGACGCGATTATCCTGCACCCCGAGCGCAGGCGCGCCGAAGAGGATCGGATCGCCAAGATGAGCCGCGAACCTGAGCAGACGCTGTCGATAGGCCTCGTCGGCAGCGAATTGGATCGGATAGCGGTCTTCGGGTTGGAAGAAGAACGCCGCGGCGGCCTCGGGCCAGATGATCAGGTCGGCGCCGCGCCTCGCGGCCGTAGCGCTTTGGTCGAGGTAAACCTGAAAACTGGTTTCGAGAAACCGCGGATCCCATTTGAGCGACTGGGGAATATTCCCCTGGACCATCGCGACTTTAAGCGTGCCCGTCGCCGACCTTCGGGCGAGCCGATGGAGACGCAGTGAGCCGAAAAGCTCGGCCCCGACCATCAGGAAGGTGAGGACAGCGAGGCTCCAGGCCTGGAGACGGCGCGACCCTGCCTGCGCGAGAATCAGGAAAACCACGGCGTTGGCCAGCATGATCAGGGCCGAGAGGCCGTAAACCCCGGTGAACTCGACAAATTGGATCAGATCGAGATTCTGATAGGCCGTGTAGCCCAGCAGGTTCCAGGGAAAGCCGATCGGAAAATAGGTGCGAACCCATTCGATCGCCGTCCACGCGATCGGCAGCGTCACCACGATCGGAAGACGCAGGCGCGCTCCGGCATAAACCGCGATCGTAAACGCGCCGGCCGTATAAATTGCGAGGACCCCGGCCAAAAGAAGCATCGGCAGCACCGCCACAGCGAGGCCGATACTGGTGAAGTTGTGCAGCGTGAAAACGATCCAGTAGACCGAGCCGACATAGCAGGTGAAACCCTGCAACCACGAGTAGAGAAAAACCTGACGCGGCTTCAGACCAACCAGCGCATAGAGAAGCGGCACGAAGGCGATCCACGCGAGCAGGCTCAGGTCGAGTTTCGGAAAGGCGGCCGCGAGGGCGAGGCCGCTAAGCAGTGCGAGGGCGACGCGAGTGGCGGTGGTCATAGGTGGTGTTGTCGAGCAGTTAAGGGTAGCTGTCCGGCGCGGTCGGTTCTACGGACCGCCCTCTCGAGTTGGCGAAAGCTGCGCGGAGCCGCGGGAATCGTCCGTGCTCGCCGCCGAACCTTGTCCAATACGGCGGCGGCGCCCAAAGGGAAAAGCCTGTCAGGCCAGCGGGAGAAGATGGTCGAGCGGTAGGACGCCGGCGCAGGGCGGAGCACCGTCGAAACGGTCGTAAAGATCCGCCACGTCGCGCCAGCTCTGCACCAGAGCGACGGCGCCCGCGGGTGGCAGGGGCAGATCGCCGCGAACGCGCCATTCGCGCTCGAAAGTCCAATCGACCGGTGACGGCCGCATCAGATCGAGGCGGACGACGCGCCACATCTCGTCCGGGGGAAGGAGCGCGCGCGCTTCGTTAAGCGGCAGATAGATCACCGGCCGCGCCCCCATCGTGAAGGCGTAACGCCGGTCGAGCGCGATACCGAACGGCTGATAGCGACGGCGGTTAGCGCGCGCCAGCAAACGCCCCAGCTCCGTCGGCGGCGCATCGAACAGACATACCGCGCGATGCCCACCGAGAAGCATCCGGCTCGACCCGCGAACGACGCGCTCGCGCAGAATCGCGACGAGGTTATCGAGCGCATCGGCGGCGCGTGAGGCGCGCGTAAAATGCGCCAGCATCGGCTTTTCGCGGTTGAGGGGGTCAGCGGTGGGCATCGGTGTCTGCAGCCGTGGCGCGGACGGCGCGCGCGCGAGGCTTGCGGCGCGCGCCGCGCCGGTCGGCGTCGGCGAGAGCGGCAAGAAGCTCGCGCTCGCGCGCGAACATCCGCCGCGCTTCCGTCGCGCCGCGTTCATGATCATAACCGAGGAGATGCAGCAGGCCGTGAATCAGCAGCATCCGAAGGCGCAGCGTCAGCGGCAGCCCCATGCTATCTGCCTGCCGGACGGCGGTATCGAGCGAGATGACAATGTCGCCTAGCGGGACGGGAACGCCGTCGGGCCTGAGAGGCTGCGGCACGGCCGGCGGGGACTCGAACTGCGGGAAGGAGAGAACGTCGGTCGCCCGGTCTTTGCCGCGAAACGTGCGATTCAGCTCGCGGATCGCGCGATCGTCGGTAAGGAGCAGCGAAAGCTCGCAGTGCCCGAGGTCGAGCAGCCTGAGCAGGCGGACAGCATCTCGGCGGAGCGCGATTCCATAAGGGCGCCCGCCGCGCGCCTGGCAGGTCAGACTGACGAGCGCGCGCGCGGTCAAGTTTCCGAGGAGTCGGGCAATTCCGCGGCTTGATCGTTACGGCCGAACGATTCGTAAGCTGCGATCACGGCCTGCACCAGGCGATGGCGCACCACGTCGCGCTCGTTGAAATGGATAAACTTGATCCCCGGCGTGTTGGCGAGGACGGTGCGCGCCTCCTTGAGACCGGAAAGCTTGCCGCTCGGCAGATCGATTTGCGTGATATCGCCCGTAATGACCGCCTTCGAACCATAGCCGAGACGGGTCAGAAACATCTTCATCTGTTCCGAGGTGGTGTTCTGCGCCTCGTCGAGAATGATGAAGGAATCGTTGAGCGTGCGCCCGCGCATAAACGCGAGCGGCGCGACTTCGATCGTCCCGCGCTCGAGCATCCGCCGCGCCCGATCGAAATCGACCATGTCGTGGAGCGCGTCGTAGAGCGGACGCAGATATGGGTTGACCTTTTCCGCAAGGTCGCCGGGCAGGAAACCGAGTTTTTCCCCCGCCTCGACCGCAGGACGGCACAGCACCATCCGCGTGACCTGATTCTTCATCAGGGCGGCAAGCGCCATCGCCATCGCGAGGTAGGTTTTGCCGGTGCCGGCGGGACCGATCCCAAAGACGATATCGTGCGTGCGAATCGCGTCAATATAGATTTTCTGATTGAGGCTCTTCGGCGAGATAACGCGCTTATGCGCCGAGACGTAAACCGTGTCGAGGAAGATCTCCTTGATGTCAGCGTTGCGGTCAGCGCGCAGGATACGGATCGAGTACTCGACGTCGCTGGAATACAGCGGATATCCGCGTTTCAGCAGTTCGTACAGATCGCTCAGCAGCTTCCCTGCGATAACCTGTCCGCCGTGGTCGCCTGCGATACGGAGCGTATTGTCGGCGACCGCGATCGAGACGTCGAAACCCTGCTCGATCGCGCGAACATTGCCGTCGTGTTGCCCCAGCAATTCGGTGAAGAGGCGATGATCGTCGAAGTGAAGCTCAACCTTGTCGAGCGTCGGGAGGGGAGCGAGATTGCCGTTACTTCTATTGATTTCTTCGGCCACGCCGCTATTTCGATCCATCCTGCCCGCTAATCGTAGTCCTTTGCGCGGCTTTGTGAAAACCGGCGCGCATTAAGCAAGCGTTACGGATTGATTTTAGATAACAGGGAGGCGACGGGGTCAACCGAGGATGCGCACACGGAAAGGCACGCAGTCTGCTCATTGCGTGCCTCAGCATATCGCCGAGGAAGTGCTATCCGTCTCCCTCGCCCGTGGCTTCGGTCCGCAGAACGACAATGGGCGGAGCGGCGGCGGCCTCAGGGACCGCTCGCCGGCCGCGCCGGCAAGGCCGCCGTCAGTCTTTCTCAGGACGATCTCGTTATCCGCTGCAGTTGCTCGACGATGGCGTCGAGCGCGGCGCCGATTTTCGCGGGATTGCGGCCGCCGGCCTGAGCAAAGTCGGGACGCCCGCCGCCGGAACCGTCGATAACCGGTGCGACCAGCTTGACGATATCGCCGGCCTTCACGCGGCCGACGAGGTCGGCAGTGACGGCGACGAGCAGTGCTGCCTTGTTTTCTCCCAGATCGGAGCCCAAGGCGACCACCGCCGATTTATGCTGGTCGCGCAGGCGATCGGCGATATCGCGCATCGCGCGCGGTTCGACACCGTCGAGCTTGCGCGTGATGAGCCTGACGCCGTTGACGTCGAGGATGTCCTCGGCGGGCTTGCCGCCGGTCTCGCCGGAAATCAGCTTCTGCTCGAGGGCGCGCAGTTTCTTTTCGAGTTCTTTCTCCCGCGCGAGCATCGCCTCGAGCCGTTCGAGGGCATTCTCGTCGCGAGCGCCGAGCCGGTCACCCAAGGAGGCGAGGATCTTTTCGCGACGGCGAATGGCGTCGAGGGCAGCCTGCCCGGTCAATGCCTCGATCCGACGCACACCGGCCGCGACACCGGACTCGGCGGCGAGCCTGAAGAAACCGATATCACCGGTGCGCCTGACGTGCGTGCCGCCGCAGAGTTCGGTCGAGAAATCCCCCATGCGGACGACGCGGACGCGATCGCCGTACTTGTCGCCGAAGAAAGCGAGCGCGCCGGTGCGGATGGCGTCGTCGTAGGCCATCTCTTCGGTCGTGACGTCGGCGTTTTCGCGGATGCGGGCGTTGATCTCCTCTTCGATGGTGAGAAGATCGCTTTCGGCGAGCGGGCCCTGGTGGCTGAAGTCGAAACGCAGCCGGCCGGGCTCGACTAATGAACCAGCCTGATGGACCTCGGCGCCGGCTATCTCACGCAGGGCGTAGTGAAGGATATGAGTGGCGGAGTGATTGCGCATCGCGGCGTCGCGGCGTGCGCGATCGACTCGAAGCGATACGCGCCGGCCGGGTGCGAACTCGCGCGCGTCGCCGCGCAGCAGCCGCCCGAGATGAAGAATCGCGCCGTTCTGCTTGCGGGTATCGAAAACCTCGAGGAGCGCGCCGGACTCCGTTTCGATTACTCCGCGATCGCCCACCTGACCGCCGCCTTCGGGATAAAAGGGGCTTTCCGCCGTGACCAGAGTGAAGTTGCCGTTGTCCGCATTCGCGGCGATCACCTCGGAATCGGCGTTGTATCGATCGGCGCCGACGAAACGCGAGGATCCGGCACCGAGCATGATTTCCGGCGCGACGGTGTCGTCCTTGCGCGCGGCGCGGGCGCGCTCGCGCTGCCGCTCCATCAGATGGTTGAACTCGTCGAGATCGACCGTCAGGCCGTCATCGCGCAGGATGTCCTGGGTAAGATCGATGGGGAAGCCGTAGGTGTCGTGGAGTTGGAAGGCGAGCTCGCCCGGGAAACGATCGCGCTTGGCGCCACCCTCGCGTTCGCGCCATTCGGCGATCAGTTCGAGGCCGCGTTCGAGCGTCTGGCTGAAACGCAATTCCTCGCTCTCGACCTGCGCCTGAATCTCGCTCTCACGGAGGGTGAGCTCGGGATACGCGTTTTTCATGCTGGCGATAACCCCGCGCACGCAAACCGCGGCGAGAAACCCGGGTCGCGCGCCGAGACGATTGCCGTGGCGGACGGCCCGACGAATCAGCCGTCGCAGGACGTAGCTGCGGTCGGCGTTGCCGGGTTTGACGCCGTCGGCGATCAGAAAAGTCGCGGCGCGGGCGTGGTCGGCGATAGCGCGGTAGGAGACGTCGGCGGGCGAGCCGCCATACTTCGGCGCCGGTCGCGTTGCCGAAGCGTTTTCTTCGATGACGCTGATGATCCGTTGAAACGCATCGGTTTCATAGTTGCCCAGGTAGCGACCGCTTTCGAGGCTCTGGAGGACCGCCGCGACACGTTCGAGCCCCGTACCGGTATCGACGTGCTTCATCGGCAGAGGCGTGAGCTGGCCCGAGGAATCGCGATTATACTGAATGAACACCAGGTTCCCCAGCTCGATAAAGCGGGCGCATCCGTCAACGTTGACGCCGCAGACCGCCGCCGGATGGGGGCAGAAAGCGGAGGCCTCGGGTCCGCGATCGATATGAATTTCGGAGCAGGGACCGCAGGGACCGGTCTCGCCCATCTCCCAGAAATTGTCCTTCTCATCGAAGGGCAGAATGTGCGTGATGGGATCGACGCCGCCGGCCTTCCAATCGATCGCGGCCTGCGAAGCCAGCCAGGCGTCGCGCGCTTCGTCGTCCGTGCGATAGATCGTTGCGTAGAGTCGTCCGGCCGGGATCGCCCAGACCCGGGTGATCAATTCCCAGTGCCAGGCGATGGCCTCGGTCTTGTAGTAGTCGCCGAAGGACCAGTTCCCCAGCATCTCGAAGAACGTGTGATGGTAGCCGTCGCGGCCGACCGCCTCGAGGTCGTTATGCTTGCCCGAGATCCGCAGGCACTTCTGGCAATCGGCGACGCGCCGGGAAGTCGGCGTGCGCAGGCCGAGAAAATAGTCCTTGAACTGCACCATCCCGGCGTTGGTGAAGAGCAGCGTCGGGTCGCCCTTGGGGATAAGCGACGCCGAGGGCACGACGGTATGGCCGCGTTTGCCGAAGAAATCGAGGAACGAGCTGCGGATAGCGTCGGTGGTCCAGCGCATACGCGCCTATTCTAACGCGATCGCGAGCATTTCCGCACGTCGCTGATTCCGGGCTGAAGTGACGGCTCAGGAGCTCCTCAGAATGACGGCTGCGTGCCCGGCGAGGCGCTGGCGGCCGGACCCATCATCGAGAGGTCGGGCGCCTGCGACGCCCATGGCTCGGCGACCACCGCCGAAATCGAGCTGCGCGGCGATCCGGTTAGTACGCGATCAGTCCAGGCGACGTACACCAGGGTGCGATGGGCCGCATCCCAGAAGCGCGTGATATGGAGATGCTTGAACAGCACCGAGCGGCGTTCGCTTAGCGCATCCTCGCCGTTGGCGAACGCTTCCTTGACCTTTATCGGACCAGTCTGACGTACCGCGACCGAAACGTCGGAGGTTTGTTCGGCCAGGCCGAGGGCGCCTTTGATCCCGCCCTTTTGCGACTCGCTGATAAAAATTGTGATGCCGTCGATTTTGGGGTCGTCGTACGACTCGATCACGATCTTGTGGCTCGGACCCAGGAGCTTGAACTCGGTATTCACGGAGCCGATTTCGTTCGGACCCCTCTGACAAGCCGCAAGCAGGACGAGGGCCATCATCGCGCTAATCATGATCCGGCGCCGCGCCGAACAGCTTGATAACGTTTGCTTCATTGCGGGCAGCATCGCGGTTCCGATCATAGCACCCCAGGCGTTTGCCGCCGTCGCGGCGTTTGTGGCATTAGACGATTACTTTCCCAAACTCCGGTAAGCGCGTTAAGACTCATGAGTGAATCAGCATCAGCCTCGGTCGAACCCCGCCGGCGCATCCAGTTTGCCTTCACCGACGAGCAGGAAGAGTTTCGCGCCACCCTGCGACGTTTTCTGACCGATCGCTCGCCCACCACGGAAGTGCGTCGGCTGATGGCGACCGCGGAGGGCTACGATCCGCAGGTCTGGCAGCAGATGAGCGAAGGTTTGGCACTGCCCGGTCTGGCGATTCCCGAAGAATACGGCGGAGGCGGGTTTGGGATGGTCGAACTCGGCATCGCGATGGAGGAGATGGGGCGCACGCTGCTCTGCGCGCCATATCTTTCAACGGCGGTGCTCGCCGCCAACGCGATCCTCAACGCCGGAACCGAGGCGCAGAAGAAAGCCTTGCTGCCCGATATCGCCGCCGGCGCGCGCCGCGCAACCTTCGCCATCACCGAGCCGGACGGCAATTGGGATCCGGCGGGAATTCAAACGCGCGCGGCCGCCGACGGCTCCGCGTACCGCCTGGAGGGCGTCAAGAGCTACGTCCTTGATGGCCATACTGCCGACCTGCTGGTGGTGGCCGCGCGCCTCCCGGATTCCGGACCGGACCACCTCGGCCTCTTTACCCTTGCCGCGAACTCGAGCGGGGTCGAGCGGAGCCTGCTCGAGTCGATGGACCCGACGCGCAAAATCGCCCGGATCGAGCTGCATGGAGCGCGCGCTGAGCTGCTTGGCGACGGCGCGGACGCCACCGCGGCAATTCGTTGTACGCTGGATCAAGCAGCGGTCGCGCTCGCCAACGAAATGATGGGCGGCGCGCAGGCGCTGCTCGATTCGGCGGTCAATTACGCCAAGATGCGGGTCCAGTTCGGCCGTCCGATCGGATCGTTCCAGGCCATCAAGCACAAACTCGCGGACATGCTGCTCGAGGTCGAGTTGGCGAAATCTGCGGCGTATTACGCCGCCCAGGCGGCCGCCGCCCAGGATGCGGAATGGCCGGCGCTCGCCAGCCTCGCCAAGGCGTCGGCGTCCGAGAGCTATTTGCATACCGCGATCGAAACCATCCAGATCCACGGTGGTATTGGCTTCACGTGGGACAACGACACCCATCTATGGTTCAAGCGCGCGAAAAGCTCGGAGGTTTTCCTCGGCCAGCCGAGTTACCATCGCGAGCTGCTGATGCAGCGTTGGGGAGTATGATCGCATGAGTCAGGTTAGCGAAGCCGAAGTCCGCGCCGAAGTTCGCGAGTGGTTGAACGCCAACTGGAATCCGGACCTGTCACTGGTCGAGTGGCGCAGCAAACTCGCCGATTCCGGCTGGGGGATGCCGCAATGGCCGCGGGAATGGTACGGGCGCGGCCTGCCGATGAAACTGGTCCGCGTCGTCGAAGAGGAATTCGCCAATGTCGGCGCGGTCGGGATCGCGCGCTCCGGCGTGCGCCTCCTCGCCGCCGCCACGCTCCTTGAACACGGTACCGATCAGCAAAAAAAGAAGTTCCTGCGCCGTATCCTCACCGGCGAAGATACCTGGTGCCAGTTCTTCAGCGAGCCGGGCAGCGGTTCGGATCTCGCCGGCGCGACGACCCGCGCCGAGCTGCACGGCGACTTCTGGATCGTCAACGGCCAGAAAGTATGGACCACCAGCGCCCATCACGCCGATTACGGGCTTCTGCTGGCGCGGACCGATTGGGACGCGCCGAAGCACGAAGGTCTCTCTTTCTTCGTGATCGAGGTCAAACAGCCCGGGGTCGATGTTCAGCAATTGCGGCAGATGAACGGCCACGCGTCGTTCAACCAGGTCTTCTTCACCGATGCCAAAGTGCCGGTCGAGAACCTGGTCGGCAAGGTCAACGAAGGATGGAAGGTCGCGGTGACCACGCTCGCTCATGAGCGGCGTGGCGCCGATGGGCTCGCGACCCCTTCGCGCCGCGGCCCCCGCGTCGGCCGCATCTACGAGGAAGAGCGCCTCGAGAACGAGCGCGCCAATGAACCCTACAAGTGGTATCCGCAGCGCGCCGGTCGCGTCGATCTGATTCTCGAGCGGGCCCAGGAGACCGGAGCGATTCGCGACCCGATCGTGCGCCAGGAGATCGCGCGGCTGATGATCCTGGCGAAATCCGCCGAATGGACCGCGCGCCGCGCGCGCGCATCCCAACAGCAGGGGCGGCCGCAGGGACCCGAAGGATCGCTCGGCAAGCTCGCGGCGAGCCATGTCGCCCGCGCCTGCGCGCGCGTGCACACGATGATCACCGGCACCGCGGCGATGCTCACCGGCAGGGAAAGTCCGCGCAACGGCATCATCGCCGAAATTCTCGTCTCTGTCCCGGCGGTATCGATCGCCGGCGGTACCGACGAGATCCAACGCAATATCATTGCTGAACGGGTTCTCGAGCTTCCCAAGGAACCGCGTTTCGATACGGGTCCCTTCCGCAACGTGCGCCGCAACTGACAGGGCGATTCAGCCGACAAGGAACTACGACGATGGTCGAACGCAAGCAACGCATCCCCTTCCGCGATTTCTCGACGCTCAGCCCCGAAGATCGCCAAATCGGCGAACGGACCCAGGTCAACGGCAAGGTGGTCAACATCTTCCGCGTCCTGATGCAGCATCCGCGGCTCGTCCGCGCCTGGGGCAGGTTCGCGAACTATATCTTGTCCGATCAGCAGACTCTCGCGCCGCGCGAACGCGAGATCATCATCCTGCGCATCGGATGGCTCAACCAGGCTCCGTACGAATTCGAGCAGCACGTGCGCATCGGCAAGGCCGCGGGCCTCACCGATGATGAGATCGAACGTATCCGCCAGGGGCCGAGCGCCGGATGGAATACACACGACGCCGCGCTGCTGCAGGCCGCCGATGATTTGTTCAACGACTCATGTGTTGCCGACGCGACCTGGAACACGCTGGCGCAGCGCTACAACACCGAGCAGTTGATGGACGTGGTCTTCACGATCGGTCAATACAACATGGTCTCGTGGGCCCTCAATAGCTTCGGCGTCCCACTCGATGACTACCTGCCGGGCGCCCGAAAATAACCCGCGGCCGACACCGTGATGCTCCGCGTTGCGCTGCTCGACGATTACGCCAACGTCGCGCTCGAATCGGCCGACTGGTCGGTGCTCAAGGGTCGGGCGGAAATCAGTGTCTTCAATCGTCATCTTGCGGCGAGCGAAGCGGCGGCCGTGCTGCAGCCGTTCGACGTCCTGTGCACGATTCGCGAGCGGATGAGCATGCCGCGCAGCCTGTTCGAGCGGCTGCCGAACCTGAAACTGGTGACGATCATCGGCGCATCATTGCCCAACCTCGACATGGAGGCGGCCACCGACCATGGCGTCGTGGTCTCGGGTTGGAATCTGTCGAATCCGCTCTATCGGCAAATCCTGACGGCGACGCCCGAGCTGACCTGGGGCCTGATGATTGCCACCGTGCGGCACATGAGCCTCGAGGATCGACGGATGCGTGCGGGCGGATGGCAAAGCACGATCGGTATCAACCTTGCCGGTCGCACCCTGGGCCTCCTCGGTCTGGGGACCATCGGCAAGCGGATGGCTCACTACGCGCGCGCCTTTGACATGTCGGTAATCGCGTGGAGCCAGAATCTGACGCCTGAGGCCACGGAGGCATCCGGCGCAAAATGGGTATCGAAGGACGACCTTTTCCGCCTCTCGGACATCGTCTCGATTCACGTGCGGCTCAGTGATCGCACACGCGGCCTCGTCACCGCGCGCGAGCTCGGGTTGATGCGCCCGACGGCGTATCTCATCAACACTTCGCGCGGCCCTATCGTCGTCGAATCAGACCTGCGCAAAGCCCTCAGCGAAGGGCGCATCGCCGGCGCCGGCCTCGACGTCTTTGACGAGGAGCCGCCACCACCCGATCATCCCTTTCGCGCGATGGACAATGTCACCCTGACGCCCCATCTCGGTTATGTGACGCGGGAGACGCTGCGCGCCTTCTACACCGACACGCTCGAGGCCGTGGCCGCCTTCGTCGAGGGCAAGCCGATCCGCGTCGCGAATCCGGCGGCGCTCGATCATCCGCGCCAGCAGAGGGCGTCGGGCTGAGTTCATTTTCGCTAGCGGGAGCATCGCCGATGACGGGACCTTGCGACGGACTGCGCGTGCTGGATTTTACGTGGGGAATGGCCGGCGGGCTGGCCACTGCAGTCCTGGCGGATTTCGGCGCCGAAGTCGTCAAAATCGAACCGCCGACCGGCGATCCCTTCCGCAGCCATCCCGCGTGGATCGCCTGGAACCGTGGCAAGAAAAGCGTCGTGCTCGATTTGAAGACGGTCGGAGGCCGCGCTGAGGCGCAGCGCCTCGCGGCCGCCGCCGATGTGGTGATCGAAGCTTTTCGCCCGGGCGTCACCGCCCGCCTGGGTATCGACTACCCGACCCTCGCGGCCATCAATCCGTCGCTCGTTTATGGCTCGATCAGCGGATGGGGACAGCACGGCCCGCTCAGCCAGGTCGCCGGTTACGAAGGCGTCGTCGCCGCGAAAGCCGGACGGATGCAGGGCTTCGAGGGGCAGATGAACCGGCCCGGCCCGGCCTACAGCGCGGTCCAGGTGGCCACGTGGGCGGCCAGCCAAGCGATCGTCCGAGGCATCCTCGCGGCGCTGATTCAGCCGGAGCCGAAGGCGCGCGGCGTGTGGCTTCAGACCAGCCTTCTTCAAGGCACAATTTGCTACGATCTGGCGGGTTTGACGCTGCGCCAGTTTGCCCGCCAGGACCCCAAACGCTATCCGCCGGACGTGCTCGGCGCGATGCTGCGGCTGCCGATGCTCCAGTACATCCCGGCGCGCACCAAAGACGGGCGGTGGATCCAGCACGCCAACCTCATGGATCGGCTCTTCCGTGCTTATCTGAAAGCCGTCGGTCTCGGTTGGGTATTGGACGAGGAGCCTTTCCAACATGCGCCCGCGATGACCCCGGAGGCGCGCGAGGCGTTGCGCGACCTGATGCTCACCCGGATGCAGGAGCGCACCCTCGCCGAATGGATGGAGCTCTACGTAGCCGACGCCAATATTGCGGCCGAGCCGTTCTCCTACGCCGTCGACGGCATGCGCCATCCGCAGTTTCTGCACAATGGTCACGCAGTCACTATCGATGACCCGCGCGTCGGCAAGCTCACGACGCTCGGCGTACTGGCGCGTCTGAGCGAGACACCCGGCGCAGTGAGGGACCCGGCGCCGGAGCTGGGGCAACATACTGCTGAAGTCCTCGGGCGGCATCTTTCGCCAAGAGCTGCGAAGGCGCCGACCGGACCCGAGCGCGCCGTCGCCGCCGGACCGCCATCGAAGCGGCCGCTCGAGGGCCTGCTGCTACTCGACTTTTCGATGGTTATCGCCGGGCCCTACGCCGCCGCGATGCTTGCCGACATGGGCATGCGGGTCATTAAAATCGACGCGACGCCGGAGCGCGAACAGACCATCAGCACCGGCGGAATGGCGCTCATCAACCTCAAGAATTATACCGGCAAGGAAGCGATCCAGGTCAATCTCCAGAGCAGCGAAGGCCAGACCATCGTGCATCAGCTCATCCGACGCGCCGATGTCCTCCTGCATAACTTCCGCCCCGGCGCGCCGCAGCGTCTCGGCATCGATTGGGACTCGTGCCGACGGCTGAATCCCCGGCTGATTCATGTCTATGTCGGCGCGTACGGCTCGAGCGGACCGCATTCACGCCGTCCCGGCGCTCATCCGATTCCCGGTGCTCTGCTCGGCGGAGCCTTGCGTCAAGCCGGCAGCGCCAATCCGCCGCCCGCCGATCAGCCGATGACGCTCGACGAAATCAAGGAGACCTCGCGGCTCCTGATGCGCGCCAACGAAGCCAATCCCGATCCGAATACCTCGCAGGCCGTCGCCACCAGTATCATGCTCGCGCTGATGGCCCGCTCGCGCACCGGTCGGGGCCAAGCAGTCGAAGTCACGATGCTGCAGGCGAATGCTTGGGCCAACGCGGACGAGGCGTACGACTACCCGGGTCGTCCGCCCTATGCACTGCCGGACGCGGATTGCTACGGCCTGCACGCGCTCTACCGCCTGTACAGGACGCGGGAGGGATGGGTGTTTCTCGCCTGTCTGAACGACCGCGAATGGCAGACGTTCTGCCGTACGACGCGGGAGGAGTTGCTGCACGATGCGCGGTTCGTCGATTCCGACGCGCGGACCACGCACGATCGCGAACTGGCCGCCGAGTTGACGCAGTTGTTCACTCTGCGCACCGCCGATGAATGGGAATCGCTGCTCACGGCCGCAGGCGTCGCCTGTGTCCGCGCCGACCAGGACGTCGGCACCTTCTTCGAGACTCATCCGCAGGCGTCGGCGATCGGTCTCACTGCGGAAGTGGAGAGCCCGCGCTTCGGCAAGTATCTGCGCCACGGTGAGATCGTCAATTTCGCGGGTCTGCCGCCCCGTCTGCGGCATGGCGCATTTCCCGGTGAACACACGACGCTCGTGATGCGCGAGCTTGGCTACTCCGACGAGCAGATCGCCCTTCTGCGCGAGCGTCGGATCATTCACTGGGAAGAAACTGACCGCTGGCCCGCTGCCCGTTAATGGCCGGGCGTGGTCGACCAGTGGGTCGCGCAGTCCAGAATGTCGAACGATTGGCCGGCGCGTACCGCCTGGTACTTTTGCCAAAAGGCCTGGTCGATCTGCCGCTCGAGTGAGGTTTCGTGCGCCCGCCGCCAGCGATCGTGCGCGGCCGGGCCGCCGTTGTAAGCCGCGTAAACTGAGCGTGCGACGGCGGCAGACTGCGCGCGTCCCGCATTACGTGCGATTTCGCTGTCCATCAGTCGCTTGAGAATCTGGTCGCCGGCGCTCGCGTTATACACGATATCCCATTCGAGTCGCGGCAGGCTGTAAAAGCCGCGCCAGATGTGTTTGTTCACCTGCATCAGGCCAATATCGCCGCTGGACGACTCGAGAAAGCGGACGCGACCGTCGCGGCGCACAAACTGGCGCCAGCAGCTCTCCTGCCACGCCGCACTTTTGACAATCAGCAGATATGGTTGTCGGATTGCCGGCGAAGGGTCGCTTTGACCCAGAACGTAGGTGGCGGCGAGGTTGAGCAGGCTCTGAATCGCCCGCTTGTAATCGACGACGTTGCCGGCGTTCACCACGACTCCTTTGAGCGTCATGCCCAGGTTATACAGTTGCGTCGTCAAAGAGGCCTCGGCGGCATCGGCTGGGGCTGCGCCCCACCAGGACGGCACCTCCAGATCCGAATGTGACTGTGGCGTCGCCGTTGCCGTTGGCGTGCGCGGTTCCGCAGGGGCGGACGGCAGGGCGAGCGGACCGGGCGTCTCGAGCGGCGGCATCACCCCGAACATCTTCTGCAGCGCGGGATCTTCGTCGTAGCTGAAGGCCAGGGGATCGGCCGTGAATTGCGGCGCCATTACGCGGGCCAGCCGCCGCAAATCATCTGCGGAAATCCGCAGGCCGAGCGCCGGTGCCGCCTGATCCAGCGCGAACAGCGCGTCCCCGGCCGAGATGAAGGAAAGAAATTCCAACGCGCGATCCTTCAGCAGGCCCTGGGCGGCGGCGCTGCGAACGATATCGCGAAAGCGGCTCCATTCGTCGAGAAAGAGCAACCGCACCGGATCCGGTCCGCTGCGCGGCTGCGGCTGACTGAGTGCGGCGACCAGACGGTAACGACCATCGAGCAAGACATCGAGCAATTGTTGGCGCACCGCGGGATCCGCCACCGTCCCGCCCATCTGCTCGATCGCGAAGACCATGAAGGCATCCCAGTTGTCGAGCGTGGTCTGCCACGCCGCCAGATCCGCTTGGCTGAGCGGCGCACTCGAGACCGTCGGCGTCGGCGCCGTCGTCGGAACCGCGAGTTCGAGCGTTACGCGTAACGAATCGGCTTCGGGAACGACCGCCGGCAAGGGACGCAATCCCGCGAGCGCATGGCTGATAGTGGCGGCGGCGTCGGGGGCGGCTGCCATCTGGGCGAGTGTCCGCAATTGATCGAGCGCTGGGCGAAGATCGTAACTGAACGTCTCCAGGCGCGGGATCAGGTTCCCCTTGATCAGATCAAAACCCCGTCCCACCAGGAGACTCTTTTCGTGGTCGGGCTTGTAAAGGTTCAGATCGGTCGCGCGAAAGCGGATCACCAGGTCACCGCCGATATATCCCTGGAGATCGACATCGATTAGTCCCGACCATCCGACCGGCGCGACACAATTGCCGCCGACGCCGATCCCAAGGCTGAGATCGGCGCTCGTTTCGAACTCGAGCGTGCCGGACCGTTGAAAAAATCGCGGGTAGGTCCCGTAGAGATACTGGCAGGCGTCCGCGCCGTTCCAGAAATCCGCGCGTCCACCGGGACCGACGTATAGCTGATGCTTCAGGGCTGCCGTCAGTGTCTCATAGTCGATAGTCAAGGGGATGGTTACGGTTGCAGCGCGCGCACATCTGGCCCCAGGCGCCATCAGCGCGAGGGCGAGCGCAAACGCCCGCAACGACTGGCGCGATTGCCGCGGCACAATAGCCAAACGTTCAGGACTTAGCGCGCTTGGCGCACGTTAAGCGGGATCGCAAAGGGCAGCGACTGCGGCATCTTGCATTCGAGATCATTGCACTCCTGAAACTCGACGTTGCCCTTCAGTTCATGCGGACCGGCGCTGATCGTCGGTTTCAGCGTTACGGCGCCGCTCGCTGCGAAATTGCCCTGATAAACCGGGTAGGTTTGGTTAAGTGCGGCGAACTTAAGCGGCGTGGGCGGCGGGAACGTGAGGGATTGTTGACCGACTATCTCCTTATCGAAGTTCACCCTTGTCACAGTGAAGTCCGGAGGCAAGGGCGCTCCGTAGATATGCCATCCGGGCGCCACGCTGAAGTTGACGACGACGGGTAGCCTGCCGCCAGCCGCCGCCGCGCCGCTCCCCAGCATGACCTTTACCGTCACATTCTCGCTCTTGACCACCGCGGCCGGCGAATCAGCCGCACGTGCTGACGCCGCCAGGACCGCAAGAAAAATCGGAGCACACGCCGCGAGCCCAAAGCGATGAAAGAGATTCAGTCTTATCTGCATCGCACGCAATCCTGTATCGAAGACGAAGAAATCGCCACCTCGATTTTGCCGCGCGCGAGCTCGTCAGGTCGAGCGTATCACGCCAACTCGTCCGGCGACGGCGAAGCGGGCCGCCGGAAGGCTAGTGGCGACGGACGAGATTGGGGGAAGACTCGTCAGGTGGAAGCTTGCCGAGGCGCACCAGTTCCTCACGCAGGTTGGCGCGTGAGAGCGGCTTGCAGAGCACGGCGTCGGCGCCCAACTCGTAGCTGCGCGCGATATCGTGGTCGTAGAGCGAGCTGGTGATTACGAGGGCCGGAATCTTGGCGCAGGCGCGATTCGCGCGCGCGGCGTTGAGGACCGCAAAACCGCCGTTTTGCGGCAGCCGCAGGTCCACCAGGAGCAGATCAGGATGGTCCTGCTCGGTAAACTGCTCGATGAGGCCAATCGCGTCGTCGGCGCTTTCCGCCACCACAACCTCGCTGTCTTCGCCGAGAAGTTGATTAATCACGGTTACGGCGATAAAGGCGTGCTCGCGATTATCCTCGACGAGGAATACCCTGGCGCCAAGCTCCGGAGAGAACCGACCATCAGCCGACCCCATACCGTACCCCCTGACTTGCCGGCGCTATCGCGTAACCAATCGCAAAGGCCTGCGCTAGGTACTATATCCAATGCGCGTGCCAGACACCTAACGATTGATGCAATTGGAAGCCTGAAGAGCAAAGCTCTAAAGAGTGACTATTTTCGGTCAAGTTCAGCGATTATTGTCTACTCTAGGTTATAAGCAGTTTTATCGCTCAGGATGACAATTTTGTGGCGCCGTGCATCTTTGCCTTGGTTTCTTACCCGCGTCGTTTGAGCCCTTGATCGATGCCGTTTCTGAAACGCAACCATGTTGCAGGACCGATAACGGTAAACGCCGAGAACGCACGGTTACAGGCCTCTGCGATTTACAGCCTGAGCGATACGACACGGCTCGCGCGATAGAATATGATGGTTCAACCCGTGACTACAGAGAGCCCATCCGAAGAACCTCGGCGAAAGCCCGACGGCGCGAGTCCGCCGGCGATCACCGCTGCGGACGACGCGACGCGCGCGGGCAATTCCGCGCAGCAGACCCTGCTCATCCCCGTAATCTGCAAGGATTGTGGTCAGGGCTTCGATCTGCCCCACAATCATTTTCAGCCCGGTGTGGTTTCACATTGTCCGCACTGTCGCGGCTCGTACGTGCCGACCCTGCCGATGTACCGCGCGGTGCGCGACGCGATCCGCGCCTTTGAAGCCGCCGATACGGTCGACGACAGCGCCAAATCGGCGCAGCTTCGTGCAAGATTAGCCGAACTGACGCAGCAGATGCGGCCGGCGGGAAAGATGGTCCGTCGCAAGGGGCTCGCCGCGATGTTCACCTGACGGTTCCCGATCGATTACGCCGCGCCGCTAAGCCGAAATAACATATTCGGCATCAACCAGCCGTGCGCGAATCTCACGGATATGTTCCGGACCGCGCGTTTCCAGCTCGAGCGTCACGCGCGCGCTGCCGATCCGCAGGTCCAGGTTCATGCGGTCGTGTTCGATCGTGCGAATATTGGCGCCGCTCAGTGCGATCAGGGTCAGAAGCTTATGCAACTCGCCCGGTCGGTCCCGCAGGTCAATCGTGATTCGGGTCAGACGTCCGGCCTTGGCCAGACCGTAGCCGATGATGCGGTCGAGCAGGTTGATGTCGATATTGCCGCCGCTGATCACGATCACCACCACTCGCCCCCGCAATTCGGACTTAAGCTTGATGGCGCCGGCCAAAGCGGCCGCGCCCGCGCCTTCGGCTACCAGCTTAAGCCGCTCGAGCATCGTGAGCACCGCCTCGCCGATCTCGAAATCGTCGACGGCAACGACCCGCCCGACGCGTTGCTGGATGATTGCGAACGGCAGGGCGCCGACGCGCCCGGTGGCAAGTCCGTCAGCGATCGTATCGACCGGGCGGGCGATCGCCGCCGGGGCCTTCGCGGCAATGCTGGCGCCGAGCTGCGGCGACCCGGCGGCTTCGACCCCGATAATCTCAGTTGTCGGCGCGCGCTCAGCCAGCGCTGCGGCGATACCGGCAATGAGCCCGCCGCCGCCCACCGGAACGATTACTGCATCCGGCGTCAGTTCGTCGGCGATCTCCAGACCGATGGTGCCCTGACCCGCGATCACATAGGGATCGTCGAACGCGTCGACATAGAGCGCGCCGGTTTGGGCGCGAAAGGCCTCGGCGGCGGCGCGCGCCTCCTGGTAGTCGGCCCCGACGAGCTGCACTTCACTGCCATAACCGCGCGTCGCGTCGATTTTTGCGATCGCCGCCGTCCGCGGCATCACGATAGTCGCCTTGACCGCGCGCAGAGTGGCGGCGTAGGACAACGCCTGACCGTGATTTCCGGCCGACGCCGCCACCACTCCGCGTTTCGCCTCCTCCGCAGTAAGGGTCGCGATCCGATTATAGGCGCCGCGAATTTTGAACGCGCCGGTCTTCTGCAGATTCTCCGGCTTGAGGAAGACCTGTGCGCCCAACATGCGATCGAGGGTCGCGCTGCGCATCAGCGGCGTCGGTTTGAGCACTCCCCGAAGTCGCGCCGCCGCCTCCTCAATCGCTGAAAAGCTGAGTTCCATCGAGCGAGGACAGGACTTCTAGGACCCGGAACCGGGCGTCAACTGCCGCGGCGTTACCTCGCCAAGACGGTCACCGACGAAATCCACCTGTTGATAGGCGCCGCTGCGATAGTCCAGATCCAGCAGCAGACAACGAATTGGCCGTTTCTTGAGTGATGCAATCAAAGCGCTGACCGCCGTGGGATCCGCGACCTCCAAAGTGACAATCTCGGCCACCTCGAGGTTACTCGACGCAATGAAGCGGCGTGCCAGCTCTTCGCTTGAAAATGCCAGCGCGCCGGCCCAGGCGCGCTCCTTTTCCTGAAACGCGATGATCGCGCCGCTGCGATCGAGCAGGAAATGCAGTTCCGCGCAGTCGAGCGAGCTCATGCCGTTTCCACCTTCAACGCGCCGCGGCGAATCGCGGCTGCCCGTTCGCGCACCAGTGCCGGATACGCATAGTAGTGCTCGCCGCTCAGTTGCAGGAATGACTCGACATCGATCTCATCCAAATCGAGCGCCGCAATCCGCTGTTCCGCCGCCTCACGCGTCGGCGCGTTGACGATTTCCTCGTAGATGAGACGGGTCTGCGCCGATTGGAAATCATCCCGCTGGGGCAGCGCGGCGCCTTTGAGCTTGCCATCGTGGAGATGGTCGAGGATGTAGCGCAGCGCCTTGAGCTCGTGTCGCAGCAGATCGATCGCTTTAAGCGGGCGGGATTCCATGCCAATCGAGCTTATCGAGACCCGCGATTGAAGCCAAACTTGTCCGTCCCAGCCTTGCCGACTTCGCCGATCAGCGCCGCCTCAGCATGGGAGCGCCGACGCCGGTGCGTCTCAAGCCGGCAGACGGTCGAGCGAGCGGTACTGGATAGCCTCGCTGAGATGATGCGCCTGGATCGCGCCGCCACCGTCAAGATCGGCGATCGTTCGCGCCACTTTGAGGATCCGGGTGTAGGCCCTCGCGCTGAGACCCAGGCGATTGATCGCCAGCTCCAGCAGGCGTTCCCCGGCAGCGTCGACGCGACAATGCGCATGAAGGTCGCGCGCGCCCATCTGGGCGTTGCAGTAGAACGAGGCGCCCCGATAGCGCCCGAGTTGAAGGTCGCGCGCCTGGTTGACCCGCTCGCGGATCAGGGCCGACTCTTCGCCCTTTGCGCGTTCGGTCAGCTCGCGATACTTCACCGCCGGGACTTCAATATGGATATCGATGCGGTCGAGCAGCGGTCCCGAGATCCGCGATCGGTAGCGCTGAATCGTAATCGGTGTGCAGGTGCATTCGTGCTGGGTATCGGTGAAAAACCCGCACGGACACGGGTTCATCGCGGCGATCAGCATCACCGAGGCCGGAAAGGTCACCGTACCCATCACGCGCGCGATGGTGATCCGGCTGTCTTCCAGCGGCTGGCGCAGCACTTCCAGCACGTTTTTGCGGAATTCCGGCAGTTCGTCGAGGAAAAGCACGCCGTTGTGCGCGAGACTGACCTCGCCCGGACGGGGAATCGGACCGCCGCCGATAAGACCGGCGTCCGAAATCGTATGATGCGGCGATCGGAACGGGCGCGTGGCGATGAGCGCGCGACCGTCCAGGATACCCGCGACGCTATGGACCTTGGTGGTCTCGATCGCCTCCTCGAACGTCATCGCCGGCAGGATGGTCGGCAGGCGCTTGGCGAGCATCGTCTTGCCGGAACCCGGCGGTCCGACCATCAGCACGTTGTGGCCGCCTGCGGCGGCGACTTCGAGGGCGCGTTTCGCCTGCTCCTGGCCCTTGACTTCGCTGAAGTCGACGTCGTAGCGGCTCGCCGCTTCGAACAGCTCGGTGACGTTGGCGGCCGCGGTCGAGGGTTCGGCAAGCTCCTCGAAGAAGCCGACGGCTTCATTTAGAGTCTCGACGCCGATTACCCTCAGGCCTTCGCCGATAACCGACGCTTCAGCGGCGTTTTCCCGCGGCAAAACGATCCCGTCCATCGCCCGCGTGCGTGCGAGAATCGCGCTCGGCAACGCCCCCTTGATGCCCTTCACGCGTCCGTCGAGCGCCAGCTCGCCGAGCACCAGATGACGCTTCAGACGGTCGCGTTTCTCGATAAAGCCGCCGCCCGCCAAAATGCCCAGCGCCATCGGCAGATCGAACGCCGAGCCTTCCTTGCGCGTATCGGCCGGCGCCAGGTTAATCGTCACGCGCCCGTTGGGGAACTCAAAGCCGGAATTGCGAATTGCCGATTTGACCCGCTCGAAGGCCTCGCGAACGGCGCCCTCGGCCAAACCCACCATCCGAAACGAGGGCGCACCGCCGCCGGAATCGACCTCGACTTCCACCGGGAACGCGTCGACGCCGGCGATCGCGCTTGAGAGCACACTGGCGAGCATTGACTGAGGGCCTCGACCTGGTGATGCGTATATTCCAATGGCATCGCCCGAAGCGCAATATGGTAATTGAAGAGCACGAGAGCGCCTATGCGTTCTTGGCAGCGTCCGAACGCCTCAGCGCGGGACCTCGCACCGGCGGCGCGGTTCACAGTTCTCAACCGGTAACGCGACGACGTGGAGGGTCGAGCGCGACCTCCCGCGGTCTTTGCGCGTTTTTACGGCCGGCGAGTTTGGTTTGACGAGCCGGTGCGGTACAAAATGAGAATATGGCTGCCTCGAATGTAATGACGCCACGCGAGATCGTTTCGGAACTGGACCGCTACATCATCGGCCAGCACGAAGCCAAGCGTGCGGTCGCGATCGCGCTGCGCAATCGGTGGCGCAGGCAAAATGTCGCCCCGGAACTCCGCGATGAGATTGCGCCTAAAAACATCCTGATGATCGGACCCACCGGCATCGGCAAGACCGAGATCGCGCGGCGTCTCGCCAAGCTCGCGCAGGCGCCCTTCGTCAAGGTCGAGGCGTCGCGCTATACCGAGGTCGGCTACGTCGGTCGCGACGTCGAATCGATGATTCGCGATCTCGCCGAAGTCGCGGTCAAGATGGTGCGCGAGGAGGAGCGCGAACGCGTCCAGGTCAAGGCGCGCGAGGCCGCCGAAGAACGCCTGCTCGATATTCTCTATCCCGCGCCCGCCGGCAAGACCCGCCGTCCGGCCACCGTCGATGCGCAGGGGCATATCGACCTGGGCCACCACGACTCGCATCATGAAACGCGCGAGAAACTGCGCCGGCTGCTTCGTGACGGCTATCTCAACGACCGCGAGGTCGAGGTCGAGGTGACGGCCCAGGCCGTGCCGATGCTCGAAGTGCTGACACCGCAGGGCATGGAGGAGATGGGCGCGAACATGAAGGAGCTGTTCAGCCAGATCATGCCGAAGAAAACCCGCTCGCGCAAAGTCAAGGTGCCCGAGGCCCTCGAGATGCTCTCCCAGGAAGAGGCGGCAAGGCTGGTCGATATGGAGACGGTGACGCGCGAGGCGATTCATCGCGCCGAGCAGAATGGCATCGTCTTTATTGACGAGATCGACAAAATTGCCGGCAAAGAGTCGATGCACGGACCGGACGTTTCGCGCGAAGGCGTCCAGCGCGATCTGCTGCCGATCGTCGAGGGTTCAACGGTCAACACCAAATACGGCGCCGTCCGCACCGATCATATCCTGTTCATCGCGTCAGGGGCCTTTCATACCTCGAAGCCATCGGATCTGATCCCTGAATTCCAGGGACGCTTTCCGATTCGAGTGGAGTTGAAGGCCTTGACGCGCGATGACTTCATCCGCATCCTGACCGAACCCGAAAACGCCCTGACAAAGCAGTACACCGCCTTGCTCGAGACGGAAAAGGTTCGACTCAATTTTGCCGATGACGCGGTCGCGGCGCTGGCCGAGATCGCGGCGCAGGTCAACGCGCGTTCGGAAAATATCGGCGCGCGCCGCCTGCATACCGTGCTCGAACGTCTGTTCGAGGAGGTGTCTTTCAGCGCGCCCGAGATGGCCGGCCAGACCCTCGAAGTCGATGCCGCCTACGTGCATCAGCGGCTGGATCCGATCGTGAAGAACGAGGATCTGTCGCGCTACATTTTGTAGTGTGCGGAGCAGCGAACCAGTCGCCATGGATCTGATCGAGCGGGCGCGGGTGTTGGCCGAGGCGCTGCCCTACATTCAGCGCTTTCGCGGCGCCACCTTCGTCATCAAGTACGGCGGCCACGCGATGCTGACGCCGGAACTGCGCGAGAGCTTCGCCCGCGATGTGGTGCTGCTCGAATCGGTCGGTATCAGGGTGGTCGTGGTACACGGCGGCGGCCCGCAGATAACCGAATTGATCGGCCGCCTGGGCCTGCAGGCGAACTTCGTGCGCGGCATGCGCGTTACCGACGCCGCCACCATGGACGCCGCCGAGATGGTCCTGCAGAAGCTGAACAAGGAGATTGTGCAGATGCTGTGGCGGGTCGGCGGGCGCGCCGTCGGCCTCTCCGGCAAAGACGGCGATCTGATGATCGCGCACAAACTGCTGATGACCGTCACCGACAACGGCCGCCGCGAACTCGTCGACCTCGGCCTGGTCGGTGAGATCGAGCGGGTCAATGCTCACGTGCTGGCCGCATTCCAGCAGGCGGGCTTTATTCCCGTCGTCGCGCCGGTCGGCGCCGGTGAGGGCGGACTCACTTATAATATCAACGCCGACGTCGCCGCGGGCGCACTCGCGGGTGCCCTCAAGGCTGAAAAGCTGATATTGCTCACGGACGTGGAAGGTGTGAAGAGTGACGGCCACCTGCTGCATACCCTCGATGCGGCGCGGGCGCGACGCATGATCGAGTCCGGCGCGATTGGCGAAGGAATGATTCCCAAGGTTGAATGCTGCCTCGCCGCCCTCGCCGAAGGCGTGCGCAACACCCACATAATCGATGGCCGCGTCCAGCATTCGATTCTACTCGAAGTGTTTACCGAAACCGGCGTCGGCACCGAAGTCATTGACCATGCAACCGCCGGGACGCCTACCGCCCGTGCTGGGGAGAAAGGGTAGAGATGACCAACGCCGAGATTATCGAGCTCGCCCACAGCAATCTCATCAATACCTACGGCTGTATGCCAATCGCCTTCGCGCGCGGTCACGGCGCCTACCTGTACGATGCCGACGGGAATCGTTACCTCGATTTCTTCTCCGGATTGGCGGTCACCAGCCTGGGCCATGGGCATCCGCGCGTCGTCCGCGCCATCAAGGAGCAGGCGGAAAAGCTCACGCATGCGTGCAACGTCTTTCATACCGAGCCGATGGCTCGGCTGGCGGCGCGGATCGGCCGGGCCTTCGGCGACGGCCGCGTGTTCTTCGCCAATTCGGGCGCCGAAGCCAATGAAGCGGCGCTGAAACTGGCGCGACGCTGGGGGCATGGGAACGGCGGTCGCTTCGAGTTCATCTCAACGCTCGGTTCGTTTCATGGGCGAACCTTCGGCACTCTGAGCGCCACCGGTCAGGAAAAGTATCATCTGGGCTTCCAGCCGCTGGTCCCGGGATTCAAGCTGGTGCCCTACGACGACGTGCGCGCGGTCGAGAGCGCGATCGACGACAAAACCTGCGCCATCATGGTCGAACCGATTCAGGGCGAAGGCGGCGTCGTCACTCCTCGTCCCGATTATCTCGGTCGGCTGCGCGAGCTCTGCGATCGCGCGAAGATCCTGCTGATCGTTGACGAAGTACAGACCGGGATGGGTCGCACCGGCCGCCTGTTCGGCTATCAGCACGCCGGCATCAAGCCGGATATCATCACGCTGGCCAAGGCCTTGGGCGGGGGTGTACCGATCGGTGCGATGGTGGCGAAGGCGGAGCTGGCGAGCGCTCTGGCGCCCGGAACACATGGCTCGACCTTCGGCGGCAATCCCATCGCTTGCGCCGCGGCGCTGGCGGTGTTCGACGCCCTCGAGGAGGACGGGGTGGTGGCGAACGCCGCCGAAGTCGGCGGTTATCTCATCGGCCGCCTGCGCGAAATCGCTAAGAGCTGTCCGAACGTTCGTGAGGTGCGCGGCGCTGGCATGATTATCGGCGTCGTGCTTAATCATGAGGTCAAGCCGGTTGTGGAAGCCTGCTTCAGCGAACGCCTGGTGGTCAACGGCACCGCCGATTATGTTCTGCGTCTGCTGCCGCCGCTGGTCCTGACCCGCGCGGAAGCCGATGCCGGCCTTGCGATCATCGAACGGGCATTGCACAACGCCGCGCCAGGGTCGTCATGAACAAGCGCGATTTCCTCGATTTGAGCTCGTTGCGCGTCGGCGAACTCGAGGCCCTGCTGCGCCTGGCGGATCGGCTCAAGATCGAAACCAAGGCCGGCGTCGAACATCCGTATCTGCGGGGCAAGACCCTCGCCATGATCTTTCAGAAACCTTCGCTGCGCACCAGGATCACGTTTGAGACCGGCATGGCGCAGTTGGGCGGTCATGCGATCTATCTGGCCCCCCAGGATATCGGCATCGGCGAGCGTGAATCGGTCAAGGACGTGGCGCGCAACCTGTCGCGCTGGGTTGACCTGATCATGATCCGCACCTTCTCGCACTCGATCTGCGTTGAACTCGCACGCGAGGCCAACGTGCCGGTAATCAACGGACTCACCGATTTACTCCATCCCTGTCAGCTCCTTGCGGACCTGCAGACCCTGCGCGCGCATTTTGACGATCTCAGCCGTCTGAAAATTGCTTTCGTCGGCGACGGTTTCAATCTCGCGCAAAGCTGGATCGAGGCGGCAGCGCTGGCGCGCTTCGAGCTTCGCATCGCCTGTCCGACCGGCTACGAGCCCGATCCCGGCTTCGTCGCGCGCCTGCAGCAGGAGAAGCTCGGCATCATCACGGACGATCCGTTTGCCGCCGTGAAGGACGCCGACGTCATCTACACCGACACGTGGACCTCGATGGGGCAGGAGAGCGAGGCCGGCAAACGGCGCCGTGCCTTCAGGAATTTCCAGGTCAACGCGGCGCTGTTGCAGCATGCGCAGCCGCAGGCGCTCGTGATGCACTGTCTGCCGGCCCATCGCGGCGAGGAGATTACCGACGAGGTGATCGACGGGCCCCGCTCGGTGGTGCTCGAACAGGCCGAGAATCGCCTACACGCGCAGAAGGCTGTGATGGTCTGGTTGTCGCGCCCCGAAGTGCTGCAACATCACGTTGGCCCGTCCCGGCAAAGCTGAGGTTTCATGCCCGACTCCAGTATCCGCAAGATCGTGCTCGCTTACTCCGGCGGTCTCGACACGTCGGTCATTCTGCGCTGGCTCAAGGACTATTATGGATGCGAAGTGATCGCCTACTGCGCCGACGTCGGTCAGGCCGAGGAAACCGAAGGACTTGAAGCAAAGGCGCTCGCAACCGGCGCGAGCAAGCTCTGTTTCCAGGACCTCCGCGATGAGTTCGCGGCGGAATTCGTCTTCCCGATGATGCGCGCCAACGCCGTCTACGAGAGCTACTACCTGCTCGGAACCTCGATCGCGCGTCCCGTTATCGCGCGCGGTCAGGTCACGATCGCGCGTGCCGAGGGCGCCGACGCCGTCGCTCACGGCGCCACCGGCAAAGGCAACGACCAGGTCCGCTTCGAACTGGCCTTCGCGCGTCTCGCGCCCGATTTGAAGATTATCGCTCCCTGGCGGCATCCCGATTGGCCTTTCAAGGGGCGCGCCGACATGATCGCCTATGCCGCCGAAAAAAAGATTCCCGTGCCAGTGACCGCCGAAAAACCCTACTCCACCGACCGTAACCTGGTGCACATCAGCTTCGAAGGCGGCGTGCTCGAAGATCCGTGGCGCGAGCCCTACGAAGACATGTTTCGCCTGACCGTCGCGCCCGAGAAAGCGCCGGCGGCCCCGGAATATGTCGAAATCGAGTACGATCACGGCGATCCCGTCGCCATCAATGGACGGCGACTAACTCCCCGCCAGATGCTCGAATACACCAATCAGCTCGGCGGCCGCCACGGCGTCGGTCGCGTTGACGTCGTCGAAAACCGCTATGTCGGCATCAAATCGCGCGGTGTCTATGAAACCCCGGGAGTCACGGTGCTGCTGCACGCTCATCGCGCGGTCGAGCAACTAACGCTGGATCGCGAAACGATGCATCTGCGGGACAGCCTGATGCCTCGCTATGCCGAATGCGTCTATAATGGCCACTGGTTTACCCCCGAGCGGGAGGCCTTGCAGGCGCTGGTTGATGCAATCCAGGCGAGGGTTTCAGGAACGGCCCGACTGAAGCTTTATAAGGGCAACGTTGCGATCGTCGGTCGACGCTCCGATAACTCGCTCTATGATCCCATGATGGCCAGTTTCGACGAGGCGGGCGGCTATCGCCAGGCTGACGCCGAGGGGTTTATCAGGCTCGCCTCTCTGCGCCTGCGCGCCCTGGCGCGAAACGATGGCCGGGCGCGGTAAAGACCTGAGACGAGTCCGTGGGCAAGGTGATTCAATTCCGACCGCCGCGTCAGACGCCCAAGCTGGTGCCGCGGGTGCGCAGCGGCGAGTGTGCAAAGTGCGGGCACAAGCTGGACGTCCACGTTACCCATCCCAACGGTTCTTCGAGTTGCGCGGCGCGCGGTTGTCTGTGTCATACTCCGCCGACCCGCTGAAGGCGCTCGCGTCCCTGCGATCCCTCAGCCGCTCTCTGCCGTACCGTCGCAGCCGTATCCAGCAATGAAGCGGGCCGCCTCCAACCAGCCCTCGAAACCATCGGGTCGGACCAAAGGCAACCTGCTGCGTGGACGTTTCAAACGTCCGCGCCTGCCGGAGGTCGAGGCCTTTACCGCTTCGCTGCCCTTCGACCGCGAGCTTTACCGCCACGATATCCGCGGCTCCATCGCGCATGCGCGGATGCTGGCGCGTGTCGGACTCGTCACGGCCGACGAGGCGGAAGCGATCATCCACGGACTGTCCGCGATCGAACGCGAGATCGCCGAGGGCCGCTTTCGTTTCACGCTTGCCGACGAGGACATTCATCTGGCGGTCGAGCGGCGGCTTACCGAGATGATCGGTGAAGCCGGGCAAAAGCTTCACACCGGCCGCTCGCGCAATGACCAGGTGGCGCTCGACCTGCGGATGTACCTGCGGGATGAAATTGACACGATGGTCGCGCTCGTCGACGATTTGCGTCGAACGCTGATCGACGTGGCCGATCGCCACGTCGAAACGGTGATGCCCGGCTATACGCACCTCCAGCGCGCTCAGCCCGTTAGCCTCGCCCATCACCTCCTCGCTTATGTCGAGATGCTCGGACGCGACCGCGAACGTTTCACGCAGGCGCGCGCGCGATGCGACGTGATGCCGCTCGGCGCGGGCGCTCTGGCCGGATCGACCCTGCCACTAGATCGCGCGGGTGTCGCGCGCGAACTCGGCTTCACCAAGCTCGCCGAAAACAGTATCGACGCGGTTTCGGATCGCGATTTTGTGCTGGATTTCCTCTTCGCCGCCAGCGTGCTCGCCGTGCATCTCTCCCGCATGGCCGAGGAAATCATCCTATGGAGTACCTCGGAGTTCGGTTTCATCGCCTTGCCGGACGAGTTTGCCACCGGCAGCTCGATGATGCCGCAGAAGAAAAACCCCGACCTGATGGAGTTGATTCGCGGCAAGACCGGTCGTGTGGTCGGTGCTTTGATGGCCATGTTGACGACGCTTAAAGGACTGCCGCTCGCCTACAACTCCGATCTGCAGGAGGACAAGGAGCGGGTCTTCGACGCGCTTCGGACGCTCAAGCCGGCGCTCAGCCTGCTCGCGCAATTCTGGCCGCGGATCGAATTCCACGTGGACGCGATGCGGCGCGGCGCCGGCGGGTTCGCGCTTGCCACCGATCTGGCCGAGTATCTGGTGGCGCGCGGCGTGCCCTTTCGCGAAGCTCACGAGGTGGTCGGCGCGCTGGTGCGCGATCGCAGCGAAGCCGACCAGGGCTTCGAAGGGCTGACGGTCGAAGATCTGCGTCGCTACTGCGATAAATTCGATAGTGATGCCCTGCGTTGCCTGAGTCCGGAGGCCTCGCTGCGATCACGCGATTTGCCCGGCGGCCCCAGCCCGCAAACCGTCCGCCGGCGTCTCGGCAAACTGCGGAATCGGGAGCGCCTCTCTTGAAATCACGGCTGCTCGTTGCTGCAATCCTGATCGCTCTGGTCGGCTGCGGCGTGAAGGGTCCCCCGGTTGCTCCCGAACTCGCGCGACCGGCGCGTATCGAAGATCTGCGCGCAGTGCCGGATCCTGAAGGAATCAAGCTCGCCTGGCAGAGACCCACGACCTATGCCGGCGGCGGCCGCATGCGTGACCTCGGCGGCTTCGTCATCCTGCGTTCCACCGGCGGTGGTCCGATGGAGCCGCTGGTCGAGCTGCCGGTGACCGACCAGGAACGTTTCTCAGTCGAGCACGAGTTCGAATATATCGACAACGAGACGCAGCTCGGTCAGCGTTATCAGTACGAGGTTCTCGCCCGGACGCTGGACGGCTACGTCAGCGCGCCGTCGAACGAGGTCGCCTTGACGAGAACCAAGCCGCCGCCGCCGCCAAATCCCGAAACCTTTACCCTGCCGACGCCTTCGCCGCTGCCGACCTCCTAGACCGTCAACGGTTAGAGCTCTACCTCGCACAGGATAAAGTCGTGATCCGACACGCGGGGACTCAGCAGCGACGGCTGTGCGCGCACCACCTTGGCCGATCCGTTAACCGCGGACATCCCGCGCAGCATCAGCCAGTCGAGATTGGGGCGCAAAGGCGGCGGGAGAAACCGCGAAAAAGTGAAAGTGCGTTTCCCCGCGACATTTGCCTGATCCAGCGTGAAACCGGCCTCTCTGAGCAGTTCAAAAGCCGGTTCCCAAGGGACCGGATTAGACAACCGGCGTGGCTCGCGCACAAAGGTCAGCGCGGCTTTGCGAAACGCGCCCGGGCCGCTCAGTCCAAGTGTCGTGCTGTTGAAATCGCCGCCGATTACCATCGGGCCGGACGGACATCCGGCGAGGAACGCCGCCATCTGTGTCGCCCGTCCGGCGGGCGTCCATCGGCTGTTCAGATGAATTACGCCGAGCCATATGGATTTGTTTCCGAACATCGCGCGAGCGGCCAGCCCTGCCGGTCCCCCGATCATGCGGCGCACCCGGGGTTGCAGCGGCCGCGTCGGCAGGGGGATGCCGCGTACATCGGCGAACGGCTGGCCGCACAGCAGCGCACTCCCGAGTGAGGTTGCGGGGTCGCGCGGCTCACGCGGCTTGAATTGCGGCAGATAGACGAAACTCATCTCGAGGGCGTCGGCGACCTCGCGCGCAAACTCGCGATAACCGGAATAAGGATGCCGCCAAGCCGCCTCGCACAGCATGATTACATCGGCACCTGCCAGCGGCGGTCGCCGAAGGCATCGGATGATGCCTTCGACTTTGACGCCGCCGCGGGCGTTGAACTGGACGACCTTTATCGCGCGACCGCACGGGCGGCGCCGGCGGTTGACGATGATCGGATCGAATTGAGGGACCGCGCTGATCCCGCTTTCCGCTGCGCGCGTTGGTTCCTGCAATGCTTTGGGTAGATCTTAGGAATTGTGCAGGGCTTGCTCGAACTGCGCCAGGTCGGTGAATGGCGGCGAGCATGCCCGATTCCGGCAAAGATAGGCGGTCAGACGATGGTCGATCTGGGTTTTGCCGCGTAGCCCCTCCGGCACATTGGATAGGGCCTCGTCCGGCGCGATTCGTGACAGGGCAAGCCCCGGCACATAGGTCCGACCGATCGCGCGCAACCACAACGGCAGTGCCGCATCCGCCTGCTCACTGATGAGCACGATTTCCTGCGCGCTCCGCTCGTAGAGATCGAGCGCTTCGAGCATATGAGCGAAGGCGAACGGCTGCCGTTCCATCATCGAGGCGTAGCAGCAGAGGGTCATATCGGCCGACTTCAGGTAGCGGTCATCACTGGTGTGGGCGTACAGGCGGAGGAGCGTCATCACGGCGGCGCTGTTGCCTGACGGCGTCGAGCCGTCAAAGATCGGCTTGGGACGAATGATAAGAGCTTCGTGGTCGTCGGAAGTGAAGTAAAAGCCGCCGTTTTCATGATCCTCGAACTGCTCGAGCATCACCTCGGCGAGTGTGATGGCGTGGTCGAGATAGCGGCGATCGAAGGCGGCCTGATAAACATCGAGCATGGCCCCGGCGATCAAGGCGTAGTCTTCGAGGTATCCGTTGAAGCGCGCGACCCCGTCTTTATATGATCGATGGAGGCGCGACCCATCCCACATCCGTTCCATGACAAAGTCGGCGGCGCGGCGCGCGCTTTCAAGGTAGCGCGCCTCGCCGAGCGCGCGATAACCCTCCGCCAGGGCGCTTATCGCCATGCCGTTCCAGGCGGCGAGAATCTTGTCGTCGCGTCCCGGATGGACGCGCTTTGCGCGCGCTTCGAATAGCAACGTGCGCGCCCTGCCGATGGCTGCCGCCGCCTGTTGCTCCGACAGGCGAAACAACCTCGCGGCTTCGGCAAGGTCGATGGTGCGATGAAGGATGTTCCGCCCCTCGAAGTTCCCGACTTCATCCACGTTGAAATAGCGCGCGGCGAGGGGCGCAAGATCATCCCCCAGCACATCGTCTAATTCCGCCCGGGTCCAGACAAAGAATTTGCCTTCCTCGCCTTCACTATCGGCGTCCTGACTCGAGTAGAATCCGCCTTCGGGCGCATTCATTTCACGCAGCAGGTAATCCAGCGTTTCGCGCGCGATCTCGAGAAATTCCGGCTGGTCGAGCGCGCGCCCGGCGTCGAGATACAGCCGCGCCAGCAGCGCGTTGTCGTACAGCATCTTCTCGAAGTGGGGCACGAGCCAGCGCTCATCCACGCTATAGCGATGGAAGCCGCCGCCAAGCTGATCGTAGATTCCGCCCTTGGCCATCTTGGTCAGCGTATTGCGCACCATCTCGGCAAGCTGCGGGTCGCGATTCTCATGAAAAACGGTGAGGAAGAGCGAAAAAACGAAAGTATTGGGAAACTTAGGCGCGCCGCCCAGTCCCCCGTATCGGGGATCATAATGCTGCGCGAGGCCGCGGGCGGCCGCCGCCACGATGCCGGGTTTGATCGTGCCGGGTTCGACCTGCCGATTGGCCTCGACCATCGCCCGGCTCAGGCGCTCGACCGTAACTCGCACGTCCGCCGGTTTGTTTTCAAAGACGTCGGCGATGGCACTGAGGACGCGGCGGAATCCGGGCATCCCCTGGCGATCCTCGGGCGGAAAATAGGTGCCGCCGTAGAACGGCTTCAGGTCGGGGGTGAGGAAGACCGTGAGCGGCCACCCGCCCCGCCCGGTCATTAGCTGCACCGCGTCCATGTAAATCTGATCCAGGTCGGGCCGCTCTTCGCGATCGACCTTTATCGGCACGAAGTGCTCGTTCATCAGGCGCGCGATCACCTCGTTTTCGAACGATTCGCGCTCCATCACGTGACACCAATGGCAGGCGGAATAGCCGATCGAGAGCAGGATCGGCCGGTTTTCGCCGCGCGCTCGCGCCAGCGCCTCGTCACTCCACGGGTACCAATCGACCGGATTGTGCGCGTGCTGGCGCAAGTAAGGGCTTTGCTCGTGGATCAGACGATTCGGTTGGCGGCGCGGATGCTCGGAAGTCATGTCAGACTCAAAAAGAACCGGGGCGATTTGCGGTGCTTCGCGGACCCACTTGAGCTTAACACGTCGCACGCGAGGACACTATTTCCCCGCGCAGGCGCTTGCGATGACCCGGTTCTGCTGGAAATCTCTTGTCCCGATGAAACGCGCCGAGTTTCCGGATCCGCGATTCCTGTCGCCAGCCCGTCAGGGGGAAGCGACTGCAGAAAGCAGGTGGCGACCGTTCGCTGCCGCGGTCTTCGTGCTCAGCGCAATCCTTCTTTTCACCCGGCTCGGTGCCCGCGCGCTCTGGGCCTCCGAGTTCCGCTGGGCCGAGATCGCCCGCGAAATGATCCTCACCCATAACTACTTCTGGCCGACCATCAATGGTCATCTTTATTATGACAAGCCGCTCGGCTCCTACTGGCTCGTCGTCGCGGCTACCTACGTGACCGGCGGGATGAACGAAGCGGCGGCCCGTTTGCCGTCGGCACTTGCCGGCCTTATAGCCGTGGCGCTGGTCGGGCTGCTCGGCCGACGCCTCTACAACCTGAAGACCGGCGTAGCGGCCGCCGCGATCCTCGCCACCAGTTTCAGCTTCGTCTTCTTCGCACGCCTCGCCGATGCCGACGTCGAGACGGTCGCCGGCGAGCTTGCCGCGCTGACGCTCTTCTGGTCGCGCCGCGATCGTCCGCACGGCAACTGGATCTTTCTCCTGTGGCTGATCATGGCACTTACGTCCCTGACCAAGGGACTGCTCGGCTTTGTCCTGCCGATCCTGGTCATCGGCGTCTATTGCACGATCGGCCAGGGATGGCGTCCACTCGTCGAACCGCTCCGTCGGGGCCGGCTCGCGCAAAGCCTAGGCTGCGTAATCGAACGCAACCGATGGTTCTTCAACTGGCGGACGCTCGTGGCGGCGGCGCTTGGCGGAGTGATTTACTACGCGCCGTTTGCCATCTCGCACGCGATGACCGGATCGAGCCAGGGCCTCTACATGGTCTATCGCGAGAACGTCGAGCGCTATTTCGCGCCCTTCGATCATAAGGGACCGATTTACCTCTATTGCTACGTCATTTTCATCCTGATGGCGCCGTGGTCGGCGTTTCTGCCCGCGGCATTGATTGAGCTGCACGCCGTCGAGCGCGTCGACCGTGATCGCGCGGCGAGCACCCGCTTCGTGCTGGTTTTCTTCTGGGCGGTGTTCCTTTTCTTCACCCTCTCGGGATCGCGCCGGAGCTATTACCTGCTGCCTATCCTGCCGGCCGGCGCGCTGCTGATAGCGCGACTCCTGACCGCTGAGGAGCTTCGCTCGCGGGCCGCGACGGCCGCGCTCGGACTCGGCTGCGCGATCGTCGTGGCGATCGTGACGGTGTCGGCGCTGGCGCTGATACCGCCGCGCCTCTTCATGCCAAGGCCCTACAATCTGCTGCCGCCGGCGCCCGCTCGCGGCATTTTTGCGCTCTGCTGGATGCTCGCGATGGTGACGATCGCGGTCGCGCTGCGGCGGTTTTCCCCGACGCGCGTATTCGCCGCCACCGCAGTATCGTCCTGGCTGGTCATGTTCTACCTCTTCGTGTTTGCGTACCCGGCCGGCGACCAGTGGCGCGGCGAGAAGCAGTTTGATTTGACCGTGCGCAGCCTGATTGGCGCCGAGACCGATAAACTGGCGTTGTTCCGCAGCGCCGGTTCAGTCTATTACCTCGATCTCCCGCAACCGGTGCCCAACTACAACACCCCGCGTGATCTGCAATCCGCGATCCGCGCCGACCGCGTGCGATGGCTTATCCTGCGCACCCGCGACCTCGCGACGCTGCCGCCGCCCTACCGAGTCGTCGCCCGCGAGGCGGTTTTCCCGTGGGATTCCGACGCCCATCGTCGCAACGCGATCATTCTCGTGCGACTGGCGCCGAGCCCCTGAAGGCGCCATAGACACAACCGCGCGCCGTTCATATCATCGGAAGCATCGAGGGTTCAGGTGCGGGTCGATGGGGACGAAGCGCAGAACGAAGTCTGACGAGAAGACCGACCCCGTCCCCGCAGCGCGCCGCGTCTTCGACTCGCCCTTCAAAGACCTGAAGAGGCTGCTCAAGGCGCCGCCGGCGGCCGTCCCTCCCTCCAGGCGCCCGCCACCGCCAACGTTGATCGCCAAGCCTCCGCCGCCACCGGCTATCGATGATGCAACCCTGTTCCGGCAGGCGCTCGAGGGCGTGCGACCGCTCGGCGCCAACGGCGGCCGGGTTGCGGTGCAGCCGCGTTTCAGTCGCAACGTTATCAGCGAAGAGGCTGAGGTCCTCGCGCAACTCTCCGATCTGGTCTCGGGACAGGCTCCCTTCGAGCTGACCGAAACCGAGGAATACGTCGAAGGGGCGCGGGTCGGACTCGATCCGCGCGTGGTCACGCGGCTGCGGCGCGGCGAGTTCTCGACGCAGGGGCATCTCGACCTGCACGGGCTCACGCAAATCGACGCCAAAGAAGCGCTCGCGCGCTTTATCCTCGAATCGGTGCGCAAGGGGCTGCGCGCGGTCGCCGTAGTCCACGGCCGCGGCTTGCGCTCGCCCGGCGGTCAACCGGTGCTCAAGCACGCCGTGGCCGAGTGGCTGTCGCACGGCACGATCGGCAGCTACGTCCTCGCCTTCACCAGCGCGAAGGCCTACGACGGCGGTGCCGGCGCGGTCTGGGTGCTGCTGCGTCGCGAGCGCAAGCGCGGCCGATTTGATGTCTTGCAGGGCGCGCGCCGTCGCGACTAGATTGCGTTCACCACTCTGCCGGCGGAGCACGTGCGATGGATACGAAGCAGAATCGGCCGTTGCGACTCCACCATAATGCCTGGGTCGTGCGCGATCAGCGCGCCACCCGTCATTTTTATGAAGACATCATCGGTATCCCGATGGTGGCCTGCTGGAATGAACGCGACGAGGTGTTCGGCGGGATGCGCGTCTACTGCCACACGTTTTACCAATTGGCGGACGGCGGCGCGCTCGCCTTCTTTCAGTTCGAAGATCCGCGGGATTACGAACGCTTCGGCCCGCAGTTCCGACCCACACCGTTCATTCATATCGCGCTGAAGACGACCGCCGAGACCCAACAGGCGATCGCCGAGCGCCTGGCCGCCGCCGATATCGAGCACTTCTTCATCGAACACGGCTACTGCTGCTCGCTGTACGTCACCGATCCCGACGGGCTTAACCTCGAGTTCACGGTTGACGACCCGCGGGCGGAGCAGATCAACGCCGAACGCCTGCGCACGCGCGACGCCGATCTCGAGCGCTGGCTGCGCGGCGACCATAGCAGCAACAATAACTGGCGCCGCGAAAACACCTAGCTTGCCGCCGGTCACGGACCGGCGCGTTGACAGAAGGGCTTCCCTTACCTAGCCTGAGAGGGCCTGCGACGCGCGATCGGCGCGTCGTCCGGGCCTCCCGCCGATGTTCGAAGCATTAAGCGATCGCCTCGAGGGCGTTTTCAAAAAACTTCGCGGCCAGGGCCGAATAACCGAGCGCAATATCGACGAAGCCTTGCGCGAAGTCAGGCTCGCCCTGCTTGAAGCCGACGTTAATATCCGCGTCGTCCGCGATTTCGTCGATCACGTCAAGAAAAAGGCCCTCGGCCAGGAGGTCCTGCGCTCGCTCTCGCCCGAGCAGCATCTGATCCGCTTCGTTGCGTCAGAACTGTGCCAGGTGATGGGTGGTCAGGCCCGCGAGCTGGATCTCAAGGCCAAGCCGCCGATTAAAATTCTGCTGGTCGGTCTTCAGGGATCGGGCAAAACCACCTCGGCCGCCAAGCTCGCGCTCTTTCTGAAGACCCACCGCAAACGCCATCCGATAATGGTATCGACCGACGTCCGGCGGCCGGCCGCGATGGAGCAACTGCGCGTGCTCGGTCAGCAGGCCGGCATTCCGGTGGCGGAGAGTCGGGAGGATCAGGATCCGGTCGAAATCGTCAGCCAGGCGCTCGTTCGGGCCGACCTCACCGGCAGCGATACCCTGATAATCGATACCGCCGGGCGGCTCCAGATTGACGATGAGCTGATGGACGAGCTCGCGCGGATGCAGCGCACCGCGCTGCCCCATCACACCGTGCTAGTCGCCGACGCCATGACGGGACAGGACGCCGTCAACGTGGCGCAAGGCTTCCATGAGCGCCTCAAGATCTCCGGACTGATCCTCACCAAGCTCGACAGTGACGCCCGCGGCGGCGCGGCGCTTTCCGTCCGCATGGTCACCGGCGCGCCGATCCTGTTTGCCGGTCTCGGCGAGAAGCTTTCGGAGTTCGAGGTTTTTCATCCCGATCGGCTGGCCTCGCGCATCCTTGGCATGGGCGACATGCTGAGCCTGATCGAGAAGGCTCAGCAGAATTACGACGCGCAGAAAGCAAAGGAGCTCGAGCGCAAGCTTAAAAAGAACGAGTTCACGATCGAGGACTTCGCCGAACAGCTTAAGACCATCCGCAAGATGGGCTCGATCGGCGATCTCCTTGGTATGATCCCCGGGCTTAAGAAGCTTGCGGGCGCCGCCGATTCCGAGGAAGCGCGGCGCGAGATGGTGCGGATTCAGGCGATAATCGACTCAATGACGCTCCAGGAGCGGCGTAATCACCTGATCCTCAACGGTCGTCGGCGCGCCCGCATCGCCGCCGGCAGTGGTTCATCGGTACAGGATGTCAACCGCTTCCTCAAACAGTTCGACCAGACCCGCAAGCTGATGCGCAAAGTTACCCGAGGCGGTGGCGTGGCGCATGCGATGGGCCGAGGGCTTGGGTTTGGCCGCTAACACGCTAAAATGGTCGTGCACTAACGAGGAGCTCAATGGGACTTGTCATCCGGCTGCGGCGCCACGGAGGCCGCAAGAAACCTTTTTTTCGTATCGTTGTGGCGGATTCCCGTTCGCCCAGGGACGGGCGCTTTGTGGATCAAATAGGCACTTACGACCCCGGTAGCGATCCACCCAGGGTCTCCCTCAAGCAGGAAGAGACCCAGCGATGGCTCAAAATGGGTGCGCAACCCAGCGCTACCGTTAAGCAGCTAATCAAGGGGGCCGGAGGCGCTGCCTGAATCACCTGACACCTCTTCCAGGAGCCTTCCATGAAGGAGTTAGTAGATTTCCTGGCCCGGCAACTCGTCAATAACCCCGATGCTGTCGAAGTCAAAGAAACGCAAGGCGATACCGCCTCGGTGCTTGAGCTGCGCGTGGCGAAGGAAGACCTCGGCAGGGTAATCGGCAAGCAAGGCCGTACGGCCAAATCGATTCGAACGATTTTGAACGCGGTTGCATCCCGCACCAACCGCAAGATTGTGCTCGAAATCATCGAAGAGAAGTAACGCGACGGCGCCTGCCGTCGCGCCATCCGATCCGCCCGGACTCGTGCGGATCGGCGTCGTCACCCGGGCTCACGGCCTGCGCGGGGCGGTTATCGTGCGCGCCGACGATCCGGCTTCGGTTACCGCGCAGACCGTCCGCGAGATTTATCTTAGGCAGGGCGCGAGCGTCAGTCCCTACGCAGTTCAACAGGCAACGCCTCAGGGACGCGGAAAGGTACGGCTCGCCCTCGACGGCGTCGACAGTCGCGAGAAAGCCGACGCGCTGCGCGACGCCATTGTGCTCGTGGCTGAAAGCGATCTCCCACCCCCGGCAGCCAACGAGTTCTATGCCTATCGTGCGATCGGCTGCAGCGTCGTCACGGTCGAGGGACGGTTGCTCGGCGCGGTCACCGAAGTGTTCGCCACCGGCGCCAATGACGTCCTGGTGGTTCAGGACGGCACGGGGGAGATCCTTGTGCCGGTTACGGCCGAGGTGATAAAGCGCCTCGATTTCGCTGCCGGGCGCATCACGATCGCGCCGGTCCCGGGGCTGCTGGATTAGCCGAGCGTCGCCGCGGGCTCGATCCACTCGCGGGCGATCTGCTCAAGATGGGCCGGGATCTGCCGTTCGTCGCTCGGCATCCGCACGAACGGGATAATCTCGTTGACCCCGAGCTCGGCATAACGCCGCAACTGCTCGCGCGAAACCGCGGCGTCGTAGGGCGAAACGATAAGCTCGATATCCGCGAGCTTACGATTATTCTCCGCCAGCAGGGTCTGCAGTTGTGCGAGCTTCGTGGCGAGCTGATCGGGCGTCAGTTTGACGCTGAACCATCCGGTGCCGTAGCGCGCGACCCGCCGCAGCGCCGGAGTGCTTTCGCCGCCGAAGATAATCGGCACGCGCGCGCCTTGAGCCGGCTTCGGGAAACATCGCGCGTCCTTGAAGGTGACGAATTCGCCGGCGAAGCTGGTTTTCTCTTCGCCCCACAGCTTCCGCATCACCTCGATATATTCGCAGGTGCGCTGCGCCCGCCGTTCGAACGGAATCCCCAAGGCGGCGAATTCCTCCCACGACCATCCGATACCGACGCCAAGGGCAAAGCGCCCGCCGCTCAGCGCATCGAGCGTGGCAATCTGCTTGGCCAGCACCAGGGGGTTATGCTCCGGCACGAGACAGATTCCCGTCGCGAGCCGAATCCGCGTCGTGCTGGCGGCGACGTAGCTCAGGGTGACAAACGGATCGGTCAAATCGACCGTGCTGGCGGCGAGGAAGCTGCCATCATCCGAATATGGATAGTGCGATTCATAATGGTCGAACAGGACGACGTGTTCGGGCGCCCACAAGGTGTTAAAACCCAGCCGCTCCGCATGCGCGGCGACCAGGCGCAGCGTGCCCGGTCGCGACCCCTTGCCCATCCCGATTCCACTGATCCCGATTTTCATTGGCTTCACCCCTTCACCTGCGCGCGCTTGCCGGCTCAATGATGCCCGCGGTCCGGATGCCGCACGCGTTTCAGCTTGACCGCGTTGCGCATCGGACGGTTTGCCTGCTCGCCCTTGTTGAAAGCCCGCGACAGGATCCACGAGACTTCGGCAACATAGATATTGCCGTCCCGATCCACCGCCATCCCGTGGGGTGCGAACAATTGATCCGGCTCCTCGCCCATCCCGTTGTCACAGAGTCTCGCGAGCGGCTGACCGTCGAGCGTCCAGACGCTCACGCGCGGTCCCATCGTCTTCGCGCTGTTCCAGATATCGTACAGCGGTGACGGCCCCAGTCCGATCCACAGGGCGGAACTCAGTTCGCCGATATAGCAAAGCTGTTCGGTTCCCGTCGTGTCGATACACATCCCGCACGGCAGCGCCATCCCATACCAGACCGCTTCGAGCCGTCCGTTCGGCGTGAAGACCTGCACGCGATGGTTATGGCGGTCGGCGACATACACGTAACCGTCGCGGTCGCAGCAGATATTGTGCGGCAGGTTGAACTGCCCCGGAGCGTTGCCGGGTTCACCCCACGAAAAAAGCCGCCGCCCGTCGGGCGCATATTTGTGGACTTTGGCGTTGCCGTAGCCGTCCGAGACGAAGAACTCGCCGGTCCCCGGATGGATCGCCACATGGGTGCACTGATTGAACGGCTCGCCGCTCATCGCGCGGGCCGGCTTGCCCGGCACGCCGAGCGTCATCAGGATTTCCCCGTCCAACCGGCATTTGCGCACGGTATGGTCGAACGTGTCGGTCAGCCAGATCGTGTCGTCGGGACCCATCGTGACCGCATGCGCATTGGGAAAGGTTTGCTTGTCGCCCCAATGATGCAGGTAATTGCCGTCGCGATCGACCACGATTACCGGCGTCGGCCCGCGATTGAAGAGATAGACCCGATCGCGCGCATCGACGCCGATTCCGGCAACGTCGAAATTCCAATCGTTGCGACCGGGAATATGCGCCCAGTTTTCGACGATCTCGTAGATATACTCGCCGCTGCCGGTCTGCTTCGCCATAGCGTCCCCCATGGTCGAGGAATCCGTCCACAGCAGGCACTAGCAAACCCTGCCGACGGTTGAAAGCGCCGCGCAGCCTAGCCCGACTGACGCAGATAGTTGAGGAGTTCGTTGGCGCTCACATAACCTACCCGATGGACGCGAATCCGGCCCGTCGCGTCGATCACCACGGTCGTGGGTACGCCCTGAATTCTGAATTTGCGCATCAGCTCGGCATTCTCGGGACTGTCGGCGGTCAGGTTGGCGCGCAAAAGGAGATAGTGGCGCGCCTCATTGATCACCGCCGGATCGCGGAACGTCGAGCGTTCCATCTCCCGGCACGGCACGCACCAGTCGGCGGAGAAATCGATCACCACCGGTTGATGGTCAGCCCGGGCTTGACGCAGCGCGGCGTCGTTGAAGGGCTGAAACTGCAACGCGCCGCCATGAGTGGATGGCGGGGCGAGCGCCATGAAGAGCGCCGCGCCCGCGGCGATCGCACCCACCGCGATGCGAAAGACCATGAACGGACGCGGGCGCGACCCCACCGGCGTAACCCAGCCAAGGAAGATTCCGACCGCCGCGGCATACCAGGGCAGCAGCCGCGTCAATAAGCGGTTCGGCGAGAGCGGATCAAGAAAGTACAGGGCGAGGCCAATCAGCGCGAAGCCGAAAAGCTGCTCAACCCACGCTAGCCATTCGCCGGAGCGCGGCAGCCGCCGCAGATTTCCCGCCGCCAGCGCGAGCGCAACGTAGGGCAAACCCATGCCGACGGCGAGCGTGAAGAAGAGGGCGAAGCCCAGAACCGCGTCGCGACTCTGCTGAACCATCAGCAGCAGCCCCAGCACGATAGGGCCGATACAGGGCGCCGCCACAACGCCCATGCTGAGCCCCATCACGAGCGCGCCGAGGTAGCCGCGGCGCGAAACGCCCGCATATCGCATCAGCCACTGCGGCGGTTGCAGCGTAAAGAGTCCGAAACTCGAAGCCGCGAGCAGCAGCAGCAGAGCTGCGATCGCAATGAGCACCAGAGGCTTTTGCAACGCCGCCCCGAACATCCCTCCGCTCAGCGCCGCGGCGACACCGACGGCGGAAAAGCTGAGAGCGATGCCGAGGACGTAAAGCAGCGCCAGCGTGACGACGCGGCGCGACGGGCCGCCTTCATTGCCGAAGTAGGCGACGGTCACCCCAATCAGCGGATAGACACAGGGCGTCAGGTTAAGGGCGAGCCCGCCCAGCAGCACCGCCGCGAAACCGAGAGCGTAACCGTGGACCGCAAACAGTTGCGTCAGGGCGGCGCCCTGGTCGGCGAGCCCCCCCATCGTCAGCTAGCCATCGAGCGTCGCCTCACCCTCGCTGGAGAGCGGCGCATGGCCGACGATCTCGAGTCCATAGCCCGGCAGGTTGGCCAGGCGCGGCGGCTTGTCGGACAGGAGGACCATCTGTCGCACGCCGATATCGCGCAGGATTTGCGCGCCGATCCCATAGTCGCGAAAATCGGCTTCCGGAGCGTTCAGATGAGTGCTCGGCTTGGAGCGCCGCGGGCCGTTGATATCGCCGGCGATCGCGGCTGACTCGCGCTTCAGATAGAGGATGACACCTTCGCCGGCGGCGGCGACCTGCTCCATCGCCGCGCGCAGCAGCCGCCGCGTGTTGCGGTTGACATAGCCGAAGACGTCGCCGGGCAGATACTCGCGATGGGCCCGGACCAGCGTCGGTTTGTCCGGACGCACGTCGCCCATCATCAGCACCAGATGCTCGCTCTGATCGACCAGGTTGCGATAGACCCGCGCCTTGAATTCGCCGACCGCCGTGGGCAGACGCGCCTCGGCAATCCGTTCGATCATGGTTTCGTTGCGCAGACGGTATTCGATAATGTCGGCGACCGTGACGATCTTGAGGTTGTGCTGGCGCGCAAACTCGATTAAGTCGTCGCGGCGCGCCATCGAGCCGTCGTCCTTGAGAATTTCGCAAATCACACCGGCCGGTTTGAGTCCGGCCAGTCGCGCCAGGTCGACCGCACCTTCGGTCTGTCCGGTGCGCACCAGCACGCCACCGTCGCGCGCGCGCAGCGGATAGACATAGCCGGGCGTGATGAATTCCGCACCGGTCGCATCCTCGCGCACGGCCTGCAGAATCGTCAGCGCGCGATCCTGGGCCGAGACGCCCGATCCACTTACCCGCCGCGCCGTGATCGGCACGGTGAACGCGGTGCCGAGTGGCGCCTGGTTGTCTCCAACCATCATGCTGAGGCCGAGTTTATCGATTCTTTCGGCGGACATCGGCAGGCAGATAAGGCCGCGACCGTACTTGGCCATGAAATTGATAGCTTCGGCCGTGGCCTTTTCGGCCGCCATGCAGAGATCGCCTTCGTTTTCGCGGTCTTCGTCATCCATCAGGATAATCATGCGGCCGCGGCGCGTCTCTTCGAGCGCTTCTTCGATCGAAATGAACGGGGCGGTCGGCTGATGGTCGCGCGGAGTGATTTCACCAAACATTGGCCTTGTTCCACCTTGCGCCTGAATCAACCCATTGTAGCCCACCCTGGGGGAGAGCGAGAAACCCACCGTGCGGAAAGACGCGGACATGCTCCGCGACCCGCCGACGAGGCGAAGCAGGGAGCCGCGCCGGGCGCTATAGTGGCCGGGTGGCGCCCTCGAAGCCTCCGAAGCGTATCGATCAGCCGACCCCGGCGCGTGCGTTGGCGGAACTGCCGTCGGTCGACCGATGTATCGCGGCGATCCAAGCGCACTGCCAAACGCCGGAGCTCAGCCGCGACTACCTGAAGCGCGTGGTTCGCGCGGTGCTCGCGGAGCTGCGGTCGACGATGACCGCAGGCGACGGGGTCGCGGCCGCGGCCGGCAAGCCGCTGCTCGACGAAGTCGTCGCCCGCGCGCGCGAGCGGATCGACGCGGACCGGCCGCGGATGCAGCCGGTGGTCAATGCGACCGGCGTAATCCTGCACACGAACCTCGGTCGCGCACTGCTGGCCGAAAGCGCGCTGGCCGCGATGGTTACTGCGGCGCGCGCGCCGGTAAATCTCGAATACTCGCTCGCCACCGGTGACCGCGGCGACCGCGACGATTTGATCGAGCAAGAGCTCTGCGAACTGACGGGCGCCGAAGGCGCCACTGTGGTCAATAACAATGCCGCCGCCGTGCTCCTCGTGCTGAACAGTCTTGCCGAAGGACGCGAGGTTATCGTCTCGCGCGGCGAGCTCATCGAAATCGGCGGCTCCTTTCGTCTCCCTGACGTGATGGCGCGTGCGGGTGCGCTGCTCCGCGAAGTTGGCACGACCAATCGCACTCATCGCGACGACTACGCCCGCGCGATCGGCCCCCAGTCGGCGCTCCTGATGAAGGTGCATCCGTCCAATTACCGGATCGTCGGTTTCACCGCGACCGTCGAACTGCGTGAGCTGGTCGAGCTGGCGCGCCTCCATGATCTGGTCGTCGTCGAGGATCTGGGTGCCGGCGCGCTCATCGATCTGAGTCGTTTCGGACTGCCGCGCGAGCCCGTGGTGCGCGAAAGCATCGATGCGGGTGCGGCCCTGGTAACCTTCTCGGGCGACAAGCTGCTCGGTGGTCCGCAGGCGGGTGTCGTCGTCGGGCAGGCGCGTCTGATCGCCCGGCTGAAGCGCAATCCATTATGGCGCGCCTTGCGCTGTGACAAGCTGCGGCTGGCGGCGCTGGAGGCCACGCTGCGACTGTATCGTCAGTCGGCCGAACCGGAGCGAGCGCTGCCGACCCTTCGCCTGCTCACCCGTCCGCTGGCCGCGATCGCAGAGATCGCCGAAAACGCGCGCGCGCTGCTGGTACAACAACTGGGCCCCGAGTTTACCGTGACCATCGTCGAGAGCCGCGCGCAAATCGGTTCCGGCGCCCAACCGGCGGAGGAGCTGGTCTCGCGCGCGCTGAAAATCACCCATCCGGAGCTGAGCGCGACGCAGATCGCGGCCCGCTTCCGTCGCGCACGGATCATCGGCCGCGTCCACGATGATGCCTTCCTGCTCGACCTGCGCGCCGTCGAAAGCGCCGAGTCGCTGGTGCCGCCGACGCTCGCGACCGCGTAATTCATACCTTGCAATCGGCCGACGCGCGGAGCGAGACTGAATCCGCACCAAGCGCTGTGCGAGGAGGAACCGCGATGGATAAGACGTATAAAATTGTTGACGTCGTCGGGGTCTCGGAGGACAGCATCCATCAGGCTGTCCGCAACGCGCTCACCAAAGCCCAGCAGACGTTGCGCAACATCGACTGGTTCGAGGTCAAAAACATTCGTGGCGCGGTGCACGGCGCCGAGTTGCAGTTTCAGGTCGAAGTCCGGATCGGTTTTCGGCTTGAGGGCGCCCCGGTCTGAGCCGCATCTTTTTGGGGGCATCGCGACCGCTCCTTGTCCGCCCTCGCGGACGGGGGGCGTGTCGGCCATGCTGCTCATCCGTTAAGATGGACGGAGGGAACAGAGGGAGACTGGGGTTGCATGAAGCGATGTCCGCGATGCGGCCGAACCTATCCGGATAGCGAGGCATTCTGCGCCGACGACGGCGTCGCGTTGCCGCCCGCGGCCGAAAGCCGCGGTACTACGGCGATGACGCCGGAGGACACTTCCACGGCCGGCACCACCGAGTGTCCGGTCTGCGGCGGCAGGGCTCAACCGGGCGAGCTGATTTGCAATTTCTGCGGCACGCGGCTGACCCCGGAACCGGCGGCAGGCGCCGGTCCGTCCGCGAGCGGCGCCGCAACACGGATCAGTCCTGAAGCCTACGTGCCGGCGAGCGAGCGCGCGCCAACCGACGTCGCCGACGATGACGCCGGCGGGCGTAGCTGGCTTGGCACTATCGGTTTCGTCATTGCCGCCGTGATTGCGCTCGGCGCAGGCGCGTGGCTCGCGATCTACTTAAGCGGCCGTCATGCAGCGCCACAGGTCGCCTCGGCGTCACCGTCACCGACGCCCGCTGCGGCCAGTTCACCGGCCGCGGTACTGGCGACCACGATTCCGATCCAGGTGAACGGCGGCCTCGCCGAAGCGCTGCAGCGCGATTCCAAGACGCTGGCCAAAACCTTCGCCGACAACCAGGCCGGTCTGAATGAGGTTTATCGCGACGCGCTGGCGTCGAATCCGGGGCTCAGCGACGGCATGATCCTGCGCCTGCACATTACGCCCGACGGCAGCGTAAGTTCCGGTGCCGTGCGCACTTCCACGGCGCCGAATCCGAGCCTTGACGCGGCGGTCGTCAAAGCCGCCAGCGGATGGAAATTCCCGGTGGCAAGCGGCGCCGACGTCGATGCTGACTATCCGATCATTTTTACCACGACGCCGTCGGACACCTCCGGGGTCGAAGCGGATTTGAAGACGAAACTGGCGAGCCTCGGTCCCAACGAAGCGGAATACACGATGACCACCACGCCGCCGAGCGCGGAAGCGTCGCCGTCGAGCAGTCCCGCACTTGCCGCCGTGCCGCCCGCGCCCGCGGTCGAAGCCACGCCGCCTGTGGCTGCGACAACGCCGGCGCCGCATCGTCATCGGCCACGGCTGGCTTCGCTGCCGCCGCCACCGTCGTTGACTGAGCGCGTCAACGACGAGCTTGCTTCGAACAAGCGCTTTCGACGAGTCCACGCCTACGCGGTCGGCGGCAACGTCACGCTCAGTGGTAAAGTTTTCGATGACGCCGACCGGCAACTGGCGGAGACCACGGTGCGCGGCGTGCGCGGCGTGACCTCGGTCACCAATAATCTCACGACCGATCAGCAGGACTGGGCCGCCAATGCGAGCCGCATCACGCAGCAGCTCCAGGCCGCGGGGCTGACCAACGTGACGGTCAAAGTGATCGGCAAGTCGGCCTATCTCAACGGCACGGTGGCGACCGCCGCCGATCGCGATCGCGCCGTGATGATCGCGCAAAGCGCCGCGCCCGTTGTGGTGCGCGTCAATTTGATCAACGTTGAGCCGGGTCGAGTATTCGGCTTTTGAGCCGTGGCAAAGATGGTGCGGCAGGAGGACGGCAGCGATTGGCGAGGTTCTTGCGGTTCAACGCTATTGACTTAGGCTGAAGGCGGTCCTTAAGCTAGGCGGAGTTGTCTCCAACGCCCGCCCCTCAGAGGTGAGCACCGAGCGATGCCCAAGCAGGAAAAGTTAGCCCGTCCCAAAATCACGATCATCCCCGGTCGAGGCGTGGCGCAGACGATCAATTACCTGCTCGAGGATCGTGATGACTTGGAATGGATCATCGCGGTCGGCCGGACCAAGAACGGCGAGCTGTTTTTCTACGATACGGGCGGCGACATCGTCGAGGATCTCGGCACGCTCGAGTATCTTAAGGCGCGCATCGTCCGCGCCCACTTCGGCGACGAGTACGAGTAAGTCGTTCCGTCGCGCGATTATCTCGCGCTGCCTGCTGTTTCTTTGCGCCTCGAGTCTGACGCTTGCACTGAGCGCGGTCGGCGCGCGCGCCGGCCAGGTCGAAACGATTCCGTCGCAGCAGAATCTGCAACTGCCGCCGCCACCGGTCTCATCGCCGCCCCTTTCCTCCCAGCTTCCGGGCCAGGTGCCGCAGCCGGAGGCGACCTTGCCGCCGGTCTACCCCGGCCCGCAGGGCGCGACCCGGGAAATTCCCCTGCCGCAGATCTTCCGCGGATGCTGGCGGGGAATCGTGCCGCGGGTGGACCGCATCGTGCCGCTCGATCCGCTGGCCGGCGACACCATCTGGCTCACCAAGGAATACACGCTTTGCTACAAACAGACGGGTTATGCGGGCAAATGGCAACTGACCTTCGCCGAGAGCTCGGTGGCCAATCGGCTGGCGACCGATCAGCGGCAGATCATTCGCGTCAAGTCGGTGACCGGCCCGGATAGCGCCGAGCTTACGGCCTTTCTGCATTTTCGTGCGCCGGCCGTCACCCTTTTCGGTCTGCCCGGCCGAATGAACACGCTCGACGAGCTCTCCCATCTCCATTGCTTCGTTACTTCGGACCAGCAGGCGATGAACGTGCAGGCGATGGTTTTCGTCGAGACCAACGGGCGTCCATCCGTCGATATCTACTGGCATGCGCAGTTTGTGCGCGAGCCGTCGAGCGGACCGAGCTAGGGCGGAGTGGCTATCGTCCGAGCCGCGGTCGTCTGAGCCGCGGCCCCTGCTCCGCCCCGTCATTCGGCAAAGTTCGAAAAGCCGCGCGTCACGTCGCCACGCCGCTCAGTCCGCAAAGTCTTCGACCGGCGGTGAGGCGTAGATGATGCCGTCTGCGATCGTCAACGGCACGCGATAGAGAAACTTGCCGCAGGTATCAGGCGGCCCCGCGACACATTCCCCGGTCGCGGGTTCATAGTAGGCATTGTGCGTCGGGCAGACGAGATAGCGGCCGCGTTCGCCGAAGAACTGATTGTCAACCCAGTCCATCGCCATTGGTATATGACGGCAGCGATTGACGTAAGCGTGAAGCTTGCCGCGATAGTTGATGACGAAGCACTCTTCATCGACGCCCCGAATCGGCATCATGAACTTGAGCGATTTCCCGGCCTTGACGGCGGAAGCCGGGCCGACCCGATAGCGGACGCGGTCTGCGGCTGGGCAGGGCCTTGCGGCAGCGCCTGGACGCGGATGATTGAAGGCGCGACGACGCGGTTGGCGGGACACGAGTCGAGTGTGGTGCGGCCGCGCCGTGAAGTCCAGTGTTGGCAGCGCGAAGCGGCTGTGCGAGCATCAATTTAATCACCGGCAACGTCAGAGGAAGCTGCAATGATCGATAAGCCACGCGTCCGGCCGCTCGAAGCCATGCCGGTCAAGCAGGACGGCCAGACCCTGGTCCTGCTGCGCGATCCCAGCCGTATCGCACCCGAGCCGATTTTGATTGGCGCCGGCGCCTATTTCCTGGTTACTCTTTTTGACGGCACGCGCAGCCTGCTCGACCTCCAGGCCGAATTCACTCGGCGCTTCGGCGATATCCTGCAGTCCGAGGATCTCCGCAGTTTTATCGAAGCCCTCGACCAGGGCTATTTCCTCGACAGTCCCCGCTATCATGCGCGGGTTGCCGAGATTCGCGCCGAGTTCGCCCGCGCGCCCGCGCGCCCCGCGGCCTTGGCGGGGCTGGCTTATGAAGCCGATCCGGCACGGCTGCGCGCCGAAATCGTCAGTTACTTCGCCCGTCCGGGAGCTCCCGGCGCCGTACCGACGCCGCACAGCAACGGCGCGGCGCTGAGCGGCATCATTGCCCCGCATATCGATCCGCGTCGCGGCGGCGCCGCCTACGCCCACGCGTATGGTGAACTGCTGACGCGCGAGCGCCCCGAGCTGATCGTGATTCTCGGTACGTCCCATTACGGCCTCGGACCGGAGCTTTTTACGGCGACGCGCAAGGACTATGTGACGCCGCTCGGTACGGTCGCGACCGATCGCGCGTTCGTCGAGCGGTTGGCCTCGCGCTACCGCGAGGGCGATCTGTTCGCGCAGGAGATCCTCCATCGCGATGAACACTCGATCGAGTTCCAGGCGGTGTTTCTCGCGTGGGCCCTGGGGACCGCGGGTTATCAGATCGTCCCGATTCTGGTCGGGTCCTTCCATGAAATGGTGCTGACGGGCGAGACGCCCGCTTTCAACACCCGGATTCGCGCCTTTATCGATGCGCTGCAGGACGAATTGACCGCGGAGCGGCGCCAGGTGCTGATCCTTGCCGGGGTGGATTTTGCGCATGTCGGCCGCAAGTTCGGCGACAGTTTCACGGCCGACGAGAAGGTCGCGGCCTGGGTCAAGAGCGAGGACCTCGCCCTCATCGAGAATATCAAGCGCGGCGACCCCGAGGGCTTTTTCGCCGATATCGCGCGCGACCGCGACGCGCGCAAGATTTGCGGGCTCGCGCCGATGTACACCCAGCTCGAGTTGCTGCGCGGTCATAACGCGCGCCTGCTCATGCACGATATTGCGATGGAACCGCAGACCGAATCGGCCGTTTCGTTTGCGAGCCTGGCGATCGATTAGCGTTCCGCGCCGAGTCGGTGCGAAGGCGACCGTGGCGTGGTCCTTGCTCCCCCAGACGACCGTGGGAAACCGGAGCCGATTGCGTGCCGCTTGATAAATACCGCCAGAAGCGCGATCCGCAGCGCACGCCCGAGCCCTTCGGCAGCAGCGCCCAGGCCCCCGTGTCGCGGGGCGCCGCGATGTTCGTGGTGCAGAAGCACGCCGCCCGCGCACTGCATTATGACTTTCGCCTCGAGATGGAAGGCGTGCTGCGCTCATGGGCGGTGCCGCGCGGCCCCTCGCTGAACCCTGCGGACAAGCGGCTGGCCGTCATGGTCGAAGATCACCCAATCGAATATGGCGATTTCGAGGGCCGCATCCCCACGGGCAACTACGGCGCCGGCTCGGTGATCGTCTGGGATCGTGGAACTTATCGCGTGATCGACCCGCCCAACGGCGACGCCGCCGCAGGTGTCCGGGCGGGGAAACTCGATTTCGAAATGCACGGCTTCAAACTGCGCGGCGCGTTCACCCTGGTGCGCACCCGGGCGCAGCCGCGCCGTTCATCCGGCGAGAGCAAGGAGCAATGGCTCCTGATTAAGAAACGCGACGCTTTCGCGGCGGACACCGATGTCCTCGCGGAGCATCCACGGTCGGTGCTTTCCGGGCTTACGGTTGAGGAGATGGCCGCGGCCGCGGGCGCCGATCAGCGTTGGCGTGCCGCGCTGGCCGATCTGCAGGCCCCGGTCTTCAAAGGTAAATGGGAGGTCTCGGCGTTTCCGCTGAACCTGGCGAAGACCGCCGACGAACCTTTTGACGGCAAGGAGTGGCTCTTCGAGCTGAAATACGACGGGGTCCGCGCGCTCGCGCTCCGCGATCATGGCGAGGTGCGGCTCTATGGGCGCAATCAGCGCGCGATTACCCGTCGCTATCCCGAGATTGTGCTGGCGCTCGCGGCGCTGCCTTACGAGCAATTCGCGATCGACGGCGAGATCGTCGCGCTGGCCGACGACGGCCGGCCGAGTTTCCAGTTATTGCAGCGCCGGATGCATCAGGATGACCCGCGCGAGGCCCAGCGGCTGAGTCTCGCCACCCCCGCCACCTTCTTCACCTTCGACCTGCTGGCGTTCGACGGTTGCGACCTGCGGCCGCTCGGCCTGGAACAGCGCAAGGGCGTGCTCGCGCACTTAATCCGCGGCGAAGGCCCGGTCCGCTACTGCGATCACGTCCTCGAGCGCGGCAAAGAGTTCTTTAGGCTTGCCGCCGAGGCGCGGCTCGAAGGAATCATGGCGAAACGCCGCGATTCGGCCTACCGGGGCGTCCGCACGGGCGACTGGCTCAAGATCAAGTGCCCACAGCTCGGCCGCTTCGTGATTGGCGGATGGACCGACCCGGGCGGCGCGCGGACCCATTTCGGCGCGCTGCTCGTCGGCCTCTACGAAGCGTCCGGCACTCTTCGCTTCGTCGCGCGCGTGGGCACCGGTTTCGATGAAAAAAATCTGCGGGAGATTCACCGGATGCTCGAGGCGCGCGTCCTCAGCACCTCGCCATTCCGACGTGCGAAAGCTGGCGAAATCGCACCGCCCGCCCGTGTCTCGCACTTCTGCCGCCCGGAGCTGGTATGCGAAGTGCGCTTCGGCGAGCGCACCGCCGACGGCGGCATCCGCCATCCGGCATTCGTGAGGTTGATCGCCGACGCCGACCCGCATGAATGCCGGGATGAGACCGCCGCGGATACCACGATGGTAGCGGCGCCCGCCGATCGCGATTCGCGCGACGAGGAAAACGAACAGATGGATCCCGCCCGCCGTTTCAAGATAACCAATCCAACCAAAGTCTTCTGGCCCGACGAAGGCTACACCAAGGGCGAGCTGATTGATTACTACACCACGATGGCGCCCTGGATGCTGCCGTATCTGAAGGATCGGCCGGTGGTGCTGACGCGCTATCCGGACGGTATCGGCGGCAAGAGTTTCTATCAGAAAGACGCCCCCGCCTTCGCGCCGTCATGGATCCGCACGGCGAAAATCTGGTCCGAAGATAGCCACCGCGAGATTGCGTATTTCATTCTCGAAAGCGCCGAAGCGATCGCCTATATGGCTAACCTGGGCGCGATACCAATCCATATGTGGTCGTCGCGCATCAACCATCTCGAGCGCCCGGATTGGCTCCTGTTCGATATCGATCCTAAGGGCTCGACCACTAAACAGGCGGTGATCGTGGCGCGCGAAACCGGCGCCGTTCTGCGCGAAATCGGGCTGCGCCCCTACGTCAAGACTTCCGGACAGATGGGCCTGCACGTCGTGGTCGGGCTGGTCCCGCAATATACCTATGACGAGGCGCGGATGTTCGCGGAGCTGGTGGCGCGCGTGGTGGAACGCCGGATTCCCGAGCACGCCACGCTTATCCGCCACAAGGAGCGCCGGGCCGGCAAGGTCTATATCGACTGGATGCAGCTCGCCCAGGGCCAGACCATTGCCGCGCCGTTTGCCGCGCGCCCGGTCCCCGGAGCGCCGGTCTCGGCGCCGCTCAAATGGGATGAACTGACCGACGACCTCGAGCCCAAGCGCTGGAATATCAAATCGATGCCGCCGCGCATGAAGCGGCTGCGGCACGATCCGTTTTTCGGCGTGCTCACGGACCTCCAGCGTATCGACGACAAGCTGCGCCAGATCGAACTCTTGACCAGCGATCGACCCTCCGACGCGGGACCGTCCTGAACGGGCTGCCGCACTAGGCAAAAACGATCAGCGGCTTGATGATGCCGTCGAGCTTTTTGTCCATCATTTCGAACGCGCGTTCGAGTTGATCGAACTTGAACACGTGCGTGGTCATCGGGGTAGGATCGATCCGGCCGCTCTTCAGGATGCGCAGCATGCGTTCCATCCGCAGCCGCCCGCCCGGGCAGAGCAGGGTGCGGATGGTCTTTTCCGCCATCCCGACGCCCCATTCGAGCCGCGGAATGCCGACGACCTCGCCCTTGCCGTGATAACCAGCATTAGAAATCACGCCGCCCGGCTTGGTGACCTTGACGGCATTCTGAAACGCTTCTTCGCTGCCGAGCGCTTCGATGGCGCAATCGACGCCCCGCCCATCGGTTAACTGCATGATACGCGCGACGACGTCTTCGCGGCTGAAATCGACGATCGCGTCGGCCCCGTAGACGCGGGCAAGCTCCTGGCGCTTCGCTACCGCGTCAACGCCGATAATCAATCCGGCGCCGCGCAGCCGCGCGCCCGCCACGGCCATCAGTCCGACGGCTCCCAGGGCAAAGACCGCGACCGCGCCGCCGATCGGGATATCGCCGTTCTCGGCAGCCTTGAAGCCGGTTGACATCATGTCGCAGCAATAGACAGCGGCCTCGTCGGATACGCCGGCCGGAATCGCCGCAAGATTGGCGTCGGCGTCGTTGACATGAAAGAACTCGGCGAAGGTGCCGTCCTTGATATTGGCGAACTTCCATCCGCCAAGCGCGGCGCCGGACTGCGAGGAAAATCCCGCCTGCGACGCGAGATCGCCCCAGTCGGGCGTGATCGCCCCGGCGACCACCCGATCCCCCGGCTTGAATTGCCGCACCTCGGCGCCGACCTGATGCACGATACCGACGGCCTCGTGGCCGAGCGTCAGGTTCTCACGCGGACCAATCGCGCCGTGCACGGTATGCGCATCTGAAGTGCAGATCAGCCCGCGAGTCGCTTTGATAATCGCATCGTTCGGACCGGGCGTGGGGATCGGTTTGTCGGCGAACCCAACCTTGCCGATACCCTTCATCACGAAGGCTTTCATGACGCGGATGCTAGCCGATCCGCCGCGACGAGCGCCAGTTGCGCGCCCGCGATCCGCGCTTGTAGAGTCTTGCGCACCCACATAAATCTAAGGACTGTTGAGCGATATAATCCCCTTGCTAGGTGGTCGATCCCTTGGCGGCAAATACGCTGTTTGAAAAAATCTGGAACAGTCACGTGGTCCGCGAGAGCCCGGACCAGCCGGCTCTCATCTATATAGACCTGCATCTCGTTCATGAAGTGACGTCACCGCAGGCTTTCGAAGGGTTGGCGAAAGCAGGACGCAAGGTGCGCCGTCCCGATCGCACCTTCGGAACCCAGGACCATAACGTGCCTACCACCGACCGTTCCCGGCCCATCGCTGATCCGGATTCGCGGGTGCAGATCGAAATGATGCGGAAGAACTGTCGCGACTTCGGCATCAAACTCTTCGATCTGGGTGACCGCGAACAGGGCATCGTGCACGTAATCGGCCCGGAGCTCGGCTTATCGCAACCCGGGATGACAATCGTGTGCGGCGACAGTCATACGGCGACGCATGGCGCGCTCGGCGCCCTCGCCTTCGGCATCGGCACCAGCGAAGTCGAGCACGTGCTGGCGACGCAGTGCCTGTGGCAGGCGCGCCCTCGCACGATGGAGATCCGGGTCGACGGTGAGCTCCGGCCCGGCGTCACCGCCAAGGATCTGATCCTCGGCATTATCGGGCGCATTACCACCGACGGCGGCACCGGCTATGTCATCGAGTATCGCGGCTCGGCCATCGCGGCCCTCTCGATGGAAGAGCGGATGACGGTCAGCAACATGTCGATCGAGGGCGGCGCGCGCGCCGGCATGATCGCGGTCGACGAAAAGACCATCGAGTACCTGCGTGGCCGTCGCTACGTCCCGCAGGGCAAGGACTTCGATCGCGCCGCCGAGCGTTGGCTGACCTTCCGCACCGACGAGGGCGCCCGCTTCGATCACAGTATCAGCTTCGATGCGGCCTCGTTCGCGCCGCACGTGACCTGGGGCACCAATCCCGGGATGGTCGCCGAAGTCACCGGCACGGTGCCCGATCCGTCAAGCTTTGCCGAACCCACGCAGCGGCGGGCGGCGGAACTGGCGCTCGAGTACATGGCGCTGCGGCCCGGCACGCCGATCCAGGAAATCCCGATCGACCGCGTCTTTATCGGCTCCTGCACCAACGGCCGTCTCTCCGATCTTGAGGCCGCCGCGGCGGTCGTTAAGGGACGCAAGGTCGCGCCGCGGGTGCGCGCGCTGGTCGTGCCGGGTTCGCAGCAGGTCAAGGCGGAAGCTGAAAAACGTCAGCTCGACCGCATCTTTATCGAAGCGGGTTTCGAGTGGCGCGAGTCCGGATGCAGTATGTGCCTCGGCATGAATCCGGATATTCTGCGGCCCGGCGAACGCTGTGCCAGCACGTCCAATCGCAATTTCGAGGGGCGGCAAGGCAAGGGCGGGCGCACTCATCTGGTGAGCCCCGCGATGGCTGCTGCGGCCGCGATCGCCGGCCATTTTGTCGATGCCCGCGAATGGGTACGGTAGGACCATGCAGAAATTCACGAATTTCACCGGAATCGTCGCCCCGCTCGATCGCCCCAACGTCGATACCGATCAGATCATTCCCAAGCAGTTTCTCAAGGCGGTCGTGCGCAGTGGCCTCGGCAAGGGGCTCTTTTACGATTGGCGAAATCAGCCCGACAGTCAGTTCGTCGTTGATCAGCCGCGTTTCAAAGAGGCGAATATCCTGGTGGCGCGCGCCAACTTCGGCTGCGGATCGTCGCGCGAGCACGCCGTATGGGCGCTGGCGGACTTCGGCTTTCGGGCCGTGATCGCGCCCTCGTTCGCGGATATCTTTCATAACAACTGTCTCAAGAACGGCCTCCTGACCATCATGCTCAAGCCGGACGAGGTCGACGCGATCTTCACGGCGATCAAGCAGCATGACGCCTACACGTTGACGGTCGATCTGGCGGCGCAGAAGGTCACCGACGACTATGGATGGTCGGCCACCTTCCCGATCGACGAGTTCGCCAAGAAGTGCCTGCTCGAAGGCCTCGATGATATCGCCCTGACCCTTCAGCACGAGCAGGCAATTGCCGCCTACGAGGCGGCGCACCCGAATCCCTATCCGACCTGATTTGCCGGCGATCCATCCGAGGGATCGGCGCGACGGCAGGACGCGGGCGTGCAGCCAACCGGTCTCATGATTGTCGCCGGACGCGGTGAAGGCTCCCGGCTCGACCGCTTCCTCGCCGCCGAGCTGGGCGCCGAGTACTCGCGCGCACAGATCGCGCGCATGATCAAAGCGGGACGGGTGACGCTGAACGATCGCGTTGCCAAGGCCTCGGCGACGCTCCGCGACGGGGATCGGATTGCGATCGCGCCGCCGCCGCCGCCTGAACCGGTACCGCGACCGGTTCAGGCGCCACACATTGAGGTTCTTTACGCCGACGACGACCTGATCGTCGTCAACAAGCCGGCCGGCATGACCGTCCATCATGCGCCCGGTCATGACCATTCGACCCTCGTCGATGCGCTGCTGGCTCGCTTTCCCGAGCTCGTGGCGATGGCTGAGCCGGACGGCGTGATGCGCCCCGGGATCGTTCATCGACTGGACAAGGAGACCTCGGGTGTGATGGTTGTGGCGCGCACGCCGTTTGCGCGAAATGCGCTTTCCCAGCAGTTCAAGGAACGGTCAGTGGTCAAGCACTATATCGCCGTCGTCGACGGCGTGATCGGCCGCGAACGGATCACCATCGCGCGTGCCTTGGGCCGCCATCCGACCGAACGCAAACGCATGTCGATTCACTCCCGGTCGCCGCGGGCGGCGGTGAGTCACGTTACGCTGCTCGCGCGGTTCGTCGACGCCTCACTGGTCGGCGTCCGACCCGAGACTGGCCGCACCCATCAGATCCGCGTCCATCTGGCATCGATCGGGCATCCGTGTCTCGACGACGCACTTTATGGCCGGCGGCGCGATGCTGGAATCGGTCGCCAAGCTTTGCATGCCGCCGCTCTGAGCGTGACCCATCCGCGCGGTGGGCGGCTGAGTTTTCGCGCGTCGCTGCCCGACGATCTGCAGAACTATTTGCAGGGCAGGGGCGTTGCGAACGCCGACGAGCTCATCGAGTCGTGGGTCGCGGCCGGGACGGCTCGCGCCGGCACCATTGACATAAGCGAACCGCTTGGATAGCCTCTTCTTCTGCAATTCCCGTTCTAATGCGCTGGGACATTTGAGACCTGTGATTCAACGCCGGAGTCAACCGGGCGTGATCTTTTATATCCTTCGTCCGGTAGCAGCGACGCCGACCAGCAGGCTCTGAGAATCGCGGTCGCCAATCTTACTCAAGCGACTCGCCGCCTCACTTAACCCCGTCAAGTCGGCATACGCAGCGCATCAGCGAGTTCCACGGGGAGGACTTTATGGTTAGAAATCGAGGGTCGAGCAGGAGCGAAAGCGACGAAACGTATGCCGAGGAGACCCCTCGGGCGACGCCGGTCGCGATTGTCCGCTCGCGCCACCATCATCAGCGCGCAACCAGTAACGGCGGCGGCGAAAGCGCCGCGCCGACCAACGCCGAAGAGTCGTCGCCGGCGGAGAGCCCGGCCGCACCGCCGAGCGTTGAGGAGCCGCGCAAGGAAGCGCCGGCCGCCAATGCGATCGTGACCCTGGGGGCACGGCGCGTCCCCGTGCCGGTGCTCAACGAAAACGGCGCGCTCAATCTGAAAGCGCTCAAGGGCGCGAAGATTACCGAGCTCGCCGCCATCGCGCGCGAATACAATATCGACGGCGCCACCAACATGCGCAAGCAGGATATGACCTTTGCCATCCTGCAGGCGCAGGCGCAGCGCAACGGCTCGATCCTCGGCGAAGGCGTGCTCGAAATCCTGCCCGACGGCTTCGGCTTTCTGCGCGCACCCGACTACAACTATCTCCCCGGCCCCGACGACATCTACATCTCGCCAAGTCAGATCCGCAAATTCAACCTGCGCACCGGCGACGTGATCTCCGGGCTCATCCGTCCGCCCAAGGAGGGTGAGCGCTATTTCGCCCTGCTCAAGGTTGAATCAATCAACTACGAAGAGCCCGAAAAGGCGCGCGACAAGATCCTCTTCGACAACCTGACGCCGCTCTATCCGGAAGAGCGGATCAAGCTCGAGTACGACCACGAGGATTATACGACGCGGATTATCGACCTGGTGGCGCCGATCGGCAAAGGTCAGCGCGGGTTGATCGTCGCCGCACCCTTTACCGGCAAGACCATGATGCTGCAGGCGATCGCGAAAGCCATCGCCCGCAACCACCCCGAGATCGTGCTGATTGTGCTGCTGGTCGACGAGCGTCCGGAAGAGGTCACCGACATGCTGCGCTCGGTGCAGGGCGAGGTCGTCAGCTCGACTTTCGACGAACCGCCGACCCGTCACGTGCAGGTGGCCGAGATGGTCATCGAGAAGGCGCGGCGTCTGGTCGAGCATGGTCGCGACGTGGTGATTCTGCTCGATTCGATCACCCGCCTGGCGCGCGCCTACAACACGGTCGTGCCGCCCTCCGGCAAGATTCTCTCCGGCGGTGTGGACTCGAACGCGCTGCACAAGCCCAAGAAGTTCTTCGGCGCCGCCCGCAATACCGAAGACGGCGGCAGCCTGACCATCATTGCGACCGCGCTGGTCGATACCGGCAGCCGCATGGATGAAGTGATCTTCGAGGAGTTCAAGGGCACCGGCAATCAGCAGATCGCCCTGGATCGGCGACTGCTCGAAAAGCGCATTTTTCCGACGATCGATATTCAGCGCTCCTCGACCCGCAAGGAGGAACTGCTGCTGCCGCGCAGCACGCTCAACCGCGTCTGGATTCTGCGCAAGCTCCTGTCGCAGCTCAACGCGGTCGAGGCGATGGAGTTCCTGCTCGATAAGATGCAAGGCACCAAGACCAACGACGAGTTTCTCGAGTCAATGAATGCCTGAGCCGAAGCTGGCGCCGTTTCGCGCAATTTGCCGATTCGAGCGGCTTGCGGCAGAATCTAGGCGACCGGCCACGCGATCCCTGACGGAGAGCAAAGCCGACTGAAAAGGACTCAATCTTATCTATGACAGAAATCAGCATGAAGCAGCTGCTGGAGGCTGGGGTTCACTTCGGCCATCAGACCAGCCGCTGGAATCCGAAGATGAAGCCGTATATCTTCGGCGCCCGCAACGGTATCTATATCATCGACCTGCAACAGACGGTGAAGATGTTTCGCGACGCGTATGATTTCGTGCGCGATCTCGTGGCCGATGGCGGAACGATCCTCTTCGTCGGCACCAAGAAACAGGCCCAGGATATCGTCCGCGAGGAAGCCGAACGCTGCGGCATGTTCTATGTAAATAACCGCTGGCTCGGCGGGATGCTCACCAACTTCCAGACCATTCGCGCCTCCATCGAGCGCCTGAAGAAGCTCGAAGAGATCATGGCGGACCCGGAAATGATCCAGGCGCTCACCAAGAAAGAGATGAGCGAGAATGCGCGGGCTCACGCCAAGCTGATGGCCACCCTTGCCGGCATCAAGAACATGCGCAAGCTGCCCGACGCGCTTTGGGTCATCGACACGAAAAAAGAGGAGATCGCGGTCGCCGAGGCCAATCGGCTGGGTATTCCAGTGGTCGCCGTGGTGGATACCAATTGCGACCCGGATCAAATCGCCGCGCGGATTCCCGGCAACGACGACGCGATTCGCGCAATCAAGCTGTTTACCGCGGCCATAGCCGACGCCGTGCTCGAAGGCCGGCAAATCGCCGAGGAACGCGCCAGAGGCCGCGACGAAACTGCCGCGCCGGCGGACAACTCGGCATTTGAAGGGGCGCCTGCGCCCGCGTGACCCGGCCTGCCAAACCCCAGGCTTGCCTGAACAGTGCTCAGGAATAATCGTCTATGGATGTGAATGCGAATCTGGTCCGAGAACTGCGCGATAAGACCGGCGCGGGGGTGATGGACTGCAAGCGCGCGCTGGCCGAAGCCAACGGCGACCTCGAAAAGGCGAGCGTCTGGCTGCGCGAGAAGGGTATTGCCCAGGCGGCCAAGCGCGCCGGTCGTCTCGCTTCCGAAGGCTCCATCGGCGCCTACGTTCATACCGGCGGCAAGCTCGGGGTGCTGGTCGAGATCAATTGCGAGAGCGATTTCGTCGCCAAGACCCCCGAATTCCAGACCTTGGTCAAGGAAGTCGCGATGCAGATCGCGGCGCAGAATCCGCGTTGCGTGCGCCGTGAGGAACTCGATCCCGCAATCCTCGAACAGGAACGCCAGATCTACCTGGCGCAGGCGGGCAACAAACCGGCCAACGTCCTGCAAAAAATCATCGACGGCAAGATCGAGAAATTCTACAAGGACGTCGTGCTTAATGAGCAGGCCTGGGTGCGCGACCCCAACCGCACGATCAGCGACCTCGTCGGCGAGTACGTTGGCAAGCTTGGCGAGAAAATCGAGATTCGCCGCTTCGTGCGCTTCCAGCTCGGCGAAAACCTCGACGGCAAGCCCAGCGCCTGAGCGACCAACCGCGCGTACCCGCCATGGCCGCGACCGTTGACCATCGATGTCGTTACCGGCGGGTCCTGCTGAAATTGTCCGGCGAAGCGCTGGCACCCGCCGCGGACTTCGGCATCGATCTCGATATCGTCGGCCGCATCGCCGAGGAGATTCGGGAAATCGCCGATATGGGGGTTCAGCTCGCCCTGGTGATCGGCGCCGGCAATATCCTGCGCGGCAGCCTTTACGAAGCCCGCGGCATGGAACGCTCCACCGCCGATCAGATGGGGATGCTGGCGACGGTGATCAACGCGCTCGCCCTCCAGAGCGCGCTCGAGCAACGCGGCGCGGTCACCCGCGTGATGTCCGCGATCACCATGCAGGCCATCTGCGAACCCTACGTGATGCGCCGGGCCGTGCGTCATCTGGAAAAAGGGCGAGTGGTAATCCTCGCGGCGGGTACCGGCCATCCCTATTTCACCACGGATACCGCCGCCAGTCTGCGCGCCCTCGAAATCGGCGCCGAAGTTATCCTCAAGGCGAGCCACACGGTCGACGGCGTCTATGATCGCGACCCGACCTCCGATCCCTTGGCGACCCGTTTCGAGTGTCTGACTTACCTTGAAGTTCTCCGACGTCAATTAAAGGTTATGGATGCTACAGCTATCAGTCTTTGCATGGACAACAGCATCCCGATCATTGTCTTTAATTTGAACCGCGCGGGTAATATAAAGAGAGTCATACTCGGTGAGGCGGTGGGAACCTGGATCGGCTCCGAGGGCAAGGTCCGTAGCTGAGTTCCGTCCCGTCCCGCGCTTGACCGAGAGCTCTGCGCACCGGGCACTACCATGACTGATGAAGTTGTTGAAATCGCGCGCTCGGAAATGGATCAGGCGGTTACCGCGTTTCGCCATGAGTTGAGCCGCGTGCGCACCGGGCGTGCTTCGACCGCCCTGCTGGAGGGTATCCAGGTCAACTATTACGGCGCCAAGGCGCCGCTGCGCCAGGTGGCCGGGCTGGCCGCGCCCGAGCCGCGTCTGCTGGTGATCACGCCGTACGATAAATCCGCGATCCACGAGATCGAAAAGGCGATTCAGGCGTCCGACCTCGGGCTCAATCCAATGAACGACGGCAAACTGATTCGGGTGCCGATTCCCGAGCTCAACGAAGAGCGGCGCCGGGAACTGGTCAAGCACGTGCGCAAGATGGCCGAAGATTTCCGTATCAGCATGCGGAACCATCGTCGCGACGCCAACGAGATGCTCAAGCAGATGCATAAGGACAAGCAAATCACCGAAGACGAATTGCGCGCCGCCGAAGCCAAAATTCAGCATCTGACTACCGAACATATCGAAGCTCTCGACAAGGCACTCGGCGCGAAAGAGGCTGAAATCATGGAGGTCTGACGGCTTCCGGATGATAACCTGGTGGTCACGTCACTCCCGCTGAGCGATTTTCCCCAATTATCCCTCGATCCCGCGCGCCTTCCCCGCCATATCGCGGTGGTCATGGACGGCAACGGGCGCTGGGCGATGCGTCGTGGGCTGCCGCGTCACGAGGGCCATCGCCGAGGCAAGGACTCGGTTCGCGCGGTGGTCGAAGCGGCGCGTGAGCTTGGCATCCCGTTCCTCACGCTGTTCGTCTTTTCGCATGAGAACTGGCATCGCCCACTGACCGAGGTCCGTTTCCTGATGCAGCTCTTCCATCGCTACCTGCTGACTGAGGGGAAGCGGCTGATGAAGCGCGGGATTCGCCTGTTGACGATCGGCGATACCGAACGTTTGCCGGCGCGGGTGCGATCGGCGCTCGACGAACTGGTCGAGTTGACCAGGGAAAATCGCCGACTGACCGTCCTGCTCGCGCTGTCGTACGGCGGCCGGCAGGATATCGTCGCGGCCGCAAGGCGCATCGCCCGCTCCGTCGCCGACGGCCTGCTCACGCCCGAACAGGTTGACGAAGGACTCGTCAGCAAAACGCTCATGACCGCCGATGTTCCCGATCCGGACTTACTGATCCGCACGTCGGGCGAGCAGCGGATCTCGAACTTCTTTTTGTATCAGCTCGCCTACACCGAGTTGTATTTCACGGAGACGCTGTGGCCGGATTTCCGCGAGCGCGACCTGCTCCAGGCGATCGCCGCCTATCAGAGCCGCGAACGGCGTTTCGGTCTGGTCGCCGCGGAATCGAACGACGAGCCGCTGACCTCCCGCGAACTGTCCACCGGCTGACTCGCTGATGACGGGCGCGGCAGAGCGGGTAGCGGATCAGCCCGAGCTGAATCTGCGTCCGCCGCTCAAATGGGCGGGTGGCAAACGCTGGCTGGTGCCGTTGCTTCAGACCCTCTGGGCCGGCCATGGCGCCCGCCGTCTGGTCGAGCCCTTGTGCGGAGGTTTGGCGGTCGCGCTCGGCCTGATGCCTGAACGGGCGTTACTCAATGATATCAATCCGCACACCATCAACTTCTACCGATGGCTGCAGCGCGGTCTGCATATCACGGTCCCGATGGCCAACGATGAAGGGCTCTTCTATGAGTATCGGCGGCGCTTCAACTGGCTCATCAGCGCCGGACAGGGGGGCAGCCGCGAAGCGGCCGCGCTTTTCTACTATCTGAATCGCACCTGTTACAACGGTCTTTGCCGCTTCAACAGCCGCGGGGAGTTCAACGTTCCGTTCGGTCGCTATAAGAGCATCAGTTACCGGATGGATTTTCGCGCTTACTCACTCGCGCTCGCGAACTGGAAATTCACCTGCGGCGACTTTACTAACCTCGAGCTCGAGCCTGCCGACTTCATCTACGCCGATCCGCCGTATGACGTCGAATTCCGGTCGTATTCCAAGGAGGGTTTCAGTTGGGACGACCAGGTTCGGCTGGCCGAATGGCTGATGCGGCACAAGGGTCCAGTCGTGCTGTCGAATCAGGCGACCGAGCGTATCGTGAAGCTTTATGAAGGGTTGGGTTTCCGTCTGCTCTACGCCGACGCCCCGCGCATGATCAGTTGCAGCGGCGATCGCGCGCGCGTCCGGGAAGTAATCGCGCTCAAGGATCTCTGAATGCCGCCGCGGACAATTCGCAGGGGCGCCCGCGCCGATTGGAGCGCGTAGCCGGGATTGCTCCGAACGCGACTGATAACCGCTGCGATCCTGTTGCCGACGGTCCTCGCGATCGTCCTGCTGGCGCCGCCCCACGCCTTCACCGGCTTTATCCTGCTCACGACAATCTGGGGCCTGGTCGAAACCGCAACGATGCTCGATGCGAACATCCTCCGCGCCAGCGCAATCGCGGTAATCGGGTTGGTTTCCGCGTGCGCGGTCTGGTCAGATCCGGCGGCTCTGCTCTGGCTTCCCGCCGCGGCTATTGCGAGCGCGTGCGCGCTTGTCTGGATCGTCGGCCGGCGCGGCGCCGAGGCGAGTCGGACGCTGCCCGGATGGCGATCCTTATATCCGTTCTGGGTGGGCGCTCTTTTCCCGTACTTTGCAAAGCTGCGGAATCAACCCCATGGTATCGTGTTGATCCTCCTGATGGTCCTGCTGGTGGTAGCCAGCGACAGCGGGGCCTATTTCGTGGGACGCGCGCTCGGTCGCGTCAAATTACTGCCGCGCGTCAGTCCCCATAAGACGGTCGAGGGCGCGCTCGGAGGAATCGCGGCGAGTATCGCGGTCGCGCTGCTCCTGCGCCACCCGCTGACGCCCTGGATGCCGGCGATGATCAGCGCGATACTCGGTGCCGCAATCAGCTTGCTTGCGCAAGTCGGCGATCTGGCCAACTCCGCGTGGAAGCGGCTCGCCGGAGTGAAGGACTCCGGCTGGATCTTCCCCGGCCATGGTGGCCTGCTCGACCGCACCTGCAGCCTAGTGTTTCCAGCCGTTTTCTCTTATTATTTTCTGAGCCGCTGAAAGTCTGAGCGCTTCGGGCCTGACCCGCATGATCATCTCAATAGTCGGCGCTGTCGCGATTTTCGCCATCATCGTGATCGTTCACGAGGCCGGCCATTTCACGGTGGCAAAACGGATGGGTGTGCGGGTGTTGCGGTTTTCCGTCGGTTATCCGCCGCGGGTCTGGGGCTTTCGCCGCGGCAGAACCGACTATGCGATCGGCGCCACGCCGCTCGGCGGCTATGTCCGCATGCTGGGCGATGAGATCGCATCGGACGAGCCTGCCGCCGAGACCCTTCGCGGCTACCTCGAAGAGGTCAAACTCGACTTGGTCGGCGCGGCACGCTCCCATCGATCGATCGCCGAGGGCGATGACGATCGCGTCCTTGTCCAACTGGCGGATGAAGCTGAACAAGCCGAGGTAGCTGCGGCGCAGCGCGCGGCGAGCGGCGCGATCGTGTCGGCGAGCGCCGGCGAGCTCATGGCGATCGGGCGGCCGCCGACCACTACCGAGCGTCTCTTGCTGCGCGCAGTCGCGCGCTATCGGGATCCGAAGCTTGCCATTGAACATCTGGTGGAAGACCATCCCGGAGCGTTGCTCGAGGAATTCAAGCAGCAGGCTTTCCCCAGCCAGCCCCTGCGACGGCGCTTCGCGATTGTCCTGGCCGGCCCGGCGGCCAATATCCTGTTCGCGCCGCTGCTCATGATGATCACGCTGATGGTCGGGATGCCGATAGCGCTCGCGGTTATCGGCACCGTGGATCGCGGCCTTCCGGGTTACACCGCAGGCCTGCGCAGCGGCGATCATGTCCTCGCGATAAACGACAATCCGGTGGACTCCTGGGACGACTTCTCGCGGATGGTCAAGGCGAGCAATGGTCAGCCGTTGCGGCTGCGCGTCGAGCGGACCACCGGGAACCGCGCGCAGATCCTCAACCTGGTGGTCCAGCCGAAGCTCGTCGTGATTCCGACGATCTACGGCGACAAGGAACCGACCTGGATAATCGGCGTGGGGCAGAGCGGCGCGGAAGGGATCGAGCGGCTGCCGCCGTGGCGGGCGATCACACAGGGACTGGTCGAGACCGCGCGCATGGGCGCGACGCTGACGACGGGTATCGCGAAGATTGTTGAAGGCGCGACGCCGGTGCGCGAGGCGCTCGGCGGGCCGATTATGATTGCGCGCATCGCCGGCCGCGAAGTCCATCGCGGCTTCGCCAACGTGGCGCTCTTCATGATGATGATCAGCCTCGAACTGGGAATTATCAATCTGCTGCCTATCCCGATGCTTGACGGTGGTCACGTCCTGTTTTTTGCTATTGAGGCGGTGAAGGGATCGCCGCTCAAGCTGCGCCATCGCGAAATCGCGATGCAGGTCGGCTTGTTCATCCTGGCCGTCCTGATGGCCTTCGTAATTTTCAATGACCTCTCGCATCTGGTTGGCTGAACGCGCGCTGGCAAAAGCTCGGGCGGTGGGCCCCGTTCTCGGGATCGAAACCGGAACCGCAACCGCAAGCCTGGGCCTGGTCGACCACGGACAAATCCGGGCGCAGCTCAATCGGGAGCTGCCGACGCATTGCTCGGGCCTGCCCGACGCGGTCGCGGAGTTGCTGCGCGCGGCCGCTCTCACGATTCCAGACCTGGCCGCCTTTGCCGTCGGCTTGGGACCGGGCTCGTTTACCGGACTCCGGGTCGGCCTCAGCTATGCCAAAGGGCTCGCCGCAGCCTCCGGGAAGCCTCTCGTCGGGGTGCCTTCACTCGATGCGATCGCGATGGCGGGTGCGGAGCAAGGCGCAGACGGAGGGATTATCTGTCCGGTGCTTGACGGCCGTCACGGTGAGGTGTACGCCGCCCTTTACCGGAGATCCGGCGATGCGCTAGAAAAGCTGAGTGACGATCGTGCGTTGCCGGCGGCGCAGCTCGATTTGCTGGTTGCGGATCCTGTGCTGTTCATCGGCGGCCCAGCCGCGCTCGACGCGACGCGTCGGATGGCGTCCGTGGATGGCAGCTCGCGCGCCGTTCCTTATGGCGAACTGCGGGGCGTCATGGTAGCCGTGGCCGGCGCTCTCGCGTTGAGCCAGGGCGGCTACCAGGCTTCGGCCGCGCTCGAACCGCGTTATGTCGGATCGCGCGAGATTCCTATAAATTCTGCGCTCGAAAATCGGAGATAGGTGCCATGGAACGTCGAGAGGAAGAACTGATCCAACGCTATGCGACACAGGATCCGGAATTGCGCGCGTTGCACGACGAGCATCAGGACCTCAAACGGCAGTTGGACGCTTTCCGTCATCGGCCCTACCTGACGCCTGAAGAAGAACTCGAAGTCAAACGGCTGCAGAAACTCAAACTGGCATCGAAGGATCGCATAATGGCGATTTTAGAGCGCCACCAACACGATTTTGCCAATTAGCCCTGTTCGCCCTTTGATTTCCTGAAGGAGACTGCGCTCGGGACAGCACAACTCGCGATGCCAAGTCATACGATATCGGTTCTGGTCGAAAACGAGTTCGGCGTCCTCGCGCGCGTGGCGGGTCTCTTTTCGAGCCGCGGCTTCAATATCGAATCGCTGACGGTCAACGAAGATCCGATTGACGGCACCGTCTCACGCATCGTTATCGTGAGCAGCGGCGATGATCAGGTGCTCGAGCAGATCAACAAGCAGCTCAACAAGTTGGTTACCGTTATCAAGGTCACGGACTTCCAGGGTGTGGAGACGGTCGATCGTGAACTGATGCTGGTCAAAATCGCCGTCGAGGACCGCACCCGCTCCGAGCTGGACGCCATCGTGAAGACCTTTCGCGCGCACGTGGTGGATATCGGCCCGCGCGCACAAACCGTGGAAGTGACCGGGGACAGCGCCAAGCTGCGCGCCTTTATCGCGCTGGTCCGCCCGCTCGGCATCAAGGAGATCGTACGCACCGGCAAGATCGCGATGGCTCGAACGGTGCAGCCGGAAGTCGCGAATCAGCGCAGTCTGCGCGAGTCTGCCTAAGGCACGCGCCGACCGTCGTCGGTTCTCGCGCCATCGCGATCCGACCTGGGTTCGTCACCGCATTTACGAAAGAGGAACTGGCATGAAAGTTTTTTACGACCGCGACGCCGATCTGAGCGTCCTCCGCCCGCATAAAGTCGCCGTAATCGGCTTCGGCAGTCAGGGCCATGCGCACGCGCTCAATCTGCGTGACAGCGGTATCGACGTGCGCGTGGGACTGCGCCCGGACAGTCCGTCCGTCGACAAGGCGCGCAAGCAGGGGATTCGCGTCGTCGATACCGCGGAGGCCGCGCGTGAGGCGGATATCATCATGATGCTCACGCCGGACGAGATGGCGGCGGAGATCTACCGCGCCGAAATCGCGCCCCATCTTGGCAAAGGCAAGTACCTCGCCTTCGGCCACGGCTTTAATATCCATTTCAAGTTTATCCAGCCGTCGAACGACGTGAACGTCTTCATGATCGCGCCGAAGGGCCCCGGTCACCTGGTGCGCTCGGAATTCGTCAAGGGTCGCGGTGTGCCGTGCCTGCTGGCGGTCTACCAGGACCCCTCGGGAGATACTCATCAGATAGGCCTCGCTTATGGCTGTGCTATCGGCGGCGGCCGCGCGGCGATCATCGAAACCAGCTTTCGCGAAGAGACCGAAACCGATTTGTTCGGCGAACAGTCGGTGCTCTGTGGCGGCCTGACCGAGCTCATCCGGGCGGGCTACGAAACCCTGGTCGAGGCCGGCTACGCGCCGGAGATGGCCTATTTCGAGTGTCTCCACGAAGTGAAGCTGATCGTCGATCTGATCTACGAAGGCGGCATCTCGAACATGCGCTACTCGATCAGCAACACCGCCGAATACGGCGATATGACCCGCGGCAAGCGCATTATCGGCGAGGCGACGCGCCGCGCCATGAAGGAGATTCTCGCGGACATTCAATCGGGCAAGTTCGCCAATGAATGGATCGGCGAATACCGCGACGGCCTCAAAAACTTCAAACGGCTGCGCAGCGAGGCCGAAAAGCATCCGGTCGAGGAAGTCGGGCGCCAGTTGCGCTCGTTCATGCCATGGCTGGGCAGCGACCGCCTGGTCGATCGCAGCCGCAATTGAGCGGCGCTCCGGATCTTGCCGCGAGTTCAGCGCGTCGAGGGCCGTCCCACCTGACGGAGCGCCTCGCGCGGACCCTGCGCCTCGCGCCCGAAGGCTTACCGTTTGCCCTCGGCCCGGCACTGGTCGGCGTGGCGATGCTCGCCGCGGGCTTCCTCGCGTCCGGCGTGGTCGTGCTTCTGCTTGCGCTTGCCGTCGGCGCCTTCTTTCGCGATCCCGATCGTAAAGCCTCGGCGGTCGCCGCCGGAGCGGTTATCGCTGCCGCCGACGGGCGAGTCTGCGCCATCGATCGGGTGCCTATCCCGGGTGCGGGCAACACGCCGTATCAGCGCGTTGCAGTCTTCATGTCGCCGCTCAATGTCCACGTTAATCGCGCGCCGGTCAGCGGCAGGATCGCGCGGATCGTGCATACCCCCGGCAACTTTCGGGCGGCTTTTCGCGACAGCGCGAGCGAATCCAACGAGCGCAATCTGATTGAGATAGCGGACGCGGCGGGCCGCCGCCATGCTATTATCCAGATCGCCGGCTATCTGGCCCGTCGCATCGTGTGTCGCATACGGGAGGCGGAGGTTATCGAGCGCGGGCAGCGCCTGGGGCTCATCATGTTCGGCAGCCGCGTGGACCACTTCGTGCCGGATGATTATCGGCTGCGCGTCAGCCTGGGCGACCGGGTGCGCGCGGGCCTGACGATTCTCGGAGAACCCGACGATGGCCACTGAACCGTTTCAGGAACCGGACGCAATTGCGCGTTTGCGGGTAATCTCGGGACGGCTGCTGGAGAAGCGCGCGAACGTGGTCGGCCCGCTCCGGCGCGGCGTTCTGATCATCCCGGCGACCATCACTTCGCTGGGCCTGCTGGCGGGTTTCTATTCGCTGATTCTGTCGACGGATGCGCACTTCGAGAGCGCCGCGGTAATGATCGCCGTCGCGTTCATCTGCGACGGACTCGACGGCCGGATCGCCCGTCTGTCGCGCTCGGCGAGTCAGTTCGGCGTCGAACTCGACAGCCTTTCGGATGTCGTCGCCTTCGGGGCGGCGCCGGCGACGCTGGTCTACTCGTGGGCCCTGCGACCGCTCGGCGCGCCGGCGGTGGTGGTGAGCGGACTCTATGTGGTGGCCGCGGCGCTGCGGCTCGCGCGCTTCAACGTGCAGAGTACGATCGTAGAGAAACGGCGCTTTGTCGGTCTGCCGGTGCCAGGTGCCGCCGCGATGATCGCCGGCGTCGTCCTGGCCTACAGCTATTTCGAGTTCAGCTCGCCGCGCGCCCTATGCGTCACGATGGTTCCGGTGACGCTGGCGCTGGCCGCCCTGATGGTTTCGCGGGTGCCCTATCCGAGCTTCAAGGGTATCGACCTCCGCCACACCGCGCCGCTCGAGTTGATGCTGATCGTGCTGCTGGTGGTGGCCCTGCTGCTCGCGATGCCGCAGTTCACGACGTTCGTTCTGGCGACGATTTATATCCTGTCCGGACCGTGTTTGTGGCTGCGCGGCGAGCGTATCGCTCTGAAGACGGATCCGGCGGCGTCGGCCTAAGGTGCGCTTCCCGCGTCTCGCTCTGATGCGGGCTGCGTGCTAGAGCAAGTCGAGCGTGTCGCCCCGCAGGCTTAATCGCAGGGATGGCGGATCCGCACCGCCTCAAGCAATCGTCCCCCGGGCGCGACATCGTGTTCAGCCTTGCCTGATCTGAGCGACAAGCCGCGCTCGCCCAACCCATCGGCGCCGCCGCGACCGCGCATTTCGCGGCCCTTCGAGTCCGATTTGACCCGGACCAGCCTGCAGTTGCTCGCGCTCGCCGGTCTCATCTTCGCCACCGTCTGGATCATCCGACCGTTCATTCCCGCGATTCTGTGGGCGGTCGCGATTACCGTCGCGACGTGGCCGCTGCTGCTGGCGCTCGAAGCGCGTCTCGGCAGCCGGCGGTCGCTCGCCGTCGCCGTGATGACGATAGGCCTGCTCTTGCTGGTCGTTGCCCCGCTCTACCTGACCATCAGCACGATCGTGGAGCGCGTTGATATCCTCCAGGATTGGTCGCGAAGGCTCTCCAGCTTTACCGTGCCGGCGCCGCCGGACTGGCTCCAGACGATTCCGCTGATCGGTCCGAGGTTATCCACTCGATGGAGCGATCTGGCGGCGGCCGGTCCCGAGGTCTGGCGGACGATCCTCGCGCCGTTTACCCACTCCGTGCTCGTCTGGTTCCTGCGCCAGGCCGGGAGCCTTGGGCTGCTCCTGGTCAACTTCCTCGTCACCGTCGTTTTCTGCGCGATCCTGTACGCCAACGGCGAAGGCGTGGCGGCAACGGCAGTTGGTCTGGCGCGGCGCCTGGCCGGACCCGAGGGGGAGAAGGCGGCCCATCTGGCCGCGATGGCGGTGCGCGGCGTGGCTCTCGGCATCATCGTTGCCGCGGTGATCCAGGCGATCCTTGCCGGAGTGGGCCTGAGCGTTGCCGGCGTACCGTTCGCGGGATTGTTGACCGCCCTGATGTTGATCCTCGCGATCGCACAGGTCGGCCCGGCACCCGTCCTGATTCCGGCGGTTATCTGGGTTTATGTCGAGCGCGGCGGTATCTGGGGAACGGCGCTCCTGGTATGGGCGCTCGTGTGCATGACCTTCGACAACGTCCTGCGACCGCTCCTGATCAAACAGAGCGCCGACATCCCGTTGATCCTCATTTTCGTCGGCGTGATCGGCGGACTGCTCGCGCTGGGGGTGATCGGGATCTTCGTCGGGCCGGTGGTGCTCGCCGTCGCGCATACGCTGTTCGTCGACTGGGTGATGGCGAATGATTCGGGTCTCGCGTCGCGCACGTAGCCATCCCGTTGGCAGGCTTGAATCGGCGGCGTCAACCTCCCTAAGCTTCAGCGTGCGCCCCCTTAGCTCAGACGGATAGAGCACAGGATTCCTAATCCTGGGGCCGTGGGTTCGAATCCCGCAGGGGGCGCCAGTTTTTCCTCGGCGCCTGTTTGCGTGGCGCTGCGCGCGAGCGACGGCTCCGATTGAAGGTCGCGCGGCTCTGACTCGCACGGTTCCGCGGTCCCGATGGCGCCGCAGGACGCCGTATCGGCGTCCGCCGCAAAACTGCCGCATAGCGGAGCGCCATAAACCCGCCTAAACTGCAAAGCATGGGAGCGGTCTATATCGAGGACCTCGGAAACCATATCGGCAGCCAGGTGACGCTGCGCGGATGGCTCTATAATCGACGCTCGAGCGGCAAGGTCCACTTCCTCTTGATTCGCGACGGCACCGGTATCTGCCAGGCGGTCGCCTCGCTTGGCGACCTTGGACCGGAGGCGTTCGCGCGCGCCGATCATCTCGCCCAGGAAAGCTCGCTTGAAGTCACCGGTATCGTCCGGGAGGACAAACGCGCCCCCGGCGGACGCGAGCTCACGGTGACGGAGATTAAACTTGTCGCCCCCGCCGTCGATTATCCGATAACCCCGAAGGAACACGGCGTCGCCTTTCTGCTCGACCAGCGCCATCTGTGGGTGCGCTCGTCGCGCCAGCACGCGATCCTGCGCGTGCGGAGCGAAGTCGAAGCGGCTTGCCGGGACTTTCTCCACCAACGCGGCTTTATCCTGTTCGACTCGCCGATTCTGACGCCTACCTCCTGCGAGGGTACGACCAATCTGTTCGAGATCGATTACTTCGGCGATCGCAAAGCCTATCTGACGCAAAGCGGACAGTTGTATGCCGAGGCCGGCGCGCTCGCCTTTGGCAAGGTTTACTGCTTCGGTCCGACGTTTCGCGCCGAAAAGTCCAAGACCCGCCGCCACCTGACGGAATTCTGGATGGTCGAGCCGGAAGTGGCCTACTTCAATCTCGACGACGATATGAATCTCGCCGAGGAGTTCGTCTCCTACATCCTGACGCGCGTGCTCGAGCGCCGCGGCGCCGAATTGAAGACCCTCGAGCGCGATATCGAAAGGCTCGCTCGCGCCGCCGCCAGGCCCTATCCGCGAATCACCTACGACGAGGCTATCGCGCGGCTCCAGGCCAAAGGCTTCGCCGTCAAGTGGGGCGACGACCTCGGCGGCGACGAGGAGACCGCGCTGTCCAGTGAATTCGCGACGCCCGTCCTGGTCCATCGCTACCCGGCTGAGTGCAAGGCCTTCTACATGAAACATGATCCGGAACGGCCGGAGGTGGCGCTCTGTGTCGATATGCTCGCCCCCGAGGGTTACGGCGAGATTATCGGCGGCGGCCAGCGCGAGGACGACTATGCCACGCTGCGCCAGCGCATGCTCGACCATCAACTGCCGCTCGAGCCCTTCGAATGGTACCTCGATTTGCGCCGTTACGGATCGGTGCCCCATGCCGGATTCGGCATGGGGATCGAGCGCATGGTGGCTTGGTGCTGCGGCATTCATCATATCCGCGAGGCGATTCCGTTTCCGCGCATGATGGAACGGCTGACGCCATGAAGTGGTTGTATAGAGCGCGCCGCGAGACCGACGCGGCGTGATCGAATGGGGGAAGCGATGACCAGATTGGGGGCTCATGCCGCCGTTGTCGGCGGCAGTATCGCAGGCCTGATGGCGGCGCGGGTGCTGAGCGAATTCTTCGAGCAGGTCACCATCTTCGAGCGTGATCAGCTCGAAGACCGTCCCGTCATCCACAAATCCACGCCGCAGGGTAATCACGTTCATGCCCTGCTTTACGGCGGCGAGCAGATCATCTCCGAGTTCTTCCCGGGCTTCGGCGCGGAACTCGAACAACTCGGCGCCATTCGCTGGCGCGCCGGCCGCGACGCCGTTTGGTACCGCGCTGACGGCAAGAGCTACAGCCTGACCGGGTCGATACGCGAACCCCGCGACCTCGGCTTCGGCGGCCACGTCATGAGCCGCGGCCTGCTCGAGTATCTGCTGCGCAAGCGCACCCTCGAGTTGGCCAACGTCCGCCTGGAGCAGGGCGCCATTGTCGAAGCGCTGGCTCATCGCGACGGCAGCGTCACCGGCCTGCGTGTCGGTCCTGACGGAGCTACGCGCGAGGTGCCTGCCGATCTGGTAATCGACGCCGGCGGCCGCGGCTCGCGCGCCCCCCGATGGCTCGGCGAGATGGGCTTCGCGCCGCCCGAAGTGACCACGATCGAGGTTGACTTCGCCTATACCAGCACGCGCTTTCGCAAACCCGCCGACGCGCCGCAGGTCGAGCCGATCATCCTCTTCGGCGCGCCGCCGCCGAACGTGCGCGGCGGCGGCTTGTTCGAGATCGAAAACGGCGTCTGGCACGTGAGCCTCGCCGGACGGTTCGGCGACTATCCGCCGACCGATCCCGACGGCTTCATGGAGTTTGCCCGTTCGTTGCCTTCGCCCGCGTTGTACGAATTGATCAGGGACGCCGAACGAATCGCCGACATCAGCCAGCATCGTTTTCCCTCGAGCATCCTGCGCCACTACGAGCGGATGCCGCGATTTCCCGCGCGGTTTCTGCTGGTGGGTGACGCCATCTGCAGCTTCAATCCGGTCTATGGGCAAGGGATGACGTCGGCGGGGCTGCAGGCGCGCGTCCTCCAAACCCTTCTGCGCGAGCGCGCCGAGCGGAGCGCCGCACTCGAGGATCTCGCGAGCGCTTATTTCGCCCGGGCCGCCGACGTAATCGCGACGCCGTGGACGCTCGCGGCCAACTTTGATTTTGCCTATCCGCAGACCCGCGGCGAGCGTCCTCCGGGGATGGAGCAGGGCGCGCGCTATTTTCTCGCGCTCGACGCGCTGCAGGTGCAGGATCCCGAGGTGCAGCGCCTGGTCGTGGAGGTCTTCCAACTGATGAGACCGCTCTCCGCGCTCTGGCAGCCACCGTTGAGTAATCGCGTGTTAGCGCTTATGCAGGGCAACGACGCGTAATTTGAAGCTAACGCGGCGGCGCTGAGATTGACGCCGACGATTTTGAAATGGCTTGCGCAGGTCCGAAATACACGATCACAGCTTTCGGGATTGCCGCGCTCTTGCAGGCGCGCTAAATAGGGACTAGGAAAAGCCGAGGAAGATCGTGGGGAACGTTGTTAACGTACTGGCTTCGGCCAGATAACAATCGGCTAACTTCCCGGTGCACTGCTGCTGGTCGCGCAAGTCATGACGGGTGACCTCAGCCGGAGGACAGATATTGCGGACGGGACCTGTGGTTGAAAGGGGCGTGCGGGCAGCGCGCTCGACACTCACGAGCTCTGCGACCCCTCGCGCGTCGGCGACGCTCCGAAGTTATCCTCGAAGCACCTCCGGCTCCCCGCCGAAGACCATCAGACCCCGATCCGTTCAGCTCGAATGCCGCCTCCCGATTAATCTGCGTGAATTTATCGCCGAACAACTGGGCGCTGTTCTGAAGGATTCCGACGACGCTGTCCTGAGCCTTGCCGAACATGCCGACGAGGTGACCCTGAGCAAACTGGCACGGGCCATCCGTCGCTACTCGACCCGTCGCGCGCAGCAGTCCTGGCAGGATTGTTCGGTCCGCCTGTCGGCCTTTGTCTCGACGACCGTTGCGGACGACAATCCGGTCGCCCTTTGTCTGGCCTGCTCGCGCATCGATTTTGGTCGTGAGGCGGTGGCGGCCCATACGGCGCCGGGATGCGTTTCGTTGAACCTCAGCGAAGCGCGCCGGCTCAGTCGGAGCCCAGCCGATACGGCCGTGGAAGCGGAAGTGGCGCAGCATCTGCGGCGCCTGGTCGAGGAGTTCCGTCGCCTCAGGGCGGCATTCGGTCTCCCTCATTTCAAGCTGGACTGTTATGTGCGCGGTGATCTGGTGACGTTTGCCTGGCGCCCGCTCACTTGAGACGCGCAACCGGATCGGATTTTTCCTACACCAGATAAACGGCAAGCGTCAGCTTGCGTAATGCTACATTGCTGAAGCGCGACGGCGCCGTTGTTCCTTGCGCCGGCGGCGTTGTGCCTCGGTGCGTTTGCGCTTGCGTCGAACACTGGGCTTCTCGTAGAAAGCCCGCTTTTTCATCTCTTTGAAGACGCCTTCTTTGGCGAGTTTGCGCTTAAGCACGCGCATCGCCTGGTCGAGCGACCCTTCGACCCGAATTTCCATACTCCTCCTTTACAACCGACTTTAAGAGTTCGAGGATAGGGCCGCCTGTCTGAACTGTCAACCGCCGAATGACCGCGCGGACGGTGAGTGCAGGGTGCGTGTCGCAAAACGCAACGGGAGCACGGGATGGATCTCGATCTTAAGGGTAAAGTGGCAATCGTTACCGGAGGGAGCCGCGGTCTCGGCCGCGCGATGGCGCAGGCGCTCGCCCAGGAAGGCGTCGCGCTGAGCCTCTGCGCACGCAGCGCCGGCCCGCTCGAAGAGGCGGCCGCCGCGCTGCGCGCCGCCGGCGCCGACGTTCTGACGCGGGCGGCCGATGTCACCGACGGCTCGGCGATGGCGTCCCTGGTAGCGGATACGGTCAAACGTTTCGGCGCGATCGATATTCTGGTTAATAATGCCGGCGGCGCTCGCGTCGGTCTTCTGGCTCAGCTCGACGATCATGCCTGGGACGACGCCTTCGAGCTGAACTTTTTCTCGGCCGTTCGGCTCTCGCGATTGTGCGCGGCCGAGATGGAAAAGCGCGGCGGCGGCGCGATCATCAATATCAGCTCAATCTACGGCCGCGAGGCCGGTGGACCGCTCAGCTACAACGCCTCGAAGGCGGCGATGATTTCTCTCACCAAGGGCCTCGCACGCGAACTCGCAAGCAAAGGTGTGCGGGTCAACGCGGTCGCCCCAGGCTCGATTCTCTACCCCGGCGGCACCTGGGAGAATATCTTCAAGGCCAATCCGGAGTTCGAGAAGGACTTTCTCGCCCATGAGTTTCCCGCCGGACGACTGGGCCGTCCCGAAGAGGTCGCATACGCGGTGGTGATGCTGGCCTCGCCGCGCGCCAGTTGGATAACCGGCGCGTGCCTTCCCGTGGACGGCGCGCAGGGGCGCTCGAACCTCTGAACGCGGCGGCGCGCGCGATCGCTTGATCCGGACGGCTCGCCCCAGGCGCGGCCGTCGCTCAAGCGCGAGCGGGCTACACGGGCGATCGACGGCCTTCATCGAGGCCGCTCGCCTCTGATGCGCGGCAGCCGATCGCTGGCAGGAGCCGGTCCGGGTGCGTTACAAATGGGCCGGCTTACCCTGCGGAGGAATCGCGATGCTCAACGGACAGCGCCATGTGCTCGACGGCTACAAGGTTCTCGATTTTACCCAGTTTGTCGCCGGACCCACGGTAACCAAGCTGATGGCCGAGATGGGCGCCGAAATAATCAAGGTTGAGATCGCCCCGGACGGCGATCGCTCGCGCGCGATGCCCTTCATGAAAAACGAACGCAGCGGCTACTTCGTTCAGCAAAACCGCGGCAAACAAAGCCTCTGCGTCGATGTCCGCACGGAAGAGGGCAAACGCATCGTGCGCGATCTGATTCCCAAGGTCGATGTCCTGGTCGAGAATTTTGCCCCGGGCGTCATCGCCCGGATGGGCTTCGACTACGCGACCGTGCGCGGTCTCAATCCGAAAATCGTCATGTGCTCGGTTTCGACCTTCGGGCAGTCCGGTCCGCTCGCCAATGATCCGGGCTACGATTTTATCGGCCAGGCTTACGCCGGCGTGACTTCACTCAGCGGCGAAGAGGGCGGCGCGCATTTCCCGCCGATGCTCGCGATCGGTGACGTTTCGACCGGCGTGCACGGACTCGCCGCCGTCGCCTGTGCCCTGCTCTATCGCGAGCGCACCGGCGAAGGGCAGTATCTCGATATCTCGCTGGTCGATGCCTACTTCCATTACCACGATGTCTGGGTGCAGGCGCTCAGCGCCAGCGCCGGCGCGGCCAAACCGGTTCGCACGGGGCTCCATTACGCGATCCTCTGTCCGGCCGGGATGTTCAAGGCGCGCGACGGTTACCTCTTCATCTTCGCCTGGCTCGACCATCACTGGGCGAAGCTCTGCGAACTGATGGGCCGGCCGGAGCTCGCCGCCGACCCGCGCTTTGTCGATAATCCGGCGCGCCTTAAGAATCGCGACGAGGTCGTCAGGATTATCGAACAATGGCTGCAGACGCTGCCCAGCGACGAGGCTGCCAGCGAGCTGCTGCGCGGCGCGCGGATTCCCCAGGCGCCCGTCCTGAGTGTCGAGAAAGCGATGCGCCATCCGCATCTGGTCGAGCGCGAGACCGTTCAGACCGTGCACGATCGCCTGCTCGGCGAGATGCAGATCCCGGGCTTCCCGCTGCGTTTCTCCTCCTTCCCGCGCCGTCTCGACCTGCAGGCGCCGCTGCTCGGCGAGCATAACGGCCGGATTCTCACCGACTATCTCGGCTATACGCCTGCACAAATCGCCGAACTCGAACGTAGCGGCGTGCTGCGGAGCTTGCCCCGCTGAGGAGACATCGCGATGCCGGATTACCGCTCTATCAGGTACGACCTGCGCGACAACGTCGCGACCATCACCTTCAACCGCCCCGACGCGGCCAACGCGATCGATGAGCATACGTCGCGCGAGCTCGTCGATGCACTGGTGCGATCAGAGGAGAACCGCGAAGTCCGTGCCCTCATCCTTACCGGCAACGGACGCTTCTTCTGCGCCGGCGCCGACCTGCGCGCGATCTTCACGCCCGCCGACGAGCTCAAGACCGGCGTGAGTTTCATTCATGTCGCCGCCTCGAAGATCGTGCGCGCGCCGTTTCCGGTAATCAGCGTCGTCAACGGCACGGCGGCGGGCGGCGGGATGGGTCTCGCGTGCGCCTGCGACCTGATGATCGCCGCCGAATCGGCCCGCTTTATCATGGCCTTTACCCGCCGCGGTCTCTCGCCTGACAGCACCACGACCTACTTCCTGCCGCGCCGCATCGGCCTCGGCCGCGCGCTCGAGCTGGCCTATCTCAATCGCACGCTCACGGCGCAGGAGGCGCTCGACTGGGGTATCGCGAATCGCGTGGTTGCCGACGCCGAACTGCCGCGCGCCGCCCACGCGATGGCCGCGGAGCTGGCGCAGGGCGCCACCCAGGCCTTTGCCGCAGCCAAGCGCCTGATGCATCAGGGTTGCGTCGAGACCCTCGAAACCCAGATCGAGAATGAAGTGCGCACCATCTACCAGATGCTCGCCACCGAGGACACGCGCGAAGCTATCCGCGCCTTCAACGAAAAACGCACGCCGGTCTTCAGAGGTCGCTAGGGCGACAGGGGATTGATGCAAACGATGGAGCTGTCCAAACTCGGCATCCTCGCCTACGTCGATACCATGACCGCGACCGAGAGCGTGGACTTCGCGCGGCGCGTCGAGCGCCTGGGTTATTCGGTCCTGTGGCTGCCCGAGACCTTCGGCCGCGATCCCTTCGTAATGGCGACTCGGCTGCTCGCGGCCACCGACCGGATCCTCGTCGGCACCGCGATCGCCAACGTCTGGAAGCGTGAACCGCAGGCGACCGCCGCCGCCGCGCGCAATCTCGCCGAACTCTTCGATGGTCGCTTTATTCTCGGTTTGGGCGTCAGCGCCGGGCCCTTCATGCTTCGCAACGGCCTGCCCTACGCGAAGCCGGTCGAGTTCGTGCGCGACTACCTCGAACGCATGAAGACCGCGCCCTACAAGGCGCCGCCGCCGGCAGAGGAGCCGCCCGTGGTGCTGGCGGGGCTTAGACCGCGCATGATGCGGCTCGCGGCGGAAGCCAGTGCCGGGGTGATCACGGCGCTCACGCCGCCCGCAATGATCGCGCGGATGCGGCAGGCGCTGCCCGGCAAGTGGCTGCTCGCCCAGCAGATGGTGATGCTCGAGAGCGACGCCCACAAGGCGCGCGCGGCGCTCCGCGCCTTCATGCACTTCTACATGAGCGCGCCGCCCTACCAGCGACACTTCCGCGACCTCGGCTTTACCGCCGACGATATGCGCGGCGGCGGCAGCGATTGGCTGCTCGATACCGTTATCGCGTGGGGCGACCGGGAAGTCCTCAGCGCGCGTATCGCAGCCCATCGCGAGGCCGGCGCCGATCATGTCTATCTGGTACCGCTCAGCGCCGATGGCGGCCGGCTTCCCGATATGCGCGTCATCGAAGCCCTGGCGCCAGGCTGAGACGACGCGTGGGCATCTGGCGAGCTTCGCGCTATTCGCCGCACGCGATCGCGCCGCCTGCGCCGCGACCCCGGATGGGGTTGTCAGCGCCCATCCATCAGTCTAGTTTCACCTGAGACACGGACCCTTGATTACGGAATCCAGGATGAATGCGCTCGAAGAACTTGAGAGACAGCAGGTACCGTTTGCCCGGACGCTCGGCATCCGCCTGACCGCCGCCGATCCGCAACGGGTGTGCGGCGAGATGCTGGTCCGCGACGATCTCTGTACGAGCCCGGCGGTCTTGCACGGTGGGGCGCTGATGGCGCTGGCGGATTCGCTCGGCGCCTATGCGACGGTCCTCAATCTGCCGGCCGGCGCAGGCACGACAACGCTCGAATCGAAAACCAACTTTCTCGCTCCGGCACCGGTCGGAACGACGGTCGTCGGCGAGTGCACGCCGATCCATCGCGGGAAGCGCACGATGGTCTGGCAGACCCGAATCGTCGGTCCCAATGGTCGCCTGCTCGCGATCGTGACCCAGACGCAGATGGTGCTCGAGCCGCGACCCGCTTGATTCCTGAGCTTGTATTGATTGTACGAACCAAGGACGCTTAGCGTCGCTGGAGTGGGGTGTCGATGAGAAATCGGGGCAGGCGACGCCGGGGTTTTCCCGCGCCAGAGTCATCGTCCATGCCGGGGTCGCAGGGACCGCGGCCGCCGCGCGGCCGCGACCCGCGTCAGCCGCGCCGACCGCAACGTCCGTCGCGCGGCGAGATCGTCTTTGGCGTCGAGCCGGTGCGCGAACTGATTACCGTCGCCCCGCGCGCGATCCAATCGCTCTACGTGAAGGCGGGCGCCTATGAACGTTTCAACGACGAAATCGAGGCCGTCCGTCAGGCCGGCGGCCGCGTCATCCGCACCGAAGACGACGCGCTCGCGCGGATGGCCGGATCGGAAGGTCGCCATCAGGGGATAATCGCCGAGATTCGCGAGTATGCCTACACGCCGCTCGAACAGCTCCTCGAACTGAAACCCGATCCCCTGCTGGTGGTCGACGGCGTTACCGATCCGCGCAACCTCGGCGCAATCATGCGTTCGACCGAATGCGCCGGCGGACTTGGTCTGGTGCTCGCGCGCGATCGCACGGCGGGTGTCACCCCGGCCGCGGTCAAATCCTCGTCGGGGGCCTGGATTCATCTGAAAATCGCGCAATGCGGCAACGTCGCGCAGACCATCGAGGCCTTGAAGGCCGAAGGCTACTGGATCGTCGCGCTCGATCCGCACGGCGAGACTTCCCTGTATGACCTCGACGTCACGCGCCGCCTGGCTATCGTCGTCGGCTCGGAAGACCGCGGCATTCGCGAGATCGTCAGGAACAGCGCCGACTTCGTCGTCGGCATCCCGATGGCCGGGCGGGTCGGGTCGCTCAATGTCGCGGTCGCCGCCGGTATCGCGATGTTCGAAATTGCGCGCCATCGCGGGCTTAACGGCAACGCCCCGCAGCTCGTCGAAGTCAACGGCAATCGCTGATGGAGACTCCAGCGTGGCGCAACGGCGGTCTCGCGAGTACAGTCGATCGTTGACACGAGGATCATTCGTCGGTATCTAAAACCGTTTCGGTGCCGATGTAGCTCAGTCGGTAGAGCAACTGACTTGTAATCAGTAGGTCGCGAGTTCGACTCTCGCCATCGGCTTTCGGGTAGCGAAGATTCGCAGGAATTGGATAACCACGTGGAGAGGTTCCCGAGCGGTCAAAGGGAGCAGACTGTAAATCTGCCGGCGATGCCTTCGGAGGTTCGAATCCTCCCCTCTCCACCAAACGGCTTGAATAATATGAGGTGACCGGTCCTTCTGATACGTTGAGAAGGGGGTGACGGGCGGGAATAGCTCAGTTGGTAGAGCGCGAGCCTTCCAAGCTCGGGGTCGCGGGTTCGAATCCCGTTTCCCGCTCCATGTCCGATTCATCGCGGATGCCCACGTAGCTCAGTCGGTAGAGCACTTCCTTGGTAAGGAAGAGGTCATGGGTCCGATTCCCATCGTGGGCTTTGCCTAACGTTCTCGGCGAGGACCGCCGGCGTTGTCGAGGAGATAGCTGATGCGGGACCTGATTGGCTTGCAGTGCGACGGATGCAAACGGCGTAATTATACGACCACACGCAACAAAAAGCGGCAGACCGAAAAGTTCGCGATCAAGAAGTTCTGCCCGAGTTGTCGCTCCCATACGGCGCATAAGGAAGTAAAAGTTTCATAAAGATATCAAACGCCGGCCTTGACACCGGATCGAGAAGATTGCGCAAGGGTCAGTAGCTCTAATTGGCAGAGCATCGGACTCCAAATCCGAGGGTTGCAGGTTCGAATCCTGCCTGGCCCGCCAACCTTAGATTCGCGCATGACGGATGATCGCCCCGATGCGGTCCGGCGTCGGCTTGTCAAACCAGGTGGAAATGGCTAATCTTAAAAGTTACCTCGAACAGGGCACGACTTTTGTCCAGGAAGCCTGGACGGAATTGTCAAAGGTCCACTTCCCCTCGCCGCGCGAAACCGTTCAGGCGACGATGGTGGTGGTTGGGCTGACGCTGGTTCTTGCACTGTGGCTGGGAATGGCAGATATGGTCGCAACGCGCATGGTGCGATGGCTGATTGGCTGAATGAGCGCGAAGCGGCTGAACAGGGAAATTAAAGCAGGTCCATGATGGACGCCACTTCAGGCAGCGAGAGCGCGGGCGCTTCCGATAAAAAGCGCTGGTATGTGATCCATACCTACTCCGGCTTTGAGCAAAAGGCCAAGGCCGCACTCGAGGAGCGCGCGCGCCAGTTCCATCTCGAACATAAAATCGGCGAAATTGTCGTCCCGGTCGAGCGGGTGCAGGAACTCGGCAAAGGCGGTCAGCGCAAGGTCACCAGCCGCAAGTTCTTCCCCGGCTATATCTTCGTCAACATGGAGCTCGACGACGAGACCTGGCATGTCGTTCGCGAGACGCCGAAAATCACCGGCTTCGTCGGACAATCCAAGGTCACCAGTTCGGTCCACGAGGAGAGCCTCCCGGAAGTATCCGCCGCCGAAGTCAACGCCATTCGCCAGCAGATGGAGGAGGGTGCGCTCCGGCCGAAACCGAAGGTTCTCTTCGAAATCGGCGAATCGGTCAAAGTCATCAACGGGCCTTTCCAGGATTTCAACGGCACAGTCGAAGAGGTCAAGCCGGACAAGGGCAAGGTGCGGGTGCTGATCTCGATTTTCGGCCGCGCCACGCCGGTCGAACTCGATTTCGTCCAGGTGGAGAAATCTTAAAGGACCGAACGACGAGAGCCCGCCCCGAGCCTCAGGCAACGGGCTTTAGCGATTGTCCCAAGCAGGAACATGGCAAAGAAAATTACCGGCCAGGTGAAATTGCAGATCCCGGCGGGCGCGGCGAATCCGTCGCCGCCGGTCGGTCCCGCGCTCGGTCAGCGCGGCGTTAACATCATGGAGTTCTGTAAAGCCTTTAACGCGCAGACCCAGGCGATGCAGGGCCTGACGATTCCGGTGATCGTCACGGTCTACGCCGATCGTTCGTTTACCTTCATCACCAAGAGCCCGCCGGCCTCCGTGCTGCTCCTCAAAGCCGCCGGCCTCGAAAAAGGCTCGCCGACGCCCAACAAGAACAAGGTCGGCAAGGTTTCGCGCAAACAGGTCGAGGAGATCGCCAAAACCAAGGCCAAGGACCTCTCGGCGGCCGATGTCGCCGCGGCGATGCGCACCGTCGAGGGCACAGCCCGCTCGATGGGGATCGAGATAACCGATTAGGACGCTTGCGATGGCAGGGAAAAAATACCAAGAGGCGCTCAAGAAGATCGATCGCCAGAAGCGCTATCCGCTTGACGAGGCGCTGCGCCTGGTGGTCGCCAATCGCGTGGCCAAATTCGATGAAACCGTCGAGCTCGCGGTCCGCCTGGGTGTCGATCCGCGCCAGGCCGATCAGAACGTGCGCGGCACGGTGGTGATGCCCAACGGAACGGGCAAGGTCGCGCGGGTGCTGGTGCTGGCCAAGGGTGAGAAGGAAAGGGAAGCGCGCGAAGCGGGGGCCGACTTCGTCGGCGGCGAGGACCTTATCCGGAAAATCCAGGAGGAAAACTGGCTCGACTTCGATCGCGTGATCGCCACTCCCGATATCATGGGCGCGGTCGGGCGGATCGGCAAAATTCTCGGCCCGCGCGGCCTGATGCCCAACCCGCGGGTGGGCACCGTGACCTTCGACGTCGCCCGGGCGGTGCAGGAAGTCAAGGCCGGCAAGGTGGATTACCGGGTCGACAAGGCCGGCGTCGTCCATGCCGGAATCGGCAAGATCAGTTTCGGCGAAGAGAAGCTCGCGCAGAACGCCCACGCCCTCCTCGCCTCGATCCTTCGCGCCAAGCCTTCGAGCGCCAAGGGCAATTACGTCAGGAGCCTCGCGGTCAGCGCCACGATGAGTCCAGGGATTCGTGTCGATCCGGTCAGCGCCGTCCGCAGCGGCGCCGAAGCCGCCTGAGGCGCCACTCGATCAGAGGCCCATGAAAAAGGAACAGAAAACCGCAATTGTGGAACGGCTGAGCACCAAGCTCAGCCGCGCGACGATCGCTCTCGTCTCGGAACAGAAGGGACTTACCGCCGGCGAGGCGGACGACGTCCGTCGCCGCCTGCGGGCGATCAACGGCGAACTGCAGGTGGCGAAAAACACGCTCGTCCGTCTGGCCCTCAAGGATAGTCCCTATCGCGCGCTCGACGCCAATCTGGGCGGTCCGATAAGTCTTATCCTGAGCTACGCCGATCCGGTCGAACTGGCCAAGACGCTCGGCTCGTTCCGCGACCTCGGCGAGAAGTTCAAGATCCGTGGCGGCGTGCTGGACGGCCGTCCGCTGACGCCGCAGGAGATCAATGCGCTGGCCGCGCTGCCGCCGCGCGAAGTGATCTTTGCGCAACTGCTGGGGCTGCTGCAGGCGCCGGCGACGCGTCTGGCGCGGTTGCTGAACGAACCCGGCTCCGCGGTCGCGCGGGTGCTCGACGCGATCGGCAAACGGGCGGGCGAAGGCGGCGGGTCGGCGCAGCCGGCCGCCTAGCGGCAATTCTGATGGCGCAACGGATTGAAGCAACAAAGATTCGCTGCTGGTCGCGGCGCTCCCACAATGCTGGCCGGCCGGTGCGAGAATAAGGAGAGAGAATAAGATGTCCGAAGCAGCGGTTAGCCGCGATCAAGTCAAGGATTTTCTCAAGAACATGAGCCTGCTCGAGGCCGCCGCGCTGGTCAAGGAGCTCGAACAGGAACTCGGCGTTTCGGCCGCCGCACCGGTCGCCGTAGCCGCGGCGCCGGCCGCCGGCGGGGGCGCTGCCGCCGCCGCACCGGAGGCGGAGAAGGACGAGTTCACCGTGATGCTGACCGGCGCCGGCGACAAGAAAATCCAGGTCATCAAGGTGGTCCGCGAACTCACTTCGCTCGGTCTCAAGGAGGCCAAGGAGCTGGTCGACGGCGCGCCCAAACCGGTCAAGGAGGGCGTGACCAAGGCCGAAGCTGAAGAGATGAAGAAAAAGCTCGAGGAGGCCGGCGGCACCGTCGAGCTTAAGTAGGAGTCGAGCGGTTTTAACCCGGACTGTGTGCGATTCAAATAGCGGCGGCGTCGGCGGGAGAACTACGCCCGCGACGCCGTCGTGCGTCCCGTTCGCGGCACTCCGCCCGCGCGTCTGCGGGCGCGGCGCAATGATGATTCGCGCGATGAGGTAGCAATGGCGCAGTCGCAAGTAACCAGCAACCTGCGTTTTCGACGCTCGTTCGGCAAGATCAAGAAGATCATCGACATTCCGAACCTGATCGAAATCCAACGCCTGTCCTACGATGAATTCCTGCAGGCGGGCGTGCCGCCCGAAGAGCGCACCGATACCGGTCTCCAGGCGGTCTTCAAGTCCGTGTTTCCGATCAAGGACTTCAACGAGACGGCCTCGCTCGAATTCGTCAGCTATGAGCTCGGCGAGCCCAAGTACGATGTCGACGAATGCCATCAGCGCGGGATGACCTACGCCGCCCCGCTCAAGGTCAAGATTCAGCTCGTCATCTGGGACGTCGAGGGCGGGCGCCGTTCGATCAAGAACGTCAAGGAGCAGGAGGTTTACTTCGGCGAGATTCCGCTGATGACGCGCAACGGCACCTTCATGGTGAACGGCACCGAGCGCGTCATCGTCTCCCAGCTCCATCGCTCGCCCGGCGTGTTCTTCGAACACGACAAGGGACGCACCCATTCGACCGGCAAACTGCTCTATTCGGCCCGCGTGATTCCCTACCGCGGGAGCTGGATCGATTTTGAGTTCGATCCGCGCGACGTGCTCTACGTGCGCATTGATCGGCGTCGCAAATTCCCGGCGACCGTGCTGCTGCGCGCGCTCGGGATGACCACCGAGGACCTGCTCAATTACTACTACAAGAAGGACGTCATCCTGCTCGAGGGCGACGGGCTCGCCAAGCGCTTCAATCCGAGCCTGCTGCTCGGCACGCGCATCTCGCACGACGTCAGGGATCCGCGCAGCGGCGAGGTGATCGCGCGCGAGGGCCGCAAGTTCAACAAGGCCATCGTGCGCCAGCTCGAACAGGCCAAGGTGAGCGAGATCCCGATTGCGCTCAACGAAGTGGCCGGGCGGATCGCGGCGCACGACGTGGTCGATACGACCAGCGGCGAAGTGCTCGTGCAATGCAACGACGAGCTGACCGAACAGACCATCGCGAAGCTCAAGGCGGCCGGGGTCAAGGCGATCGAGGTGCTGTTTACCGAGGATTGGGTGGGCGGCGGTCCACTCCGCCTGACGCTCGCCCAGGACAAGCTCAGCACCGCCGAAGAGGCCATTATTGAAATCTACAAGCGCCTGCGGCCGGGCGATCCGCCGACCCAGTCGACGGCGACGACGTTCTTCAACAATCTGTTCTTCAATCCGGAGCGCTACGATCTCTCGCGCGTCGGCCGGCTGAAGCTCAATTTCAAGCTGTTCAAGGACCCCAATCACGTGCCGCTCGAGCAGGGCACGCTGCGCCGCGAGGATATCCTCGAGGTGGTGCGCTACCTGGTCGATCTCAAGAACGGCGCCGAGGATCGCCAGGTCGACGATATCGACCATCTGGGGAATCGCCGCGTGCGCGCGGTCGGCGAACTGGTCGAGAACCAGTTCCGCATCGGTCTGGTCCGGATGGAGCGGGCCATCAAGGAGCGGATGAGCCTGCAGGATATCGAGACCCTGATGCCGCAGGAGCTGGTCAACTACAAGCCGGCCTCGGCGGTGATCCGCGAGTTCTTCGGTTCCTCCCAGCTCTCGCAGTTCATGGATCAGACCAATCCGCTCTCCGAGATCGCCCATAAGCGGCGGCTGTCGGCGCTCGGGCCGGGCGGACTCACGCGCGAGCGCGCCGGGTTCGAGGTGCGCGACGTCCATCCGACGCACTACGGCCGAGTCTGTCCGATCGAGACGCCCGAGGGTCCGAATATCGGCCTTATCGCCGCGCTCTCGACCTTCGCGCGGGTCAACGAGTACGGCTTTATCGAAACGCCCTATCGCGAGGTGGAAAACGGCCGCGTGACCGATCGTATCGTGTACCTCTCGGCGCTCGACGAAGAGGACAAGGTCATTGCCCAGGCCAACGCGCCGCTCGACGCGTCGGGGCGTTTCATGACCGAGATGGTGTCGGCGCGAATCGGCGGCGAGTTCACGCTGGTCGGCGCCGAGACCGTGCAGTACATGGACGTCTCGCCCAACCAGTTGGTGTCGGTCGCCGCCTCGCTCATTCCGTTCCTCGAAAATGACGACGCCAATCGGGCCCTGATGGGTTCGAACATGCAGCGTCAGGCGGTGCCGCTGCTCAAGACCGAGGCGCCGCTGGTCGGCACCGGACTCGAACGGACGGTCGGGCGCGATTCGGGCGTGACCATCGTCGCGCGGCGCGACGGCGTGGTCGAAAGCGTCGACGCCGAACGGATCGTGGTGCGGGCCGAACGGGCCGGGCGCGACGGTCGCGACGCCGGGGTGGATATCTACAATCTGCTCAAGTACCAGCGCTCGAATCAGAACACCTGCATGAACCAGCGGCCCATCGTGCGCAAGGGCGAGCGGGTCGCGGCGGGCGATATCATTGCCGACGGCCCCTCCACCGATATGGGTGAGCTGGCGCTCGGCCGCAACGTGCTGGTCGCCTTCATGCCATGGGGCGGCTATAACTTCGAGGACTCGATTCTCATCTCCGAGCGGGTCGTGCGCGACGATCTGTTCACCTCGGTCCATATCGAGGAGTTCGAATGTATCGCGCGGGATACCAAGCTCGGTCCCGAAGAGATCACGCGCGACATTCCGAACGTCGGCGAGGAGGCGCTCAAGGATCTCGATACCAGCGGGATCATCCGCATCGGCGCCGAGGTGCGCCCGGGCGATATCCTGGTCGGCAAGATCACGCCCAAGGGCGAGACCCAGTTGAGCCCCGAAGAAAAGCTGCTGCGCGCCATCTTCGGCGAGAAGGCCGGGGAAGTGCGCGATACCTCGCTGCGCGTGCCGCCGGGCGTCGAGGGCGCGGTGATCGACGCGCGCGTGTTCGCGCGCCGCGGTGTCGCCCGCGACGATCGCACGCAGGAGATTCAGCAGATCGAGATCGACAAGCTGAAACAGGACGAGACCGAGGAGATTCGCATCGTCCGCCAGGAGACCCTGCGCAAGCTCAGGCGCGCGCTCAGCGGCAAAAAGCTCGCCTCGCGGGTCATCTCCGACGACCGCCACGTGCTCTTCAACAAGGGCGACACGCTGAGCGCCGAGGATCTCGACGAACTCGCGCCCACCCTGTGGGGGCAGTTGCGCGTCGAGGACGAACGCGTGCAGGCGGAAATCAGCCAGGCCATCGAGGCGATGAGCGCCAAGGTCAAGGAGATCCAGGACCACTACGAGGCCAAGGTCGATCGCCTGACGGCCGGCGACGAGCTCGCACCGGGCGTAATCAAGATGATCAAGGTGTTCGTCGCCATCAAGCGGCGCCTCCAGGTGGGCGACAAGATGGCCGGACGGCACGGCAACAAGGGCGTGCTCTCGCGCATCCTGCCGACCGAGGACATGCCGCGGATGGCCGACGGCACGCCGATGGATATCGTGCTCAATCCGCTCGGCGTGCCCTCGCGCATGAACGTCGGCCAGATTCTCGAGACCCATCTGGGCTGGGCCGCGCTCGAACTGGGCCGGCGGCTCGCCGCCGAGGTGCAGAACGGCTTCAATCCGAGCCAGGTGCGCAAGCGCCTGCGCGAGCTTTATCCGGAGAAGGAGTATCAGGACTTCATCGAGGGCCTCGCCGACGACGACCTGAAACTGCTGGCGGAAAAGGCGGCCAACGGCGTCTACACGGCGTCGCCGGTCTTCGACGGCGCGCGCGAGGACGAGATTTTCGCCCTGCTGAAGCGCGCCGGCCTGCCCGAGAGCGGCCAGTGCACGCTCTACGACGGGCGCACCGGCGAGCCGTTCGAGCAGCCGGTCACGGTCGGCGTGATGTACATGATGAAGCTGCATCATCTGGTCGAGGACAAGATCCACGCGCGGTCCACCGGACCCTACAGCCTCGTCACCCAGCAGCCGCTCGGCGGCAAGGCGCAGTTCGGCGGTCAGCGGCTCGGTGAGATGGAAGTCTGGGCGCTCGAAGCCTACGGCGCCGCCTACACCCTGCAGGAGATGCTTACGGTCAAGTCCGACGACGTCGCCGGTCGCACGCGGATGTACGAAGCGATCGTGAAGGGCGAGAACACTCTCGAGCCGGGCCTGCCGGAGTCCTTCAACGTGATGGTCAAGGAGCTGCAGTCGCTCTGCCTCAACGTCGAATTGCTGGAACAGGCTCAGCGGTAGTCAGCGCCGCGAGGAGTTAGCCATGGAAGATCTGTTCGGAGTATTCGAAAAGCCCAAGAACCCGCTCTCGTTCAACGCGATCCGCATCGCTATCGCCTCGCCCGAGCTGATTCGCTCGTGGTCGCACGGCGAGGTCAAGAAGCCGGAGACCATCAACTACCGGACCTTCAAACCCGAACGCGACGGGCTCTTCTGCGCCAAGATCTTCGGACCGACCAAGGACTACGAGTGCAACTGCGGCAAGTACAAGCGGATGCGCCATCGCGGCGTGGTCTGCGAAAAGTGCGGCGTCGAGGTGATCCAGTCCAAGGTGCGGCGCGAGCGGATGGGTCATATCGATCTGGCGGCGCCGGTGGCCCATATCTGGTTCCTGCGCTCGCTGCCCTCGCGCATCGGCACGCTGCTCGACATGACCCTCAAGGAGCTCGAGAAGGTGCTCTACTTCGAGAGCTTCATCGTCACCGATCCGGGCGAGACGCCGCTGCAGTACAAGGAGCTGCTGACCGAGAAGAAGTACCGCGAGGCGCGCGAACAGTTCGGCGAGGGCGCGTTTAAGGCCGAGATGGGCGCGGAGGCGATTCGCACGCTGCTGAGCCAGCTCAAGCTCGACGAGATCGCCGAGGAGCTGCGGGCCGAGATGAAGGCGACGGCGAGCGAGGCGCGTCGCAAGAAGACCGCCAAGCGGCTCAAGGTGGTCAACGCCTTTCGCGAGTCGGGCAACCGGCCCGAATGGATGATCCTGACGATCCTGCCGGTGATTCCGCCCGACCTGCGCCCGCTGGTGCCGCTCGACGGCGGCCGCTTCGCCACGTCGGACCTGAACGATCTCTACCGTCGGGTGATCAATCGTAACAATCGGTTGAAACGGCTCATCGAGCTGAACGCCCCCGACATCATCGTGCGCAACGAAAAGCGGATGCTGCAGGAGGCGGTCGACGCGCTGTTCGACAACGGCCGGCGCGGCCGGGCGATTACCGGACCGGCCAAGCGCCCGCTCAAATCGCTCTCCGACATGCTCAAGGGCAAGTCGGGGCGCTTTCGCCAGAACCTGCTCGGCAAGCGGGTCGATTATTCGGGGCGTTCGGTTATCGTGGTCGGTCCCGAACTCCGGCTCCATCAGTGCGGCCTGCCCAAGAAGATGGCGCTCGAGCTGTTCAAGCCCTTCATCTACTCGAAGCTCGAGGAACGCGGCTACGTGACGACGATCAAGAGCGCCAAGAAGATGGTCGAGAAGGAGGGCAAGGACGTCTGGGATATCCTCGACGAGGTCATCCGCGAGCATCCGGTGCTGCTGAACCGCGCACCGACCCTCCATCGCCTCGGGATTCAGGCCTTCGAGCCGGTGCTGATCGAGGGCAAGGCCATCCAGCTCCATCCGCTGGTCTGCACGGCCTACAATGCGGATTTCGACGGCGATCAGATGGCGGTGCATGTGCCGCTCTCGATCGAGGCGCAGGTCGAGTCGCGGGCGCTCATGATGTCCACCAACAACATCCTGTCACCGGCCTCCGGCAAGCCCATCATCGTGCCGACCCAGGACATGGTGCTCGGCCTCTACTACATGACGCGCGAAAAGCCCTTCGCGCGCGGCGAGAACAAGGTCTTCGCGTCGCCGGCCGAGGTGCGGATGGCCTACGATCACGGCGAGGTCGAGCTGCAGGCGCGCATCCGGGTGCGGATGCCGCTGGTGAAGAATGCCGACGAAGTGGATGAGGAGGGGCGCCCGCTGGCCGCTCCCGGCGCCCAGGCGAGCAACGGCGCGGGCCGCACCGAGATGGTCACGACGACCGTCGGTCGGGTGCTGCTGAACGAGATCGTGCCGCCCGAGGTGCCCTTCAGCGAAGTCAACCGCACGATGAAGAAAAAGGAGCTCGGCAACCTGATCGATATCGTTTATCGCCGGGCGGGCGACAAGGCGACCGTCATCTTCGCCGATCGCATGAAGGACATGGGCTTCAGTTTCGCCACCCGCGCCGGGATTTCGATCTCGATCAAGGACATGACCATCCCGGCCGAAAAGCAGCAGCGGCTGGCCGAAGCGCAGAAGGAAGTCGCCAAGATCCAGCAGCAGTACAACGACGGCGTCATCACCGACGGCGAGCGCTACAACAAGGTGGTCGATATCTGGGCCGAAGTGCAGGACGAAATCGGCGGCGCGGTGCTGAAGGGGCTGCGCACCAAGGTCTATCGCGGCGCGGACGGCACCGAGATTCTCGGCGATTCGTTCAATCCGGTCTTTATCATGGCCGACTCGGGCGCCCGCGGTTCCGAGCAGCAGATTCGCCAGTTGGCCGGTCTGCGCGGGCTGATGGCCAAGCCGTCGGGTGAAATTATCGAAACGCCGATCACCGCCAACTTCCGCGAAGGACTGACGGTGCTCCAGTACTTCATCTCGACCCATGGCGCGCGCAAGGGTCTCGCCGATACCGCCCTCAAGACCGCCAACTCGGGCTACCTGACCCGGCGGCTGGTCGACGTGGCGCAGGATTCGATCATTACGGAGGAGGATTGCGGCACGCTCGACGGGATCGAGATGACGCCGCTGGTCGAAGGCGGCGAAGTGATCGAAGGGCTCGGCGACCGCGTGCTGGGACGGGTCGCGCTCGAAGAGATTCGCGACCCGTTCAATAACGAAGTGCTGGTGAAGGCCAACGAAATGATCGATGAGGACAAGGTCGCGGCCATCGAAAACGCCGGCCTCGAGAGCGTCCGTATCCGCTCGGTCCTCACCTGCCAGTCGCGTCAGGGCGTGTGCATGCGCTGTTACGGGCGCGACCTCGGCCGCGGCCATCTGGTCAACATGGGCGAGGCCATCGGCATCATGGCCGCGCAGTCGATCGGCGAGCCCGGCACGCAGCTCACGATGCGCACGTTCCATATCGGCGGCACGGCGAGTCGGCGCGCCGAGCAGACCACGCTCGAAGCGCGCAACGACGGCGTGCTGCGGCTGCATAACGTCAAGACCGTCGAGGTTCGCGACGATCACGCGCCGGGCGGCAAATGCCTGGTCGTGATGTCGCGGCATGGCGAAGTCGCGATCGGCGTGACCGACCAGAGCGCTGCGGGCCGCGAGCGCGAGCGCGAACGCTATCCGCTGGTGTACGGCGCGCGCCTGCGCAAGCGCGACGGTGACGCGGTCAAGGCCGGTGAGCTGATCGCCGAATGGGATCCCTACACCACGCCCATCCTGACCGAGGTCGCGGGCACGGTGAAGTACGGCGATATCCTCGAAGGCCGCACGATGGAGGAGAAGCTCGACGACCGCACGGGCGCCCGCTACAACGTGATTATCGAATCGAAGGATCTCGAGGCGCGGCCGCGTATCTCGATCAAGGACGAAAGCGGCCGCACGGCGCGGGTGCCCTCGGCCGACGGGCGCGAACAGTATGCGCGCTACTTCCTGCCGGTCGGCGCCTATATCAATATCGCCGAAGGGGCGCACGTCGAGGCCGGTGACGTGATTGCCAAGCTGCCGCGCGAAACCACCAAGACCAAGGACATCACCGGCGGTCTGCCGCGCGTCGCCGAACTCTTCGAGGCGCGCAAGCCCAAGGAGTTCGCGGTCATTTCCGAAATCGACGGCCAGGTCTCGTTCGGCAAGGATACCAAGGGCAAGCGCAAGGTGGTGGTCACGCCGGAGGTCGGCGAGCCGCGCGAATACCTGATTCCCAAGGGCAAGCATATCGGCGTGCACGAGGGCGACCTTATCCGCGCGGGTGAACCGCTGATGGAAGGTTCGTCGAACCCGCACGATATCCTGACGATCCTCGGCGAAAAGCCGCTGGCCAAGTATCTGGTCGATGAGATCCAGGAGATCTACCGGCTGCAGGGCGTGCGCATCAATGACAAGCATATCGAGGTCATCGTGCGCCAGATGCTGCGGCGGGTGCGGATCAAGGAGGTCGGCGATACCGATTTCCTGGTGGGCGATCAGACCGAGAAGTGGCGCTTCGATCAGGAAAACGCCCGCGTCCTGATGAACGGCGGCGAACCGGCCATCGGCGAGCCGCTCCTGCTCGGCATCACCAAGGCCTCGCTGTCGACCGAGAGCTTCATCTCGGCGGCCTCGTTCCAGGAGACCACCCGGGTGCTGACCGAAGCGGCCATCAACGGCAAGGTCGATCGCTTGATTGGACTCAAGGAAAACGTGATCATGGGGCGGCTGATTCCCGCAGGCACGGGCCTGCCGGCCTACAATCGCCTCGAGGTCAAGCTGGAGGGGGTGCCGACGGACGGCGCCGCGACTGAGTCGCAGCCGTCGGGTGGGGAGCATGGGATTGACACACCCCAGTCGATAGCCTAGAAGATAACGTTTCCCCAAGGGTGTGATCCCTTGGGGATTCGCTTGCCTGAGACGTTGCGCCGGACGGCGGCAAAGTCTCGAACGGCTGGGTGAAACTGGTTAAGGAAGGAACCGCACGCCCCGCAGCGGGCGTCAGATAGGGACGGTTGTGCCGACGATCAATCAGCTTATTCGCGCGGCGCGGATAAAGAAGCGCTACAAGAATACCGCGCCGGCCCTGCAGGGCTCGCCGCAAAAGCGCGGCGTGTGCACGCAGGTCAAGACCACCACGCCCAAAAAGCCCAACTCGGCCCTGCGCAAGGTGGCGCGCGTGCGCCTCTCGAACGGCTATGAGGTCAATACCTACATTCCGGGGGTCGGGCATAATCTGCAGGAACATTCGGTCGTGCTGATTCGCGGCGGCCGCGTTAAGGATCTGCCGGGCGTGCGCTATCATGTGATTCGCGGCACGCTCGATTCGATAGGCGTGCAGGATCGGCGCAAGGGCCGCTCCAAGTACGGCTCCAAGCGGCCCAAGTAATTCGTCGCGGCGCCAACCGGCTCAGTCAATCATGCTCAGTTTGTCCGCCAGCTTTGTGACCGAAGGATTCTAGCGATGTCGCGCAAAGGCCAGGCCCGCGTCCGCGAGGCGATTCCCGATCCGAAGTTCCACGACCGCTCGGTCGCGAAGTTCATGAACGTGGTGATGGAGCGCGGCAAGAAGTCGCTGGCGGAGAAGATCTTCTACGGCGCCCTCGACCTCGTCGCCGAACGCTCCAAGGAGGACGGTCTGACGGTCTTCAAGCGCGCGCTCGAGAACGTTCGCCCGGCCGTCGAAGTGCGCTCGCGCCGCGTCGGCGGCGCCAACTATCAGGTGCCGGTCGAGGTCCGTCCGCTGCGGCGGTCGTCGCTCGCGATGCGCTGGATTGTCACCGCGGCCCGCGCGCGCAGCGAAAAATCGATGGTCGAGCGGCTGGCCAACGAAATTCTCGAGGCCGGCGCCAATCGCGGCGGCGCCGTCAAAAAACGCGAAGATACCCATCGGATGGCCGAGGCCAACCGCGCCTTCGCGCATTACCGATGGTAACCGGAGAGCCCGCTTTTTAGGTTTTCTATGGCTCGCGAAACACCGATAGAACGCGTGCGCAATATCGGCATCATGGCGCACATCGATGCCGGCAAGACCACCACCACCGAGCGCATCCTCTACTATACGGGCATCACCTATAAAATCGGCGAGGTCCACGAGGGGACGGCGACGATGGACTGGATGGTGCAGGAGCAGGAACGGGGCATCACCATCACCTCGGCGGCCACCACCTGCTTCTGGCGCGACCATCGCATCAATATTATTGATACGCCGGGCCACGTCGATTTCACCATCGAGGTCGAGCGCAGTCTGCGCGTGCTCGACGGCGCCGTCGCCGTTTTCTGCGCGGTCGGCGGGGTTGAGCCGCAGTCGGAAACGGTCTGGCGACAGGCCGACAAGTATCGCGTTCCGCGCATCGCGTTCATCAACAAGATGGACCGGGTGGGCGCCGACTATCAGCGGGTCGTCGAGGAAATCCGGGAGAAACTCAAGGCGCGCCCGCTGCTGATTCAGTTGCCGATCGGCGTGGAGGAGCGGTTTCGCGGAATTATCGATCTGATCGAGCCGCGCGCGCTGGTCTGGGACGAGGATCGTCTCGGCGCCAATTTCCGCGTCGAGCCGGTGCCGCCGGAGATGGCGGACGAGGTCGCGCAGGCGCGCGAAAAACTCATCGAGGCGCTCGCCGATCACGACGATCGGCTGATGGAGCTCTACCTCGAGGGCGAGACGCCGGAGCCCGCGATGCTGCGGCGGGCGCTGCGCGCGGCGACCCTCAAGCTCGAAGCGACCCCGGTCCTGGTCGGCTCGGCCTTTCGCAATAAGGGCGTGCAGCCGATGCTCGACGCGGTGGTCGAGTATCTGCCGGCGCCGGTCGATTTGCCGCCGGTCATGGGCAAGAACGGCGACAAGGTCGAGGAGCGCTGGCCGCGGGATGACGCGCCCTTTGCCGCGCTCGCCTTCAAGATCATGACCGACCCGTATATCGGCACCCTGACCTTCCTGCGGATCTATTCGGGACGGCTCGAAAGCGGCTCGTCGGTGCTCAACTCGACCAAGGGCAAGCGCGAACGGATCGGGCGGCTGGTCAAGATGCACGCGAATAAGCGCGAGGAGATCTCGGAGGTCTATGCCGGGGATATCTGCGCCGTGGGATTACGCGATACCACCACCGGCGACACCCTCTGTGACCCCGCTCATCCGGTGATCCTCGAAGCGATCGAGTTCCCCGCTCCGGTCATCCAGATTGCCATCGAGCCCAAGACCAAGGCCGATCAGGAGCGGCTCGGCGAGGCGCTGCAGAAGCTCGCCAAGGAGGATCCGTCCTTCCGCGTCTCGGTCAACCGCGAGACCGGCCAGACGCTCATCGCCGGGATGGGCGAGCTGCATCTGGAAATTATCGTCGACCGGATGCTGCGCGAGTTCAAAGTGGACGCCAACGTCGGCAAGCCCCAGGTTGCCTATCGCGAGACCATCCGGCGGGCCGCCGAGGCTGAGGGCCGCTTCGTGCGCCAGACCGGCGGTCACGGCCAGTTCGGTGTCGTTGACTTGCGGATCGAACCGCTGCCGAAAGGCTCGGGCTTCGAGTTCAGCGACGAAACCAAGGGCGGCGCGATTCCCAAGAACTTCATCCCGTCGGTCGAGGCCGGCATCCGGGAGGCGATGGAGACCGGGGTGCTCGCGGGCTACCCGATGGTCGATCTGAAGGCGGCGCTGCTCGACGGCAAATATCACGAGGTCGATTCGTCCGAGCTGGCGTTCAAAATCGCCGGTTCGATGGCCTTCAAGGAGGCCTGCGAAAAGGCGCAGCCGGTGCTGCTCGAGCCCGTGATGGACGTTGAGGTGGTCACGCCGCAGGAATTCATGGGCGAAGTGATCGGCGATCTCAACGCGCGGCGCGGGAAGATCACCGAGATGGAAACGCGGGCGGGCGCCCAGGTGATCGCGGCGCGGGTGCCGCTCGCCAATATGTTCGGTTATGCCACGCGCCTGCGCTCGATTACCCAGGGGCGCGCGAACTATACGATGCAGTTCGCGCTGTACGAGCCGGTACCGCAGGCCGTTCACGAGGAATTGACCGCGCGCAGCGGCGCCGAGGCGCGCGCCTAGGCGGCCGCCGTCAGGATTTACTGCACGCTTTCAGGGACCTAAACCAAAGGAAAAGGGCCGCAGAGTCGGAGGAATAAAATGGGCAAGGCCAAGTTTGAGCGCACCAAGCCGCATCTCAACGTCGGCACGATCGGACATATCGACCACGGCAAGACTACCTTGACCGCCGCCATCACCAAGGTGCTGGCGGCCAAGAAGCTGGCCCAGTTCACCGCGTTTGATCAGATCGACAAGGCGCCGGAGGAACGCGAGCGCGGTATCACCATCGCCATCGCCCACGTCGAGTACGAAACCACCAAGCGCCACTATGCCCACGTCGATTGTCCGGGCCACGCCGACTATATCAAGAACATGATCACCGGCGCCGCGCAGATGGACGGGGCGATTCTCGTCGTCGGCGCCAACGACGGCCCGATGCCGCAGACGCGCGAACATATCCTGCTCGCCCGCCAGGTCGGAGTGCCCTCGATCGTCGTCTTCATGAACAAGGTCGATATGGTCGATGATCCCGAACTGCTCGACCTGGTCGAACTCGAAGTCCGCGACCTGCTGAAAAAGTATGAATTCCCGGGCGACGATATCCCGGTGATCCGCGGCAGCGCACTGAAGGCGCTCGAATGCGGATGCGGCAAGGATGACTGCCCCAACTGCAAGCCCATCCTGGAACTGATGGAGGCGGTGGACAGCTACGTCCCGCAGCCCGCGCGCGAAACCGACAAGCCCTTCCTGATGCCGATCGAAGACGTCTTCTCCATCTCCGGACGCGGCACGGTGGTCACCGGGCGCGTCGAGCGCGGCAAGGTCAAGGTGGGCGAGGAGGTCGAGATCGTCGGCTTCCGCGATACCGCCAAGACCGTCGTCACCGGGGTCGAGATGTTCCGCAAGATCCTCGACGAAGGTCAGGCGGGCGACAATATCGGCGTGCTGCTGCGCGGAATCAAGCGCGAGGAGATCGAGCGTGGCCAGGTGCTCGCCGCTCCCGGCTCGATCACGCCGCACACCAAGTTCGAAGGCTCGATCTACGTCCTCACCAAGGAGGAGGGCGGTCGCCATACGCCGTTCTTCAACGGTTACCGGCCGCAGTTTTACTTCCGCACGACCGACGTTACCGGCGTGATGACGCTCGCCGAAGGCACCGAGATGGTCATGCCGGGCGACAATATCAACGCCACAGGCGAACTTATCACGCCGGTCGCGATGGAACAGGGACTGCGTTTCGCCATCCGCGAGGGCGGTCGCACCGTCGGCGCGGGCGTCGTGTCGAAGGTTTTGAAGTAGGTCGCCGCGCCAGCCGGCTCTGCCTGACGATACCGAACGGATGAACGACAAGATCCGCATTCGCCTCAAGGCGTACGACAGCCGTCTGCTCGATCAGTCGGTGCGGGAGATCGTCGATACGATCCGCCGCACCGGCGGTCGCGTCGCCGGTCCGGTGCCGCTGCCCACCCGGATTGAACGTTTTACGGTCAATCGCTCGCCGCACGTCGACAAGAAATCGCGCGAGCACTTCGAAATCCGCACCCATAAGCGGCTGCTCGACGTGCTCGAACCGACCCAGCAGACCATCGACGCGCTGGGCAAGCTCGATCTCGCTGCCGGCGTCGATGTCGAGATCAAGCTGGAGTAGCGCGATGCTCAACGGACTCATCGGCAGAAAACTCGGCATGACCCAGATGACCGACGCCACCGGACGGGTGCGCGCGGTCACGGTGATAAGCCTCGGCCCTTGCGCCATTTCGCAAATCAAGACCGCCGCGACCGACGGCTATGAAGCGGTGCAGGTGACCTGGGGCCGGCGCCGGCCGAGTCGCATCACGAAGGCCGCCCGCGGCCATTTTCAGAAGGCCGAAGTCGCGCCCGGCGTCGCCACCCGCGAATTCGCCCGTCGTGGGGAGGGCGATCTGAAGCTCGGTCAGATGGTCACCGCAGCCGAGGTCTTCAAGCCCGGCGATCTGGTCGATATCACCGGGGTGTCGAAGGGGCGCGGCTATGCCGGCGTTATCCGGCGCCATCATTTCAAGGGTTTTCCCAACTCGCGCGGCACCCACGAGTATTTCCGCCACGGCGGCTCGATCGGTAATCGCTCGTTTCCCGGCCGCGTGCGCAAGGGACTTCGGATGGCCGGTCAGTTGGGCAACGAAACCGCGACCGTGCAGAACCTTGAATTGCTCGAAATTCTCGCCGATGACCAGGCTATTGCCGTCGCCGGCGGCGTGCCCGGACCCGACGGCGGGATCGTGATCGTCCGCCATGCCTCGCGGCGTCCGGTGATCGAGGCGGCAGCCAATGGATGATCAGCAACAGTCGTCGCTGAAGGTGCCGGTCTATTCGGCGGCGCGGGAGCCCGCCGGCGAGCTCGAGCTGAGCGGTCCCGCGTTTGACCGCCACGCCGACCGTTCGCTTTTGCACGAGGCGGTCCGGATGCAGCTCGCGCGGCGGCGGCGGGGCACCGCGGCCACCAAAACCCGCGGCTTTATCTCGGGCGGCGGACGCAAACCGTGGCGGCAGAAGGGTACCGGCCGGGCGCGCGCCGGATCGACGCGCTCACCGCTATGGCGCCACGGCGGCACCATCTTCGGACCGCAGCCGCGCGACTACAGCTATAAGATTCCGCGCAAGGCCTGGCAGCGCGCGCTCGGTCTCGCCATCGCCGACCGCGCCGCCGGCGGCAAGCTGATCGTGGTCGAGAATTTCCAACTGGCCGAGGCCAGAACCAAGGCGGCGAAGGCGCTGCTCGCCACGCTGGGCGTCACGCACGCGCTGCTGGTCGTCGGCGCCGACGACGCCGACTTCGCCCGCGCCGCGCGCAACCTCGCGGCGCATAAGGTGCTGCCGCTCAGCGGGCTCAACGTGTTCGATATCCTGAACTACGACGAGCTCGTGATGACGCGTCGGACGGCCGAGGCGATTCGCGCCCGGCTGACCCCGAGCGCGGCCGACGCGACGGCCCCTGAAGCCGGCGGAAACTGAGAACTCCGATGAAGCTCGATACCGTTATCGTCGCCCCGGTGGTGACCGAAAAGGGCACCATGGTCAGCGAAAAAAGCAATCAGGTGGTGTTTCGGGTGCGTCCCGACGTCGCCAAGCATCAGGTGCGCGCCGCGATTGAGGAGATGTTCAAGGTCACCGTGGTCAAGATTCGCACCGCCAACTTCATGGGCAAGGAACGACGGCGCGGACGGCTGGTCGGGCGGCGGCCGGACTGGAAAAAGGCCTATGTCACCCTCAAGGAGGGCGACCGTATCGAGATTTTCGAAGGCGTCTAGGGCGGCGTCGATTAGCGGGTCAGCGCGAAAGTGAAAGACTGAAAGCGAGATGGCGGTAATACAGCTCAATCCCCGTACCCCGGGCCAGCGCTTCATGCAGATCGCGGATTTTTCCGGGCTGACCAAAAAGGCGCCCGAAAAACGCCTGCTCGCGCCGGTCAAGAAATCCGGCGGCCGCAACAACCTCGGCCGCATGACCACGCGCCATCGCGGCGGCGGGCATAAGCGGCGCCTGCGGATCGTCGATTTCAAACGCAACCGCGACGGCGTGCCGGCGGTGGTGGCGGCGCTCGAGTACGATCCCAACCGCTCGGCCAACCTGGCCCTGCTGCATTATGCCGACGGCGACAAGCGCTATATCCTCGCGCCGGAGGGGCTCAAGGTCGGCGAGAAGGTCGAGTCCGGCCCCAACGCCGATATCAAGCCTGGCAACGCCCTGAGTCTCAAGCATATCCCGGTCGGCACCTTCGTCCATGCGGTCGAGCTCAAACCCGGGGCGGGAGCGCAGATGGCGCGCGGCGCCGGGGCCCAGGCCCAGTTGATGGCCAAAGAGGGCAAGTTCGCCCTGCTCAAGCTGCCGTCGGGCGAGCAGCGGATGGTGCTCGCGGAATGCCGCGCGACGGTCGGCCAGGTTGGCAATCTCGACCACGAGAATATTTCGATCGGCAAGGCGGGGCGCACCCGATGGCTCGGGCAGCGCGGTCGCGTCCGGGGTATCGCGATGAATCCGGTGGACCATCCGCACGGCGGCGGTGAGGGACGCTCGAAGGGCAACCATCCGCAATCACCGTGGGGGATGCCGACCAAGGGGTACAAGACGCGCGGCAAGAAGCCGTCCGATCGTTATATCGTCAGCCGCCGGCCGCGCGGGAAACGCGGTTAAACCTTGAAGTGAAGCTTCGGATAAGGCTGTAAATGGCTAGATCGCTGAAAAAAGGACCCTTCGTCGATTCCCACCTGCAGGCCAAGGTGGACGCGGCGGTGGCCGCCGGTGATAAACGGATCATCCGCACCTGGTCGCGGCGTTCGATGATCGTGCCGGACATGATCGGCTTGACCTTTGCCGTCCACAACGGGCATAAATTCATCCCGGTCTATTGCACGGAAAACATGGTCGGGCATAAGCTCGGCGAGTTCGCGCCGACCCGCACCTTTCACGGACATGCGGGCGACCGCAAGGTCGAGGTCAAGTCCGCTCCGGCCGCCCCGGTGGCCGCGCGGCCGGCGGCCAAGCCGGCATCGTAGACCGCTTAGCTGAATTTGACGAAAATGGAAGCTTTGTCCCGCTTACGTTACGCCCGTATTTCGCCGCAGAAACTGCGGCTGGTGTGCGCCCTGGTGGCCGGCAAGCCGGTCGAGGAGGCGCTCGCGATCCTTGAGTTCACGCCGAAGAAGGGCGCCAAGATGGTCGCCAAGACGCTCCTTGCCGCGGTCGCCAATGCCCGCGATCAGCAGAACGTTGACGAGGATCGGCTCTACGTCAAGCGCGTCACCGCCGATACCGGGCCGACCTGGAAGCGCTCGATGCAGCGGGCGCACATGAACGCCACGCCCATCCTTAAACGCACCAGCCATCTGACAGTGGTCGTCGACGAACGCGAGAATTAGGATCCACGATGGGACAAAAGACACATCCGCGCGGCCTGCGCGTCGGCATTATCGAAGGATGGGATTCGAAGTGGTATGCGCCGCGCAGCAACTATACGACGCTGCTGCATGAAGACCTGAAACTGCGCGACTTCATCAAGAAGCGGCTCTATCACGCGGGGATTTCGCGGATCGAAATCGAGCGGATGGCCAACAAGGCCAAGGTCAATATTCATACGGCGCGTCCGGGTATCGTGATCGGCAAAAAGGGCGCCGAGATCGATCGGCTCAAGAACGACGTCCAGAAGCTCATGAAGGGTCGTGAAGCCTTCATCAATATTCACGAGGTGCGCCGGCCCGATCTCGATCCGCAACTGGTGGCCGAGAATATCGCGCTGCAGCTCGAACGCCGCGTGGCCTTTCGCCGCGCGATGAAGGAGGCGGTGGTACGCGCGATGCGGATGGGGGCGCAGGGGGTGCGTGTGCAGGTCTCGGGACGTCTCGGCGGGGCGGAAATCGCGCGCCGCGAATGGTATCGCGAAGGGCGCGTGCCGCTCCAGACCCTGCGCGCCGACGTCGCCTACGGTTTCGCCGAAGCCCGCACCACTTACGGCGTGATCGGGGTCAAGGTGTGGATTTTCCGCGGGGAGATTCTCACCCGCCAGGAGGAGCTCGCCAAACGCACCGGCGGTCAGGCCCACGCCGGCTGAGTAGGAAGCGGTTTTTACTGCGATGCTGCAACCGAAGAAGGTCAAATATCGGAAGATCCAGAAGGGGCGCGTGCGCGGCGCGGATTCACGCGGCCTTGATCTCGCTTTCGGCGATTTCGGACTGAAGAGCACCGAAACGGCGCGCGTCGATGCGCGCGCGCTCGAGGCCGCCCGGATCGCGCTCACCCGTCATATCAAGCGCGGCGGCCGCGTCTGGATTCGGGTCTTTCCGGACAAGCCGTTTACCAAGAAACCGGCGGAGACCCGGATGGGCAAGGGCAAGGGCAGTCCGGAGGGCTGGGTCGCGTGCGTGCGGCCGGGTCGCATCCTGTTTGAAATGGAAGGTGTCGAGGCCGCAGTGGCGCGTGAAGCGATGCGGCTCGCGTCACACAAGCTGCCGATCAAGACCATCGTCGTCGAGCGCGAGGCCCATGGAGCTTAACGAACTGCGCCAGATGTCACCGGCGGACCTGCAGGTCAAGGAGCGCGAAGTTCGCGAGGAGATCTTTCGTCTGCGGCTCAAGCTGCGCACCAATCAGCTCGATAGTGTCGCCAACTATCGGAAGTCGCGGCGCGAACTCGCGCGGATTCTTACGCTCATCCGACAGAAGAGCACACCAGTCGAGGCACAGGCAAAGTAATGCGTGAGCGAGTCAAACGCCGCGAGGGTATCGTGGTCCGCGCCAAAATGGCCAAAACGGTCGTGGTCCAGGTCGATCGGCTGGTGCCCCATGCGCTCTACGGCAAACGGATCCGCCGCCGCGTGCGCTTCATGGCCCATGACGAACAGAGCCAGTGCCACGAGGGCGATCGCGTATTGATCATCGAATCGCCGCCGCTTTCGCGCCACAAACGATGGCGCGTCAGCCGGGTGCTCAAGCAGGCGCAGCGCTAGGACGGAACGGCCATGGTACAGATGCGAACGATCCTGAGCGTCGCCGACAATTCCGGCGCCCGCAAAGTCCAGTGTATCAAGGTGCTCGGCGGCTCGCGTCGCCGCTACGCGACGGTCGGCGACGTAATCGTGGTGGCGGTCAAGGAAGCCATCCCCAACGCCAAGGTGAAGAAGGGCGATATCTCGAAGGCGGTCATCGTGCGCACCCATAAAGAGGTCAGCCGCCCCGACGGCAGCTATATCCGCTTCGACGACAACTCCGCGGTGCTGCTGGATAATCAGCAGGAGCCGGTCGGCACGCGCATCTTCGGACCGGTGGCGCGCGAGCTTCGCGCCAAGCGCTTCCTCAAGATCATTTCGCTCGCGCCGGAGGTGCTCTGATGGTGGCGCAGGGGAGCAAGAGCCGGATTCGCAAGAACGACACCGTGATGGTCATCAAGGGCCGCGAGCGCGGCAAGACCGGCAAGGTGCTGCGCGTGATTCCATCGTCGGGGCGGGTGGTGGTTGAACGGCTCAACCTGGTCAAACGCCATACCAAGCCGCGCGGAGCCGCCAGCGCCGGCGGCATTATCGAACGCGAGGCACCCATCCAGCTCGCCAATGTGATGGTGATGTGCGATCGCTGCAATGCGCCCGTCCGGATCGGTATCAGAATCGCCGCCGACGGCGAAAAAAGCCGCATCTGCCGCCGCTGCGGCGAAGGTTTGGGCAACGACTAGAAGGTAACGAATCCGCATGGCCGACGACGACAGGAAACGCGGCGAACAGGGCCGCGGCAAACGCTCGCAGGCGCCGGAGGGCGCGCAGGGCCGGGGGGCGCGTGCGCGCGGCGCGAAAACGCCGCCGCCCGCCGAAACGGCGACCCCAGAGGCGGCCGAACCCGAAGTCGGGGTGCCGGCGCGACTGCGCCTGCGCTATGAGAACGAGATCGCACCGGCCCTGATGCGCGAGCTCAAGATCGAAAACCGGATGCGCGTGCCGCGTCTGGTCAAGGTCGTCATCAATATGGCGCTCAGTGAGGCGCGGGAGAACGTCAAGATTCTCGACGCGGCGGTCGACGAACTTGGCCAGATTACCGGACAAAAGGCCGTCATCACCCGTGCGCGCAAGGCCATCTCGAATTTCAAACTGCGCGAAGGGATGCCGATCGGCGTGATGGTCACGCTGAGGCGCGACCGGATGTACGAATTTCTCGACCGCCTGATGAATATCGCGCTGCCCCGCGTCCGCGATTTCCGCGGCGTCAGCGACAAGGCCTTCGACGGCCGCGGCAACTACTCGCTCGGACTCCGTGAACATACGATTTTCCCCGAACTGAATCTCGACAAAATCGAGCGGGTCAAGGGGATGACCATCTCGATCACCACCACCGCGCAGAGCGATTTCGAAGGCCTGATGCTGCTGCGGATGCTCGGGATGCCGTTTCGCGGCGCGGGCAGCGAGGGCGTGGTGCGCGCGGCCTGAAGGCGGCCGCAGGATGCGCGGGACGGAAAGCGGCGACAGGGGTCACCAGGATGGTCACCGAGGCGGAATGCTCGCATAGGAACGTTGAATAATGGCGAAAACCTCTCTTCGCGTTAAAGCCACGCGCACCCCCAAGTTCAAGGTCCGCGCGTATAATCGATGCCCCTTGTGCGGCCGCGCCCGGGCCTACTTCCGGCGCTTCCGGATGTGTCGGCTGTGCCTGCGCCAGAACGCCCATCGCGGCGTCCTCCCGGGAGTGGTAAAAGCGAGCTGGTAGAGGGTATCCGGGGGCCCCTCAGGAATTCCGCTCGTCGATGGCGTTTTTGCTGGTTGCTGGGAAGTCTGATTGATGGCACAAACTGATCCGATCGCCGAACTGCTGACGCGCATCCGCAATGCGATGCGAGCGCGGTACAACCATGTCGAAGTCCCCTATTCGCGCTTTCGCGAGGCTATCTGCCGCGTCCTCCTGAAGGAGGGTTTCCTCGGTGGTATCGAGGTGGCCGGCGAAGGCTACCGCCGGAAACTGCTGCTGAGCCTCCGTTATACGCCGGCGCGGGCCTCCGTGATAAGCGGCCTCGAGCGCGTCAGCCGTCCGAGTATCCGCCGCTACGCCGGGGCGCGCGCGATGCCGCGCGTGGCTGGCGGTATCGGAATGCATATCGTCTCGACGCCGCTCGGCGTGATGACCGACCGCGAGGCGCGGCGCCGCAATGTCGGCGGCGAGGTGCTGCTCCGCGTCTGGTAGGGGTAAACCGTACCGGGTTGAAGGAAAACGTTCGGCTAACTGGAAAAACGGAATTCTGGGTCAATGTCACGCGTAGGTAGATTGCCGGTTCCGCTCGACAAGGGCGTTAAAATCACGATGCTCGACGGTCTCTGCCGCGTCGAAGGGCCCAAGGGCAAGCTCGAGACGCGGATGCCGCCCGGGCTGACGCTCGAGATGGCCACCGATCACGCCGTGGTCAAACGCGCCGGCGACAGCAGCGAGGATCGCGCGGTGCACGGCCTTGTCCGCAAGCTTATCGCCAACATGGCGCAGGGCGTGAGCCGGGGCTTCACCCGGGTGCTCGAGATCAACGGCGTCGGCTATCGTGCCGAAGTCCGCGGTTCCAACATCCACCTGACCCTCGGCTATTCGCATCCGATTATCTATCAGCTCCCGCCCGGGGTGAGCGCCCGGGTCGATCGCCAGGTGATCATCACGCTCGAGAGCGCCGACCGCCAACTGCTGGGTGCGGTCGCCGCCGAAATTCGCTCACTGAGACCGCCTGAGCCCTACAAGGGCAAGGGCATCAAGTACGCCGAGGAAACGATTCGGCGCAAAGCCGGCAAAGCTGCCGCCGGCTCCAGCGGAGGTTGAGATCTTCTTCTATGGCATTTGTGCGGGCTGAAAGACGGCACGATCGGCAGGTGCGCGTGCGCCGCAAGGTGCGCGGCAGTGACAGGCGGCCGCGCCTTTCGATCTATCGTTCACTGAAGCATCTCTATGTCCAGGTGATTTCGGACGAGCGCGGCGCGACGCTCGCCGCCGCTTCCACCACTCAGAGCACACTCGGCCCGGATCTCAAAAGCCGACACAGCGTCGCCGCCGCGCGCGCCGTCGGCGCGGCTATCGCGGCCCGATGCCGTGAGCTCGGCATCAATGAAGTGGTCTTTGATCGCAACGGCTTTTTGTACCATGGTCGGGTCAAGGCGCTGGCCGACGCGGCGCGCGAAGCCGGCCTTAAATTCTGATGAACCCGGAACGGCCGTCAACCCGCAGCGACGACCAGCGGCACGGCTGATGACAGCGGAGCAGGAAGACTTATAGTGGCGCAGCGTATCGACCCGCAGGGTCTGGATATCAAAGAGAAGGTGGTGCATATCAACCGCGTGGCGAAGGTCGTCAAGGGCGGCCGGCGCTTCAGCTTCAGCGCCCTGGTGGTGGCTGGCGACCAGAACGGGCTCGTCGGTTTTGGCCTGGGCAAGGCGCACGAGGTCCCGGAAGCCATCCGCAAGGGCGTCGAACGCGCCAAGAAGAGCCTCATCCGCGTTCCCCTGCGCGAAGGCACCATCCCACATCAGGTGCTCGGCCGTTTCGGCGCCGGCAAGGTCGTGCTGCGTCCCGCCGCCGAAGGCACGGGCGTTATCGCCGCCGGCGGGGTGCGCGCCGTGGTTGAACTCGCCGGGATTCGTAATATCCTTACCAAGCGCCTCGGCTCGTCGAATCCGCACAATCTGGTCAAGGCGACGCTCGAAGCGCTCGCGGAACTGCGCGACCCGCGCGACGTTGTGAAGGAACGCACCGTCGAGCCGGTTGCCCCGCCGCCCGCGCCGGAAGCGACAGGTCCGGCCGGCGCGACGGCTACTGAGGCGGCGCCCGAAGCCTGAGACGGGAGCGGAATCATGAGGGAGAAGCGGTAGCAAAGATGGCCGAACGGATCGAAATACGGCTTACGCGCAGCCCTATCGGAACCACCAGGCGCGTGCGTGAAACCCTCCGCGGATTGGGCCTTGGCCGCGTCGGCAGTCGCCGTACGCTCAGTTCGACGCCCGCCATCGCGGGCATGCTCCGCCGCGTCCCCCATCTGGTAACCGTGACTCCACTGGACGACGGCGCGAAGTCGGAATCCTTTAGCGGTAATGCAACCGCGGCCCAGAACTCCGCGCCGCTGACCGATAATCATGAAACTGAATGAGCTAAGCCCGGCGCCGGGGTCGGTTCGGCGCAAGAAACGGATCGGACGCGGTATCGGCTCCGGCCACGGCAAGACCGCCGGACGCGGTCATAAGGGTCGCGGCTCGCGCTCGGGCGGCAATACGCCCCCGGGTTACGAGGGCGGTCAGATGCCGCTGCAGCGGCGGCTCCCCAAGCGGGGCTTTCGCCGCCTGCAGAAGAACGCCGCCCGCCGCGCCGAGTTTGCGGTAATCAACCTCGATCGGTTGGCCGCGCTCGACGCTTCCCAACTGATCGATCCGGAGGGCCTGGTGGCGCGCGGATGGATTTCGCCGGGTCTCAAACTCAAAATCCTCGGCAATGGCGAACTGGCGCGCGCTCTGACGATCCGCGCCCATGCGTTCTCGCGTGGTGCGCGCGAGAAGATTGCCGCGGCCGGCGGTCGCGCTGAACTTATCGGAGCAGAACCGCAGAGCTGATGCTTGAAGGCGTTTCCAATGCCTCGCGCATCCCTGAATTGCGCCGCCGGCTCCTGTTTACGGCCGGGATGCTCGCGGTGTATCGGCTCGGCGTCGCCATCCCCACCCCGGGCATCGACGGGCAGGCGCTGGCCGCCTTCTTCGATCGCATGTCGAGTCCCCTCTTCGGGTACCTGAACCTGTTCTCCGGCGGCGGCCTCCAGCATTTTTCGATCTTCGCCTTGGGCATCATGCCCTATATCTCGGTCGCGATTATTCTCGACCTGATGAAAATCGGCTGGCCCTATCTCGACGAATTGTACAAGGAGGGCGAAGCGGGTCGCCGCAAGATTAGCCAATACACCCGTTACGGCACGGTCGGCCTGTCACTGCTGCAGGGCGGATTTATCGCCTATGGTCTCGAGAAGGCGCCGGCGCAGGGCGGCGGTGGCTTCGTCTATCATCCCGGGCCCGCCTTTATCGCGATGACCGTGATTACGCTCACGGCCGGCACCATCTTCGTGATGTGGGTGGGCGAGCAGATTACCGAGCGCGGCGTCGGCAACGGGATCTCGCTGATTATCATGGCCGGAATCGTCGCGAACCTGCCGAGCGCGTTCGGCATGACGGCGACCTACGTGCAAGGCGGCGAGATGAGTATCTTTACCCTGATCGTCATCCTGGTGCTGGCGATCGCGGTGACTGGCGGAATCGTCTATGTCGAAACCGCGCAACGCCGGATTCCGATAAGTTATGCCCGACGCGTCGTCGGACGGCGCGTTTACGGCGGTCAGTCGAGTCATCTGCCGCTCAAAATCAATACCTCCGGCGTGATTCCGCCGATCTTCGCTTCCTCGCTGCTGGTGATGCCGGCGACGGTCGCCGGATTTATTCCGGCACTGAAGAACTGGACGGCCTTTCTCACTCCCGGAAGTCTGGTCTACTCCTTGCTCTACGTTGGCTTGATCGTCTTTTTCTGTTATTTCTATACGGCGGTTACGTTTAATCCGGTCGATGTAGCCGACAACCTGAAAAAACACGGCGGCTTCATTCCGGGCATCCGACCGGGTCGGTTCACGGCGGAATATATCGACCGTGTGCTTTCCCGGATAACCTTGGGTGGCGCTATCTACGTGAGCGCCGTATGCGTATTGCCCACGCTGCTGATTCGGAAGTTCAACGTACCATTCTATTTTGGCGGTACGGCTTTGCTGATCGTTGTGGGAGTGGCCCTGGATACGATGGCGCAAATCCAGACCCATCTGATTGCGCGCAATTACGAGGGCTTCATGCGTCGAGGTCCGCGCGGGGGTCGCAGCGGCCCGCGTCGTGGCGTCGGCTGATTGAGCGCGAGGCGGAAAACAGCGTGAGAATCGTTTTACTGGGCCCCCCGGGAGCCGGGAAAGGTACGCAGGCGCGGATGCTCGAAGAGCGTTTGCGCGTGCCGCAAATCGCCAGCGGCGACCTGCTGCGCGCCGCCGTGCGCAACGGTACCGACCTCGGTCGCCAAGCCAAACAGTTCATGGATCGCGGCGCCCTGGTGCCCGACGAACTGGTCCTCGGCATGATCGATGAACGTCTGGGCCAACCCGATGCGCGTGAGGGCTTCATTCTCGACGGCTTCCCGCGCACCGTGCCGCAGGCCGAGGCGCTTGACCGTAAGCTCAGCGCGCGCGGTATCGCGATCGACCGGGTGGTCGCCGTCAACGTGCCGGATGCGGAAATTATCCAGCGTATCTCGGGACGACGCACCTGCCGCGGCTGTGGTGCGATGTTTCACGTCGTCTTCGATCCGCCCCGTGAGGCCAATACCTGCTCCAAATGCGGCGCCGAACTGTATCAACGCGACGACGATGCGGAAAAGACCGTGCGCGCGCGGCTCGAGGTCTATGCGCAGTCGACCGCGCCGTTGATTGCCTACTATTCCGCTCGTCAACTGCTCAAGGAAATCGACGGAACCGGCAGTCCCAAGAGCATTGAACAGCGCATCTTGGATGCGCTCGGATTAAACTGACCAGCACGGCAGGGAACGTGGTTACACTCAAGAGCGCGGATGAACTGGCGCTGATGCGGCGAGCGGGCCGAATCGTCGCCGAGGTGCTGGATGAGCTGGTTGCCGCCGCCCGTCCGGGAATCACCACGCTCGAACTCGATCAGATCGCCGAAGAGGGGACCCGCCGGCGCGGCGCCTGTCCGGCCTTCAAGGGTTATCGTCCCCACGACGTCACCTACCATCATAGCCTCTGCGTCTCTATCAACGAGGAGATTGTTCACGGCGTGCCGCGTGCCGGCCGCAAACTCAAGGTTGGCGATATCGTCGGACTCGATTTCGGCGTGTCCTACAAGGGCTATTTCGGCGACGCCGCCCGCACCATCGCGATCGGCCCCGTCTCCGCCGAAGCGCAGCGCCTCATCCGCGTGACGCGCGAGGCGCTCTATGCCGGAATCGCCCATGCGCGCAGCGGCAATCGGATAAGCGATATCGCCCGCGCGGTGCAGGCCACCGCCGAACGCGCCGGCTATTCCGTCGTCACTGAATTCGCCGGTCACGGCATCGGTCGCCGCCTGCACGAGGATCCCCAGGTGCCGAACTATTTCCGGCCCGGGATGCCCAATCCGCGCCTGCTGCCCGGGATGGTGCTCGCGATTGAACCGATGGTGAACCAGGGCGGACCCGAATTGGAAATTCTCGCCGACGGCTGGACCGCGATCACCGCGGATCACAAGCTCTCGGCGCATTTTGAACATTCGGTCGCGATTACCGATGGCGACCCTGAAATATTGAGCGAGTTGAACTGATGCCGAAAGGCGATGCAATCGAAGTATCAGGCACGGTTAACGAGGCTTTGCCCAACGCGATGTTCCGCGTGACGCTCGATAACGGTCATCGCGTGCTGGCCCATATCTCGGGCAAGATGCGCATGCATTACATCAAGATCCTGCCCGGCGACAAGGTCACGGTCGAGCTCTCGCCCTACGATCTGACCCGCGGCCGTATCACCTACCGCGTGCGCTGAGGCCTGATTCCGATCTCTCGAAGGCGACAAATACCCTGGGAATGCACATGAAGGTAAGGGCGTCGGTCAAAAAAATCTGCAAGAACTGTAAAGTGGTGCGGCGTGCAGGCGTCGTCCGCGTGCTCTGTTCCAATCCGCGGCACAAACAGCGACAAGGATAACTGGAGAATAAGCCATGGCCCGTATTGCCGGAGTCGAGCTGCCCCGCAACAAGCGGATGGAAATTGCTTTGACCTATATCTATGGCATCGGCCGCGCCGCCGCCGCGCGCATCCTGGCCGAAGCGAAGGTCGATCCCGCGCGCAACAGCGACGAGCTCACCGCCGAAGAGCAGGTGCGGATTCGTAATGTGCTCGATAGCGGCTACAAGGTCGAAGGCGACCTGCGACGCGATAACCAGCAGGCCATCAAGCGCCTGATGGACCTCGGATGCTATCGCGGCATCCGCCATCGCCGCGGCCTGCCGGTGCGCGGTCAGCGGACCCATACCAATGCGCGCACCCGCAAAGGACCGCGCAAGGTGGTCGCCGGCAAGAAACAGGCGCCGCCCAAAGGCTGATCCAACCCCTCGCAGGCGTCATTCTTCACTGATCACAGGAGCAACACGGTAAAACCTGATGGCCGAAGAGACCAAAGAAACCAAACCGGCCGGCGAAACGACTGCCGCCGAACCTGCGGCCGCCGGTACCGCGACCACCGCGGCCGCGCCGGCGCGGCGCCGCCGCACCCGCCGCAGCGTCCCCGAAGGGGTTGCCCATATTCACGCAACCTTCAACAACACGATCGTCGCCATCACCGACCCGCAGGGCGCTGTCGTCGCCTGGTCGAGCGCCGGTTCGGTCGGCTTCAAGGGCTCGCGCAAAGGCACGCCCTTCGCCGCCCAGATGGCTGCTGAAGCGGCGGGCCGCAAGGTCGCCGATTACGGGATGCGCACCGTCACCGTCTACGTCAAAGGCCCCGGCGGCGGCCGTGAATCCGCCGTGCGCGCCCTCCAGGCCACCGGCCTTAACGTTACTTCGATCAAGGATGTTACCCCGATTCCGCACAACGGCTGCCGGCCGCCCAAGCGCCGTCGGGTTTGATTGCCGCTACGTGCCCAAAGCTTAAGGAGCGAAGACCAAGTTGGCGAGATATCTAGGCCCCGTATGTCGGCTCTGCCGGCGTGAGGGGCTAAAGCTGTTTCTCAAGGGTGAGCGATGCTATACCGATAAGTGCGCGATCGAACGGCGGAACTATCCGCCCGGCGCTCACGGTCAGGCCCGTACCCGCTTCTCCGAATTCTCGATCCGCCTGCGCGAAAAGCAGAAGGTCAAGCGAATCTACGGCCTGCTCGAAGCGCAATTCGCCAAGTATTTTGAGCTGGCCGAGCGGATGCCCGGAATTACCGGCGAAAACCTCCTGGTGCTGCTCGAACGCCGCCTCGATCAGGTGGTCTATCGCCTCGGTTTTGCGACCTCGCCGGCGCAGGCGCGCCAGCTCGTGCGGCACGGCCATATCGAGGTGGACGGGCAAGTAGTGACGATTCCGTCGCTCCTGCTTAAAGTGAATCAGGTCGTGAGCGTCACCGCAAAGAGCCGTCAGAAGAAGGTCGTGCTCGACGCCGTTGAACTGGCGCAACGGCGCGGCGCGCCGCCGTGGCTGCTGCTCGAGCGCGAACAGTTCCGCGGCGCGCTCCGCTCGTTGCCGGCCCGCGCCGACATGACCATGCCGATCAGCGAAAAATTGATCGTCGAACATTATTCGAGATAGCTGGGCCGCTTACGATTCACATACTGGGCAGCAATCTGCCGTCCGAGGCCCCGCCTCGCCGACGGCGTTAAAGATCTTAGACTATGCAAAACGACTGGCGCGATCTGATCAAACCAAAGAGCGTGGAGTTCGACGAGAAGGAGTTGACCCCCTTCTACGGTCGCTTCTTCGCCGAACCGCTCGAACGCGGTTATGGAATCACGATCGGCAATGCGATGCGCCGCATCCTGCTTTCGTCATTGCCGGGTTATGCCATTACGGCGGTTCGGGTCAAAGGCGTCCTCCACGAGTTCTCCACGATCCCCGGCGTTAAGGAAGACGTGACCGATATCGTCCTTAACCTCAAGGAGGTCCGGCTGCGCCTCCACGAGGGCGATCAATTGATCGCGTCGCTCAAGGCCCGCGGCGAGGCGGTCGTCACCGCACGCGATATCACCGGCGGTCCCAACCTCGAAGTCCTCACCCCTAATCAGCATATTGCCACCCTCGACAAGAACGCCGAACTCGACATGGAGCTGGTGATCAGGCGCGGCCGCGGCTACGTGCCCGGCGAACGCACCGACGAGGACGAGCCCATCGGCACCATCCGCCTCGACGCCATCTTCACGCCGATCAAGCGCGTCAACTTCACCGTGACCAACGCCCGCGTCGGCCAGCGCACCGACTACGATCGCCTGGCCCTCGAAATCTGGACCGACGGCTCCGTCACCCCGCGTGAAGCCCTCACCTGCGCGGCGCGCGTGATGCGCGATCAGATGGCGATTTTTGCCGGCGTCGAAGAGGAGGTCGAACGCGTGCAGCCCGCCGCCGGCGAGCGCGTCGAGGTCCCCGCCGGCTTCAACGAGTATCTCTATCGTCCGGTCGAAGGCCTGCCCATCTCGGTACGCGCCTTCAACGGTCTGCAGAACGCCGATATCAAGTATATCGGCGAACTCGTTCAGCGCACCGAGCAGGATATGCTCAAAATCAAGAACTTCGGCCGCAAGTCCCTCAACGAGATCAAGGAAGTCCTCACCGATATGGGACTCTCGCTCGGGATGCGGCTTGAGAATCTCCCGCCTCGCGGCGAGCTCGACCGCATGTGGGAAGAGCAGGAACGGCGCGAATCCGATCCTGCGCGGATGGAGTAGTTCGATGCGACACATGAATCGCGGCCGCAAGCTTAACCGCACCTCGGCCCATCGCAAAGCGCTCTTTCGCAACCTCGTGCTCGCCCTGCTCGAACACGAGCGCATCATCACCACCGATGCCAAGGCGAAGGATCTGCGGCACTTTGCCGACCGCATGATCACGCTCGGCAAACGCGGCGATCTCGCGGCGCGGCGGCTCGCCTATAACTTCGTCCAGTCCCATCAGGTGGTGAAAAAACTCTTCGATGAGATCGCGCCACGCTTCAAGGATCGCCCGGGCGGCTATACCCGTGTCGTCAAGTACGGCTTCCGTCGCGGCGACGCCGCCCCGCTTTCGATCATCGAACTGGTCGACGTCTCGACCCGCGCCGAAGCCCGTAAGCCACCCAAAAAACGCGCCAGCCGCCGCGATCGCGAAACGTCCGCCCCGGAACGTCGCGTCGCCGCCGGCTGAACCTACCCTTGACCGCAACCGGGCGGGTGATGCGCTTTTCGCGTCCCCGCCCTTTTTGCCGCCCGCCGCTTATCCGCCGTCCGCCCGCTCTGCTATCATTATTTCTCCCCCTTGCATTGGTGCGCATATGGCCAACGAACCAGCTCAGCCCGAAAAATTCTTCCTTAATCGCTTCGGCATGACCGAGGGCAGCCTCGAGAGAGTCCTCGGCAACGCCCTCGAGCGCAAGGCCGACTACGCCGACCTCTACTTCGAGTATCGCAACGCCGAGGCTCTCGCCCTCGAAGAGTCGATGGTTAACCACACCTCGAAAAGCATTTCCCAGGGCGTCGGCGTCCGCGTCTGTGCCGACGATCGCACCGGTTACGCCTATACCGATGAAGTTACCGTCGATCGTCTGCAAATCGCCGCCGAAGCGGCGCGCGCGATCGCCGACGAACGCGGCGCCGCGCTCGCCCCGGTGCGGGTCGGCGCGCCGCTCCCACGTCATCGCCTCTATGAGCTCGACAGCACGCCCCTCGATATTCCGCTCGAAGAGCGCGCCCGCCTGCTCACGCAAATCGACGAGACGGCGCGGGCGCTCGATCCGCGCATTCGCAACGTGATGGCCTCCTTCGCCGCCGAGCAGCGCGTCATCATGATCGTTACCAGCGACGGACGGATCGCCGCCGATGTCCAGCCGCTCTGTCGCCTGAGCGTCACCGTGATCGCCGAAGAAGCGGGCAAGGGCCGCCAGGTCGGCTCCTTCGGCGGCGGCGGTCGCGTCGAATGGAAATATCTCTTCGAGCAGGATCGCTGGCGCGACTACGTGCACAAGGCCGCGTCTCAGGCGCTCATCAACCTCGACGCGGTCGATGCGCCGGCGGGCGAGATGGTCGTCGTCCTGGGTCCCGGATGGCCCGGGATCCTCCTCCATGAAGCCATCGGCCACGGCCTCGAGGGTGACTTCAACCGCAAGGGTGTCTCCGCTTTCGCCAATCGCATCGGGCAGCAGGTCGCCAGTCCGCTCTGCACCGTCGTCGACGACGGCACCCTGCCGAATCGACGCGGCAGCCTCAACGTCGATGACGAAGGCACCCCGACCTCGCGTACCACCCTGATCGAAAAAGGCATCCTCTGCGGCTATCTCCAGGATCGCTTGAACGCCCGCCTGATGGGCATGGCGCCGACCGGCAACGGCCGGCGCGAAAGCTTCGCGCATGCGCCGATGCCGCGCATGACCAACACTTTCATGCTGCCCGGCGAAGCGACCCCCGACGACATCATCCGTTCGGTCGATCGCGGCCTCTACGCGGTCAGCTTCGGCGGCGGCCAGGTCGACATCACCAACGGCAAGTTTGTCTTCTCCGCGAGCGAGGCCTACCTCATCGAGGGCGGCAGGATCACCCGCCCGGTCAAGGGCGCGACGCTTATCGGTAACGGCCCCGACGTTCTGACCCGGGTCTCGATGGTCGGCAACGACCTCGCGCTGGATTCCGGTATCGGCACCTGCGGCAAGGACGGCCAATCTGTGCCGGTCGGCGTCGGATTGCCGACGATTCGTATCGACGGCATCACCGTCGGCGGGACGCACGCGTGAGCCCTGACATGAAGCGTGCAGCCAACGGCCGCTCTTCGGGCGGGCTCGACCCGGCGCTGGCCGAATGGGCGCTGGCCCGCGCCCGCGCCGAAGGCGCCTCCGCCGCTGAAGTCCTCCTCGTGAGCGCCGAATCGCTTTCCGCCGGGGTGCGGATGGGTGAAGTCGAAAAACTCAAGAGTTCGCGTGAAAGACGCCTTGGTCTGCGGGTCTTCGTCGGCCAATCTTCCGCTACCGCCGCGACCGCCGAGCTCGAGCAGACCTCGCTCGACGACTTCATCCGCAACACGATCGCGATGGCGCGGCTGACCGCCCCCGATCCGTGGTCCGGCCTGCCCGATCCCACACTGCATCCCGCGACCTTGCCCGATCTCGACCTGCGCGATTCCGCCCATGCGATCATCGCAGCCGAGCAGGCCCTGCAGATTGCTCGCGAGTGCGAGCGGGCCGCCCTCGGCAGCGACCCGCGCATCCGCAATTCCGAGGGCGCCGAGTTCAGCTCCGGCGTTTACGAGATCCTCTTCGCCAACAGCAGCGGTTTCAGCGGCAGTTATGCCGCCGGCAATTTCCATCTCGGCGCGGCGCCCATCGCCCAGGCCGACGACGGCGCGATGCAGCTCGGCCACTGGTCCACCAGCGCCCGCCACTTTGCCAAACTCGAAGATGCGGCCGCGGTCGGCAAAGTGGCCGCCGCCCGCGCTTTGCGCCGGCTCGGTGCGCGCAAGATCAAAACCACCCGCGCGCCGGTGGTCTTCGACCCCGACATGGCGGCCTCGCTGATTCGCTCGCTCGCCGGCGCCGCTTCCGGCCCCGCGCTCTACAAGCGCGCGTCGTTCCTCGTCGATCGGCTCGATACCCAGGTCGCCGCCTCCGCTGTTACTATTATCGACGACGGCCGGATGCTCGCCGGACTCGGCTCGAAGCCCTTCGACGGCGAAGGCCTCGCCACCAATCGCAAGCCGCTGGTCGAACGCGGGATCCTCAAGACCTATCTGCTCGATTGCTACTCCGCCCGCAAACTCAACCTCGCGCCGACCGGCAACGCCTCGCGCGGCACCGCCGATAGTCCCGGCGTCAGCCCGACCAACCTCTACCTCGAACCCGGCAGCTACACGCCCGAACAGGTAATCGGCTCGGTCGCACGCGGCCTGTATGTCACCGAACTGATCGGTTTCGGCATCAACGCCGTTACCGGCGATTACTCGCGCGGTGCGAGCGGAATCTGGATCGAGAACGGCGAGCTCGCCTATCCGGTGCAGGAAATCACCATCGCCGGCAACCTCAAGGACATGTTCCTCGGTATCGAGATGGTCGCCAATGACCTCCGCTGGCGCTCCTCGGTGGTCGCGCCAACGCTCAAGCTGAGTGAGATGATGATCGCCGGCGAATAACCCTCGCGCGTGAAGGCCGCCGCACCCGCGCGCGGCCGCGATGCCAATCAGGCGGGTTGGGTTCGTCGTGCCGCGAGTTTTTGCGCCATCTCCTGTACGGCCGCATCCGGGTCGACCGGCTTGACCAGATGGCCGTCGAGACCCGCTCGACGAGAACGCTCACGCGCTTCGCTATGGCCGTATCCGGTCAAGGCCATAATGATCGGTCGCGCCGCCACGGTCGCGCAAAGGCGGGCGGCCAGCGCGTACCCATCCATATCCGGCAGTCCCAGATCGAGCAGCACCAGCTCAGGTTCAAACTCCGCGGCCTTTGCGATCGCTTCCTTCCCGGAATAAGCGAGCGCGACGCTCATTCCCTTAACGGCAAATAATGCCGCGAGGGTTTGCGCCGTATCGATATCGTCATCGACCAGCAGTACCCGCTTGCCCTGCAACGTTTGCTCCTTGCGCTGACCCTCTGCGGCCGACGGCGCTGCTTCCGCCGGCGCAGGCGGATTGCCGGGCGGCAGCGTGGCAGTCAGCGTGCGCAACCGTCGCTCGTTTATCACCTTGTCGGTTACTTCGTAACACATAGTCAACACGCCAGCCGTCCGCGTGCCATCCGGAATCGGACTGAAAGAGCACGTAAAGTAGGTCTCCTCGAGCAATCCTTGCCGCTTCAGTTCGAGCGGCCAGTCGCGCAGCAGACTCGCGCCGCGGCCGCTCAGCACCCCTAACAGCAGCGGACCAACGACATCCCACGCCTCGGGCCAGCATTCTTCGGCCGGTTGGCCGAGGGCTTGTGGATGCCTGCTGCCCAGCAACTCCCGATATTCATCGTTGTAAAGCAGGCGTAACTCCGGACCCCATAAGATCGCCGTCGGGAAGAGAGTTTCCAGGGCGACCGCCAGCGTCGTGCGGAGAATGTCCGGCCACTGCTCGGGCGATCCCAACGGCGTGCGCGCCCAATCGGTGGCCCGTATCAGCGCGCCCATTTCTCTTCCGCCCGCGAGAAAATCCCACGCGCCCATAGCGAGCCCCTCCTCGCTCATCGAGTGACATTGAAGGCTGCGCAGAAGCTAAACACGACTCCGCAGTTGCGCAACGAAACATTTCGATACGGGTGAGTTGCAGCGCATTAATCGCGGCCCGATGCGCTCGGCGTGACACTCAACGTCCCGGCCGCGCCGTCTTCTGACCGCCCGCGACTCAACGCGAGCTCGCTGTGACCGAGAACCAGGCTCGGCCCCTCCGTCAAGCGGCCCGACCTCGTATCCCGCAGAAACCTGGGAAGAAGTCGAAAATTCCTGGGGAAAGCTCGTAAGCTGTCGGCGTTTCCCGCGATGTTTCACGTGAAACATCGGCCGCTCGCTCCCTCCGGCTTGCCCTTACGCCCGGGATGGTTAGCTTGAACATGAGGCGTTAAATGAATCCCGGTCGCTTTACGGAAAAATTGCAGGAGGCGCTCGGCCGAGCCCAGAATCTCGCCGTCAGCGCCCATCATCAGGCGGTCGATGTCGAGCATCTCGCCGCCGCGATGCTCGAGGATGATCAAGGCTTGACGGCCTCGGTCCTCAAGCTTGCGGGCGTCGATCCGGCCGCAATACGGCAGAAGCTCAGTGACGAGCTGCGCAAGGTCCCGAGCGTCAGCGGCAGCGGCGCCGACACCGGCCAGACCTACATGACGCAGCGGCTGAGCCGCGTGCTGGCGCGCGCGGAGCAGGAGGCCGGCAAGCTCACCGACGAGTACGTTTCGCTCGAACACGTGCTCATCGCGATGCTCGACGAGTCGGGTGCCACCGCGCGGATTCTGCGCGAGGGCGGTCTCACCCATGACAAGCTGATGGCCACGCTTAAAAAGGTGCGCGGCAATCAGCGCATCACCTCGCCCAATCCCGAAGCCACCTACCAGGCGCTGGAAAAGTACGGACGCGATCTGACCAAGCTCGCCGCCGCGGGCAAGGTCGATCCGGTGATCGGCCGCGACGAGGAAATTCGCCGCGTGATCCAGGTGCTGTCGCGTCGCACCAAGAACAACCCGGTGCTGATTGGCGAGCCCGGCGTCGGCAAAACCGCCATCGTCGAGGGATTGGCGCAGCGTATCGTCGCCGGCGACGTTCCCGAGGGGCTCAAAAACCGCAGGATCATCGCGCTCGACATGGGGGCGCTGGTCGCCGGGGCCAAGTATCGCGGCGAGTTCGAAGAGCGTCTGAAGGCCGTCCTCAAGGAAGTGCAGGAGGGCGAGGGCGAGATCATTCTGTTCATCGACGAGCTGCACACGGTGGTCGGTGCCGGCGCCGCCGAAGGCGCGATGGACGCGTCGAACCTACTCAAGCCGATGCTCGCGCGCGGCGAACTGCATTGTATCGGCGCCACCACGCTCGACGAGTATCGCAAGCATATCGAGAAGGACGCGGCGTTGGAGCGGCGCTTTCAGCCGGTGATGGTCGAGGAGCCGAGTATCGAGGATACCATCTCGATTCTGCGCGGGCTCAAGGAGCGCTACGAAGTCCATCATGGAATCCGCATCAAGGACGCGGCGCTGGTGACCGCGGCGATGCTGTCGAAGCGTTACATCACCGATCGCTTCATGCCCGACAAGGCGATCGATTTGGTCGATGAAGCCGCGGCCAAACTCCGCACCGAAAAGGAATCGATGCCGGTCGAGCTCGACGAAGCGAATCGGCGCGTGATGCAGCTCGAGATCGAACGCGAGGCGCTCAAGCGTGAGACCGACCCGGCCTCGCGCGAGCGCCTGGAGAAGCTCGAAAAGGAATTGTCCGAGGCGAACGCGCGCAAGGCCGAACTGCAGGCGCAGTGGCAAAGCGAGAAGGGCAGCCTCGAGCGGTTGTCCCAAATCAAGAGCGCGATCGAGCAGACCCGCCACGAGATCGACAAGGCCAAGCGCGAGTACGACCTGAACAAGGTGGCCGAGCTCCAGTACGGCAGGCTCGCCGGGCTTGAAAAGCAGCTCGCCGAAGCCGAGAAGGCCGAGAACGGTCCGGCGAAGTCGCGCCTGATCAAGGAGGAAGTGGACGAGGAGGATATCGCCGAGGTGGTCGCCCGCTGGACCGGGATCCCGGTCGCGCGTCTGATGGAAGGCGAAGTCCAGAAGCTCGCCCATCTGGAAGAGCATCTGCACAAGCGCGTTATCGGGCAGGACGAAGCGGTGGCGGCCGTGGCCGACGCGGTGATTCGGGCGCGCGCGGGCCTCAAGGATCCCAATCGTCCGATCGGTTCTTTCATCTTTCTGGGGCCGACCGGCGTCGGCAAGACCGAACTCGCCCGTGCCCTAGCGGAGTTTTTGTTCGATGACGAAGCGGCGATGGTGCGGATCGACATGTCCGAGTACATGGAGAAGCATACGGTCTCGCGGCTGGTCGGCGCGCCTCCCGGTTACGTCGGTTACGACGAGGGTGGGCAGTTGACCGAGGCCGTGCGCCGCCGTCCCTACTCGGTCATCCTGTTGGACGAGATCGAAAAGGCGCATCCCGACGTCTTCAACGTGCTCCTCCAACTGCTGGATGACGGACGCTTGACCGACGGCCACGGGCGGACGGTCGATTTCAAGAACACCGTCGTCATCATGACCTCGAATATCGCGAGCCAGCAGATCCTTTCGTACAAGGGCCGCGATTACGAGCGGATGAAGGAGCAGGCGCTCGAGGTGTTGCGGCAAAGCTTCCGGCCCGAGTTCCTGAACCGCGTCGACGAGATCGTGGTGTTCCATCCGCTGACCAGAGAGCAGTTGCGGCCGATCGTCGATATTCAACTGGCGCGGCTGCGCCAGCGGCTGGCCGAGCGCAAGATCGAGCTCGAACTGACCGACCGCGCGCGCGACCATCTGGCGGAGCAGGGCTACGACCCGGTCTATGGAGCGCGGCCGCTGCGGCGATTGATTCAGCGCGAAGTGGAGACCGCGCTCGGCCGCAAGCTGATCGCCGGTGAGATTCGCGACGGCGCCCATGTGGTGGTGGACGCGGGTCCGCGCGGGCTCGAGTTCCGCAGCCGCGAGGGTCAAAGCGCCGCCGCTTGAAAGCCGATCCTGATGACGCCAAGGCCCGCGGCCACCCGAGACGTGGCTGCGGGCTTCGGCGCACGGCGGCGCCCGCTGAGGCTTGGTCGCGGATCCTCCCCCCCGCCGTCGCCGTCCCGAAAGTTGCCTTCTCCGAAAGTTGCCTTGCCTGAGACAGTTTTGCTAAAGTTCAAGGGTCTCTCGCATAACTTTTACTGATACCTGATGCGGCTTGGAGCCGCGCGAAATGAGGAGTCTCATGTATCTCGGTCAAGGCAGGATCGCGGCGATGGTCAAGACGGCCTTAGTTATCGGCGGTTTGACCCTGGCCATGGGCGTGGCGCAGCCGGCGTCGGCGGACAGCGCGGCGGTGGTGGTGAAAATGTCCGATAAGCCGCCTAAGTTCATGCCCGAGAAGGCCACGATAAAGGTCGGGCAGACGGTGCAATGGGTCAATAATGCACAGACGCTGCATTCGGTCGATGCCGATCCGTCGATGGTGCAGAACGCCAAAGATGTTGTCCTGCCGCCGGGCGCCAAACCCTTTGATTCGGGATTCATGACGCCGGGCAACACCTACGAGCACAAGTTCACGGTTCCGGGGACTTACAAGTACACCTGTGTGCCGCACGAGAAGGACGGCATGATGGGTGAAGTGGTCGTCACCAAATAGTTGCCCCGGCATGGTTTTCGGGGTTTGCCCGCCGCCGTCGGGATCATTATTCTGTCTGCGCCTGGGCTATCGGCAGATGGAGCGGTGATGGAGCTCAAGAGTGTGAGCACGAAGATTTTCGGCGCGCTGGGATTGGCCTCCGCGACATTGATCGGGGCGGCCACCGCGCATGCCTTTCCGTGGGATATCGACATGTATCGCGGTCCGCAGATCGCGACGCTCGCGATGGCGCCGCGTGAAATGCCGAGCGGCACGCTGCCGATCGACGGCGTGCATTACAATGCCCACTGGGGACAGCCCGCGGGCGTGCCGCATGAAGCTCCGTTGCCGCCGCTCAAGCTCGAGGTCATGACCGTCAAGCTGCAGAACCCGCTGCAGCCGACGCCGGAGAATCTGGCGAAGGGCAAGGAGCGCTTCGAGACGAATTGCGCGCCGTGCCATGGCGATCACGGACTGGGCAACGGCACCGTGGCCCATCTGCTGGAGCACAAGCCGCGCAATCTGTTGACCGGCGTGAGCAAGAATCTGCCTGAGGGCTATATTTACGGGTACATCCGCAATGGCGGTATCTGGATGCCCGCGTACGACGACGCGATGTCGTCGACGGAGCGCTGGCAGACGGTGCTTTATGTGCGCGAGTTGGAGCGCATGTACGGCACGGAGACCGCCACCCAGCAGGTTTCACCGCCGCCGCTGTCGAAGGGCGAGGTGGCGGTCGGGCAGCGCGGCGTTACTGACAATGAGCCGGACTACAGCGAGGTCGGATCGGACAGCCCCTGATCCCGGTCAGGGATTCGCTTCAGGTCGCGGCGCACGTCCGAACGGATCGTGCGCCTTTTTTGTTGCGAGGAGTACGAGATGCGAAGCGGCGCCGACCGCGCGAGTATCGGGCGCGATTTAACGGTGTAGCGGCGGACGCCGCGCGCGCGACCACGCGGGCGTAACGACCAGGCAACGATCGCCATATAAGCTGTACATCCTAATCTGCGAATCCAACAGGGAGGCCATGACCTGACCATGGCGCAAAGATGGGTGGTAACGGTGATGCTCGGTCTGCTGAGCCTTCCGGCGCAGGCGCATGCGCAGGTCCTGACGCTTGATCAGGCGGTGGCCGAAGCGCGGCGGGTGAATCCGCAGGTGCGCGCCGCCCGCTACCGCTGGGACTCGGCGCGCCATCAGATTATCCAGAACTACACGCCGGCCGATCCGCAGTTCAGCTTTACCAATTTCGACAGTTGGCGCGGCTTTTTGTATGGCTCGGGCGAACACAACCTGAGCCTGAGCGAATCGTTCCAGTTTCCGGGCAAGGGCTTGCTGCAGGGGCGGCAGGCGGAGCGCACGGCGGAGATCGCGCGGCTGACGTATCGGGCGGCGCTGCGCGACGTAACGGCGGCGGTAAAGACGGGGTATTACCAACTGCAGCTCGACCTGGCGCTCGATGATCTATTGCAGGACAACGCGGCAAATCTCGACCGGGTGCTCAAAGTGACGCAGATAGCCTACACCGCCAACGCCGCCACGCAGGGGGACTATATCAACGCCAAGTTTGCGCTCGAAGCGGACCGCGAACTGGTGCGGCAGCAGGCGGTGACGATCGCCAATGACCGGACCGCGCTCAATGTGCTGCTCGATCGGCGGCCCGACGAACCGCTCGAGGTCGACCGGCGACTCGAGTTGGCAAGTCTCGAAACGACGCTGGATCAGGCTATCGGGCTGGCGACGATGAATCGTCAGGAGATCCTGGAAGCGGCGTTGAGCGAGCAGAATGAGGACACGGCGGTGACGCTGGCGCAGCTTGAATACGCGCCCGATTACACGCTCGGCATGGGCTTCGACAACTGGCTGATTCAGAGCTTTGCGCCGCAGCCGAATCATACGCAGACGTGGAACTTCGAGGTGGGGTTCAATCTGCCGATTTTCTTCTGGGCGAAGAATGAGGATATCAGCCGGGCGCGGAGCGATCTGGCGGCGGCGCGCGAAGACCTGGATTCGATCAACACGCAGACCGCCGGCACCGTTACGGCGCTCTATCGACAAATCCTGCGCGCCAAGGAGACCGCGCAGCTCTACAACGACACGCTGATCCCGCTGGCGCGCGAAGCCTTCGAGGTGACGCTGGTGGCGTACCAGGGCGGGAAGGTGGACTTCACCACTCTGCTCAATACCTTCCGGCAGGAGAGCGAGGCGCGCATCACCTACCTGCAGGCGGTCAACGCCTTCCTGGCGCAGCGGGTCGCGCTCGAGCAGGCCGTGGGCGGGAACCTGCGATGAAAGCGCGGAGGTGGTATCTGCCGCTTGTGGTGATGGCCGCGGCGCTGATGGCGGGCTGCAACGGCTCGAGTGCGAGCGGCGAGAACCAGCCGGCGCGGGTGGCGCCCCTGCTGGTCCATCAGGGGGACGGCCGCACGCTGCTCCGCCTGCCGCCGGAGACCTGGCCGCAACTTAGCGTGGGCGAGGTGCGGGTGACGAATCTGCCGGGGGTGCTGCAGACCACCGGTCAGGTCAGCTTCGATGATCGTCATGTCGCCAATATCATCTCGCGGGTCAGTGGACGGATCGAGGATGTGCGGGTCTCGCTGTGGGATCATGTGACGCGCGGGGAAGCGATCCTGACGTTATACAGCCCCGATATCATGACCGCGGAGGCGGAATATCTGCAGGCGCGGGCGGCGATGGCGGCTTTGGGCGGCGGCGCGGCGAACCGGCAGTTCGCCGAGTCGATGGTCGAGGCGGCGCGGCGCAAACTCGATTTGCTGGGCGTCGAACCCGCGCAGATCGCGAGCATCCGCAGCGCGTCACCGAGCTTCGTCCTGCATGCGCCGATCGCGGGGACGGTGGTGCAGAATCTGGCGACGCGCGGTGCGGCGGTGAATCCCGGGGATACGCTGTATTCGCTGGGGACACTCGACCATGTCTGGATCACCGCCGACATTTTCGAAGACGAGGTCGCGCGCGTCGCGGTGGGGCAGACGCTCGAAGCGGTGACCACGGCCTATCCGGCGGAGGTCTTCCGCGGGCGCGTCGAGCGGATCAGTCCGGTGGTCGATCCCAACACCCATACGCTGCAGATACGCTGTGAAGTTGACAATCCCGGCGACAAGCTGAAGCCGCAGATGCTGGCCCAGGTGCGAATCATCGTGCGCCCGGGCACGGCGGTAGTCGCGCCGCGCGAAGCGTTAGTTTTCGAAACCGACAGCTATTTTGCCTACGTTGACCTCGGCCGCGGACTGGTCGAGCGACGCAAGGTGACGATCGCCGGCTGGGGCGACGAGGGGCAGGCGCGGATTGTCAGCGGCCTGCGGCCGGGGGAAAGGGTCGTGACCACGCAGGCGCTGCAGGTGGACGAGCTGTGGAACCAGGCGCAGGGCGAAAACTCGTAGGACGGCGGCAGCACCTGAGCTGCAAGCCGGACCTGCGGGCCGTGCGCCGCCGGAACGCATAGAGCGGGCAGATGATTCAATGGCTGATGGAGCTCGCGCTCGACGCGCGGGTGGTCGTGATCGGGGCGGCGGTGTTCCTGCTGGGCGCGGGGATCTTCGCTTTCACGGAACTGGATATCGAGGCCTATCCGGACCCGGTCCAGCCGATGACCGAGGTGTTGACGCTGCCGACGGGACTTAGCGCGGAGGAGGTCGAACGGCAGGTGACCGTGCCGCTGGAATACGGGCTGAGCGGCATGCTTCATCTGCAGGCGATGGAATCGATCTCGCTGTATGGGCTGTCGGATATCCGGCTGTATTTCGACTGGGGCAGCGATTATGAATTCGATCGCACGCAGACAATTAATCAACTGACCTTCGTCACGCTGCCGCCGGGAATAACTCCGGGATTGTCGCCCGAAAATCCGATCGGCGAAATCTATCGCTATACCGTGCAGAGTCCCGACCATGACCTGTTGAAGGAAAAGGAGGTCGAGGACTGGATTTGTGAAAAGCAGTTGAAGACGGTGCCCGGGGTGCTCGATGTCTCCGGGTTCGGCGGGCTGACCAAGGAATATCATGTCGATATCGACCCGGCGAAACTGAATCATTACGGGATTCCGCTGTCGCAGGTGATCGCCGCGATTCAGAACTCGAATACCAATTCGGGCGGCGGCTATCTGAACGTCGGTCAGCAGGCCTTTGATGTGCGCGGTCTCGGTCTGATTCAGTCCCTCGACGACATTCGCAATATCGTTCTGGCGAGCAACCGGGCGACGCCGATTACGGTGGCCAACGTCGGCCAGGTGTCGGTCGGCTGGTCGCCGCGACTGGGAATCGTCGGGATGAATTACGACGACGAGGTGGTGTCGGGAATTGTGCTGATGCGCAAGAACGGCAACACGCTGGCGACGCTGCGGGGCGTCGAACAGAAGGTCAAGGAGCTCAACAGCAACGGCATGCTGCCGAAGGACTACCGCATTGTCCCCTACTACGATCGCACGGGACTGGTCTACACGACGCTGCACACGGTGCTGGAAAACCTGTCGGTCGGGATGGTGCTGGTGTTCCTGGTGCTGCTGTTCTTCCTGGGGAATCTGCGCACGGCGACGATTGCAGCGATCAATATCCCGCTCGCCATGTGCGGGGCCTTCATTCTGCTGCTGCTGACGAACACGCCGGCGAACCTGCTGTCGCTGGGGGCGGTCGATTTCGGCATCATTATCGATTCGACGATCATCGTGGTGGAGAACATCTACCGCCATCTGGTGGCGAACGACTATGAGCACGAGGATACGCTGCGCTGCATCAAGCGGGCGGCGCAGGAGGTGGGCGGGCCGATGTTCTTCTCGACGCTCATCTTTCTCATCGCGTTCCTGCCGTTGTTCACGATGCGCGGCGTCGAAGGCGCGATCTTCTCGCCGATGTCGCACACCTACGCCTTCGCGCTGATCACGGCGATTCTGCTGGCGACGACGCTTTCGCCGGCGCTCAGCTCGGTGCTGCTGCACAAGGGGATGGCGGAGACGGAGAACTTTGTGTGGGCGGATTTCTCGGGCCTCTATCATCAGTTGTTCGTGCACGTCCTGCGGTGGCCGAAGCTCACGATGACCGTGCTGCTGCTGATCGTCGCCGGCGGACTGGCGATGTTTCCGCGGCTCGGCGGCGAGTTCCTGCCGAAGCTCGAGGAAGGCAATATCTGGGCGCACGCGATCATGCCGCCGACCATCGACCTGCCGACGGGCGCGAAGCTGGTGAGTCAGATGCGGCGCGTGTTCCTGTCCTACCCGGAGGTGGCGAGCGTGGTCTCGCAGCTCGGGCGGCCGGACGACGGCACCGAGACGACGAGCTTTTTCAGTATCGAGTTTGCGGTGGATCTGAAGCCGGAGGCGCAATGGCCGACGGGCATGACCAAGGAGCGCCTGGTCAACGAGATGGACGCGGCGCTCCGCCGGCGTTTCCCGGGCGTCGGGTTTTCCTACTCGCAGAATATCGAGGACAATATCGACGAGGCGCTGTCGGGCGTCAAAGCCGGATCGAATGCGGTCAAGGTTTTCGGCTACGACCTCGATACCGACGAGGCGGTCGCCAGCCGAATCGAAGACACCCTGCGCGGCGTGCGCGGGATCACGGATGTCTTCATGTTCCGGTCGCTGGGCCAGCCGAATATCGTGATCACGCCGGACCGCGCGGCGGCGGCCCGCTATGGCTTCAATTCGGGCGATATCGGGGCGATGGTTCAGGCGGCGATCGGCGGGCAGACGGTGACGCAGGTGCTCGAGGGCGATCGCAGTTTCGGACTGGTAGTGCGCTGGCAGCCGCAGTATCGCGACAGTATCGAGGCGATGCGCAACATCCGGGTGAACGCGCCGGTGGGCGGGACGGTACCGCTCGGCCAGATTGCGCGGATTGAAGCCTCGGAAGGCGCCTCGTTCATCTATCGCGGCGACCTGCAGCGTTACGTGCCGGTGCGCTTTTCGGTAACCGGTCGCGATCTGGAAGGCGCGGTGGCCGAAGCGAAACAGCGGGTCGCGGAAACGATCAAACTGCCGGAAGGCACCCATCTCGAGTGGGTCGGCGAGTATGGCGAACTGCGTGCCGCGAATCGCCGTCTGATGATCGTCGTGCCGATCGCGCTGGTGCTGATCATGGCGATTCTCTTTGCGGCGACGCAGTCGTTTTTGAATACGCTCATCCTCATGGCGCAGGTGCCGATCGCGTGTCTCGGCGGCGTGCTCGCGCTGGTGGTTTCGCACACACCTTTCAGCGTTTCGGCGGGCGTCGGCTTTATCTCGATCTTCGCCATCGCGATTATGGACGGGATCCTGCTGAATTTTTATATCCATCAACTGTGGGAAGAGGGCTATTCGCCGTTCGATGCGATCGTGATGGGATCGGATCGGCGTTTTCGGGCGGTCATGATGACGGCGCTGGTGGACGGTCTCGGCCTGCTGCCGGCGGCCCTGTCAACGCGGATCGGCGCGCAAACGCAGCGCCCGCTCGCGATCGTGGTTATCGGCGGCGCGATCTCGATTGCGCTGCTGACCCGGGTGTTTCAGCCCACCCTGATGTACCTGCTGCGCCGCTGGATTGGCCTGACCGACGATCGCAACTCGACGGCGGCAGCGGGCGCGCGGTAGGCTGACCGGCGGTCCGCGCGGCGGCGACCGTGGTGCTTCGCGCCGGGACTGCGCTAAGCTCGGGACTGCCATGGACGAAACTCAGCACGCGCGCAATCTGATCGACGAAATTGCCGAACGAACGCTCGCGGTGGGGCGGGAAATCGGCTGGTTCGTCGATCCGCTGACGCGCGGACGGGGGCGCGAGTATCTATTGCAGCACGTGCTGCGCAATCGTCTGCTGAGCGCGGTGCTGCGGCCGGCATGGCTCAGCCGCTGTCCGGATGCCGAGGTGGTGCGGAAAACGATCGGCCAGATGCGGCAGGAGCTGGTGATGGACGATCAGATCGGCACCGGCCACACGGCGATCCTGCGGCAGATGGGCCGCAATATCGGTCTCAGCGATGAGGAGATGGAGACGGTTGAGGCCTATCCGCTGGTCGATGCCGCGTTCCAAATCTGGGAAAATATCTGTCGCACGCGCCATTGGATCGCGGGATGGCTGACGACTTCGCTCGACGAGTTTATTCTGAGCACCCTGCCGCAGAACAACTTTCGGCCGGAGAACTGGATGCGCGCGTTCGGGCTCACCGAGGAGCAGGTGTTCTTTTTCCGCTACCATCTGAAGGCCGACGAGGAGCACGCCGGTGAATCGGTGTGGACCCCGATCCTGCGCCATGTGCGGCATGACGCGGAACGCGAGGAGATCCTGCGCGGTCTCGAGTCGGCGCTGGTTGGCGAGCGGCTCTTCTATCAGGGTATCTGCGAGGCCGGCGACGCGTGGGAAGCGCGGCACGGCGGCGCGACGCGGTGAGCGGCCGAAGAACGAGCGTGGAGCTCCGATGACGATCGCCGAGGCGCGGGCCGTCAGCCGCCGCGCCGCTTGATGCCTGTCAGGAGGAATGCGATGCCAACCGGAAAGAAGGCGATGAAACCGGCACAGCGCGCCGGCCGCCAGGCCGCGACGGGCGGTCATCCGCTGGAAGGAAAAAAGGCGCCCGACTTTGTCCTGAGCGACCAGGACGGCAAACAAGTCGCGCTCCGGGATCTGATCGCGAAGGGTCCGCTCGTGCTGTATTTCTATCCGAAGGACATGACCCCCGGATGTACGACCGAAGCGTGCAGTTTCCGCGACAATCGCGAGGCGCTGCGCGCGGCGGGGGCCACGGTGGTCGGGGTGAGCGCCGACAGCGCCACGTCCCATCAGAAATTCATCGCGAAGCACGAGCTCAACTTTCCGCTGCTCGTCGATGCCGACAACAAGGTTGCAAAAGCCTACGGCGTGTATAAGAAGAAGTCGCTCTACGGCCGGGAATTCATGGGTATCGAGCGAACGACGTTCATTATCGGCGGCGACGGTATCGTGCGCAAAGTGTTTGCCAAAGTCAGGGTCAACGGGCACACCGACGAGGTCCTCGAAGCCCTGCGACATCTCGGCTGAAGCGACGAGGGGCAAAGCGCCGCTCGTCCAGAGCGAAAGCCATGCGCAAGCGCATCTACTTCAACGCCTTCCATATGAACTGCGTGGTCCATCAGTCGCCCGGCCTGTGGGTGCGCCCGGAAGATCGGATGACGCAGTACACGGATCTGAACACGTGGGTGGAGTTGGCGCGGCTGCTCGAGCGCGGGCGTTTCGACGCGCTGTTTCTGGCCGACGTGATCGGACCCTACGATGTCTATCGCGGCAACGCCGAAGCGGCGCTGAGGCAGGCGGCGCAGATGCCGGTCAACGATCCGATGCTGTTGATACCGGCGATGGCGCAGGCGACGGAGCATCTCGGCTTCGCCTTTACCAGCTCGACCCTGCAGTACCATCCGTTTATCTTTGCGCGGCTGATTTCGACGCTCGATCATCTGACGAAGGGGCGTATCGCGTGGAATATCGTAACGTCGTACCTCGACAGCGCCGCGCGCAGCCTCGGCCAGTCCGAGCTGCTGCCGCATGACGAGCGCTATGACGTTGCCGAAGAGTACGTCGAGGTCTGCTACAAGCTGTGGGAGGGCAGTTGGCGGGACGACGCGGTGGTGAAAGATCGCGCGCGCGGCATCTACGCCGATCCCGCCCGGGTGCGCGCGATCCATCATGAGGGCCGCTACTTCCGCAGCGACGGCTACCATCTGGCCGAGCCGTCACCGCAACGGACGCCGGTGCTGTTTCAGGCCGGGGCCTCGCCGCGCGGGCGCGAGTTTGCCGCGCGCCACGCGGAGTGCGTATTCGTCTCGGGACTGAATCCCGCCAAGGTGGGCGAGCTTATCCGGCAGACGCGGTTACAGGCGGGTCGGCTGGGGCGCGATCCCGCGGACCTGCTGTTCTTTCTTTATGCGAAAGTGATTACGGCGGACAGCGAAGCGGCGGTTCAGCGGAAGTACCGGGATTATCTCGAGAGTGTGCGGGATGAAGGCGCGCTCGCGCTGTTGAGCGGATGGGCCGGAATCGATTTCAGCAAATACGCGGATGACGAGCTGCTGCAGTTTGTCGAGACCAATGCGGTGCGCACGCTTACGCAATCCTTCAAGCGACCGGCGTCGGCCCATCGATGGACCCTGGGCGAGCTGGTCAAGCTGGTCGGACTGAGCGGCGGCGGGCCGTTGCTGATGGGCACGCCGGAGCAACTCGCCGACACCTTCGAGAACTGGATTGCCGCCGGTGTGGACGGCTTCAACCTGGCATACATGGTAACGCCCGGGTCGTTCGCGGATTTTGTCGAAGGTGTGGCGCCGGTGCTGCAGCGGCGCGGGCTGATGCAGACCGAATATCAGGATGGCACGTTGCGCGAAAAGCTGATGGGAGCGGGTCGCGCGCGCCTGCGCCCGCCCCATCCCGCGGTGCAGCATCGATGGACCTGAGCTGACTGCCGACGGGCGCGGACCAGCGGTGAGGTGCTGCGCCGCGACACATCGGAAGTGAAGGCCACGCCACGCGACCTTTTGATTATAGGGTCGCGGGCGCACTGTTACGGCCATCGGTCGCGCGATCGATGGTGCAGCCGCTGAGATTCAACGACGGGCGGCGAAGGGCGGCGGCCCGAGGAAATTGCCGGGTGCGGCAAGCGCGGTCAGCTTTACGGCGGCGTCGAGGAGCGCGGTCAGGTCCTGTCGCGCCGAATCAACCAGTCGGCCTTCGACGAAATCCGCCGAGGTCAGATAGACACTGGTGGGCATGACCAGCGCGCCGAACCAGGCCAGGATGTCGCGCAGATGCCAGTCCGCACCGAGGAAGTGATGGGGTGTCGCTCCCATCGCGATGATTCCCACCGGCTTGGACGCGAGGGCCTCGACCGGCAGATGATCCAGCAGGTTTTTGAGCGCACCGGTGATGGAGCCGCGATAGACCGGGGTCGCGATTATGACGGCGTCGGCGGCGTGGACGCTGGCGACGACGGCCGCGGTATCGTCCTGGAAGCTTGCGGGCGGCCGTCCATCGGCAAAGCTGAGGCGTTTGTCGGCCAGGTCAATCAGCTCGGCCGCGCTTTGATAAGTCGCCTGCGCGGTATCGCGCAGCCAGCGCACCGCGCCTGACAGGCGGCCGGGCGGGGTAACGCTGCCGACGATCAGGACCAGTTTCATTGCCGCGATCCTCCTCGGGTGACTAGCTTGCCGCCTCGCGGGCCGCGGAGGTCGGGCGGGCGGCGTACTGCAGTTCGAAGAGCCGGCGGTAGAGGCCGGGGCGGCGCAGCAGTTCGTCGTGCGTGCCGCTCTCGCGCAGGACGCCGTTGCTGAGGACGAGGATGCGATCGGCGCGTTCGATGGTGGAGAGTCGATGGGCGATAATCAGCGCGGTGCGATGAGCGAGCAACTGCTGGAGCGCGACCTGGACGAGTCGCTCGGTTTCGCTGTCGACGCTCGAAGTCGCTTCGTCCATCACCAAAATCCGCGGATCGTAGGCGAGCGCGCGGGCAAAAGAGAGCAACTGACGCTGGCCGGCCGAGAGATTGGCGCCGCGCTCACGGATTTCCTCGTCGAGCCCATGAGGGAGCTGATCGACGAAATGGAGCGCCTGGGCGCGGGCGAGGGCCTCGCGCACCTGGGCTTCGGACAGATCGGTGCGACTCAGACGGACGTTGTCGAGCAGACGGCCGGAAAACAGGAAGACGTCCTGCTGGACCAGGCCGATTGCGCGGCGAAGTTCCTTCAGGTCCCATTCGCGCACGTCGATACCCTCGACCAGGATGCGGCCGGCGGTAACGTCGTAGAAGCGATTGAGCAGCTTGATGATGGTTGATTTGCCGGAACCGGTTGGGCCGACGATCGCGATCTTCTGACCGGGGTCGACGCGGAAACTCAGATCGCGCAGGACCGGCTCGCCGCGCCGATACTCGAACGAAACGTGATCGAACACGATCGAGCCGAAGGCGCGGGTGGGACGGCGCGGTTCGGGCGGACTCGCGATCGTTTCCGGAAGCGCCATCACGGCTTCGATCTTCTCAACCGAGGCCAGTGCGGAAAGCAGGGTGGTGTATTTCGAGGAGACGTCGCGAAGCGGATTGAAGAAGCGCTGGGCGTAATCGATAAAGGCGACCAGGGTGCCGATGGTGATCAGGCGATGGATGGTTTCGCCGCCGCCGACCCAGAGAATCAGCGCGACGGTGATGGAGCTCAGGGATTCGACCGACGAGTACATGATACCGTCGTAGATGTTCGAAGTCCGTTGCGCGTCACGGCTCTTGCGATTGAGCTCGTCGAACTCGGTCCGGCTTTGACTTTCGTGGGTGAAAAGCTGAATCACGGCCATGCCGCTCAAGGCTTCCGACAGATAGGAGTTGAGCGCGGCGAGCCGATCGCGGATTTCCAGGTAAACGATACGCATCCGCACGCGGAAGAAATTGATAATCAGCAGGAGCGGCGGGATGCCGCAGAGCGCCCATAAGGTCAGGCGCACATTGAAGCGGAACATGATGCCGATGATGCCGGCGAGGGTCAGGAAATCCATGAACAGCGTGAGTGAGCCGGCGCTGAACATTTCATTGATAGCGTCGATGTCGGTGGTGCTGCGGCTGACCAGACGGCCTGCGGGAGTGCGATCGAAATAGGCCATCGGCAGGCGTTCGATATGACGGAAGAGGGCGACGCGCAGATCCGACAGGCTGCGCTGCGCGACGATCATCATCAGGTAGAACTGACCGTAGAAGCTGGTGACTTCGCCGAGCAGCAGGATGACGTAGAGGCCGCCCATGACGAGGAGGCCGTGAGTGCCGGCGGCCTGGAGCAGCGGCTCAAGCCATCGCGGCGCGGCGGTGCGATGAGCAGCGAGAAAGATATCGATGGTGAGTTTGAAGATATAGGGCTGGCCGAGCGCAAAAAGCACGTTGACCGGCATCAGCAGCGCCGAGCACCAGAACAGGGCGCGATAGGGGCGAATGAAGCTCCAGACAAAACGCAGCAGGCGCCAATCATAGGCGCCGAGCTGATGTTCGGTGACGTTGTCGTCCATCACGGCGGCCCTAGTACTGGGCCAACTCCTCTTCGAGCAATTGACGGCGGAACAGGTCGGCATAGATACCGCGCAGCGCCATCAACTGCTCATGCGTGCCGCGTTCGGCAATCTCACCGTCGTCGAGCACGATAATCTCGTCGGCATCGCGCACGGTCGAGGCGCGATGGGCCACGACGATGGAAGTGCGATCCTTGACGCTCTCTTCGAGACTGTGCAGAACGGCCTTTTCGGTTTCGGTATCGACGCTCGACAGAGCATCGTCGAGCACCACGATGGCGGGATTGTAGACGAGCAGGCGGGCGATGGTGACGCGCTGTTTCTGGCCGCCGGAGAGCGACATACCGCGCTCGCCGACGACGGTCTGGAGACCGCGGGGCATCACTTCGAGATCGCCTTCGAGACCGGCGATACGGATCGCGCTGAACACCTCTTCGGCCGAAGCGGAAGGGCGACCGAAGGCGACATTGCGGGCGATCGTGTCGGAGAACAGCACCGGTTCCTGCGGCACGAGGCCGATAGTTTTGCGCAGCGCGGCGAGCGGCAGTTCGCGCACGTCGCGGCCGTCGAGGCGGACCGCGCCGGAGGTTGGTTCGATCAGGCGGGCGAGCAGCTTGACCATGGTGGATTTGCCGGAGCCGGTGCGGCCAACGATCGCCAGTTTGCCGCCCGGAGGGACCTTGACGTTGATATTGCGAAGCGCCCAGCTCTTGGGCACGACGCCGTTGCGGGTCCCGCTGGCAGCGTCGGCATGTTCGGCAAAGTAACTGAACGAAACGTTTTCCCATTCGATCGCGCCCACGGTATCGAGGCGGAGCGCCGGACCGTCGAGGGCGGCTACGGGTTGGGCGTCGAAGATCTCTTCGAGACGCTTCATCGAGGCCTTCGCGCGCTGATAGATGGACAGCATCCAGCCGATCGAGACGGTGGGCCACGCCAATTGACCGAGATAAGCGACGAACGCGACGAGGTCGCCGATGGAGATACGGCCGCTTTCGATGAGGACGCCGCCGTAGGTCAGCAGAATCATCATCGAACCGGCGACGGCGCCGCGTATCAGCGGCATCAGGGTGCCGCGCACACGCGCGAGCGCCAGGTTGTCGTCGTTGTAGCGGTCGTTGAGCGCGCGAAAGGCGGCGGCCTCGTGGTCCTCGAGGGTGTAGGCCTTGATCAAGTGAATCCCGGCGATGCTTTCCTGGACCTTGGCGCCGAGGTCACCGAGGCCCTGCTGTACCTTGAGACTGCGTTCCATCATGGCGCGGGTGAGGAAGCGAATCACGAAGAACAGGAGCAGATACGGAAAGATGGTCGCGAGCGTGAGGCGGACGCTCAGCGAGACCATGAAGAGCAGGGCAAAAAGATAGGTTACAGGCGTGCCGAAGAAGCTCAGCAGGCCCATCCCGAGCATCATGCGCACCGCGGTCAGGTCGTTGATCATGCGCGACATCAGATCGCCGGTTTTCAGTCGCTGATAGAAGTCCGGATTGAGGCGGCACAGATGGGCGAAAAGCTCGTTGCGCAGGTCGTACTCGATATTGCGTCCGGTATTAAAGGTGATGATGCGCGAAAGCGCCCGCGCACATCCCATGAGCACCGCCACCGCGACCATCAGGAGGGCGTAGCGCTCGAGTGCGGCGGGACGGTGGCTGGTGACGGCATTGGTCGCATCGCGCATCAGGAGCGGCTGCAGCATCTGCAGGGCGGCGAAGGCTAGGGTGCAGAGCATGCCGAGCGCATACCAGTAGCGATAGCGCCAGACGTAGGAGAACAGGCGACGCATGTCGGCTAGGTCCAGCTTAGGGCATTGGACCGGCCGGGTCCATCACTCGGGCAGGCTCACAGCCTGAGGCGACGGAGCCGCAAAGCGTTGGCGACCACCGAGACCGAGCTGAGCGCCATCGCCACGCTGGCGATCATCGGGCTCAGCAGGATGCCGAGCCACGGATAGAGAATGCCGGCCGCGAGCGGGACGCCGAGCGCATTATAGACAAAGGCAAAGAAGAGGTTCTGGCGGATATTGCGCATGGTGGCGCGACTCAGGCGCCGGGCTTTGGCGATGCCGCGCAGATCGCCCTTGACCAGGGTGATGCCCGCGCTCTGCATCGCGACATCGGTGCCGGTACCCATCGCGATACCGACTTGAGCCTGCGCCAGCGCGGGGGCGTCGTTGATGCCGTCGCCGGCCATCGCGACGATTGCGCCGTCGTCCTGCAGGCGCTTGATCTCGGCGGCTTTGTCCTCGGGGAGCACTTCGGCTCGCACTTCGTCGAGACCGAGCTGGCGTGCGACGGCGGCGGCGGTCGCGCGATTGTCGCCGGTGAGCATCACGAGCCGCACCCGCTCGGCTTTGAGGAGGCGCACCGCCTCGGCACTCGAGGCTTTGACGGCATCGGCCACCGCGATGACACCGGCGGGCTCCTGGTCGATCGCAAGGAGCATCGTGGTTTCGCCTTTGGACTGGAGCGGCGCGGATCGGCTGATGAGCGGAGCGGACGAGATGCCGAGATCGCGCAGCAGCGTGGCGTTGCCGAGCGATGCGGCATGGTTATCCACGCTTGCGCGCACGCCGCGCCCGGGCAGCACCTGGAAGTCACGGGTGGCGGGCAGCGCCAAGTTACGCTCGCGCGCGGCGGCGAGGATGGCCGTCGCCAGCGGATGCTCGCTGCTGCGCTCAAGGGCGGCGGCGGTGCGCAGCACCGTGTCTTCGGTGAACGGCGCGAGGGCGACGACGGCGGTAACGGCGGGTTTGCCTGCGGTCAGCGTGCCGGTTTTGTCGAAGACGATGGTATCGACTCTCTCCATCATTTCGAGGGCTTCGGCATTGCGAATCAGAACTCCTTCGAGGGCGCCGCGCCCGGTGCCGACCATGATCGCCATCGGCGTGGCCAGACCGAGCGCGCAGGGGCAGGCGATAATCAGAACCGAAACCGCGGCGACGATCGCGTGCCCGAGCGATCCGCCGAGCACCAGCCAGGCGCCGAAGGTGATGGCGGCGACGCCGATGACGGCGGGCACAAACCATCCGGAAACGATGTCGGCGAGGCGCTGGATCGGCGCCCGGCTGCGCTGGGCCTCGGCGACCATCCGGACAATCCGGGCGAGCAGCGAATCGGCGCCGACGTGTTGCGCGGCCATGGTAAAGCTGCCGGCGCCGTTGATGGTCGCGCCGATCACCCGGTCGCCGGGCGCTTTGGCGACGGGCATCGACTCGCCGGTGATCATCGATTCGTCGATGGCGCCGGTTCCCTCGAGGATGACGCCGTCAACCGGCACCTTTTCTCCCGGTCGCACGCGCAAGCGGTCGCCGGCCTTCACCTGATCGAGCGGAACGTCGCGTTCCGACCCGTCGGGCTGAATCAGATGAGCGGTTTGCGGTGCGAGATTGAGCAGCGCACGGATCGCGTTGCCCGTCCGATGGCGGGCACGCAGCTCGAGCACCTGGCCGAGCAGGACCAGGACCACGATTACCGCGGCGGGCTCGAAATAGGTCTCCGGATGACCGGAGCTATCGCGCGCGGAGGCGGGAAAAATCTGCGGTGCGAGCAGGGCAACGAGGCTATAGACATAGGAGACGCCCACGCCCATCGCGATGAGCGTGAACATGTTGAGATGACGGCTCAGCAGTGAGCGGTAACCACGCTCGAAGAAGGGCCATCCGGCCCAGATCACAACCGGTGTGGCGAGCAGCGCGTCGAGCGGCGCGGCGACTGATGGCGGTATCATCTGATGCGCGCCGGTCATGGTCAGGGTGACGAGGGGCAGCGTGAGGATCGCGCCGACGACGAAGCGCCGCGTCATCTCCCGCAGTTCGAGGTTTTCCGTTTCGGCGAGCGGCGTGCGCGGCTCGAGCGCCATCCCGCAGATCGGGCAGGAGCCCGGCCCCGCGCGCACGATCTCGGGATGCATCGGGCAGGTGTACTCGACCGCGGCGCCGCCGCTCACGGCGGAAGGGTTTTCACGGTGCTCACGATGCGCGTGGGAACCAAGGAATTTCGCGGGTTCCTGCGAGAATCGTTCGAGGCATCGCGCGCTGCAGAAGTAGTAGGTTTGTCCGCCGTGGACCGTTGAGCGGGCCGTCGGCGTTATCCGCACGCGCATCCCGCAGACCGGATCGGTCGCCGATTCGGCGTCGTTCGCTGGGCTTATCGTGGCTTCGGGCATTAACGCTTTCGAGGTCTCCCGGGTATCAATATAACGCGTGTCATAGCCGCAGGCTTGAGGGTGGGCGGCGGCTGATGGCAGTCTCGGAGCGAAAGCGAAGCGCAGACAGGCGGAGGAACGAGCGATGACGACGGCGGCGAATCCGTACGACTTCAGTGGCAAGGTGGTGGTGATAACCGGCGGCAGCCGCGGGATTGGTCATGGGATGGCGCTGGCGTTTGCGCGCGCGGGCGCGAGGGTCGCGGTCGCGAGTCGCAAGCTGGCGGCCTGCGAGGCGACGGTCAGGGAAATCGAAGCGCTGGGCAGTGAAGGGTCGGCGCACGGTATTCACGTCGGCAAGTGGGAGGACTGCAACCGGCTGTTCGAGGAGGTGTATCGCCGCTGGGGCCGCGCCGACGTGCTGATCAACAACGCGGGCTTGTCGCCGCTGGCACCACCGCTGGAAACCACCGAAGACCTGTTCGACAAGATTATCGCGGTCAACCTCAAGGGGCCGTATCGCCTGTCGGTTCTGTTTGGCTCGCGGATGGCGGCCGAGGACGGCGGATCGATCATCAATATATCGTCAACCGCCTCGGTGCGGCCGAGCGCGGAGATGGCGATTTACGGGGCGGCGAAAAACGGTCTGAATCTGCTGACTCAGACCTTCGCGCAGGAGTACGGGCCCAAGGTGCGCGTCAACTGCATCATGTGCGGTCCCTTCCACACCGACATCAGCAAGGGATGGTCGCGCACGCCGGAATACACGCAGCGCGCGAAGGAGACTTTTCCGCTGCAGCGCGCGGGCGAGCCCGAGGAGGTCGCTGGTGCGGCGATGTACTTCGCCAGTCCGGCGGCAAGCTTCACCACGGGCGCCATCCTGACCATCGACGGCGGCAGCTCGAACCCGAAATCGCAGACCACTTATGTTGATCGCGACTGACTGCGAGGTTTGTGGCGCGCAGTAACGCGCGGGCGCGAGGGGCGGATCGCGCGGGCGATCGGGTGCAGACGAAAAGGTTAATTCGGTTTCTCATCCCGCGAGCGGTTTGCTAGTGTCGCGTCGATAAATGCCGAGCCCGACGCTTGCGCCGCGGTGAAGGAGCGTATCGTGAAGGTTAACTGGTTTCATCTGATGCCATGGCGGTTCCTGCCGCCGAATTTCGAGAACGAGCATCACAGCGTCTGGGTCGATATTCCGACGAAACTCTACGACCCGGCGCGCGGGCATCATCTATATAACGAGTATCTCGACGAGCTCGAGTTTGCCGACTCGATGGGTCTCGACGGGATCTGCGTCAACGAGCATCACGCCAACGCATACGGGCTGATGCCGTCGCCGAACCTGATGGCGGCGGCGGTGGCGCGCCGGGCCCCGCACGCGAATCTGATCGTGCTGGGCAACAGTATCGCGATGTACAACCCGCCGCTCAGGGTGGCGGAAGAGTTTGCGATGCTCGATCTGATCTCGGGCGGGCGGCTGGTCGCGGGTTTTCCGATCGGCAGCAGCCCCGACGACAACTTTGCCTATGGCTTTGTTCCGGCGACGCTGCGCGAGCGCTACTACGAGGCGCACGACTTTATCAAGCAGGCGTGGAGCAGCGAGGAACCGTTCATCTTCAACGGCCGCTACAACAAGGTGCGCTACGGCAACCTGTTCATCCGGCCGGTGCAGAAACCCCATCCGCCGATCTGGATACCGGGCGGCGGGTCAATCGAGACGTGGGACTGGACGCTCGAGCATGATTACGTTTACTGCGCGCTGTCATACCTCGGTTACGAGTATGGCAAGCGGGTCGGGACAGGTTACTGGGAACGCGCCGCGGCGCTGGGCAAGGACCTGAATCCATATCGCTTCGGCTATCTGCAATTGATTTGCGTGGCGGAGACCGACAATCAGGCCGAGAAGGACTACGCCGAGCATCTCGAGTATTTTTACAACAAGTGCGTGCATATCGCGCCCGAGTTCGCCGACGCTCCCGGCTATCGCACGGAGGCGACGGTGCGCGCGGGTTTGCGCGGCGGCGTCGGCAATGCGGCGACCGCCTTCCGCAAGGGGCTCAAGTGGAAGGACTTCGTTGATCGCAACTACGTGGTGGCGGGATCGCCGGCCACGGTGCGCGACAAGCTCACCTGGATCCTGAAAGATCTGAATGTCGGCCAACTGATGGCCTTGCAGCAGATCGGCAGCATGCCGAAGCATCTGGTGCTCAAGAACACCGAGCTTTTCGCCAAAGAAGTGATGCCGTCGCTCAAGACGATCTGGACTGAGGAATGGGAAGATCGCTGGTCCCCGCGTCCGCTGCCGCAGAATCAGCGCGCCGTCGCGGGGCAGGCCGAGGCTCGTTGAGGCGCCGATCGAGACATGAGCGAACTCAAGACACTTGCACTGCGCGGCGGCGACTTCGCGGTCAAATACTACCAGGCGGGGCAGGGCGATGACCTGGTTTTCCTGCATAGTGCGGGAGGGCTGCCGGCGTTCACGCCAGAGCTCGCGGCGCTGAGCAAAAAGTATCGGGTAACGGCGCCGCTGTTGCCGGGATGGGGTTCGAGCGGCGAACAGCATTTGCACGAAGACGTCCAGAAGCTGGTGTTCTTCGGCTGGGACTTCTGCGACGCGCTGGCGATCGAACGGCCGATCCTCGTGGGTCATTCCTTTGGCGGGATGATGGCGGCGGAGATGGCGGCGACGGAACCGCGCCGCGTTAAAAAACTGGTGCTGATCGCGCCGGCCGGCCTCTACGTCGAAGGATGCCCGATGTTCGACGTTTTTGCCGCGACACCGGCCGAGATTGCCAAGGTGGCGTTTCACGATCCGGAATCGCCCGCGGCCAAGGCTTTCGTGACGCCGCCGAGCGATCCGCAGGCGCAGATCGAGGCGACGGTGGCGCAGATCCGAGCGCTCGCCACCGCCGGGCGCTTCCTGTTTCCCAACGGCGATCGCGGACTGAGCGAGCGGCTTTATCGGATCAAGGCGCCGACCCTGTTGCTGTGGGGCGAATCCGACCGCCTGATCCCGCGGCAACATGCCGACGTGTTCAAGCGGCTGATGGTGAATGCGCCGGTAAAGCTCCAGACGATCAGCCAGGCCGGCCATGTGCTGTTCCCCGAACAGCCGGAGGCAGCGGTGAACGCAATTCTGAATTTCTGTGCAGCCTGAAAGGGCTCAACGAGCGGAGGACCCGATGAAAGCGGAAACAATCGAATATAAAGACGGCAGTGTGAATCTGAAGGGCTTCGTGGCTTATGACGACAAGGTCAGCACGAAGCGTCCGGGTATCCTGGTGATGCCCGAAGCCTTCGGCCTGGGTCCCCACGCCAAGGAGCGCGCGGAGCGGCTGGCACGACTCGGCTATGTGGCGCTGGCGGGCGATCCGTACGGTGACGGCATCATCGCGAAAGACCTGCAGGAGGCGATGAAGTACGCCGGGCCGTTGCGCGAAGATACGGCAAAGTTTCGCGCCCGCGGGCGCGCCGCGCTCGACAAGCTGGCATCGTTGCCGCAGGTCGATAGCGGCAAGCTGGCGGCGATCGGCTATTGCATGGGCGGCACGTTCGCGCTCGAACTGGCGCGCGACGGGGCGCCGCTGCGGGGGATCGTGACCTTCCACGGCGGTCTCGAGACCAAGGCGCCGGCCCAGCCCGGAAAGGTCAAGGCCAAAGTGCTGGTCTGCACCGGGGCCGACGATCCGTTCGTGCCGGTCGCGCAGGTCAATGCCCTCCAGGAGGAGTTGACCAAGGCCGGAGTTGATTGGCAGGTGATCAGCTACGGCGGCACGGTTCACAGCTTCACCAATCCCGATGCGGACAGCGTCGGGATGGCGGGACTCAAATACAACAAGTCGGCTGATGAGCGCTCGTGGCAGGCGATGGTCGCGTTTTTCGGCGAAATCTTCGCCTGAGACAAACGCGGCTGGGAGACGACTAATCGCGCCGGCGTGCTCCGGCAAGGCGGCTTGGGCCCGCGCGGTGCGTCGGAAGGATATTACGGAGCTGGCGCAACGGACGTGGTCACGGATCTGGCCGACGGAGCCGATGCCGGTCGGATGGCGGGTACTGCTGGTGCGCAAGACCGTGATCCAGCAGGCGTACGGTCGCGGGGTGTGCGGCGTGACGCTGACGGCCGGTAAAACGATCCTGATTGGGCGCCATACGGAGCGTTACAGTTTCAAGACTTTGGTCCACGAGCTGGCGCATCTGCGAACGCTCGACGAGGAGCAGGATCACGGTCCGCGCTGGACGCGCGAGTTCGAGGCGGTGGCGCAGCAGCTTGGCGCGGAACTTGAACGGGATATTTGAAATGATCAATCAAGGAGCTTGACGTGCTCTTGAGCTTGAGCTAGGAGGCGCGCGCTAGCATGAGTGAGATGAATGGCAAGGGCGAGATCGCGGTCTTTGGCGGTGGCTGCTTCTGGTGCACGGAAGCGGTCTTTTCCCGCCTTAAGGGTGTCGTATCGGTGGTTCCAGGGTTTGCCGGCGGTCATGTGCCGAACCCGTCGTATCCGCAGGTGTGCACCGGGCGAACGGGTCACGCCGAGGTCGCTCGGGTGGAATTCGACCCTTCGCAAATCTCATATCGCGAATTGCTGGAGGTCTTCTTCTCGACCCACGATCCAACGACGCTCAATCGCCAGGGCGCCGATATCGGGACGGAGTACCGGTCGATTATTCTCTACACCTCAGACGCCCAGCGCCGCGCCGCCGAGGGGATGATCGCCGAATTGACCGAGGCGAAGGTCTTCCCGGTGCCAATCGTGACCGAAGTGAAGCGCCTCGAGGCCTTTTACCCGGCCGAGGACTACCATCGCAACTATTTCGACAACAATCCCTACGCGCCGTACTGCCAGGTCGTTATCGCGCCGAAACTGGCCAAGTTTCACAAGAAGTTCGCGGACCTGATCAGGACCTAGCGCTTATCATGCTTATCCCTGCGGACCCCGGATGACCTTGCCGGGCATCGCGCCCGTTGCCACGCCGTTCTCGAAGGTTACTTCACCGCTGACAATCGTGGCCCGATAACCGTCGACGCGCTGGACGAAGCGCCGGCCGTTGGCGGGCAAATCGAAGACCATCTCGGGTTCGTGCAGACGCAGGCGCTCGAGCTCGATCAGGTTGACATCGGCCTTCATGCCGGCGGCCAGCGTCCCGCGATCGCGCAGTCCGTAGAGACGCGCCGTATCCTGGGTTTGGCGCTTGACCGCGACTTCGAGGGGCAGGCGATCATGGTCGCGGTCGCGCACCCAGTGGGTCAGCAGATAGGTGGGCATCCCGGCGTCGCAGATCACCCCGCAATGGGCGCCGCCGTCGCTCAGAGACAGGACCGTCGCCGGGTCGGTAAGCATCGGCCTGACGCCATCGAAGGAGAAGCCCTTGTAGGCGAGGGGATTGTAGATGATCCCGCGGCCCTCGCGTTCCAGCAGGATGTCATAGGTGACCTCCTGCGGGGATTTGCCGGTGCGGGCGGCGATCGCGGCGATACTCATCGCGGCGGTGGGTTCGTAGTTGGGGGGATCGCCGAGGGGGAACATGTTGCGGAAATCGGAGACCATCCGAAGCGTCTGCTCCTCTTTGACCGCCGGGCTGTCAGCCAGGATCGCGGCGCGGACCTCGGGATCGCGCATCCGGGCAACCCGCTCTTCGAAGCCGAGACCGGCCATCAGGCGGCGATAGCTGCGATGGGTACTGAACGGATGGAGGGAGCTTTGCAGGCTCAGCAGCGAGGCGGCCGGGCGCGCGGCGACCTGCGCGACCATATGGGCGCCGGTGGTGTTGCGCGTGCGGATAAAGTCGAGGATCTGCCCCATGCGCATCCCGGAATTACGAATAATGCGCGCGGCGAGCGAAATCGGCCGGCCGGTTTCAGCCGTCAGCCGCGCCATCCATTCGAGGTCGGCGTCGTCGCCGGTGATATCCGAGATTATCTCGAAGACGCCGTGGCCGGCCTGCTGCAAGGCGCGCCCGATGCCAAGCATCTCATCGACCTTGGCGAAGGTACCGGGGACGTAGCCTTTGTCGCGCGTGCGATGGACCAGGGTACGCGAGGTGCTGACGCCGAGGGCGCCGGCTTCGAGGCCTTCGCGGACCACGGCCGCCATCCGCGCGATATCCTCGGGCGTGGCATCTTCATTGGCGGCGCCGCGCTCACCCATCACATAGGCGCGCACTGCGCAATGCGGCACGTGAGTGCCGACGTCGAGGGTGCGCCTGATTCCCGCGAGCGCGTCGAGATACTGGCCGAACGACTCCCAGCGAAAATCGATACCCGCCTTGAGCGTCGCGGTCGGAATATCTTCGACCGCATCCATCAGGCTTATCAGGAAGTCTTCCTTGCCGGGCTCGACGGGGGCGAAGCCGACGCCGCAGTTGCCAATAATGACCGTGGTAACGCCATGCCAGCTCGAGGGCGACAGGTAAGGATCCCACGCCACCTGGCCGTCGTAATGCGTATGGATATCGACCCATCCGGGGCTGACGATGAGCCCGGCAGCGTCGATTTCGCGGCGTCCGCGTCCGGCCGTACCACCGACCGCGGCGATGACACCGCCGTCGATGGCGAGGTCGCCGGTGAATGCCGCCGCGCCGGTGCCGTCCACGATCGTGCCGCCGCGAATAACCAGGTCGTGCATGTGAAATCCTTCCTTTGGATTCGCTTGCTTAGACTTAACCAACAATCAAACATGGTTGGCAAGGGCGAGCGCCTCGAAAAAACCTATCGTGAAGCTATCGGTCATCGATCAGTCACCGGTGCCGGCGGGTTTTACTCCCGCCGATGCCTTACGCAATACGCTTGAGCTGGCGCGGTTGGCCGATCGGTTGGGCTACACGCGCTACTGGATCGCTGAGCATCATGCGATTCCGGCGCTGGCGAGTCCGGCGCCCGAGGTGCTGATTGCGCGCGTTGCCGCCGAGACGCGGGGAATTCGCGTTGGCTCGGGCGGGGTGATGCTGCCGCATTACAGCCCCTACAAGGTGGCGGAATGTTTTCGCGTGCTGCACGCGCTCTATCCGGATCGGATTGATCTGGGAATCGGCCGGGCGCCGGGCGGGACGCCGCTCGATTCATTCGCCCTGTGGCGGGATCGCGACCATTATCCGCCGCCGGATGATTTCGGGCGCCAACTGCCGGAGTTGCTGGCGTTTCTCAATCATGGATTCCCGGCCAACCATCCATTCAGTCAGATCACGGTGACTCCGGACATGCCCGGCACGCCGGAAGTGTGGCTGTTGGGGTCGAGTATGTGGAGCGCGTCGGCGGCGGCGCAGTTGGGCCTGCCCTATGCGTTCGCCCATTTTATCGAGCCGGGACCGACGCGAGCGGCGATCGCGCACTATCAGGCGAACTTCCAGGCGAGCCGCTCGACCATGCGCGTCCCGCGCACCATCCTGGCGCTCGGCGCGGTCTGCGCCGAGACCGACGCCGAGGCCGAGCGCCTGCTGGCGAGCGTGCGGCTCTTCCGCCGCCGTATCCGGCAGAACGACGTGCGGCCGATCCCGACGGTCGAGGAGGCGCTGCGCGAGTTGGGCGAAACGTCGCCGCTGCCGTCGGAGCAGGTCGAGCGCGAAGATGGCATCCCGCGCTACGTCGTCGGCAGTCCCGAGCGGGTGCGCGATCAGCTCAGTCTCATTGCCGAGGAGTTGCGCGTGCAGGAGGTGATGGTGGTGACGATCGTCCATGACCATCGCGCGCGTCTGCGCTCCTATGAACTGATGGCTGCGGCGTGCGGTCTCGAGCCGCGCGCCTGAGCCTTTTCATTTGGGCGTGATCGGCGCTATTCGTTGTCGAGCCGACACGTTCAGGCAGCGAGGCGACGATGAAGTTCGGACTCCTGACGCTCTTCGACCACTATCCGGAAGATTGCTCGGCAGAGCAGTACTATCAGAACTTTTTCAACGAAGTCAGCTATGCCGAGGAGTTGGGCTTCGACTCGATTTGGATCGGCGAGCATCACTTCTGCAACTATATCTGTCCCGCACCGCAGATTATCGCCGGGGCGATTGCGCGGATGACCACGCGGATGCGGATCGGGACGGCGATCGTCCTGCTGCCCCATCATGACCCGATCCGGCTGGCCGAAGACTATGCGCTGGTCGATCTGATCAGCGGCGGGCGTCTCGACCTGGGGGTCGGGCGCGGCTTTATCAAGGCCACTTACGACGGCTTCAACCAGTCGATGGACGAAAGCCGGGAGCGCTTCAACGAATGCCTCGATATCATCGAGGGGGCATGGCGCGAGCCGCGCTTTTCGTACAAGGGCAGGTTCTATACGGCCAACAATATTGCGGTGCTGCCACGGCCGCGGCAGCGTCCGATGCCGCCGATTTTCATGGCGGCGGCGGCCAGCGAAGAGTCTTTCGTCGCGGCCGGCCAACGTGGGCATTCGCTGATGCTCGCGCCGTTTTTTCAATCGCGGGAGCGGCTCAAGGACAACGTCCAGCTCTACCGGGAGACGCTTAGACAGGCGGGGTTCGCCGACCGGCAGTTCGAAATAATCGCCGGCTACCACAGTTTTATCGACGAGAATCCGCAGACGGCGCGCGCCAAGTGGGAGCATCACTATATGCGCTATCTGCGTTTCGTTGCGAGCCTGATCCATGCCGAGGAGTACACCAGCTCCGACTATCGGGCGTGGCGTCGTTCGGCTGAAGCCTTTGCCAAGACGACTTTCGATCGCATGTACCCGGACCAGGTGATGTGCGGTGACGTCAATCAGTGTATCGAGCGGGTCGCTTTGATGGGCGAGCAGTTCGGCGTCACCCACTTCTGGGTCTACATGGATTTGGGGGGTTTGCCGCAAACCGAGCTGCGCGCGTCGATGGAACGCTTTGCGACCAAAGTAATCCCCCATTTCCGCCGCTCGGCGGGGGACAGCAGGTGACCTCGGGCGTGAAGTCGATGCCGCAGGATGCCGCCGTCGGGCCGTTCGCGGCGTGCCGCGAGGCGCATGGCGCGGGCGCTCGCTCAGCGAAGCGACTGAAAACGCGATCACCACGATAGCTCTCGGAGGAATGCCATGGACTTCAAATTCAGCGCGGAAGATGAAGCGTTTCGCATGGAGTTCCGCGCATGGCTCGAGCGGAACATGCCGCGCGACTGGCGCGACGACGGTGAGATGGCGGATCCGGAAACCAAGACCGAGTTCGAGCGTCGGCGCGCGTGGCATCGCAAGCTCTACGATGGCGGCTGGATGTGTATCCACTGGCCGAAGGAATATGGCGGACGCGGCGCCACGCTGCTGCAGCAGCTCATCTATCAGCAGGAGCTCGACCGCGCGAAGGCCCCGCCGGTGGTCAACTTCCAGGGTATCGCGCGAGTCGGTCCGACCCTGATGCAATGGGGAACGCCGGAGCAGAAGAAACGCTACATTCCGAAAATTCCCTCGGCCGAAGAGATCTGGTGTCAGGGGCTGTCGGAGCCGAATCACGGCTCGGACCTGGCTGCGGTCGAGACGCGCGCCGAGGACATGGGAGATCACTTCGTTGTCAACGGGAGCAAGATCTGGACCTCGAACGCCCATCACGCCGACTTCTCAACGCTGCTCTGTCGGACCGATCCCTCGCTGCCGAAACACAAGGGCCTCAGCTACCTGCTGGTGGATCTGAGGACTCCGGGAATCACGATTCGCCCGCTCATTCAGATGACCGGCGAACACGGCTTCAACCAGGTCTTTTATGAAGACGTGATTGTCCCGAAAGCCAACCTGGTCGGCCAGAAGAATCAGGGTTGGATGGTGGCGATGACCAACATGATGTTCGAGCGGACGATCCATGGCGGGCGCACCGACATGCTGGTCGAAGTGCGGCAGTTGGCGGAGCTGGCGAAGCAGGTGATGCGCAACGGGCGGCCGGCCTGGGAGGATGGCTACGTGCGCAGTCGGATCGGCGAGTTTGCCTGTATCGCCGAGGGGCTGAAGTACACCAGCTACCGTCAGTTGACGCGCCAACTGCGCGGCCTGCAGCCGGGACCGGAAGGCTCGGTGATGAAGCTCGGCACCAGCAATCTGAATCTGGAAATTCAAAAGTTCGCGATGGAGCTGCTGGGACCCTACAGCCAGTATGAATACATGGCGCCGGGCGCGATCGATCGCGGCAAATGGTCCCATCGGATGCTGGCGGCGCGGCGCGCCACGATCGCCGCCGGCTCGAACGAAATCCAGCACAACATTATCGGCGAACGCGTTCTGGGCCTGCCGAAGGGCTAGACGCAACCGACGAGGGTCTTTCGCGGTGAGCAAATTCGAGGAATACGCCAACAAGTATCAATACATCCGGATGGAGCGTCGCGACGGGATCCTGCAGATGACGCTGCACAGCAAGGGCGGCGAGCTTTTGTGGGGTGGACGTCCGCACGAGGAGTGCTCCTACGCCTTTTACGACGTGGCGCGGGATCGCGAGAACAAGGTCGTGATTCTGACCGGTACCGGCAACAGTTTCTGCGCGGACATTATCTGGGGTCGCGCGAGCGAGAGCACCGGCCCCACTCGGGCGCGCCCGCTGGCCGCGGATCACACGCTGTCCGATGCCTACTATCTGATCATGAATCATCTCAATATCGCGGTGCCGATGATCGCGGCAGTGAACGGTCCCGCTTTGATTCATTCCGAGCTCGCCCTGCTCTGCGATATCGTTCTCGCGTCGGAGAATGCCGAGTTTCAGGATCTGCCGCACTTTCCCAATGGCCTCGTGCCGGGCGACGGGGTGCACGCCGTTTATCCGCTGCTGCTGGGGATGAATCGCGCGCGCTATTTTCTCCTGACGGGGCAGAAAATCTCGGCCCGCGAGGCGCGCGAGATGGGCCTCGTGGCCGAGGTGCTGCCGCGCGACCGGCTGCTCGACCGCGCCTGGGAACTGGCGCGTCTTATCGCCGACAAGCCGCCGCTGACGATCCGTTATGCGCGGACCGTGCTGACGCGGGAGCTCAAGCGTCTGATGCACGATAATCTCGAGATCGGCCTCGCGCTCGAAGGGTTGGGCACCGCCGAGTATTGGCCCGCCGGTAATCTGAAGAAGTAAACATGGCGGCGAACAAATTTGTCGCGCTGGATGAGCGGCTTTACGCTTACCTCGTCGCTCACGGTCACAATCAGGATCCGCTCCTCGCCGAGCTTGCGGATGAGACCGCGCGCCGCTTCGGTCGGGCCGCCGGGATGCAGATCGCGCCCGAGCAGGGCACGCTGCTGAATCTCCTCGCGCGCGCGAGCGGCGCGCGCACCGCTATCGAGGTCGGTACGTTTACCGGCTACAGCGCGCTGTGCGTGGCGCGCGCGCTGCCGCCCGACGGTCGGCTGCTCTGCTGCGATATCAATCGCGAGTGGACCGCGCTCGCGCAAAGCTATTGGGCGCGAGCCGGGGTGGCCGAGCGGATCACGCTCAAGCTCGCGCCGGCACTCGAGACGATCCGCGCGCTGCCGGCGGGGACCAGCTTCGATTTCGCGTTTATCGATGCGGACAAGGCGAACTATCGCGCATATTACGAGGAAATCCTTCAGCGCAGCCGTCCCGGCGCGCTCGTCCTGATTGACAACGTACTGTGGGGCGGCGAGGTGCTGAACGCGGCCGACCGCAGCGCCGACACCGTAGCGATCCGCGAGCTAAACGATTTCGTCGCTCAGGACAACCGGGTCGAGGCGGTGATGATCGCCGTGGCCGATGGTCTGACGATCTGCCGCAAGAAGTAGCGCCGCCCGGTATCGGCGCGGCGCGGCGTTTCGCGGCACGGCCGCGGCGGCCCGCCACCGTGACCTGCGGCGACCGTTCACGGTAAACTCTCCTACGCAGAGAGGAAGCATCGATGGACGAGCGCTACGACCCGAAGAAGATTGAACCGAAATGGCGCGAGGAATGGGAGCAGTGCGATCTTTATCGCACCCGCGAGGACCCGGGGCGGCCGAAGTTCTACGGACTCGAGATGTTTCCCTATCCGTCGGGCGATGGTCTGAGCGTCGGCCATCTGCATAACTACGTGCCGTGCGACGTTATCGGCCGCTACAAACGCATGGCCGGCTTCAACGTCCTGCATGCGATGGGCTGGGACGCGTTCGGGCTGCCGGCGGAAAACGACGCGATCCTCAAGAAACTCCATCCCAAGCAGACCGTGCCGCGCTATGCGGCCAACTTCAAACGCCAGTTGAAGCTCGTCGGCTGCGCCTATGATTGGAGTCGCGAGATCAATTCCTCCTCGCCGGAATACTACAAATGGACGCAGTGGTTCTTCCTGCTGCTGTACAAGCGCGGGCTCGCCTATCGCGCGCTCGGTTCGCAGTGGTGGTGCGAGAAATGCCGCACGATCCTCGCCAATGAGCAGGTGGTTAACGGATGCTGCTGGCGGCACGAAGATACGCCGGTCAGCAAGAAGGATCTCGAGCAGTGGTTCTTCAAAATCACCGCCTATGCCGATCGCCTGCTGAGTGACCTCGAGCTGGTCGACTGGCCGGAGCCGATCAAATTGATGCAGCGCAACTGGATTGGGCGGTCGGAAGGCGCGGAGATCGCGTTCGCCGTCGCCGGCCATCCGGGCAAAGAGGTGCGCTTCTTCACCACCAGGCCGGATACGGTCTTCGGCGTGTCTTTCATGGTGCTCGCCCCCGAGCATCCGCTGGTCGCGCAGATCACCAGTCCCGAACGCCGCGCGGAAGTCGAGGCCTATGTGGCGCAGGCGCGCCGGCAGAGCGATATCGAGCGCCTGTCCACGGTCAAGGAAAAAACCGGGGTCTTCACTGGCGCTTACGCGCACAATCCGTTTTCCGGCAAGGACGTGCCGATCTGGATTGCCGACTACGTGCTGATGGGTTACGGCACCGGCGCGATCATGGCCGCCCCGGGCGAGGATCAACGCGACTTCGAGTTCGCGCGCAAATACGGCCTCGAGATCCCCATCGTGACGGCGCCGGCGGACGGCTCGACGGCGCCGACGGATCGCGCCTTCACCGAGCACGGGATCGCGGTCAACTCGGGGTTCCTCAACGGGATGCGCACGGCGGCGGCGATTGCGGCGGTCTGCCAATACGTCGAGCAGCACGGGATCGGCAAGGCCACGGTCAGTTACCGGATCCGCGACTGGCTGATTTCACGCCAGCGCTACTGGGGCTGTCCCATCCCGATCGTCTACTGCCCAAAAGACGGGATTGTCGCGGTGCCCGACGATCAGCTACCGGTGACGCTTCCCGACATGACCGACTATCAGCCCTCCGGCACCGGTCGTTCACCGCTGGCCAACGTGCCCGAGTTCGTCAACACGACCTGCCCGACGTGCGGCGGGCCGGCCGAGCGCGAGACCGACACGCTCGATGGCTTCGCCTGCTCGTCATGGTATTTCCTCCGCTTCGCTTCGCCGCACTACGACCGGGGGCCGTTCGAGCCGCAGGCGGGCAACTACTGGCTGCCGGTCGATCTGTACGTCGGCGGCGCCGAGCACGCCGTGATGCATCTGTTGTACGCGCGGATGTGGACGAAGGTCATGTACGACGCCGGCTTGATTAACTTTGTCGAGCCGTTTCCCGTGCTGCGCAATCAGGGCATGATCTGGGCCGCCGACGGCCAGAAGATGTCGAAGAGCAAGGGCAACGTCGTCACGCCCGACGCCATGGTCGAGAAGTACGGCGCCGACGCGCTCCGGCTCTGGGAGCTCTTCATGGGGCCGTTCGAGGAGGCGACGAACTGGAACGAGGAAGGCGTGGTCGGCACCGCGCGCTACCTCGCGCGCGTCTGGAACCTGGTGCGCCGCTTCGTCGAGGCCGGTTGTCCCGAAGGCCGGCCCGCGGTCGAAACGCTCCGGCGGGCGCACAAGACGGTCGCGACGGTGACCGATCATGTGGAGCGGATGCGCTTTAACACGGCGCTCGCCGCACTGATGGATCAGCTCAATTACCTGCAGCGGCTCACGCCCGCCGAGCAGGGGCGGTTCGCGATCGAATCCTACGTGCTGATGCTGGCGGCGATGGCCCCCTTTGTCTGCGAGGAGTTCTGGCGCGAGCTCGGCCACACCGGCTCGATCCATCTCGAGAGCTGGCCCCGCTTCGATACCGAGCTGACGCGCGACGAGACGCTGACCGTCGTCGTGCAGGTCAACGGCAAGGTTCGTGATCGGCTCGAAGTACCGGCCGACGCCGGCGAAGCGGCGGTCCGCGAGATGGCGCTGCGGAGCGCCGCCGTCGCCCGTCATCTCGACGGCAAATCACCCAGGAAGGTGATCTACGTGCCGGGCAAGCTCGTCAGTATCGTCGCGTAGTCCGCCGGCGCCGCCCGATGCGGCGTCGTTAGCTGACGCGGGTGAGGGTCAGGACCGGAATTTCGCGCCTGGTCTTGGCCTGGTAGTCGTTGAAGAACGGCATGATCTTCGCCTGATTCTCGAACAGCCGCCGCCGCTCGCTGCCGGTGACTACCGCCGCCCGCGCCTTGAACTTCTCGGTGCCGACCTCGACGGTCACTTCAGGATGCTTCAGCAGATTGTAGTACCAGGGAGGATTTTTGGGACCGCCGCCGTAGGAGGCGATGATCACGATCCGATCACCGTCGCGCGAGTAGCACAATGGGCGCGTCAGGGTGCGTCCGGTCTTCGCGCCGGTCATGGTGAGCAGCATGATCGGCATCCCTTCCATCGGACCGCCGACCTTGCCGCCATTGGCGCGAAACTCGCGGATGACGTTCTGATTGATCTCGTCCATCCACTGCGGATCGGCGACTGCCCGATCGGCCATCGCCTGCGCTTCCTCTCGTGTCGCCATGGCAACCTCCTTTGGCACAACCCGGCCCGCTGCGGGCCGGGGCAATTCAGAACCGCGCGAGCGCCTTCCTGAGCGCGGCGACGTTATGGACGAGCTGACTCGGCAGATTCAGCGTTCCCGCCACATTCGAGTAGGGGTAGAGACGGCCGTTGATATGCGCATGCAGTGGCAGACCAGGCGCCTGATGGATCTCATAGTCGAGCGGCAAAGGTCCGACGACGTGCAGGATGCGGTAGATGGCGCGCGCAAAGTCGCGCAAATCGTCAGGCGGCAGCTCGGTCAGCATCCCGCGAAACTCGGGCATCACGATATCGTAGCTGCGCGGAAAAGCTCCGATCGGACTGGCATAGGTGACGACGCGCCCGTTGCGCTCGATGAACAGGCCGAGCCGTTCGCATAACTCGATAAGCTCGCGCCACATGTCCGGATGATCGCGTTCGGCGCGCATCTCCGCTTCGATCGCCGGCAGCGGCTGCGGTGAGCCGATGACCTGCTGATGGGGATGCGGCTGCGAGGCACCGGACTCGCGTCCCTGGTTTTTGCGAATGATGACCGAATGGATCGCCGGATTCTCCATCACGCGGCGCATCAGTTTCAAATCGGTGGCGATGAGATGCTGGAAGTGCTCGGCGCTCAGCGCCCCGGTGTACATCAGATCGTTCACCGAGCGCGGATGGGCGACGAAATGGCGCGGGTCTTCGACCACAATATACGATTCGTTGCGGCCGCCGGTGAGATTTTCCGGGATGCGCGGAAACAGGTTGTTGAAGACGCGAATCAGCCACG
>Ga0070741_10000403_pt1 | contig 161109 bp, 135 predicted proteins | sample Coa_R1_4_FD_66440 | JGI IMG/M metagenome (GOLD analysis project Ga0070741, IMG submission 66440) | Surface soil microbial communities from Centralia Pennsylvania, which are recovering from an underground coalmine fire - Coalmine... | ecosystem: Environmental > Terrestrial > Soil >... | reverse complement strand
GGCACTCATCACTCTTAGAACCCGAACCATTATTTCTTAATCCCTTTGTGCAACTTCGTGTCCTCTGTGGTGAATTGCACCTAAGTTCCCTCTGCACTACATGCTCCAAAAACGATACACTCTACAAACAGGTCAAGCATCATTACTATGGAAACACTACTTCTGGTCATTCTTCTCGCAACAAATATTGCGCTTTTCGTGCTCCTGGCTCTTTTACTCAAGCGGGCTTCGCACTCCTCGGCGCAAGCCGAGGCGCTGACTAAGCTCGCCTCCGAAGCCGAATCCTTGCATCAGAATCTTTCCCGGCAGTTCTCTTCCGCCACTGCGGACATGGCAAGCCGCCTCGAACAAACCAAAGGTGACCTGCGGCAGCAAGTATCGGATCGCTTGGGGGACGGATTTACTGGCATTCGATCCAGCGTCGAGGAGCAGATGAAGGCCGGACGCCAGGAACAATCAGTGGGATTGCAGGCTGCCCGCACTGAGCTGACTTCTTCCTTGCATCTGACCACTTCGCAACTAAAATCAGAATTTGAAAATTTGAATCAGAAGACTGCGCAAAGCCTCGACTCGATCCGCGATCGCGTGGATGCCAAGCTGCTCGCCATCACCGACCAGGTACAGCAGAAGCTCGATCAGAACATCAAAGAAGGATTCGCACAGTTTGAAAAAGTGCAGCAACACTTGCGAGCAGCCGAAGAACAACTGCGGGAAGTCGGCGCGCTCGGGCATTCCATCAATGATTTAAATAATCTCCTAAAGCTGCCCCACCTCCGCGGACAATTTGGCGAAGCCAGCCTCGAACGCCTGCTTGCGGATTTTCTTCCTGCGCATATGTTCGAGATGCAATGCACGCTGCCGATTGGTGGCGGACGCGTCGACGCCATGATCCTCTTCCCGGATCGCCGCTTGCCCATCGACGCAAAGTTTCCGCGCGAACAAGTGCTGGCATTATTCGAGAGCAATGTCGCTGCCGAGATCGAAGATGCACGCCGCGAGTTCGTTCGGGTGATGAAGATCGAAGCTCGGCGCATCAAGGCTTACGTACAACCTGAGCACGGAACGACTGATATTGCCTTGATGTACCTCCCCAGCGAAACCCTTTACATGGAAGCGGTGCGCAACCGCGATCTCGCCGACTGGCTCAATCAGCAGCATGTGTTCCCTGTCTCTCCGAATACATTGATGATGACTTTGCAAACCATCGCTCTCGTCCACAAATGGTATGAAGTCGCCAGCCGCTTCGAGAAGAGCCGCCTCGAACTTGCTAAAGCGCAAAAGTCATTCGACTTTTTCCAAAATCAATTTGAAAATGTCGGCAAGAACCTGAACAAAGCGCAGGAAGCCTTCGAAACCGCCCAAAAACATTTAAAGAGTTATCGCGGAAAGGTCACGGTATTGAGTGGCCAAGAGCAACTGGAGTTGGACTCGCCAACTAAAGTCGCAGAAGTGCAGGTTGAAGAAAAGCTCAACGAAAAGAACGAGGAACAGCAGTTGCCGTTCTCCGACAAAGCGAGTGCGTAAGCCGCCTTCGACTTCGCTCAGAAAACATCGTGTGTAGAGCGGACACTCTTGTCCGCTGCCGTTGCTTTGCGCTTCGAATCTTGCGGGCTTTTCCGCAACTGTGCTATTTTCTTCCTTACGTTGTCATCCTGAGCGCAGCCCGCGCCGCTTTGCGGTGAGGGCCAGTCGAAGGACCCCTACCGCCGCGACATCACCACCCTCTGCAACGCTTTTGTCATCCTGAGCTCAACAGCTCCATTCGGAGCTGTTGAGCCAAAGAATCCCTACCTCGCCTGCTCTCTCCCGCTACGAATGCGTCATTGTAAACGTACCGGCTCCCGTGCATCCCGCGCCGGTCCCCGTCAGCGTCCAGGTTCCTGTCACCGCATTGTTCTTCACTGTACCTTGCAGCACAAGTGTGTTGCCGCTTGGATTTTCCGACTGAATAGTCATCCCAAATCCGCCGGTAACATTTCCATTGAAGTTTCCGCTCAGTGTGAACGATCCTGTCTCAGTCTCGCCCGAAGCAAAACATGGCGATGAGGTTGTGAAATTAAAGTTAGACACGCTCACGTCAGTGCCGCTGTTCTGATTCAGTGTTGTTGTAAAACCAAATGCCGGCGAGTTATCTGTATTGGTAAGCGTTGCCGTCCAATTGCCATTAATGTTGCCGGAGCTCGAATTCCCTCCTCCACATCCGCCGAGCACCAACCCGAGGACGACGAGCATCATGATTCCAATTAATTTTATTTTCATTTTTGGGGACTCCTCAGCATTTTAGAAAACCTACGCGTGAACAAAAGTTGCGCTTGCGTTGGTGGAGAGATGCAGGAATCGGAGTTGATGATGGGAAATGCCGGAAAGAAGAAAGCAAAATACAGGAATTCCTATGCCCGAAGTGTTCGCTATCGAACAAAGTGAAAGTGTAGTACTCACAATGCCGGGGTGGGCGCAGGCAAAGTCGAAGGATCCCTACCTCTACCTAATACTCGTCTCAAACGATGCCGGGGTAGTGTAGAGCGGACACTTTTGTCCGCTGCTTTTTATTTTCGTTATTTTTTGATTTAAAAAATGGAGGGTAGAGTTTGTTAACAAAATGCCGCGATACGAGGGGAGTACCTGTAAATGCGCGTACCTTCGAAAATACGGATATCCTTTGCTTTATCAATGCACAGGCTGTTTTATTGCATCCAGATCGCGAATGATCCGCACCGGATCGCGATGCCCCAGAAACACTTCCCCGTTAGTCATGTGAATGCGCACGCCCTGGTTCCCCCACACATAAGCTCTACGATTTCCGATGCCGCGAATACCGTATCCGCGAATCGGGCTCCAACGCTCAACCTCGTAATCTTTAATTTGTATAGCCGGAACAGATCGCAGGCGGAGACCAACAGTCGATACTTCAACACCGAGATGCGTAAACCGATAACGAAAACCCAACCATGCCATCACGCCGACGCTTAGTAAAATTATTGCCATCAGCACAAGAACGATTCGTATACTCGCAGGAACTGTGACAGCGATAATCAGTTCAACAACCGCAGGCACAAACATGGCAAACGCTAAAGTTGGAGAAGAATGGACCTCCTCGGCAATTACAACGCTGGTGCTGGGCAACTTTGTTTCGCGCCCAGTTCCAAGATAGATGGCGGTAAGCGCAAAGACCGCGACTAAACTTCCGATAACAACGGGTAACACATGTACGGAAGTGTGATCGAGATTGTAGGCGAGAATTGATTCTTCACCGCAATACAGAGCCCCGAGCACAACGTAAAACACACCCAATACTGCCCAGGATCCAACTTGTGGCGCACGTACGCGCGACAGAATCAATGTCGTCAGGCTTAATGTGATTACCATTGCTATAAGGATGAACTGGAGCGCGCTTTCCCGAGACATCCAACCATTCGGATGGCCCGCAATGTCAAAATGAGTGGCGAGTCTGGCGGGCAAACGATCCCATACCTGCCAGTTGCGGAATGCTGTCAGAGGTAAAAACAGCCAGAGCAGTGCGATAACCAGTCTCCATCGCTGATTCATGGTTTGCTCCTCTCTGTTTTGCAGCAGAGTCTTCATAAATTTAGACAGCCCTGCACCCACTTACATCAGTTCGCCATTACAACCCGGCTTCGATCCTGGAGCGCGGGTCCAGGACGTCTCGCAAGGCATCGCCAATAAAATTAAATGAAAGTACAGCCAGCATGACTGCTAGCGCAGGAAAAATCACCAAATGCGGCGCATCGAACAAGTGCGAGCGTCCGTCGTTGAGCATCGCTCCCCAGCTCGCGGTCGGAGGAGGAACTCCAAGCCCAAGAAAGCTCATGGTTGCTTCGGCGAGAATTGCTCCTGCCATGCCTATCGCCGCCTGCACAATGATGGGTTGGATGATGTTAGGAAGAATATGACGAGTAATGATGCGTATGTCAGTTGCCCCGAGAGCCTTCGCTGCTTCGACATATTCGCGTTCGCGTGCTGCCAATACTTGAGCACGGACAAGGCGCGCGTATCCGACCCAGCCTCCGAGCGACAATGCCAGAATAAGATTGAAGATGCCCGGACCGCGAAAAGCAACGAAAGCAATTGCGAGCAGAATTCCGGGAAACGACAGAAACGCATTCATCACCACTACGTTGACGAAGCGATCGATGCGCCCTCCGTAGTAGCCAGCGATGGATCCGACTATCAAGCCCAGAAAAAGCGACGCAATCACAACGCAACTGCCAACCAGCATCGAGATGCGGGAACCATAAATAAGGCGGGAAAGAATGTCGCGGCCAAGTTCGTCCGTACCAAACCAATGGGCAAACGATGGTGTAGAAAGCCGGGTGGGTAAATCGATATGAGCTGGACTTTGTGGCGCGATCCACGGAGCGAAAATCGCGCATAGCACAAAGATTATGACGAGTACGACACCGACGGCCGCCAGAACATTATGACGAGCGATGCGCTGAAGCGAGATGGTAGCAGTGGACATTGAGAGCTTAGCTAAACGTTAAATTCGGAATTCGGCATGAATCTGTAAAGTGCTTACGATTCACGCCAAACTCTATTACTTTAAAAGCAGATTCCTCAACTTGCATTGCCGCGCAAGCGCGGCTCGTCGGCGTTCGGGATGACAAGTAAGAACGCGAAATGTAAACGGTGTTCATGATCAGTTCACTGTCTGATCCTGGGGTTCGCCACTGAGTACACAAAGTCTGTCAGGAAATTCACCGCCACATACGTTAGCCCAATTGCCAGAATGCATCCTTGTACCAGATAGTAATCGCGATTGCCGATTGCCTGAATTGTCAGCCTTCCAATTCCAGGCCACGAAAAAATTGTTTCCGTCACGATCGCTCCAGCCAGTAGCGCTCCAAATTGCAAACCCAACACAGTCACTACCGGGATCATGGCATTGCGCAATGCGTGGCGATATACAACAGTGCGCTCGGATAATCCTTTGGCCCGTGCTGTCCGTATGTAATCTTGTCCTAACTCTTCCAACATCGATGTGCGCACCATACGGGTCAGGATCGCGGCGAGTGCTCCTCCCATAGTGATTGCCGGCAGCACCAAATGAGCGAATGTTCCGGAGCCGGAAACGGGAAGCAGTCCTAACTTAATCGCGAAAAACAAAATTAATATTGGACCGAGCGCAAAATTTGGAAATGACAGCCCGAACAAACTGACGACACTTATTGTCCGGTCGTCCCAACGATTGCGGCGCTGCGCCGACCGCACTCCTGTTGGGATTGAGAGAAGAATCGCTACCGCCAAAGCGGCAATCGTAAGCTGCAACGTATAAGGATATCGTTGCACGATAAGGCCGCTGACAGGCTGATTGAAACGAAATGAAGACCCGAGGTCCCCATGCAGCACGCCCTTCCAGTAATGAAGATATTGCTGTCCGAGAGGCTCATCGAGCCTATAGGCGTGTCGTGCTGCCTGAATATCGGTTGCAGGGGCGCCCTCGCCTAACATTTGTAAAATGGGATCACCGGGAACAAGATGAATTAACAAAAAGACAAGCGAAACTACCAGCCAGATGACTGGCAGCGTGTACAGCACGCGATGGAAAATATAGCGAAACATGTATTGTGGCTAAATTCTTAGCCGCTGAACTTTGCTCCAATGCACACAGCTTATCTATCCTCTTGCCTGCCCTATTCGCGCAGCTTCTAATTTCTCGATTCTGACTCTTGCTATGCGATGCCCTTCCATCTCTTCGACCGTAAACCGGTGGCCTTCATATTCGAATGTTTCTCCAACACCCGGTAATCTCTGAAGGCGAGACAACACAAACCCAGCCAGGGTTTCAAAACCTTCGTCGCGTGGTACTGAAAGTTCGTACTGCGATTCGAGATCACGAATGCTTACTGATCCCTCAAGCGATAATATGGAATCTTCGTCGAAAGAAGGCTGTTCCGCTGGAGTCGTATCGAATTCGTCCTCAAGCTCGCCAACTAATTGCTCCAGAACGTCCTCGACAGTGATCACCCCCGCAGTTGATCCGAACTCATCAACAACGACCGCCATATGCCGTTTGCGTTCTTTAAATTCGTGAAGCAACTCCGTCAGAATCTTAGTCTCAGGCACTACCAGCACATCATGCATAATCTGGCTGATCTTCATATTGGCAATTCGCGAGGCCAACGGCTGCATCGGGTTGGCGGTGATACGAAGCCGGGTCCAACGCATTAAATCTTTGGAATAGAGCACACCAATAATATGCTCGGGACCACTTTGCGGATCGAATACAGGAATACGCGAATGTTGTTCCTCAACCACCCGGCCCAAAGCCTCGTCAAGAGTCAGATTTCCCGGTAAAGAAAAGATATCTGGGCGCGGAACCATCACCTCACGCACCGTGATGTCATCCAATTCAATGGCGCGGTGAATCATCTCCTCCTGGAACTCTGGAATTTGGCCAACCTGACGGCTTGCGGTTACGATCAGCTTAAGTTCGTCGGGCGAGTGTATCGGCCCTTGCCGCACTTTTTTTGACCCAAAAATCCGCAGCACGGAACCTGCCGCCCGACTCATCAAAAAGAGCACGGGACGGGAAAGAGTAAGAAAAACATCCATTGGTGTAGCGACGGCAAGCGCAACTTGCTCCGCTCTCTGTAAAGCAAGCGACTTCGGAACCAGTTCCCCGAGAATCACATGCAGACAAGTGATCAGCGTGAACGCGATAGCAATCGCAATGGTATGGGCATAAACCATGGCGTGCGGGACTGCCCGGAGAAAAGGGATTCCCTCGACAATGCGGGCTACGATGGGTTCGCCAATCCATCCCAGCGTCAGGCTGACAATGGTAATTCCCAGCTGAACGCCATTAACGACCTCGTCCAAGTTGCGGTGTAGCTTCTGAACCGTACGGGCGCCGATGCGGTGGGATTCGATGAGTTGCTGAATTCGGGTATCGCGCAAGCTAACCAGGGAAAATTCGGCAGCGGCGAAGAAAGCATTGGCTGCAACCAGGAGCAAGACCAGAAACACCCGGACCAGCACAAAAGCGATCATGGATGGGTAATTTTAACATTCCAAAGGCGATTTCGCTGAAAGCAGTTCTCAGGAAGACACTGGAGATTGTAGAATAAGGCTTCGCCCTTCAGGTTAATTCAAGAGTTGCAGTTTGACTAAAAAGGCGGAATTCGCTCGCATCTGACCTCTACATAGATTTCCTGCTTCCATTTCCCAAGTTGGGCGGTCTAAGTGCCAGTGGAACGGGTCTCAGTAATAGTCATTTTGCGGATTCAGGAACAAATTTCAGATCCCTTTCGTAATACCATCTGGGCGCCACAAAACAACCGAGAGATTAAGAGCTCCGGTCCTAATCGCAGGGAGGCAGCGTGAACGGCAATATCAGTGGAAAGAAAAAACGGAAACGTATCATCATTATCAGCGTTGTAGTGGCGTTGATCCTGGTTTGCGCGATCGCAGTGTTCGCCTTTAGTCGTGGGGGAACGAAAATCGATCCCACCAAACTTGCGAAGGTTGAAAAGGGAGATCTCGCCAAGAGCGTTGTCGCTACCGGCAAGGTTGAGCCCATTATCAAAGTTGAGGTTAAGTCCAAAGCCAGCGGTATTGTGAAGAAACTTCTTGTGGATTACGGCGACCGCGTAAAGAAGGATCAATTACTGGTTCAGCTCGACAAGCAAGAGATCGAAGCTCAAGTTGAACAATCACGCGCAGCCTTACAAGCTGCTGAGGCTAATTTAGCCAGTTCTAAAGCAGACTGGGAGCGCGCTAAGGTTGATGCTGAGGGCCCTGATGTTCCACTGCTGAAGCGTGCCTATGAGCGTGCAGTGAGCATGGCACAAGATGGCGTAGTTTCTCAGTCCGCGCTGGATGATGCCGACAAAGCTTACAAGATGGGCGTGAACAAACAGAATGTATCGAAGGCTCAGGTTACGGTACTGCAAGGAAAAATTGCGCAATCCCAGGCACAAATAGCTGAAAGCCGCGCCAATCTCACGCAACTGGAAGAGCAGCTCAGTTACACCGACATAAAATCACCCATGGACGGTATCGTACTTTCCCGTGATGTGGAAATGGGAGACGCAGTGAGCTCAATTCTTGTGCTCGGTTCATCCGCCACCCTGGTCATGACACTGGGTGATACCAGCCAGGTGTACGTGAAAGGCAAAGTGGATGAGAGCGACATTGGCCGGGTTTATCTCGGCCAACCGGCGCGGATCAAAGTCGAATCATTCAAAGACAAAACTTTTAACGGCGTGGTCACAAAGATTTCTCCCATGGGCGTCGAAAAAGATAATGTCACAACTTTCGAAGTGCGTGTCTCCATCAATAATCCCGGCGGAGAGTTGAAAGCTGAAATGACGGCGAATGCCGAGATCATTCTGGAAGAGCATAAAGCAGTGTTGCAGATTCCAGAGGGCGCGATTATTTACGACAAGGATAAAAAAGCATCGGTTGAAGTGCCTGATCCAAAAGCTAAAGACGGCAAAAACAAGGTAGCCGTGAATATCGGCATTTCCAACGGGGCCAAGACTGAAGTGCTCAGCGGCCTTAAAGAGGGCCAAGAGGTAGTGCTCCAGTAAGAGTAAAGCAACAAATCGTAACAGTAGCTGGGGCATGGAGAAAAGTAACCGTGCCCTTCTTTTTGGCCGATTTTCAAAATTGCATCATGAAAATAGCTCGCCGGAAGGATGGGAAAGATCATGAAAAAGTTCATTGATATCGCCGCGGCATTCAGCATTTTCGCTCTGATGAGCGCGTTATCCGTTTCAGCATTGGCGGCTGAAGGAAGTTTCGAGCGCACGCTGCAGGTTAACGGATCGGTAAATATAGATTTGGACACAGGCTCAGGCAACGTTCAAATACATTCTGGCTCGTCACAGCAAGTTCAAGTCACTGGACATATAAAAGTGACGAACTGGTTTGGGGGCAACGATAGCGAAGACAAGGTCAAGCGGATCGAAGCTAATCCGCCGATCCAGCAGAGTGGAAATGACATCCGCATTGGTCATATCGACGATCCTGAGCTTCGCCGCAATATTTCAATCAGCTACGACGTGACTGTCCCACCCGAAACCCAGCTGCATTCTCACACCGGCTCTGGGAATCAGAGAATTGAGGGCATTCGAGGTCCGATTGAGATCGATTCCGGATCCGGCGATCTGAAACTCTCTTCGATTGGCAATACAGTACGTGCTGGGGCCGGTTCCGGCAATATTGAGATCGACGGCGTAAAGGGCAATGTCCGGGCGAAAACCGGTAGCGGAACTGTAAGAGCAACAAATGTTGCTGGTGGATTTGAAGGCAGCACCGGTAGCGGGAATCTCACACTGGAACAGACCGCTCCGGGATCCGTCCGCGCAGACACAGGATCGGGTGACGTGGAACTGCGCGGCGTGCGCGGTTCACTGGAAGCCCGTGCGGGTAGCGGTACGATTCGCGCCGAAGGTGAACCAACTGGCGGATGGACGGTACACACGGGTTCAGGCACTGTGCAATTGAAATTTCCATCCGCAGTATCTTTTGACCTTATGGCTCACACTGGCTCAGGGTCGATCTCGCTGGATCACCCCATTACTGTGCAAGGCACCATCGGCCGCAAAGAGGTCCGCGGTAAGGTTGGGGGCGGTGGTGTCTCAGTCGAAGTGCAAACCGGATCGGGGAATATCGAAATCCAATAAAGCACCGGGAGTCCAATTACCTCAGTGCCTTGACTCCGCAACTCCCAGCAATTAGGTTTTTAGGTTGCGGGGAAATCTCTGTCTGGCACTATGAGGTAGCATGGCACATCGGCCTATTATCACTTTAACCACCGACTTCGGAACCAACGATCACTTTGTCGGAACAGTTAAGGGCGTGATCCTGAACATCGTGCCCGAAGCTGAGATTGTCGACATCAGTCATGCGGTGCAGGCATTCGATATTCTGGATGGCGCGCTCACTATCGCCCAAGCCTATTCCTACTTCCCTTCCGAAACTGTGCATTTGGTAGTGGTCGATCCTGGGGTGGGTACGGAACGTCGTGCCCTCGTTGTTAAGACGGAAAGACATACCTTTGTTGCGCCCGATAATGGGGTGCTTTCCCTGGTTTATGCTCGAGAAGAACGTCTGCACGTTCGTGAAGTCGCTGCCGAACATTACTATCTTCAACCTGTAAGCAAGACATTCCATGCCCGCGATATTTTTGCGCCTATTGCCGCTTATCTGGGCAAGGGAGTCGATACGGAAAAATTTGGCGAGATCATTACTGATTTTGTCCGTTTCAATGCGCCTAAGCCGAAATCCTCGGATGGAACGACATTGAAGGGCATCGTGCTTAAGGTCGATCGCTTTGGCAATCTGATTACCAACATTACTCCGCAGGACGCGCCTATGCTGTTTCAGCTCGACCCTTTGCCATTCACCATCACTGTGGGCAAGCGCGAGATCACCGATATAAAGACAACGTACTCAGAAGGCGGCCCTGGAGAAGTATTTGGCATTCTCGGCAGTATGGGATACCTGGAAATTGCCACAAATCGTGGAGCAGCAGCGCAACTGGTAGGAACTGGTAAAGGCAGTGAAGTGAACATCGCCCTACAAGGCGCAGCCGCCGCTGGGAATGGGAAGTAGCGGCAAGTGCTTGCTAAGAAGCTTTAGACTTGGGACGAACATAACGCTCCATCTCTGCCGTCCAATTTAAAAATCGCCACAAATTAGTGCGCTCTCTCCAGGCAAATTCCCAAAATTCCAGAAAACCGATTTGCTGCATTTTTACTCCGCAATATGTCTCTATCCGCCAGAGTAAATAAGGACTCCGCCAAGGCGTAAGGCGATGGCCACGAGTGGCATTCCACAAGAATCGGACTATATAACGCATATGGATTGAGAACATCATAATGATACGGGAGACGCAGGTACACTGAGAATAAGGATTTTCATACATGACTGAAGAGACCAACCGCCAACAGGCTGAAGATCATTATTATGCAGCGCTTGATTTGGTGCTGGAAGGCGAGCAGGAGCGAGCTTTGGCGGAATACCAGACGTCACTGGAAATAGATCCCACGTTCACCGAGGCCATGCACGGCATGGCTAAGACCTTGCAAGACATGAACCGGCTAGATGACGCAATTGCCGTCGCGAATCGCATTGTAGAACTTGACCCGGATGATGTACTCGCGCACACAAGTCTATCGGTCTGTTATCAGAAGAAAGGAATGATCCCGGAGGCCGAGGCGGAAGGAAACAAGGCTAGAGTGTTGGGGTGGAAACAGCAGTTGAAAAAGAAGAACACCCCCTAATCGATTTACAAGTCGTATTTTTTTATTAAATGACGAAACGATCGGTAGGAAATCTTCAACAAATCCGCAGCTTTTGTCTGTACGTTATTCGATTGGGTTAGCGCCGACTGCAACAGAGATCGTTCGATATCGGCAACATATTTTTCCATGTCGATTCCATCCGGCAGAAAACCGCTTTGAGTACCCACTGTTCCGGTTATGCCTACTCCAGCCGCCGCCGCACGCGCTTTTGATTTTTCCACGGGGAGTTCCGCATGCAATTCGTCTCCGGTTTCAAGAGCCACCGCGCGCTCAATGGTATTTTCAAGTTGCCGAACGTTTCCCGGCCATTCGTAGCCACTCAGGGAATCAAGCGAATTTGAGTTCACCCGCAAAATATTTCTGCCTGCCGCAGCGGCGTATTTTTTCAGGAAATGATTTACCAGCAACGGAACATCTTCCCGGCGCTCCCGCAGTGGCGGCACGCAAACGGGAATCACATTCAGGCGGTAATAGAGATCCTCGCGGAAAGTGTTTTCGGCCACCTGCTTATCAAGATCGCGGTTTGTAGCGGCAATCACGCGCACATCAATTGCAATTTCGTTCGTCCCGCCTACTGGTCGCACGCAGCGTTCCTGCAACACGCGGAGCAGTTTGACCTGCATGGTCAAACTCATCTCGCTGATTTCATCGAGGAAAATTGTCCCTTCGTTCGCGACTTCAAAAAGGCCGCGCTTATTCTGATTTGCCCCGGTGAAAGCTCCCTTCACATAACCAAACAGTTCGCTTTCCAGAAGCGTCTCGGGAAATGCCCCGCAGTTGATAGAAACAAAAGGCTCGGTCGCTCTGGGCGAACAGACGTGAACGGCGCGCGCCACCAATTCTTTTCCTGTGCCGCTCTCGCCATAAATCAATACCGTACTCTGGGTCGACGCGACGGTTCGAATCGTCTGCTTCAACTTTTCCATCGCCGAGCTAACGCCGACTATGTTGTCGAGTGAGTTGCGGGTAGCGGCATCGCGCTTGAATGCAAAATTCTGGCGGCTAAGGGCAAGTTTTTCTATGGCGCGGTTGATCGCGAGCTTAATTTCGTCGACTAAGCCTGGTGACTTGCGAATATAGTCGGAGGCGCCGCCAGCTTTAACCGCTTGTACGGCCGCCTCGTAATCATCCACAGCGGTAATCAAAATAACCTGCGACTCGGGGGAAACCTGGTGAGCATGCCGCAAGACTTCGATTCCGTCTGTGTTCGGCATCTTGATATCTGTGATGACAACGTCATATAACGCCGCATCCAGCTTTCTTTTCGCTGCCTCACCAGAGTTTACGGTTTCTACGCGATGCCCTCCGCGGCGCAATGCAATGTCCAGCATTTCGCAAATGGAGCGCTCATCGTCGCAGACCAGAATGTTAGCCACGAGCTCCTCCCACGGATGCCGCAGCCACGCTGAATCCTTCACGATGTGTAACCGGTTTCTGATCAATATTTGCAGCGGCGAGCTTCTCGCCAACGAACATTCGCCGGAGCCGAAGCACGAAAACGCTTCCTTCTCCCGCTTTCGATCGCGCCCACACTTTACCTTCATGGGCTTGAACGATTTGATAAACAATAGCCAGCCCTAATCCTGTACCGCCTTCAAACTGAGATTGGAACGGCTCGAATATCTTGTCGATTACTTGAGGATTAATGCCCGGCCCTGTATCGGCAAAATTAATCTGCCAATCATCGCCGATCGCTTCGACCGAGACCGAGAGTTTGCCTCCGGATCGCATTGCGCGCACCGCATTCTCACAAAAATTCCAGAACACTTGTTTGATCTTGTCTCCGTCTGCCAGCGCCCATGCTTCTTTGACTGCATAGCGCCGTTCAAGCACAACGCCCGTACCGTCAGCAATCAAGCGGTGCTGAAGGAGCGTAAGCGTGTCCTCAAGCAACGCGATCAAATCCACTTTAGTGAACTGATACTGCTTGCCGCGTGAATATGCGAGAAAATCAGTGATGATATTGTTGAGGCGTTCTGATTCACGAGTAACGATTCCGAGTAGCTTACGATGTTCGTCGCTCAGATCAGGAACGCCAGCCAGCATGCTTACTGAACCAGCAATCGAAGTCAGAGGATTGCGAATTTCATGAGCAATGGCCGCTGCCAGCCTGCCTACCGCGGCTAATCGGTCCTGCATGCGTACTTCGCGCTCTAGACGACGGATTCCAGTCAAATCATCTAATGTGTAAACGTATCCCAAACTTTCTCTGCCCGGAACGCTCAGCATGGATACGGTAACGCGGAAGGTTTTTCGAAATCCATTGGGCGCAGTGAAGCGCACTTCGGCTTGCGCAGGCTCAGAATTTGCATGGGGTAGAGGGTCAACAAACAGCCGGTCGACTGGATGTTCGATCAAGTCTCCGTGGGAAAACTCCAGTAATTTTTGCGCTGCCGTATTAACCAGCGTGATGTGCCCATCCAGACCCGTTGTGATAAGCCCACTGCTGATGGAATGAATAATATTTCCATGCAGCGCTTGCAAATCCTGGAGTGCGCCACTGGTTTTTTCTAATTTGACGTCCGCTTGGCGCAGCTTGGAGGACAATAGGCCGGCAAGATAGGCGACCGCAAAATAGCCGAATAAATTGACGAAGATCAAAGCTTGCAATGCGCGAAGGCTGGGGTGAGTCGTCGAGTAGGATGGAACAACTTCGAAATAAGTTAATTCCAGGATAGTGCCGTAAAGAATAAAAGCCAGGGCAGCTGTCAGATAAGCCCACAAACGCGGCAGCAGGATACTAGCAACGATAATGACGAGTGGATAAAGAAAATTCAGCGAGCTATCTACACCGCCGCTTGCGTACACTACCAGGCTCACTAAGGCTATATCCGTAATGATCTGCAACACGGACTGAATACGAGATTCCTTCCAAGCCGAAAGTAAAACAAGGTAAACAATTGACATCGTGTACCACAGCACCATTGTGGAAACGAACAGCCGGAGAGGCAGTGTTGAAGGAGTAAGTTGGGCAATCGCAAGTTCGATTACTAATAAAAATGTCAGAATGATGATACGAACCTTGACCAGCCAGGCCAGCCACAACCGTTCATCAAACATGGATTGCATGACAGATTCGATTCCGCGCTAGTTACCCCAGAGCGGATTGCTTAAAATGACGCAATCACGCTCAGGGAAAGATGTTTTTCTAGTGCTGCCTAATTGCAGCTACATCTAAACAGATGTTAGCCAGCCAATTTCGCAATCATCGAGAACAATGGCATGTAGAGCGAAATTACAATGCCACCTACGCTCACACCCAGCAATCCGATAATTACCGGTTCCAGCATCGCGAGCATGTCTTTCGTGGCGGTATCAACTTCGTCTTCGTAGAAGTCGGCGATTTTTTGTAACATGTTGTCCATTGCGCCCGTTGCTTCACCCACGCCAATCATTTGTGTCACCATGTTAGGAAACACTCCGGATTCGCGTAACGGATCGACAATGGTTCGGCCCTCTTCAATGGCTTTCCGAACTTTCATCAGCGCTTCTTCTAAAACTGCGTTGCCCGATGTTCGCGCCGTGATGCCCAATCCTTCGAGGATTGGCACGCCGGAGGTTATAAGAGTGCCTAGCGTTCTGGTAAAGCGCGCTACAGCTATCTTGCGCAGCAACATACCCATGATTGGAAGCTTGAGCATTAGAGCGTCCGTGTAGTAACGACCTTTGGGGTTATTGCGAATTTGTTTAACTCCGAATACCAGTCCCACGCCTCCCAAAATGAAAAACCACCAAAACTGTCCAATGAACGCGCTTAGCCCGACTACAATTCGCGTGGGCAGAGGCAAAGCCACTCCCAAGCCGGCAAACAAGTTTGCAAAAATGGGGACGACCCACTTTAACAACGCACCCACAATCAATCCGGCGAGAGAAATAACTGATACGGGATAAATCAGGGCAGACTTTACCGCGCCCCTGAGCTTTACCGCCTTTTCAACATAAACCGCGAGACGCTGCAAAATGAGGTCGAGAATACCGCCCGTTTCTCCGGCTTCGATCATGTTCGTGGTTAGATCATCGAACACCTTGGGATATTGACGCATGGCATTGGCAAGAGTCGAGCCACCCTCCACTGTCATGCGGACTCCCGTCAGGGTTTTCTGGAATGCAGGATTTTCCTGGTTAGCCGCCAGTATCTCCAGACACTGAACCAGGGGCAACCCAGCATCAATCATGACGGAAAATTGGCGAAAGAAGACCGCGATGTCTTTGGTTTTAACTTTGCTTGAACCAAAGGTGGGCATGGCAAATTCTTTACCCTTTTCGCGGACTGACCCGGTAGTAATTTGTTCACGGCGCAATTGGCTCATCAATGTTTGTTTATTGGCCGCATTGCGCTCGCCTGTAACTTTTTCTCCCGACGCGTTCTTCCCCGAAAATGTAAATACTGGCATAAGTCTCTCCTGGCTCGAATCCGTTTAGTTTCCGTGTTCTCAGCAGCTTCTGCGCGTTTCTTTTGGTACCCCTTCAAATACTCCGTCAGTATCGTCAATCACTTCTTGCCGGGCGCTGCGCCCTTGGCCATTGTCCCGGTGGCCTGGCTACGGCCCGCCAAGTTAGTCCCTCGATTGATCATTTCTGTCAATTCGTCCTGATTGCTGGAGCGTGCCATTGCGACTTCCATGCTGATCTGTTTTTGAAAGTACAAAGTGGCAAGAGACTGATTAAAGGTCTGCATTCCAAATTTGTCCTGTCCAGATTGCATGGAGGAATAAATCTGGTGAATCTTGTCTTCGCGAATCAGATTGCGAACGGCTGGATTAGGAACCAGAATCTCCATGGCCATTGCGCGACCTTTGCCGTCAGCTTTCGGCAGAAGCGTTTGGCACATAATCCCTTCTAATACCAACGAAAGTTGCGCCCGGATTTGTGGTTGCTGATGGGCCGGGAAGACGTCGATGATTCTGTTAATGGTGGATGAAGCCGAGTTGGTATGCAAAGTCCCGAATGTTAAGTGGCCGGTTTCGGCAATACGCAAAGCAGATTCGATAGTTTCAAGATCGCGCATTTCACCGATCAGCACCACATCTGGATCTTCACGAAGTGCGGCTCGCAAAGCGTCAGTGAAGCTTTTCGTATCCGCATGCAACTCGCGCTGATTGACCACACAGTTCTTATTCATATGCACGAACTCGATTGGGTCTTCAATCGTGAGGATGTGGTCATGACGCTCGGTGTTGATTTTGTCGATCATCGCCGCAAGCGTGGTGGACTTTCCAGAGCCTGTCGGACCGGTAACCAACACGAGTCCGCGCGGCTTGTCGCACATCTTGCTTACCACCGCCGGAAGATTTAGCTGATTAAAGGATTTGATTTCGAAAGGGATTACACGGAATACGGCCGATGTCGCGCCCCTCTGATTGAAAACGTTGGCGCGAAAACGCGCCAGGCCTTTTAATCCGAACGAAAAGTCGAGCTCGAAATTCTCTTCGAACCGGTGCTTCTGCGAATCTGTCATCACGCTGTATGCCAGCTGCTTCGTCTCAGCCGGGGTCATCTGCGGCAAATCCAGAGGCACCAAATGACCATGTACGCGAACCTGAGGCGGCGAGTTAGTCGTAATGTGGAGATCGCTGCCCGACATTTCGAGCATTCTTTTCAATAGATCGCTTAATGAGAGCCCCATGACTTATTCCCTTTCGTGTTCCAAAGCTTTTAGTGAACAGTCTCGCGCGCTACTTCTTCGAGCGTGGTCATACCCGCCGCAACTTTGGCCAACCCGCTGCGCCTTAATGTCACCATGCCCCGTTCGATTGCTTTCTTCTTTAGCTCCAGTGAGGATGCGCCAACCAATATCAATTCCCTTATTTCGTCGTCTACTTCCATCACTTCGTACAAACCGCATCGCCCTTTGTACCCGGTGTTGTTACATACTCCGCAGCCTTTACCTTTTTGAATCTTTACCGTCTTGGCTTCTTCCGGAGTGAATCCTTCCTCGATCAGCGCCTGCGGGGGAACTTCAACTACTTGTGTACAGTCTTTGCAAATTCTACGGACAAGTCTTTGCGCGCAAATCAAATGGACTGAAGTCGCAACCATGAACGGTTCAATACCCATGTTCATTAAGCGGGTAATTGTTTCTGGCGCACCATTCGTGTGCAGCGTCGATAAAACCAAATGGCCAGTCAGAGCAGCCTTGATCGCAATTTCCGCAGTTTCAAAGTCGCGGATTTCACCGACGAGAATAATGTTGGGATCCTGCCGCAGGAATGAACGCAATGCAGCGGCGAAGTTCAAACCGATTTGTTCCTTCATCTGAACCTGGTTGACGCCCCCCAATTGGAATTCAACCGGATCCTCGGCAGTCATAATGTTGGTGTCAGGCTGATTCAACCGCGATATGGCCGAGTAGAGGGTGTTGGTCTTACCTGACCCGGTCGGTCCGGTAACGAGAACCATGCCGTAAGGCTTGAGAATTGCTTTTTCGAATTTAACCAGCGATTCCGGTTCAAACCCCAACTTCGTCATGTCAAGGCGAAGATTTTCCTTATCCAACAAACGCATTACTATCTTTTCGCCCCACAACGTGGGCAGGGTGCTAACACGAAAATCGAGTTGCTTTTTCTTTCCACCAATAGCCATCTTCAGCATGATGCGTCCGTCTTGCGGCAGCCGCTTTTCGCTGATATCCAGCTTTGACATGATCTTCACACGCGAAACAATCGCGTCTTTCAGTTTCAGAGGCGGTGACATGATGCTTTGCAAAATGCCATCAATACGGAAACGCACACGGAATTCTTTTTCGTAGGGCTCCATGTGAATATCACTGGCCCCGCGTTTGACTGCGTCGGTCAGCACCAGATTCACGAGCTTTACAATCGGAGCTTCGTCTGCAGCGCGCTCTAAATCTGCGAGACCAAGTTCTTCTTGTTCGGCTTGCACTTCGACGTCGGCATCATCCATCTCCGTCATCGACTGCATTACTTGCTCGAGATCTTCCTCCTTTGTCGTGCCGTATGCCTTCTCGATGCCTTCGAGAATCGAGCTTTCCGATGCGACCACCGGCTCGATATTGAAGCCGGTCATGAACTTGATATCGTCCATCGCAAAGACGTTCGTCGGATCGACCATGGCGATGGTGAGAGACGCGCCTACACGGCTTAGAGGAAGGATTTGGTAGCGCTTTGCAGTTTCGTATGGAATGAGTTTGACGACAGACGAATCGATCTCAAAGAATGAAAGATTAATCGCAGGGACGCCATACTGGCGCGAAAGAAAATTGGTGACGTCTTCGTCGGTTAAACAGCCTAGTTTGACCAAGGCGGAGCCCAGGCGGCAGTTCGTTTCCTTCTGCACCTTAGTCGCCTGCTGCAACTGCTCTGGGGTGATGATCTTCTCTTTGACGAGAAGGTCACCCAACCTCTGAGACATGCCTCGATCTCCTGTCTAAATCTGTGGAACAGAACGTACCGATTAACCGCAAACGCAGCTAGTAAAGAAGGGAGAATTCATGCGTTGTTCGCGTTGACATAAATTGTCAACGCAGATGCGTAACTGCACCAGTAACTTTGGTCCTATGCGGATGACTGTACCTTGAGTAACTAATAGACTTAACGATCGTAAAAGCCGCAAAAATGGGGATAAACCAGCGCTTCACCAGACAAATCAATGATGAAAAGCTGAATGAATGCCGGACACTTTGGTAACAAAGTTAAACTTATAGCAGCCGGAAATTCGTTCAACTTTCAGTTGAGCTGAATTGAGATTGAAATAAACTCGAAAACCTCTTGATTTGACCCCATGCCCACAAATTGGCCTTATCGCCCGGCAATGCATGCCATACATTCCCAAAAGTGTTATAACTGGTTAGATAAGTTTTACGCCCAGTTCAGCACAAGAAATCAGGCCTTTGTGAAACAAACTCACAGCAGCACATTGTCTGCTCAGATTTGCGCCGCTCTCGATAACCTTTCCCAGGCAACCCAAAGTTCAACCTATTGTCCTGGATGTGGCCGCAAGATGATAAATATGTATGCTCAATTTTGGGTATACGGCGGCGACCAGGAGTGGCCGATAAGATTGGCATTCTGCACCAAATGCGATTCCGAGGTCATCAAAGCTGTTCCAACTAGCTTCGCAGCTTAAGCAGCTTATTACGTGTCCCGCCCGCCTGGTAGACACCCGCTCTGCTTATAATAAACAATTGGATAGCGTCCAGTTCTGCGCAGTCAGGTGATTACGTGGCAACTTCCAATTCAAGCAACGACCCTATAAAGAATCCCAGCCGAAAGAGATTAATCATTTTTGTTGTGATAGGGCTTAGTTTGCTGTTTGCTGTGCTTCTTTCCTTGACTTCTTTCGATCTGCCTTTGAATCCAAAAACAAATCAGGAAACCTTATTTTTTGATTTTCTCTTCGTAGTAATTTTTCTGCTGTTTGTTGCTTTGACATTCGTACTCATCCGCAATCTCCTTAAACTCACAGCGGAGAGGCGGCTCGGAGTTTTGGGGTCGAAATTCCGTGCACGAATGGTGGTCGCAAGTCTTCTTCTTTCCTTTCTACCTGTAATTGTTATGTTCCTGTTTGCATATGTTTTGATGAACCGTTCCATCGACAAGTGGTTTTCAAGCCCAGTCGAGGAGGTACGGCAAGATACGGCAAACATGACGATATTGCTCTCAAAATATGCCGCCCAAAATGCCGCGGCAGAGGCGTTTTCAATCGCGAACTCGCCAGAAACGATGCGAGCTTTCAATGAACATAGTTTTACGTCGTTGGTACCCGTATTTCATAAACATGAACCTACACTGCAAGGTGGTTTTGCATTTGCTGTGCTGGACGGAAATGTGGAGGCAAGTTTTGCAGCGCCTGTCTCCATTGAAACACTAAGAAGCAAAATCCCATTGGGGCAGCTGGAATCAGGGATCTTCCCTCGTTTGCGCTTAGATCAAACAGATTACGTCCTGGCCAGTGCGGCCTCCGCGAATCATGGACTGATTCTGGTCGCGATGCCGCTCCCCAAGACATTTTCAGAAACCGTGAGACAGAGTGAAGCCCATCAAGAACGCTATCTGGAACTTAGCCGGGAGCGGCGTCAGCTACGGCGGACCTACATGGGGTTATTGCTGTTGCTGACTGTTCTGGTCCTTTTTGCCAGTACCTGGCTCGCACTTTTTCTTTCCAAGCTAGTCACTCGTCCAGTGGCGGCGCTTGCGGAAGCAACACAAGAAATTTCTCGTGGAAGGCTTGATTATCGAGTCGAAATTAGTGCTGCGGACGAAATCGGGGATTTGGTGCGATCTTTCAATCGCATGGCGGAAGAATTGGAGGTAAGCCGGGGACAAATCGAAGCCTCCAGTCAAAAACTGGAAGTTGCTAACGTTGCACTGGAACAGCGTCGCAGGCACATTGAAACCATACTTGAAAGCATCCCCACGGGCGTACTCTCACTTAACGCCGATCGTCGCATCACTCACGTGAATCAGGCGCTGCTCAGGCTTTTTCATCCCTTGCGGGAAGACACTGGCGCTCCCTCCATTCTGATTGGAGCGCGTCTGGATGAAGTCTTTAGCCCAGAAGTTCTCGCCGATCTTGAACCACTGCTGCGACGCGCAAATCGGATGGGAACGACAACCACTCAAATGGAAATAGATGTACAACGATCCAAACTCAATGTAGCGACTACCGTGGCAACACTACATCACGAAAGAAGGCGTTTAGGATACGTTCTCGTGTTTGAAGATTTATCAGATCTGCTGAAAGCCCAGAAGCAAACGGCATGGCGTGAAGTCGCGCGCCGGGTCGCTCACGAAATCAAAAATCCTTTGACGCCAATCGCGCTTTCGGCCGAACGTATTCGCCGCCATCTCGACCGTGGCGCTCCGCCCGATGCTGCATCGCTTCAAATTGTAGACAGCTGCGCTCAGACCATCGCCAGCGCGGTAGAAACGGTTCGCACCTTAGTCGACGAATTCTCGACACTCGCCCGTTTCCCTACGGCTCAGCCACAGCCTTCCAGCATTAATCTGATTGTGGAGACCGCTCTATCAATGTTCAATGGGCGGTTAGACGGAATAAAAGTGAACACTTCTCTCGCTGTAGGTCTGCCGAAGGCAATGGCGGATCCCGAAGGCATGAAAAGAGCATTGGCCAACCTTGTTGATAATGCGGCAGAGGCGATGCAAGACTCGGTTGTGCGCGAAATCAATATCTCCACTGCTCTGGTTGCTACTCGCGACGCCATAGAACTTACTGTTTCTGATACGGGCCATGGGGTCACGCGGGAATTGAAAGAAAAGCTTTTTCTTCCATACTTCTCAACCAAGCAACGTGGTACCGGTCTTGGGCTGGCCATTGTGAACCGCATCATTGAAGATCATCATGGTTCCATTCGGGTAGAGGAGAATAATCCCGTTGGCACGAAATTCATTGTCGAATTACCCATCGTAAGTGAAGCCATTGAGGTGAGTGCGATTACTGAACATGCCTAATATTCTTATCGTTGATGACGAACCCAGCATTCGCCAATCGCTAAAAGGCGTTCTCGAAGATGAAAGCTATAAGGTTGCTGTAGCCGAGAGTGGCGAGACATGCCTCGAAGCGATGCGCAAAAAAACCTTCGATGTGATTCTGCTCGATGTTTGGCTTACCGGCATGGATGGGCTGGAAACGCTTAGCAAGATCCGCGAAATCGAAAATGCTCCTGAAGTCATAATGATCTCAGGGCATGGCACGATTGAAACCGCGGTGCGCGCTACCAAGCTCGGCGCTTATGACTTTCTCGAAAAACCGCTATCGATTGAACGAACCCTCATTCTTATCAAACATGCCATTGATGCCAGCCGTTTACGACAGGAGAACCGCGATCTCAAAAAGCAATTGACTGCAAAGAGCGTGATTGCCGGGGACAGTATCCCGATGAAGGCGCTGCGCCAGCAAATTCAACTTATGGCGCCTACCAATGGCCGGGTACTTATATATGGAGAGTCCGGCACCGGCAAGGAACTCGTCGCCCACGCTATTCATGCCCAAAGCCAGCGGCGGAATGAAATGTTTGTCGAGGTTAACTGTGCCGCCATTCCCGAGGATTTGATTGAAAGCGAACTGTTCGGCCATCGCAGGGGTTCGTTTGCAGCAGCAACTGCCGATAAAGAGGGAAAATTTCAAAGAGCTCACGGTGGCACATTATTTCTCGATGAAATCGGCGACATGAGCCTGAAAACGCAATCGAAGCTGCTGCGCACATTGGATGAGCACCGTTTCACGCCCGTTGGAAGCGATGAATCGATCACCGTTGATGTCCGCGTAATCGCATCCACGAATAAAGACCTTGACGAAGAAATCTCGCGCGGTAACTTCCGTGAAGATTTGTTCTACCGGCTGAACGTAATTCCCTTCTCTGTTCCCGCTCTGCGGGAGCGGCAAGAAGATGTACCGCTATTAACCCGCTATTTCCTTAAAGAATTTTCGACAACTTATGGGCGGCGGCTGCGGGAAATCACCGATGACGCGATTGATACGCTTATGCGTTACTCATGGCCGGGGAATGTACGCGAGTTGCGCAACGTAATTGAGCGCATCGTCATTATGAATCCAACAACCAATCGCTTTGAACGCAAGCACCTGCCGCCCTTAGTTTATCGCGATAACAGCCGGCGAACGCCGGGTTCAGATTTCTCGACGTTACATCAGGCTAGAGCAGCGTATGAGCGGGACTATATTTTAAAGAAGCTGGATGACAATCATGGAAATGTAAGCCGCGCGGCTGAAGTTTTAGGACTGGAACGCAGCCATTTGTACCGGAAAATGAAGACTTTAGGGATTGCAGTTAAAGAATAAGTAGAGAGATATTTTATTTCTTAATCATCCGGATCTCACTGCCATTCTTCAGATACTTAACTTCGTCCATGAGCTGGTTAATCAGGTAAATTCCACGCCCGTGATTTGAATAAAGATTCTCTCCGGCTACCGGACTGGGAATTTTTGATGGATCAAAACCTTCTCCCGGATCACGCACTACGATCAACATTCTGTGATCTTCATCGCACGCAACATCGCATTCAATGATTTTAGTAGGATCCGCTTTCGCCCCATGCACAACTGCATTAGCAAGTGCCTCGGTCAGGGCAAGTTCAATAGCAGCTTCCTTTTCGCCAGGACATTCCGTATCCTGAACAATTTCCATAATATTTTGCACCACAGAATCGACGGCTTTCTTGTCGGCCGCCATCTGAACGCTGAGTTTCAAAATCAGCTTACCGGGTTCGAAACTGGAATTTGAATCAGACTCAGAATTCTTGCTCATTTTTCGCGCCTGTGACTCCGCCCCGATGTTACTAGCTTTTGTAGCGAATTTGCACTTCCCGCTTTCAAACTCCCAACCAACTGTTCCAGTTGTCGACGCCAATCGAGTTCTTCCACGAACTCATGGGATTCGCGCCAATTTGACTTCACTTTAACGAAGAGTTGTAAGAATACCTTGGTCCCCACCATTTTCTCAATCTCTAATCTCGCCGCAGTGCCAATCTTCTTCAGCATCTGCCCGCCCTTCCCAATCAGGATCGCTTTCTGACCCTCGCGTTCACAATAGATAGCCGCTTCAATGCGGGTGAGCTTCGGTTTTTCCTCAAATGTTTCTATTATCACAGTCGTCGAATAAGGAACTTCCTCGCTCGTCTCAATCAATACTTGCTCGCGAATAAGTTCGGCCACCATGAATCGCATCGGCTGATCCGTTACTTGATCGTCTGCAAAATACTTTGGCCCCTTCGGCAAAACCTCGACTAGTTTCTTGAGAAGTATGTCCACACCTTCCGGCTTCCGGGCCGACAATGGAATGACCTCCCGGAACTGGTGCAACTTCGTATAGGCTTCGATAATCGGCAGCAGCTTGGCTTTATCGCCTTTTAAGAGATCGGTTTTGTTTAGCAGCAGAAATGCCGGAGTCTTCGAACGCTTCACCATCTCGAGAACGATTTGATCGCTATGCCCAAACTTTGCGGTTGCATCGACAATTAGCAAAATCAGATCGCTTCCCTCAAGCGCTTCGCGAACCTCTCCCATCATCTTCCGGCCAAGTGAACTATCGGGCTTGTGCACACCCGGAGTATCGAGTAGCACAACTTGGGCGCCTGATTTCGATTTTTGCTTGGGAATCTGAAGGACCCCGAGAATCCGATTGCGGGTCGTTTGTGGCTTGGGGCTTACTATGGCGAGTTTTTCGCCAACCAGTGTATTCAATAATGTGGACTTGCCAGCATTGGCACGGCCAAGAATACACACAAAACCGGAATGAAATGCCATAGGAGAGCGTCACATCGACTATATCAGTTTCATCTGCTTGGGTTCGGCAACGGAGATACGTACGCGCTCCACCCTGCGCCCAGTCGATTCAATTACCTCGAAGCGTAACCCATCTTCCTCGATGACTTCTCCCTTGCGTGGAATCCTTCCAGCGAGTTCACTCACCAATCCCGCAATAGTCGCCGACTCTTTTCCAGCAGGGCGCAAGCCAAAAAGTTCGTCCAGCCTGTCAACGTCCATATTTCCAGGCACCACGTAGGAGGAATCGGTTTCGCGCACAACTTCGGCCTTTTCGTGCTCATCGCCAATCTCGCCCACAATTTCTTCGATTAAATCTTCAATCGTAACCAGACCGGCTACTCCTCCGTACTCATCAATGACAATGGCCATTCGAATATTCTTCTTCTGCATCTCACGAAGAAGATCGCTTCCAGACTTGCTCTCTGGAACGAAATAAACATCCCTGCGCATTAAAGAATCGACGGTACGTGTGCAAGCTTCGGTGTCGGGAACCTGCAAGACATCTTGTGCGTAAACAATTCCCTCGATTTTATGGATTGTCTCCTCAAACACTGGCACTCGTGAAAAAGGTTTTTGTCGCAGCAACTCGATGAACTGTTCCACCGTCGTTCCAGTAGGGACGGCAACGATTTCCGGCCGCGGTTTCATGGCTTCACGTACCGTCTTCTCTCCGAACTCGACAACCGATTGAATCAAATCGCGATTGCTTTCATCGAGAATCCCTTCTTCTTCCCCAGCCTCAATGAGCGCATCGACTGCCTCAGATTGACTTTCGGGCTGGCCGTCGGTGTGCTCTTTCGTGAGAGCCACCACGGATTGCAAAAATCCGATTACCAGCGTCACGGGAAGTACGGCGTAAATCACAATTCTTAATAATGGAACCCAACGCGCAAGCCATTGACCATTGGTTCGGGAAAAAAACACAAAAGGGAGAAACCGGTTAAAGACTACGATTATTAAAATCAGGCTCAGAGTGGCTTGCAATATCTGCTGCACGCTCCACGTGCCATCCTGAAAAACAATGAAGCCGACCAACATTGCAATCGCGGCCATGGTTAACTGTGCCACTACCGCCATGGAGAGTGCCGCCCGCGTACGGCTTACTCCCAGCTTTGGCTCGATAATTTGTTCAAAGGCGTCGATGTTGGACTGAAACTCGCGCGATAGAAACTTTCCAATCTCACCATAGAGCCGGTCAACGTAGGAAGAGATCGCTAATAGCCCCAACAACAACAATATCGCGGACGCTATCGCAGTATTCATCGTAATTTCCGTGTGGTACGGCTTCTCTTATGGAAAACATCTCTTCTGTCCGGCTGAGAATTATTCGCTGCCGGATCTTTATCACCAATTGCCTCCGACCTTTCGATCAGGCTGATTGGTAATCTGAGCGCGCTGCGCAGGCGCACTTCTTCCGTCGCCATCTCGCCGTTGTCCCGCTCGTGATCAAACCCCGCCAAATGCAGAATTCCGTGTAGCGCCAGAATCTTGATTTCTTCCACCTCGGAATGCCCTAATTGCTTTGCATTGCTGGCCGCGATTTCCGCCGAGATCGCTATATCGCCAACAATTCCACTCATTGAATCCGGTGCGGCTGGAAATGATAAAACGTCAGTGGGCTTATCCTTTTTACGAAAGCGGTTGTTCAAGGCCCGCATTTCGCGGTTGGTTGTCACAAGCACACTCACCCTGCCATGTAACCGTGCTGCGCGGCAAGCTCGTACCACAAATCGTGACAACATTAAATCCGTCAGCCTTGGAACTTTCTTTTTCAAAATCACCAAGTGTGATTACTTTCCTATCCCAAAGCTCCCAAAAAACGACGGGAGGGACCAGTCAGGCTCCCTCCCGCATAATGCTAGTCTCTTTAACCTTTGGTTTCTAGTTCCACCGGCAGCACAGGGACACTCTGAGCAACGTTGACCGCACCACCTTCGCGGGCAAGCGCCTTCGATTCGAGCAGAGACAACTGCTCTCCTTCAATTCGCGCCTTGCGTTCGTCATAGGCGCGAATAATGCGTTGCACCAGATGATGCCGCACTACGTCGCCATCGTCGAAGTACGTAAAGGCCAAACCCTCGACATCCTTCAGCACATCCACGGCTTCGAGCAATCCACTTCGGCGCGCATTCGGTAAATCGATTTGCGTGACATCGCCCGTAATCACTGCCTTGGAATTGAACCCGAGGCGCGTCACGAACATCTTCATTTGTTCCGATGTCGTATTCTGCGCTTCGTCCAAAATCACGAACGAGTCGTTCAACGTCCGGCCGCGCATGAAGGCGATTGGCGCAATCTCGATAACGTTCTTCTCCAGATACCGATCGACCTTCTCCGGATCGAGCATGTCATAAAGTGCGTCATACAATGGCCGCAGATATGGATCGATTTTCTCCTGCAAAGTGCCCGGCAAGAACCCCAGGCGCTCTCCCGCTTCCACCGCTGGACGCGCCAGAATGATACGATTCACGCGCTTCGAAAGCAGCGCAGATATTGCCATGGCAACGGCTAAATAGGTCTTGCCAGTACCAGCTGGCCCGATTCCAAATACCATGTCATGCGTTTCGATGGCATCCAAATAACGACGCTGGTTCAGACTTTTCGGCTGGACAGTTCGGCGCCCAAATGATCTCTGCTTGCCAGCATCCGCTAAACCACGCAGGCTCACCTTGGGATCAGCAATGAGTACCCGCAACATGCTGTTCAGATCGCCATTGTGAAAGGTGTATCCGGAGCGCTGTAGATGGTCGAAGTCGGCGAAGACCTGTTCGGCGCGAGCTACGTCGCGCGGCGCGCCTTCAAGTTCAATGGAATCCGAGCGTAAGTCAATGTTGATGTTGAAGCCATCTTCGAGCACATGCAAATTTTCATCCCGTGTGCCAAAAAGCGCCTCGATGTTAGGACTAATCTCGATACTTTTTTTCATTCAGTACGTAGCCTTCACTTCAGAACCTCACTATGGAGATGGATGTTGCTGGTTGAATCATCCTATTTAAGCTTGCGCCAAGCCAGCCTCGTAGCTGTTCCAATTTATTTCCGACTTTTATTTCCAATGGAGCGACGGAGCGCCCTCGCCCGTCCGCCATGTCCCAGCTTTGAGCCAATCAACACGCAGTTATAGATGTGTTTTCTTGACAAAGAGATTGTTCTGTCTCGAGGTGTAACCAGCCAGGGGCGCTCGCTCAGGGTGCAAGCAACTACCATTACGAATAGCGTATTCCTGGGACAGGAGAAGAGTCAACCGTGAAGCTTGGATTCTAGAACTCATCCCCAAAATGATCTGCAATAAACCAGCTCACTAGGTCGAAAAGGTTCACCGGTCACGCTGGGGATGACTCGAAATGCGGACCTGTCATCTGCCCCTTGCATCTGTTCTGAAGTAGGACGTTGGCGTGGTCCCCAATGTTTTTTTGAACATTGAAATGAATGCGCTCGGTGTACTGTAACCCGATTCCAAAGCGGCATGTGTCACCTTTGCTCCTTCCGCCAAAAGGCGCATCGCCTGCATAAGACGAAGTTGTTGCCGCCACTTGCCGAGTGTCATCCCTGCTTCTTCTTGAAAGAGTCTTTCCACTGTCCTCTTACTCGCACCCGCTAGCTTGCAAATTTGTGCAAGCGTCCTGCGGTCGCTTCGATCACCCGAAAGCGCTTTCACAATTCGCCGCGCCCTTGGATCGGATAGATTGGGCAGCTGCAAAGGAACCGTCTGAATACCCTCTAGTTGATCAAGGATGACTCCTATCAACCGATGCTGGCGTTTCACTTCTTTCCTCAACTCGACGAGGCTGCAAGCATGCAGAATGAGTTCCCTTAGCAGCGGCGACACGTTTACTACGCAACATTGTGCAGGCAGTGTTCTTGCCAGCCGACGCCTCAGGTACAGAGTTCGCATTGCTACCTTTCCTGACATCGTGATGGTGTGGGGAACCGTCGCCGGTATCCAGACTGCCCGATCGGTCGGCACAACCCAGGTACCTTCGCTCGTGCGCACGGTCATCACTCCGCGGGAGGCATAGACGAGTTGATCGCGATCATGAAAATGCGACGGGATCACGTGCTCTGCCGGGTAGTCGTACGTCAGAGTTGTAATCTGCAAATGACGATCTCCCAAATAATCGAAAATTGCATTTTGTCGCATTTGCGATATTCATTGTCACAATATCGGAAGTATGTAAAACGGACAAGCGTTAAGCTCGGGCCAGTTGGAAATAAAAAAATAGAAAGGCAATCGAGTGAACCTCTTACACGATTGGTTGTGCAGTTCAGCGCATTGGCGAAAAACTGTCCAGCAGCGGCTACCGTGGGCCCTTTCTGATGCGGACATTGGACAAAATGTGCTCGAGCTTGGACCGGGACCCGGTCTCACCACCGATCTGTTGCGGCTGAGAGTGCGTCGTCTCACAGCTCTAGAAATTGACCCCAAGTTGGCGAAATCGCTAAGTTCGCGGCTTTCTGGAAGCAATGTGGACGTAATCACAGGGGATGCCACAGCCATGCCGTTTGCGGGCGGTCAATTTTCGGCGGGAGTATCGCTGACCATGCTGCACCATGTGCCCTCGCAAGAATTACAGGACAAAGTGCTGCGAGAGTTGTGGCGCGTCCTGAAGCCGGGAGGAATTTTTGTGGGCAGCGACAGCCTACAAAGCTTGGTGATGCGCCTAATCCACATTGGTGACACCCTCGTGCCGGTTGATCCGGATACCTTCGGAGTGCGATTGGAGGCTGCGGGATTCGAGGTCTTGGAAATAGAAAAAAAATCCGAAGCATTTCGGTTTTATGCCCGGCGGCCGACAGCACGCGTTTGCAATTAGAAGAACAAAATTGATCTCAGTGAGGACACAGTCATGAAGCAAAACACAATTGTTCGAGGTCCGAAGTGGTTCAGAAACATTCTCTCACTCGTTGAAATAAGCAACACGCGATTCACATGGACACTTTTTCTGGGGCTCGTCTGCTTAGCTGTCCCTATGTTGAGTTCGGCAGCCGACAACGTGGATTCCACCGCGGTTGGAACACGTACAGTGGAGGGATTGGTACGTGATATCGCGTGCCCCCTGCAAAATAAGAAATCTACTGCGACCAGCTATAGCAAGGACTGCATCGCGATGTGCGCCAAGGTAGGCTCCCCATTGGGGATTCTTACGAATGACGGCTCAGTATACGTTCCGGTAACTGAATCCATGCCCGACACAGGACAGAGTGCGCTAAAGTCTTTCGTCGGTGAGCACGTCCAGGCAACCGGCAAAGTGTTCGAGAGGAACGGCGCGCATGCCATTGAAATCAGCGAGATACATCAGCTCTCAAAATAATGTGGCGTTTAAAACCGGGCAGTCACACACCAGCGATCACACAAGAGAAAGCGAAGAAAATTCCCTATGAAAAAAGAATCGGTTATTAGAAATTCGACCTGGCCTAGAAGTATTCTCTTGCTTATTGTCACCGCAGGGTGTTTTTGGATGGCTGCACCGCTCATAGCAGTCGCAGCTGACTCAACACCTTGCTCCGCAAATCCTGAAAGCCGCCAGTTGGATTTCTGGCTCGGTGATTGGACTGTGACGTATCCCGGCGTGCCAGGTAGTGCTACCAGCAAAGTGGCCCTCACCCTCGACAAATGCCTGCTCACCGAAAGCTGGGACGGAGGAAACGGTCATAGTGGCAAGAACATGTTCGCATACAGCTCGGATGACAAAAGCTGGCACGGCATGTTCGCAGACAACCAAGGCCGTGTGCATGTGTTTGAAGGAAAAGTTGCGCAAGGCTCTGCCGAGTTTACTGGCCCTAGCCGTGGTCCCCAAGGACAAGCGGTTCTGAACAGAATCAAAGTGGTGCGCGTGACTGCGAACAAAGTTGAGCAGTCATGGGAGAAGTCGGCGGACAACGGAATCGCTTGGAAGATGGAATTTAGCGGAGAATACACCCGCAAGAATCCTTAGTCGGAAATTCCCGGCTACATGCCGGCTTTGAGGTCGTGGCGTGCTGGCAACTCCACGACCCCGTTTCGAGCTCGACGGCTTTGCTCTTCGTGAGTTAGTGCATGTGGCACTGGTTGAGACAAAGCTCGCTATGCCGCGCTGGCTGGTTTTGTCAACTTGCGGTCCAAGAAGTCGTGAATTGCACTCGCAATCTCCGGAGCATGAGTTTCGAGCGCAAAATGGCCAGTGTCGTAGAAGCGTACCTCGGCGCTCGGAATGTCACGCTTGAATGCTTCCGCACCGGGAGGCAGGAAGAACGGATCGCTCTTGCCCCAGACCGCAAGCAACGGCGGCCGTTTTGTGCGGAAATATTCCTGGAATTTGGGATAGAGCGCGACATTGCTGGCATAATCCAAAAACAGGTCGAGCTGGATCTCATCGTTGCCGGGCCTGGCAAGCAGCGCGGAATCCAGGGTGTACGCCTCGGGCGCCACCAGCGTCTCGTCCTGAACCCCATAAACGTATTGGGACTTAGTCGCTTCCGGTGTAAGAAAGTCGCGCAGCGCAGTCCGATTCTCTGCGGTTGGCTCCTTCCAGTATTTCTGGATCGGATTCCAGCCTTGGCTTAGGCCTTCCTCATAAGCATTTCCATTCTGCGAGATGATCGCGGTGATCCGCTCGGGATGAGCCAAAGCGAGACGGAGCCCCACCGGAGCGCCGTAATCGAAGACGTAAATCGCGTAGCGCTCCAGACCGATTGTCTGTGTAAAGCGGTCGACGACCTTGGCTAGATTCTCAAATGTGTAGCGGAACTGTTTGCGGTCAGGTGCATCCGAGAAGCCGAAGCCAGGCAAATCAGGTGCAACAACATGATAGCGGTCGGCTAGGGCCGGAATGAGGTCACGGAACATGTGCGACGATGTAGGAAATCCATGCAATAGGAGTATGGTTGGAGCGGTTTTCGGACCGGCTGCACGATAAAAAATCTTGGAGCCATCAACGATGGCATGGCGATAATTAGTCATAATGTTTCTCCTCAGAAGATTTGGTAGAACGGCACCCGAAGAAGCCGCCGTTTTCAGCAACGTTTGCGCTTACATACCATCAGATTAACTAACCTGTAAAAAGATTCATTATCGGTGTTATAATTTAAAAGAGGTCGAGATATGGGCCGGGCCAGGACAATTCACAATTATGATTGGAGAGACGGGTTCCTCTTCGTTGGCAATCAGCTGGCTCTGGATTTCCTGAACACGCGTCCTGTCCAGAACGGCGAGCCCATTGAGTTGCTCCCAGATTTCAGCGCGCTCTTGCGTTGGTTTCAGGCAGCCAGGCTACTTGGTGCTCGCGACGTAGCGAAACTTCAGCAAGGGTGGGGAAAATCGGCCCGAGCTCAGCGCACCCTGGAAGCCGTGCGCGAACTGCGGGAGAAAATGAGGAAGGAGATCCTCACATGGGAGGGTGGTGCTGCAGTTCATCACTCCATCGTAGACGAACTAAATAGACTCATGGCGGACTATCCCATGCGTAGCAAGTTGAAGATGAGTGGAAGCACATCCACGACGGAATTGTGGTTCGAACCGCGCCAACCTGAAGACTTGTTCGCCCCGCTGGCGCACAGCACGGCAGCATTGTTCACCAATGTGGATCGCAACCGGGTCCGCAAGTGTGATCAGTGTGTACTGCACTTTCACGACACCAGCAAAAAGGGGACGCGACGCTGGTGCAGCATGCAGCTATGCGGGAACCGCCTCAAGGTTGCGGCCTACGCAGCTCGCCAGCGCATGCAGTCTCACGAATGACCGCACGATCGCTACTACCATCCTTCAATACTTGGCGGTAGGACAGGCAATCCAGAGAAGTGTGCAAGTCCTCTGAAATCTCTTCCCTGCCCACTCGGGTAATGCTATTTCTTAGCTTTTAGCGGATAGATTGTTTCCCCACGTGCCAGCATCTGAACATATTTTTCAATCCTGCTTGCTCGCGTCTCAATTTTTTTGGCATCCTGTACGCGATACAGAATCGCGTAACGATTGGCATTGTCCAATTGGAAAAAGAGGCGCTTGGCATTCGGATTCCTATCCAGAGCGGTTTGTAAGTCGTCAGGGACAGCCGCCTTGCTTTGAGGCGCGTAAGCCGCTTCCCATCTGCCATTGGTTTTCGCCCGGTTCACCTCCTCTAGCCCGGCAGCGTTCATACGTCCTTTATCGATGAGGTCCTGGGCTTTGACCTGGTTAACTTTCGACCACTTGCTTCCAGGAGATCGCGGAGTGAAACGAATAAGCCAATATCGCTCATCGAATTTCTCAAATTGACCATCAATCCAGCCATAACAGAGAGCGCCGTCTATGGCCTCCTGCCGGGACACACTTGATATTTTCTGTGTTTTTTTTAGCCAGCTTTAACCACAGGCCTTTGGAAGTGCGCGGCTGATTTGAAAGCCAGCTCTCCCACTCGGAAGCGGACGCGAACGCAATGATGGGAAGCCCACCCTTCATTTGGCGAATAGACATCAGACGTTATCTTTATCATCCTTATTGGATTTAAGGCGAGAGTTTATCTGAGTCAGTGGCTTAACATCTTAAATTTTCAGGCATCTATTGTTTGTTCACGCTGTTGTGCAGCCTACGCCGTCTCTGCTCTCGCGCTCTCTGCCGATGCCGGCACCGCCCGCTTCCCTGCCCACTCCCGCAACGCCTCAATCTCTTCCGCTCGCGTCGTCGATAACGGCACCGTTGCTCTGAGCGCATTCAGCAGCGCCTGCGTACTCAGCTCCTGTTTGCTGGAAAATGCTGCATACAATGCTGTCTGCACCGCCGCTTCGATCTCAGCTCCGGAAAATCCTTCTGCCGCGGCTGCGATCTGTTCCAGATCGAAGTCACCCGGATTTCGTTTCTTCGCTGTGATCTGAATGGAGAAGATCTGCTTTCGTTCAGCCTGATTCGGCAAATCGACAAAGAAGAGCTCATCAAACCGCCCCTTGCGAATTAGCTCAGGAGGCAATGCAGAGACGTTGTTACAAGTCGCAGCAACAAACACCGGAGCTTTTCGATCTTGCATCCACGAAAGAAACGACGCCAGCAATCGTGATGAGACTCCAGCGTCTACCGACGCCGAGTCCGCCCCGCTGCCCGCAAATACTTTTTCCAGTTCATCGATCCACAAGATACACGGAGCGAGTCCTTCTGCAACCTGGAATACCTTCTGAATTCGCTTTTCCGTCTCTCCAATAAACTTGTCGTAAATCGCCGCAGTATCGAACTTGACCAGGGGCAGTTTCCACTCTCCCGCAATGGCTCGCGCACACATGCTCTTACCGCAACCCTGCACGCCAAGGATAATGACACCGCGAGGCGGCTCGAGTCCGAACGCTCGCGCCGCATCCTCCCAGGTTCCACGACGCTGTCCGAGCCATGTCTTCAAATTTTCGAGGCCGCCAATATTTGCCAGTGTGTCTGATACTTCTACAAAGTCCAGCATCTCCGAGCGCCGCAGCATGTCTTTCTTGGCTTGCAACACATCGGTGACAATTTCGGGAGTTAACCCATAACGCGTCACGATAGCCTGTGAGACCGCACGCTCCGCTTCCTCTTCGGTCAAGCCACGTAGATTGTTCGCCATGGCATCGAGGCCATTAGCGTCCAAAGCACGCTTTATAGTTCGCGTTTTTGCCAAGCGCACTGTCATTTCGTCGATAATCTGCCGCAAGCGCTGCTTGTCGGGAATCGGCAACTCGAGGTATTCGACCAGGCTAGCCAGCTCGGGAGGCACGGTGATCGAAGGCGCTGTGATAATAACCGTGCGGCGATTCTTGGAAAACTTCTGCCCAACATCCCGCAACCTGCGAACTACAACCGGATCATCCATGTGCCGATGAAAGTCTTTGAGGATGAAAGTCGCATCGACCGAAATCCCTTCCAAATTGCCAAGCACTTGTGCCGGTTCACGGCTGTTATAGATCGCCTTCGCTGCTATATCGGTTGAGTCCTGTCCAGTGCCGACATTGTCATAAATATTCGTCATCATCCGCCCGGTCTCAAGCGTGCCTTCGCCGTCGGTGCCGCAGCGGACGAGGCCACTGGCGATGCTCCACTCGAATGTAGCGAGATTCAGAGACGTACACGCCGCGCGAACCAGGCGCACCGCCCGCATCTCCTCCACGGTTTCCATGACGACAATCGGCGTCGAGGAGTCGATCAGAACCTTCAGCCGGTCCAGCGCATTCTGCATAAGAGTTTGACCAATAATGACTTGCTCCCGTAAAATACCTTATTCGGTACCCGCCGGAACATTCACTTAGAGAAACGAAGGTAACCAGTTCAGATGGCAAATCATTTTTCCGCGCTGAAGCGCGCCCGTCAGACCACGAAACGCACCACCCGTAATCGCGCCAACACCTCCCGCCTGCGCTCGACGTTGCGCGATCTTCGCGAGGGGTTAGCCAAAGGTGACAAGAAGTCGGTTGAGCAGACCTACCGGGAAGCAGTCTCGGCGCTCGATAAAGGCGTTCAGAAGGGCGTGATCCACAAGAACACAGCTTCCCGTTACAAGTCCCGCCTCAATGCGCGCTTAAAGGCCGTAAAGTCAGCTTAGTTCCCGCACAAGATAACACCATGCCCGGATAACATCCCCGGATAACATCGTGGAAGAACGGGCCATCGTGGCCGCGACAAGCAATCTGCCACGAATACGCGGCGCTGAAAGCGCCGCTCTACCACAAGTCCACGACCTCACGAGGGTTTGACAAGATTCCGTCCTATTAGAACAACTCACTCTAACGCGTTCCTAACCTCGATAGCGGCGTAAATGATACGCATATAATTGTATGTACGCATTGCGGCGGCCAGGCTGCGTTTTGACGGGCACGAATGTGGAAGTGGCCTCTAACGCGCTTCGCAATCGCTCAACGCAACAGCGCTTCTCGCGACGCAATCACGGAGCATTTTATGCGCCCCTTGAACCGGGCGGCACAAGTTGAGTTCCGGCGAGACTAAACTTCGCCAGCTGATCGCTAATGTCATTGATTCTTCGTATGTACGTACGTTTCTATGGGTACATCGCGATTCCAAAGGCTAGCACTTCCCTACCAGGTGTTATAAGCACTGCCATCGCTTGAGGTCGCAGTCGATGAGCTATGCACATCATCGATCCCCCCGGCATCGGTTTGATCCGGGGACATGATGGTTTGGTCTTCCTGATCTGCTGTCCAATCTGCCTTCCCGGTGATAGGGTCATTTGGAATCTGCTTCAAGTACCCGCCCTGAATTAAATCTTCCAGTCCTTGCGGCGCCTTCTGCTTGTCCAGCGTATATTGTGAAATCAGGGAACGCAGCGTAAACAGGTTCTGACGCAGCACCGACTCTCGCGCGCGCACAATCGATTGGTTATATGCGGGGATCGCGACCGCCACCAAAATCATAATCACGCTGATGACAATCAGCATCTCGATCAGGGTGAATCCCCGGCTTCTTTTTTTATTCTTGCCGTTCCTTAATCGAGTGTGGGAGAAACTTACCATTTACCAGTCCTTGTACTTTGTGCCGTCGAGCGCCGTGTCGTTCGATTTCGTATGCACGTCAAAAATATTATTTCCATCCCAAGAGTCTGAATCGGGATCGTCCTGCATGGAACACAAACCCCATTCCTTGGTTCCTGTCATTGGATCAACGGGAATTCGCCGCAGGAACTTCAGCTTTTTCGTCCCCACATCGACGCCATTCACCAGCGTATCCAGATCCGGCGGGTAGCCTTCAGATCCAACCTTCGTTTGGAAAGCACTACGATCCGCTGCATCCTTATAGCGGTCTATAGCGTCTCGCAGCTCCCACAAAGCGGCCCGCAACTCGCGCTCTTTAGTACGCTTAATGGTTACCCTCGCCATCGGCACGGCTAGACTTGTCAAGATGACCAGAATCGCCGTGGCTACGATCAACTCGATGAGAGTAAAACCCCGCTGACAAATTCGCTTTGCAGAAAAGCTCGTTTTAGGCCGAAACCACATAATAATTATCGTCGGAAGCAGCCGAAGGCTTCAGGAGTAATTCCAGAAACCTCAACTCCCGGGAATAGATTAATCATAACTCAGCTACTTATTGGATCGTGACCGCCGCCGCAGCTCCCGCTACAGGAATGGGCTGCATACTCGGATCGCGGGCCCCTCCTTTTGAGATGGCTAACGTGGACTGTCCGCTGCTTTTCGCCAAAAATGTCAATGTGACGACACTTCCCTGGCCTGAAACTCCAGAAGCTCCGGGTGGGCGCGTTGCTGTAATTTGCAATGTACCGCTGGCATCATCATCACGGTGCACTAACGCTACTACTTGCCCATCTTGCGAGAGGAAGTTTCCGTTCGAGACATTCACGACCTGCAACGCCTTGGGATCATAGCTCACCTGAAGCGGAACCGAATACGCGTTCTGGGCTCCGGTAAGCATTACGTTAACTGAGAATGTTGTACCCGCCTTTTGATTGATTGTTCCCGGATCGAAGTTGAAACTCGCCGGCCCACCTTGCGGCGATGGCTGCGATGCCGGCTGCGCTGGCGCCGGAGTTGCCGGAGTAGAGCTTGATGGAGCGGCATTGTTCGGCGGAACCGGAGCTACTACTGCTGGCGCAATGCGTCGCAGCTCGATGGCGCTGGCAGTGCCCACCGAGATGGCACGCTCGTTCAACTCACTAAGATCCTGACGACGCACTATGCGCGGAATCAAAGCAAACACAGTCTCCGTTTCCGAATGGTCGGTGGCAGTTTGTCCAAAGAGATACTTCAAAATAGGAATCTGAGAAAGCCCAGGTATTCCGGTTAAGGATCGGGTCTGACTATCTTCCATCATTCCGCCTAACAGGTTTACTTCTCCTTCCCGGAGCCGTACTTCGTGCTCAATCTTTCGTTGCCCGATCACAGGTTGCTGGATGCCACCGATATTTGTAAAAGACGTTACTGAAGAAATATCCATCGTGATCTTCAGCGTTACTTCTCCGTTTGAGTGAATCTTGGGAGTGATGTCGATGTTCACACCCACATCGAGATACTGGAATTGAGTATTGACCAGCGGACTGACGCCAATTCCTGTGCTGCCGATACCCGAAGAGAATGACCCTGAAGCCACCGGCACGCGGTCGCCGATCTTGAGCGAAGCCTTTTGACCATCTACTGCGCGAATCTGTGGATTCTGTATGAGCTTAGTATGGCTGTCGGTAAAAAGCGCGGTAGCTGTAGCTTGCGAGATCGAGACCTGGAAATCGGTTGCGTTCAAATTGCCCAGAGAATTCAGGCTGAGTCCATTGGTGGAGTTTGAGGTACCGGTGCCGGTGTTGTTCGTTCCAGTAGTTGTTGGAGTTGTCGTATTCACATTGTTTTGCAGAGCTACCGTCGCGCTGGTAGGAGGACTGATTCCCAAGGTGCGGGCTTTATCCCGGTTAATCTGCATAACAGCAACATCGACCACAACTTCCGCTTTGGCCTTATCCAAATCTCCGACAAGCTTTTGCGCCAACGCTACCTGGTCGGGAGTTCCACGCACTACGATTGCCCCCTGCGTGGGCAGCGGTTGAATGCGGGAGATTTCTAAAATTTGCCGGAGCGCATTTACAACATCCTGCAATTCCGTGGGCTGCGAAAGATTGGCGAGGTAGAAAGTCTTGATAACACTCTGTTCCAGATCTTTGCGCTTAGCGGGATTATCGGCGGCTACGAAAATTGTATTCGGGGTAACGGGACGCCAGAAGGTTTTCGACTCTATAGCAATGATCTCGAGCGCTTCTTCAAGCGTAACTCCATTCAATTCGATTTTGACGCGGCGTGAAGTGTAATCAGGATCGAACAAAACGTTGATCCCTGCTAATTTTCCGACCGTCTCGTAGATAACTTTCGTATCCTCTGTCAGCTTGAGGGTAATAGGAACGTTAGAAATCGCAGCCAGTTCAACTGGTCCACCAGACTGTTCCAGCCTTCTTTGCAAGGGGCTTTGGGTCTTTGCGGATGGCGGAGCGCCGGGCGCATTTTCGGAATCAATCATCGTCTTGGTGCGCCGGATCTCTTGCTGTGCAATAGCGCTTGAAGGATCGATCTCAATGGCTTTTTGAAACTCCGCCAAAGCTTCTTCTAACTTACCGGCTTCACGCAAAAGTTGTCCGCGATGAACATGGGACGCGCCGGCCAAAAATCGTAAACGTTCGAAGGCCGCGCGGTAGTCGAGGTCTCCGGGTTTGAGATCGTAGGCTTGCTTGTAGAGATCATAGGCAAGCTCGTAATTTTGTCGAACTTCCGCGTCTTTTCCCTTTTGGTATAAAGACTTTGCTTTATCGGTGGAGACGGCAGGCAGGGTTATGAGCGCGACGAGCAAAACAATTGCCGCCGAGCGAAGCGAACTTCTCATCACTGGTTCCTCGCAGGCAGTCTTCTTCCAAAAGTTGGCCATAACCCTAGATACGGGTTATCGATTATCACTAAAAAAGCCAAAAAAGAAGACGTGAGCTGGCTGATTATAGCATCGGTGCAGAGCGAACCGAACTCATGACTGCTCACAGAGTTACACTCATAAGTACTAGTCCTGATAGGGAGTGGCTGATTGTTCAATATGATTCCAGGAATCTTACTCGACCCTTCCAATTTTGGTTTGGCATTTTGCCTGGCGAGGGTTTTCCGCTGGCCACACAATTCCCGCGTCCGTCATATCTGAGTTAACCTAATAAACACAAGATTATGGCTCGCCAGACTACCCATCAAACAAAACCGAATGCAGAGAAGAATCCTCGCCGCGATCCTACGGCTGCCGGTCAGCGTGATGCTGCTGTTAATAGGATCGCTTCTCATAACTATTTCTTGCTGGAAAAATTTGAAACCGGGGTAGTTTTGACGGGAACCGAGGTCAAATCCGTCCGAAATGGCCTGGCTAACCTCAAAGATTCCTATGGGTTAATCAAAGATGGCGAACTTTGGCTTCTCAATTGCCACATCGGACCCTACGAACACGGCAATATTTTCAATCATGCGCCGTTGCGCACCCGTAAATTATTGGTACATGCTGAAGAAATCCGGAAACTAATCGGAAAAACCCAGCAACGCGGACTGACGTTAATTCCAACTCGGATGTACTTCAAGAACGGGAAAGTAAAGCTTGAACTCGCATTGGCGAAGGGCAAGCAACTTTGGGATAAGCGGGAAACCGAGCGAAGAAAAACTGCCGACAGTGAAGCCAGAGCAGCAATGAACCGGGTGCGCAAAGGCGGGTAAAACTTTTCTTGTCATTCCGAACCTGCGTTAGTCAGGTGAGGAATCTGCTGTTCGGTGTTCGCTTCATCCATGAAAACCGTAAACCTCAAAGACGGCATGCCACTCGTGCATCAGGCTCTATCCCGTCTGGATCGCGAACTGACTCTCGCCCGTAAGCAAGGTCATCTCGTAATAAAGCTGGTCCACGGTTACGGATCAACCGGAGTGGGCGGAGAAATTCGCTCTGCGGTGCAGAAACGGCTTTGTGAACTACAGGCTGGCGGCGAAATCAAGGCCTGCATTTTCGGCGAAAATTGGGTTAAAAGCGATGATCAGTCGTGGTCTTTAATTCAGAAGCACTCCGAATTGAAACAAGACCGTGACCTCGGACGCAAGAATTTGGGCATGACAATTGTTCTGCTATGAATCATGGCTGCCGGCAAATACATTTCATTTGGAGTTGCCTTAGTTGCCATGCATAAGAAATGAAACCACTTTGAACCAACATTGGTGCACTTTCCCATAAATTCCATTTATGTCTTTCATCAGCACTTTCGACTGGCGCGAAGAATCACTCCACGATAACCTTCCTCGTTGCTAATAGCCGGGGTTAGATCGCCCAGGCAAGCTGGTCAGGTGTCTTCAGTCCAAATATCACTATTCGAACAACAAGGAGACTCATGTCGAACGAACTACGAAATTTCCTGGCGCTCTCGTACGAAGAGCTCGAGGAACTGAATCTGGAAGCAAAAGAGCAGCGCAAAAATCGTGTTGCCGCCCACAAGATTCAAGAAGCACGTTTGAAATATCTGACCGACGAAAAGCGCATAAAGGCTGTAACCGTGCTCTTCAGCGACCTCGAAGGCCGCTTGCACATGCTCGATTATGACAAAAAGTTCCTGATCAATAGCTGGGACAACTTGACGTTCGACGGATCATCCATTCGCGGCTTTACCGCGCAACGTGAGAGCGACCTTCGTCTGGGGATTGACTGGAGCGCCTTCTACTGGGCACCAGCCGATTTCTTTGGATCCGGCAAAGTTTTAGTCTTCGGTGAAGTTATCGACAAAAATGGAGAGCCCTACAGCGCAGACATCCGCGGAGTGTTGAAGACATTCGCTGGAAAGCTGAACAAAGACGAAGGTTACACATTAAATGCGGCCAACGAAATCGAAGGCTTCCTGTTTCAGGGAGTTGACGCCGAACAGAGCTATCACGAAACTGACAAATTTGAATACGTCAATACTGGCGGCTACTACCACTCGCTCCCAGGCGATCCGCTGCGTACATTCATTGATACAACGGCTGAAGTGCAGCGTGCGATGGGCTTCCAGAACGAAAAAGATCACCCGGAAGTCGCGCCGTCGCAGTTCGAAATTAACTATGGCTATGGAGAAGTAGTTGCCGCAGCCGATCAGATCCAGCTCTATAAACTGATCTGCCGCCAAGTTGCTACCAACATGGGTATGACCGCTTCATTCCTGCCCAAGCCCGTCGTCGGCGTAAATGGCAATGGGATGCACACCAATGTCTCTATTAGTAAGGGTGGCAAGAATCTGTTCTGGGATCCAAAAGGTCAGGAGAAACTCAGCAAACTGGGCTGGTCCTTTATTGATCGCATTCTCACTCACGGCAATGATATCTGCCTCTTGCTCAATGCCAGTGTGAATGCCTACCGCCGCCTTGATCCCCACTTCGAAGCTCCGAATCAGATCAAAGCTTCGGCGACAGATCGTGGTTCCATGGTCCGTATTCCCATCGGCAACGACAAGAGTATGCGTGTCGAAGTTCGGTCAGTCGGTCCGGACGCGAACCCCTATCTGGTGCTTTACTCCATCTTTAAGACTGGTATTGACGGCGATACTTCAAAAATCAAAAACCTCCGTCAAGCCGAGCGCTATTTGCCGGACAACATCTACACCGCGCTTGAACATTTCGAGAAGGCTGATTGGACCTCAAGCTTGCTTGGGGAGGATGTTAAAGCGCGCTACGCCGAGTTAAAGCGAGTCGCGGCCGACCGTTGCCCACGAGCGCTGGGCACGTTCGTAAAGGCTCCCGAGGTGCAGTATCACCATGAGGTTTACAACCAGTTCATCTGGAACCTGTTTTAAACCAATTGGTACCTGTTTTAGATCATTCCAGACCCCGGCTTAAAAAGCCGGGGTTTTCTTCGCCGTTCTCTCCGTTACCATTTCTCATCTGCTCCGTCTAAGTCCAACGGTCATTCCGGATGAACGAAGGAGCTCCAATGCGTTCTCTCACATTTCTTGCATTTGTTTTAGCTTCCTGCGCTGTTTCTTTTTGCCAAAATTCAGCCTCGAGCGGTGCGGTAACTCCGGCACCACCGTTAGAACATTTCACTCCCGGCCAGATCGATAAATCATTGGATCCTTGTTCCGACTTCTTCCAGTACGCCTGCAACAAGTGGATTAAAGCCAACCCAATTCCCTCCGACCAGGCCGCATGGGGTACCTCCAGCTCCCTTGCCATCTGGAACGTAGCTGCACTGCGCGATACGCTTGAGCAAGCCGCTGCCCCCACCTCAAATCGCACTCCCGTGGAACAGAAGGCAGGAGATTACTATGCCTCTTGCATGGACGAGGCGACGATCGACAAGCTTGGCATCATGCCTCTCCAACCTGTTCTTGACCGCATCGCTAACCTGCACGATAAGTCACAACTTCCGGGCGTGATTGCTCTCATTCACCAGACTATTCGCCCTGGTGATCTTGTTTTTACAGACGCGCAATACGATGGAATTCTCTTTGGTATTTATGCGGAGGCCGACTTTGATGACGCGAGCCTGAATCTGGCTGCACTCGATCAATCTGGGATGGGCATGCCCGGTCGTGAGTTCTATCTGAAGGATGATGAAAAGTCGAAGCAAATCCGCGAACAATACCTTAAGCATGTGGCACGAATTCTCGAACTAAGCGGAGAGACACAATCGCAGGCGGCAACAGATGCTCAGTCGGTTCTCACTATCGAAACCGCGCTCGCAAACGCGGCGATGGACATCGTAGCCCGGCGAGATCCCAAGAACCAAAATAACAAAATGACATTGCAGCAAGTACAGGCGCTAACCCCATCTTTTAACTGGAATCAATATCTTTCTGCCATGCACGCGCCTTCCTCTCCGCAATATCTTGTGCTCGCACCTGATTTTTTCAGAGGAATGGAAAAGCTCGTCGCCTCGGAGCCCGTCGAACACTGGCGCGCTTACCTGAAGTATTCAACGGTTAACGCCATGGCGAGCTCTTTGAGCCAGCCCTTCGTTGACGAGAAGTTCGAATTTTACGGAAAGGTTTTGGCGGGCTCTGAAAAAATTCAACCGCGTTGGCGCCGTTGTTCTTTCAACGCTGACTACGATCTTGGCCATGCCGTCGGCCAGGCCTATGTCGCCAAATATTTTCCACCAGAAAACAAAGAGCGGATGCTGCAAATGGTTGCCGCGATCAAAGCTGCATTGAACCGCGACATTGACTCCGCAACTTGGATGTCCGATCAAACTAAGCACCTTGCACATCTAAAGCTTGCGGCACAAATCGACAAAATCGGCTATCCCGATCACTGGCGCGACTACTCTTCTGTCGACATCAAGCGGGGTGATTTTGCCGGCAACGTTTCTCGCGCCGCCCGTTATGAAATCGAACGCCGCATGTCCAAGTTCGGCAAACCTTCCGAACGGAATGAGTGGAACATGACTCCACCTACCGTAAATGCTTATGAGGATGCTCAAAGCAACACCATCAACTTCCCTGCCGGTATCCTCCAACCTCCATTTTTCGACGCTTCGCAGATCGATGCAGTGAATTTCGGCGCAATCGGCGCTGTGATCGGACATGAAATTATTCATGGATACGACGATCAGGGCCGTAAATTCGATGCGCAGGGAAACTTGCGCAACTGGTGGACGCAAGCGGATGCCGCCAACTACGACCAACGAGACCAATGCATTACCGATGAATACACGCAGGATGTGCCCGAGGCCGGAGTCAAGCAGAACGGGAAACTTTCCGCCGGAGAAGATACTGCGGATAATGGCGGCCTTCATATTGCCCTGGCAGCCTTGGAAGATGAACTGAAATCCCAAGATAAGAATCTGGACACGCCCGCAGAAGGCGGCCTTACGCAGTTGCAAACCTTCTTTACCGCTTATGCAAATGTGTGGTGCGGAGCGTTGCGTCCCGAGGCAGCCCGAACCACTGTACTAACACAAGGTCATTCGCTGGATCGCTATCGCGTGAATAATGTTTTAGGCAACATGCCGGAATTCGGACATGCTTTCGGATGCCGCGCGGGGCAACCCATGGTCCATCCAGTCGCTTGTCGTGTGTGGTGAGAAATTCTATGTAGCGACCGGACGTTCTCGCCTACGCCAACTTGTTTCGTGCGCGTGGTAGTCAGTCAGTGCCATGGTCCAACTAATCTGGACGTAGAACATGCGCGATAGTTGTGCTTCCGCTCAAGCCCGTCCTATGCTCAACTTCTTCGTTGAGCGTAGATTCCAGATCGTCGGGATCAGGCTTCATCTCGCAGGCCGCGATTTGCTCGTCGCTTGCGCCGTGAAAGCAAAGTTCGCAAACGCCTAAGCCACCTTCAGATTGAACTGGTGGACCAAAAACGCGGCATGTCATCGGGCGCGACTCGTAGAGTTCACACCTTCCCGCCTCAGGATCGAGCACTGGGCACGGCTCATGGTCGGCAAGCTCGGAATCGACAAATTCAGAAAATTTTCCGTCTGGAAACTGTGAAGATAATCTTTCTGCGGAATCACGAGCACGTTCGCGTATTCGCGCCGCGCGGGCTGGTTCATGCTTCTCCAGCTCTGCCAGTCCTGTTTTCAGTCGCGTAGCATCGAGCTGATTGATAGCAAATACTCCAACACAACACTGGCTGCATCCGGGACGACACACCAGCCATTCACCGCTTTTACGCGTGGCCTCGGCCAGCGCGGAATCGACGATCTGGATAAGCTCCGTGTCACGCGATGGGAGGTGCCCACGCTCCATTTCTCGACGATACAACTGGAACAAACTCTCTTACAAGGTCTTCAAATATTCGATAATGGCCCAGCGTTCCTCATCGCTAAGTTCCGGACCAATCACTCCATCGCCCAATGGCGCATTCTTGAACTCATGTCCGGCATTCGAGTTTCCAGCGACATCCGTATGGAATTCAAATCCTCCATCGAACTTCGCCGTAGTAAATCCCACATTCTTGGGATCGAATTCACGACTACCAACATAAAACGCCTTGTCACGCTGATTAGCAGGAAGAAGCATCTGATATAAATTCGGCACCGATCCGTTGTGCAAAAATGGCGGAGTCGCCCAGATCCCTCCAAGCGGACGCGCACGGTAAGCTAACGGTGCAGCTACTGCATAGTCACGATAGCCATTCCACTCCATTCTCTGTTCAGGAGTAAGACCCAGTTTGTCATAATTCATCGCGGCAATTTTCGTCGTCACTATCCGAAGCCCATCGGCCGCCGATACAGTTCCTAACCCCAAGGCACCCGTAACCGCCGTCCTCTCTTTCCAATCCTTGGCTTCTGTGGGATCCGTACCGATTTCTTGCAGTGGAATTACATTCAGTTTTAAAAATCGTTTGTTTTCCAGGCCAGCCTCCCAATATTGCGGAGCCTGAATCCCGGGAGAATTAAGCGGAGGCAAATGGCAGTGTTGGCAATGTTGCGCATACAATTTCTGCCCCGCTTGCGCCTTCGCCTGATCGATGGGCCCTAAAATCTGCTCAGGCCAGGCGGGAGATCGGAGCCCTGTAAACGCGTCAGAACCTGCAAGCTGCTTTTCCATCTCCCAAAGATTTTTCACGTTCACTGTTGAGTTGTAGAGAGTCTTACTTGAATCCGTAAGATTGACTCGCGCTCGCACTCCGAGGGCTTCTCCAATGTTCCGCACCATTGGCTGCCGGATCGACGCGTTGTATTGCACCCAATTGAACCAGCTCGTATACCAAATCGGCGGGAAACTCACCGGAGCATTGGCGACCCGCAGATTCGCATTGTCCAGTTCGGTGCCGAAAACAAAATTTCCAATTCGCCCGAGAGCGTCAGTGCGTCCAAAACCAACCGGGTCTGGATAAAGGTTTCCTTTGTCAGCGGCCGCTTTCTCCGCCAAACCTTTATTCAGGTACGCTTCGAATTGTCGATGCAGCTTGGCCTTGGCCTCGTCTGAAGTGTTCTCTCCCAAAACTCTTTTGGCGAATCTCTCAAAGCGGAACGGCACTTTATCAGTAAATGCCATTGCGTAACCCAGCTCTGTCTGGAACGACGCGAGGTCCGTGGTTGCCGAACCGCCATCGATGCGAATACCTTTCCCTTGATATTCAATCTGCCCCGTGTGGCAAGCAGCACAACTTAACCCCAACACCTCCACAGTCTCGCCGCTCTCGGGATCGACTACAGTGTCTTTAGCAAAACCTACAGGCAGTCCGTCGGGATTTTGTGGACCAGCGGCATCCGTCAGAAAACCGAAACGCGCCAAATATTCTGTGTCGGCAAACTTAGGCGCTTTTCCGAAAAATTTAATTTTAGGCTGCTCAAGCGCAAGGAACCATTTATACGGAACCAACTCCGTTCCCTGAGCTGTGTGGTAAAACCACTCGCGCTGGTTCGCCGGCCAGTTCTGATCGCCGAACTGCACATCCACAGCTTTATAGGGAGGCATGTTCTCGCTGGGACGATTATCGAATAACTGATGAAACTGCTGGCAACCGGACATGCACATCACTGCAATGGCCAGCAATAGCGATGCGCCAAGTTTGCGTCTGGAAAACATAAATACACCTCACGCAGGATTCTTATTTTCCGGGAAGCGCACATTCTATCCTTAGATTGGTTGAATGTAACCGGATGGGAACAAATTTTACGATTGCGTGTGCGTAAATTCACACGAAGAACTCGTCAGCGGTGATCTCACTTGCGCTTTTACCTGTGTCCCGACGATACTTAAGTCATCCATGAAAACAATTCTTTCTCTTGCCAATCCTGCTGAAGTTGAAACTGAATGTCTGGTCGTCCTCGCCCTCGATCACGCTTCAAAAAATGGATCTTCCAGGAATGGATCCAAAGACAAAAAAGACAAGCCAGAAGTTTCCCTTGCGACTAACGATGCCATCATTAAAGACGCCGTACAGGACGTTATTGCCAGCGGCGAAGTTGCCGGAAAGCTTTCAGAAGCCAATTTGCTTCATAAGCCCGCAAAGCTCAAAGCCAAACGACTGCTCGTAATCGGCGGCGGCAAGGCGAAGACATTCTCATCCGTGGAACTACGCAAAGTGGCAGGCACGGCGGCTCGCTTTCTCAAACCCAGGGGAATCCGCAGCTTTGCTTTCCTTGCGCCAGAAGGCGTTCTTACGGATAGTGACGCGGTGAAGTCCATTATCGAAGGCGCATTTGTCGGCAACTTCGATCCCGACACATATAAAAGCGACCGTAAGGATCAACAGATCGATGCCTTAACCGTAGTGGCGCGTGGCGATCAAGCACGCTTGCAACAGGCACTCGATGAAGGAAGAATTATCGGCGAATCGCAAAATTTCACTCGCGAACTGGTGAACGAGCCCGGCAATCACATGACGCCAACCATTCTTGCCGAGCGCGCTCGCAAGATGGCCGAGGAAGTCGGATTGAAGTGCGAAATCTTCGGCGGCGACAAAATCAAAGAACTCAAGATGGGCGCTTTCTGGAGCGTCGCTCAAGGCTCGGACGAGCCACCCGCATTAATCATCCTGCGATACGAACCGGCCGGGGCCCCAGCAAAGCCTGTTCTTGGTTTGGTGGGAAAGGGAGTGACTTTCGATACTGGAGGCATTTCCATCAAGCCGGCCGATGGCATGGAGAAGATGAAATACGACATGGCAGGCGGAGCCGCAATGATCGGGGCCATGCGCGGGATTGCCCTCATCAAGCCAAAAGTAAAAGTGACAGCCATTATCTGCGCCACAGAAAATATGCCGTCCGGCAAAGCGCAGAAACCCGGCGACGTGCAAATTGCCATGTCCGGCAAATCGATTGAGATTATCAACACCGACGCCGAAGGACGATTGGTACTCGCCGATGGTCTTTTCTACGCACGTCAACTCGGTTGCACCCATTTGATCGACGCGGCCACCCTTACTGGAGCAGTTGTTGTAGCTCTGGGATACGTGAACGCCGGCGTCTTCGCTAATGACGACCAGATGTACGAACGCTTCACCAAAGCGCTCGCCAAAGCGGGAGAAAAATTCTGGCGCATGCCGCTCGATGAAGAATATAAAGAGAGCATTCGTTCGGGCATAGCTGACATTGTTAACTCAGGGGGACGTTGGGGCGGAGCAATTACGGCTGCGATGTTCCTGAAAGAATTCGCCGAAGACACGCCCTGGATGCATCTCGATATAGCGGGCACCGCATGGTCAGAGGAAAATAAACCCTGGATGGCTAAGGGGCCCTCAGGAATTGCGGTGCGAAGTCTCGTTGAGTTCGCCAGAGACTTTGGGGAGTAGAGATGACGCAGCAGTTCATCTGGTTGCCGTTATCACATCCCGTGATTGCGTTTCCTGACAGCCATGTTCGGGACAAGCGTAGCGGATGATATTTCGTTGCCGGTCAAGACTGGAAATAAATAACGGCCGCCCGTGTTTCTCGCAACGAGGCTGATCTTTCAACACTAGCGGCGGCTCATCCCTCTTTGGCGTGACGTATCCTAAAACTTCACTGAAACAACGCGGACAGAACTTATCGGTGCACCGGAAGAACTCAATCGAATAGTTGAAGTTGTAAGGTGCAATCGAGAATTCCATGGTTCGATAATGCTGATCGCACAAAGGAAGAAGATCCATTCGCATCTCGCGAGTCTAGCATTGAGATGATCTCTTCAAAAGTCAGCCCGGGTGGTCCAGATTGCCAAAGGTCAAGGGAATCGCAAAATAGCCGATTACTCTTGCAACAGCTCTATGGATTCCACTGTCTCCAAACTTGCAGCCACCCGGTCTTCCCGGGTTTTACTGGCGGAAAGCGACAAAGTCAGCCTCACTCATATTCGAGACCTGTTAAGCCGGATCGGGTACGAAGTGGTCACTACGGAGAATGGATTGCAAGCTCTTAATTTCCTGGAGCAAAGCAAGTCTCCGGAATTGGCCGTATTAAGTTGGACCTTGCCGGAGATGGACGGTATCGAAGTTTGCCGTCGGCTAAAAAAGTCCAGCCATCATTTAAACCATTACACAATCTTGCTCACTCCATGGAGCAAGCAAACGGAAAGAACAACGGCACTCGAAGGAGCGGACGCCAGCCTTTTCAAACCGGTAGACGTTCGCGAACTCCGGCTACGGCTGCAGATTGGAACTCAAACCATACTTGAGCGCGCGCTGCGGCAAAGTCACTCAGAAACTGAATTATTTCTGCGGTGCGTTCCCTCCATCCTCATTGGTTTGGATTCAGACGGCCGCATCACACGCTGGAATCTCACGGCTACCAACACATTCGGGTTGGAAGAGAAGGATGTCAAGGGAAAGCCGATTGGTGACTGTGGAATCGAGTGGTCGAATCCCGAGATGAAAAAAGAGATTGATCGATGGTTGCGCACAGCTATCGAATATCGCTGTGACAACTTACCTTATTTGCATGGAGGCGAGAAAAGGTTGCTGGGACTCACTGTCCGCAGTATCCCCTCCGAGGATGCCAACAGCGACGGATTCATTGTGACAGGGGCAGATGTCACCCACCGGTTGTCTTTGGAAGCGCAGTTAAGGCAATCACAAAAGTTGGAAGCGATCGGGCAACTCGCGGCAGGGATGGCGCACGAAATCAATACCCCAACCCAATATGTGGGCGACAACACGCGGTTCTTGAAAGATGCGTGGGACTCGCTCGCAGATTTGCTGGATCATTCCCGGCATCTCCGTCGTGTGGCCGAGAGCGGCAAGGTGGCGGCAGAAGAACTGGCCAAATTCGATCAACTCGTAGAAGAGGCGGATTTGGATTACCTCATGAAAGAAATACCTCGTGCATTGGAGCAGGCCACGGAAGGACTCCAGCGGGTCACGAAGATCATTAGTGGAATGAAAGAGTTCTCTCATCCAGGCTCCGAAGAAAAACACGAAATTGATCTCAATAAAGCGATCGAGACAACGATCGCAGTAACCAGACATGAATGGAAATATTCCGCAGATCTGGTTACCAGGTTCGATGAAAACCTGCCCAGAGTTGCCTGTTTAGCCGGTGAATTCAACCAAGCCGTCCTAAATCTGATCATTAATGCAAGCCATGCCATTGCAGGTGTGGCAGCGAGCGAAGACAAAAGTAAAGGCACGATAACGATTTCCACGCGCCAAGAGGGAGAATGGGTAGAAATTGCAGTGGCCGATACCGGCACAGGCATTCCCCTTGAAATCCAGCCCAGAATGTTTGAACCCTTCTTTACTACTAAAGAAGTTGGCAAAGGTACGGGACAGGGTCTGGCCCTGGCGCACTCCGTGATTGTGAACCGCCATCAAGGCAAGATTTGGTTCGAAAGCGAAGCAGGCAAAGGCACGACATTTTTTATGAAGATTCCGATCAAGGCAAAGCCCGCGCTGCCATGACCAAGCGAATCCTTTTCGTCGATGATGAACCCCTGGTGTTAAACGGAATTGAGCGCAGCCTGCGGACAATGCGTAAAGAATGGCAAATGGAATTCGTGCTGGGAGGAAGCGAAGCGCTCGAGACAATGGCGCGAAACCCCTTTGATGTCGTCATTAGTGACATGCGAATGCCGCGCATGGATGGCGCTCAACTCCTGGAGCAGGTCAAGCACAGATTCCCGCAGACCGTGCGCATGGCGCTTTCTGGACAATCTGACCGCGACACCATTTTTAGATGCATTGGACCTACCCACCAATATCTCTCCAAACCTTGCGACATCGAGGAAATAAAACAAAAGCTCACGCGTGCCCTGGCGCTCCGCGACGTGCTTCATCATCCCGAACTCAAGCAAATGGTCTCCAGGATGGAAGCTGTTCCAAGCTTGCCAGCCCTGCTCAAGTCTCTAAAACTTTTACTGGACTGCCCCAATCCATCCGTTTCAGGAGTAAGCGATTTGATTGTCCAGGATATGGGAATGACAGCAAAAGTGTTGCAACTGGTTAATTGTGCTTTTTTGGGAACTCCCGCTCGAGTTGCGAGTGCTAAGCAGGCAGTTTCGATGGTAGGCCTCGACAATATAAAAATCCTGGTGCATACCTTGGGATTGTTTTCCGAGTTCACTGACACCTTGCCGGATCCACTTACACATCTTTGGTGTCACAGCCTGACGACGGCGCGGTTTGCACAGGCAATTGCCCGAACTGAAAAGTCAGATGACTATACGATTGAATGTGCGTTCACGGCTGGATTACTGCACAATATTGGAAGTCTGATTCTTGCCTGTTCCTCCGAGGAACACTCTTCCCTCACACAAGAAATCACAGCAACTGCTTCAAGAAACAACCCTGAGGCTTTCAACAACATTCATCCACAAGTTGGCGCGTACCTGCTCGGGCTCTGGGGACTTCCAGCTGAAATTATTGAAGCGGTTGCCTGGCATCACGAACCTTCACACGCCAAACCAACCCAATTCTCCCCATTGATTGCTGTCCACGTAGCTGCCCACTACAACCAAAGGAGACAGCCGGGTCAGGCTGCCAGAAAGCACGAGGGATTAGATGAGTCCCTAATATCGCATCTCGGGTTACAAGAACGGCTAGTTTTTTGGGAAGAAGCCTGTTCGGAAATTGCAGCCGAAAGGGCCGCGAATGCCTGAAAGAATCCTTTTAGTGGATGACGAACCCTCGCTGCTCGAAGCTTACGAACGTTTATTGCACAAAGAATTTCAGATCAGCAGCACGCTAACTCCAGAGCTCGCACTCACTAAAATAAAGAACGAAGACCCTTTTGCCGTGGTGATCTCAGACATGCACATGCCTGAGATGAACGGGATTCAGATGCTGGTGAAAGTGAAAGCCATTTCTCCATCCACTACACGCATCTTGCTTACCGGAAACACAGACATTCATGTTGCCACCCAAGCCGTAAACGAAGGCAACATCTTCCGCTTCCTGAGTAAACCGTGCGATAAAGAAACCTTAATAAAAACGCTGCATGCAGGAGTAGCCCAGCACCGTCTACTCAAGGCAGAAAAGGAACTGTTGGAAGCGACTCTGCAAGGAAGTATCCGGGTTCTTGCCGAGGTACTCAGCGTGGTTGATCCTGCTTCCTTCGGATGTGCCATGCGGGTACACCGGTACGTGGAATACATTACTTCCAAATTGGCCATGGAAGATTCATGGCAATTGGAAATTGCCGCAATGATGTCACAACTTGGTTGTGTGACACTCGACTTCGAGACAATCGAAGCAGTTCATGCTGGCAAAGAAATCCTACCGGAACAACAAGCCCGATATGACTTGCATCCAGCCGTGGCAAGCGATTTGATGGCGAAAATACCGCGGATGGAACCGGTGGCATGGATGATCGCGCATCAGAATGACTTTACCCCACCTGTAATGGAAGAAAGATTTGGCAGCGAGTTGGCGGACAGAATTCAGGTTGGCGCCAAAATTCTTGGTGCAGCCCTGACTTTTGACGGTTGCATGCAGAGGGGAGTTTCTAAAGGAGAGGCTGTAAAAAAAGTTCGCAGCCGTTATCCAGAGTTAGATCCGAAAATTTCTCACTATCTCACCGAAGTAGATGCCGATGAATTCATGATTGCGCGTACTTGTTCTGTTGAGGACTTGGCGCCAGGAATGATTTTGCGCCAGGAAGTCCGCACCAATGCGGGGATGCTCATGGTGAGCAAAGGGCAAGAAGTGACACTTCAGCTCATTCTCAAACTCAAGGACGTTTTCGAAAAGGGAGATGTTGTAGGCGGAATTCTCGTGGCACTTCCAAAAAGCCTTCAGCTGAACGTGGAACGTCCAACTGCAAAGTAATGGCTTAGGATTTTCATCCAAGCCGGCTGTGACAATATTCGCTGGGCATTGGTATAATCACAGCTCATTCTTCCTGTTTTAATCCTAACCAGGGCGCGTAGCTCAATTGGCAGAGCATTCGACTCTTAATCGACAGGTTGTAGGTTCGATTCCTACCGCGCCCACCATTGTTTCAACCAGTTAGAAATGTACGCCTACCGGAGTGGCTTGACTCTGGCCCGATCGAGAATGGTTTAGAGTGACTCGGAGCGGCAGTACCGAGCATCCCGCGAGAAGTACCATACTTAAGCAATTGACAACTTTTCTTTAGAGGCCGAGTTTATAACAAGAAGTCCTGTTCGAACGAGGGAAGGCTGGTGTCTCTGTGTCATCAGTCCGCGTTTTAGTAGTGGAGGATGGTGAACCCTTTCGGCGATTCATCGCCTCAACCCTGCAAAAAAGACCGGAATTGCAGATCATCTGTGAAGTCTCAGATGGATTAGAAGCAGTTCAGAAAGCACAAGAACTGCAACCAGACCTGGTTATGCTCGACATCGGGCTTCCGACGCTAAGCGGAATCGAAGCGGCTCGGCGAATCCGCAAGCTCGCGCCCGAATCCAAAATACTTTTCTTAAGCCAGGAATCCTCCGCTGATATGGTGCAGGAAGCTCTCGGTTCGGGGGCTCATGGCTACGTTGTGAAAGCACATGCTGGAAGTGAACTGTTACCTGCTGTTAAGGCTGTTCTTCAGGGGGATCAGTTTGTGAGTAGCGGATTGCGGGATCATCATTTCACCGGCGTAATGGAGGCACAAGCCCCCGCCCTCCTCTGCCCAGAGGAGGGACTCATATCGCATGCGCCGGGAAAAGGGGAGACCACACATAGCCACAAGGTTCAGTTCTATTCTGATGATGCGTCGTTTCTATTCGGCCTTACTCATTTTATTGAATCCGCTCTAGAATCCGGGAATACAGCCATCGCGATCGCAACCGAGTCACACCGGAAAAACCTTCTTCAAAGCTTGCAAGCACATGGCGTGAATATTACGACTGCTATCGAACAGGGTCGTTATATCCCATTGGATGTTGCCGAAACGCTATCGACATTCATGGTGAATGATCTGCCTGATCCAGTTCGATTTTCGAAAGTCGCGGCTGGTCTCATTGTGACAGCGGCCACGGCAGCGAAGGCGCAGCATTCCCGTGTCGCAACTTGTGGTGAAGGTACATCTATCTTGTGGACGGAAGGTAAAGCAGACGCGGCGATTCAGCTCGAACACCTCTGGGATGAGATAGCCAGGACTCGTGATATGGACATTCTGTGTGGGTACGTATTGACAAGCTTTCAGCGCAGACGGGAAAGCGGCGTTTACGAAAGAATCTGTGCAGAACACTCCAGCGTTGTTCACAGTGAAACGAACTAAGCAGGCGGACGGCGGTCAGTTCCGTAACTATCGCTTTTTATCCGGGCTGGCCGGAGAAGATTGCTCTCCGAATTGAGCGGCACGCGAGCGTGGACAGTGGTGCCACGCTTAGGTTGCGAGTTGATTGAAAGATCTCCATTTACCAGTCTCAGCCTCTCCTTCATGCTCGTGATACCAAGCCCTCGGCCCTTCATGGCTGCTTCGGTGTCGAAGCCTCCGCCGAAATCGCTCACTGCCAGATGAATCTCACTCGACGTACCCCACAAATGCACTTCGAAGTGCCCTGCCCCGCTATGCTTCACAGCATTGTGCAGGGCCTCCTGTAGAACTCGGAAGAGGGAAAGAGAAATCTCCAGCGGCAAGGGGGTTGGCAAATCGTGGCTCTTAAAGTCAATCTGCACTTTTCGCTGCTCGCCCAACTCTTTGCAGAAGCTTCTCATAGCCGCAACTATGCCCAGGTATTCCAGTTTCGAAGAATGCAACTCGTGCGACAAGGTTTGGACATCATTCACTATCTCCAATGTCTGCTTTCGCAAATTGTCTATGCGGTTCCGGACTTCAGGGGGCCGCACGGAAGGATTCTGTTGAACTTGTTCAAGCTCTATTGCCAACAGTGCGAGTCGTTGGGCGACATCGTCGTGCAGGTCTCTCGCGATCCGCGCGCGTTCTTGCTCCTGCGCCTCAATTAGCCTGCGGCTCACTCCGGAGAGCGCCTCTTCCGCCTGCTTGCGCTCGGTTATATCCCTCACCATACCTATAATCCGCAGTATCCTGCTTTGTTCGTCGAAGAAGGCACGACTGTTCCTCTCAATCCAAATCACCGTATCGTCGGGACGTACCGTCCGATAGCTTATTTGAAGGTAGGGTTTGTCTGGGCTAAGCTCGGCCATAGCTGCCCTGAGTCTTTCTCGGTCGTCGGGGTGAACCTTGGCCATTGCTTGTTGGCCGGTAGTCCCCGCAGCCTTGTCTTCACCGAGAATCCGAGCGTACTCTTCCGAGCGAACGATCACGTCCGTGGCAGCATCCCACTCATAGGCAAACATCTTTCCTGCCTGAGCCGCCAGACGAAACCGTTCTTCGCTCTCTCGCAGTGCTTCTTCTGTCCGTTTGTGATCGGTGACTTCCTCCACGAACGCAAACACCAGCGGGGGTTCTCCATCGCTATTCTTCAAAAGAGAGACATTAAGGCGCCCCCAAATCTGAGCACCGTCTTTTCTTACGTAACGCTTTTCGAGCGAGTAGCGGTCTATTAGCCCTGCGCGAAGTTTTTGGAAGAGCGCCCAGTCGTCCTGGGAATCCTGCGGATTAGTAAACTCGGAACAATTCATGCCGCATAACTCTTCCTTCGAAAAGCCCAGCATGGAGCAAAGCGCCGGATTGGCGAGCAGTAGCTTCCCTTCTAAGTCTTCTACTGCGATTCCCAACGACGCTTCCTCGAATAGGTAACGCAACAGTTGCGCAGTCTTCTCTGGCGATGCTGTGAACGGCACGAAGTCCCCCAAAATTAATCAAGCGAACACTGCCTGAGTAATGCGTCAGCAACCGGGCAACTCTGGATAAATAACCTTATAGCTCCGTTTCTCATCGGGGGCAATCTGAAAACCAGTGCTCCAGTATCTCGAAAGGTATGCTCGCAGACTAAATCGAACCGAATAGTGGACGGATCTATAAATGAATATTTACTTTCCTGCCACTTTTAACAGTTTCCGCATAAATCCTGTCCGGATACCTTTGCAGTGGGCCTATAAGACTGAGTGGAAGGGTTGAGCCTGCTTCCAATCGCCACCTGTTCACGCTAAAACATTAATCTTGGAAGGGAGTAGAGTATGCGAACTATCATCAACTTACTGCTGATGTTGCTATTGATCATTTCGGCAGAGAATATGCTCGGAAGTCGGCTACTCAATGTCACGGATAAACAGCAAAATGAGGAGCAAAATACCTCTCCCCAGCAGCAAACGCCGCCAGATTCTCAAGGACAAGCCTCAAGCAGCGCTGCGGTTAGCAGCGTTACCGGTTGCGTGGTACAAAGCGATCGTGGTTACTCTCTGAAAACGGATAGCGATACCTACCCAATCGAAACGGATAAGGATCTCTCGCAATACGTCAATAAACAGGTAAAGATAACCGGTATCTTGGAGCATCACACCGCCGCTGCACCGGCGGCTGCAAGCGGCAGCGCGGCAACGATAACGGATATTCGTCTCCGTATGGTTGCATCCGTAGTTGGAGATTGCCAGTCGAAGTGACAAATTCTCATCTCGCTATGGAGATTCAGCCGATGTAGCGCCTTGAGAACCAATCCCACTACCCTCGCTGTGCGCTTGTGCGATCTCATTTGGGTCGGCATGGAATTTGGCGGACTAGGGTTGCCCTGTCCGCCAATTTCACATCCAGCTTTTTTGCTACTGAATGGTTGTTAGAAATGCGCCTGAGGTGCTGTAGACCGAAATCGAATTACCGTTGAAATTCGAAAAATAGACTCGCTTGCGTGTGTTGTCGACCGCGATACCGGAGGCAGTAAAGGGTAGCTGAACAAAAAAGGATTCATTCTCTGCAACCAGATTGGAGACCCACACTGAACCGTCCGTATTTGCAATATAGAAGTTGCCCTTCCCGTCAGCGGCCAAGGCAGCGCCAAAATTAGCGGCAGCTAATCCGCCGGAGAGTGTACCGGTGATCAGTTCCGGGCTTGCGTAAACAAATGTGGTATTAAATCCATCACCCCATGCAAGCCACTCCCCTGAGATCGCCATGCCATAGATATTTGTGCCGGGTGTAATGGTTCGTACGAATCCGGTACCGGGCGCGTAAATAGTGATATTGACATCGGAGTTTTGCACCCACACATCGTCCAATCCATCGATCGCGAGCGCTAGTGGAGATGCGATGCCGTTGGTAATCGTAGCGCTGGTATTTTGGTTTCCTCCGCTATACTCAGTAACACTGTTTGACGCCAGGTTCGCGGCCCACAGATTACCCGATCCATCAAACGCTACTGCGGTCGGACGACTGATATCCTGCGAAATGGTCTTGGCCGCCGTTTGCACATAATTGGGGCTGTAGACCAGGATATTATTTCCAGAAAAATTAGCGACATAAAGGTTGCCTTTGGCGTCCAGGGCGAGTCCCTCGGGATTCAGAAGCGGTTTTTTAGTAACGGCGAAGCTGGCCGATGCAAAAGCGGGAAGGCACAGCAGTATAGATACAATTTTAAATCGGAATCGGGAATTAATGAACTTCATGATAGTGCTCCTTTTAGGCAGGCGAAATTTTGCTGCTCACCTCTATAAGCGACATTTCGCGGAAGATTCCCTCACGAAGTCAAAAAGAATTTATCTTTTTCGATTTGGATCGGTTTCGACAATCAAGTCTTTGGCGCGTGGCCGACCCTTGTGTTCTTAGAATTTCTTCCATTTATGTGTGGCGCGGGCGCCCTCGCCCGAGAAAGCTCATCTAGGGACAGCCGCCCTGAGCCTGCCCTGAGCGAAGCCGAAGGGGCTGCCCAGCCAAGCAACGCTCGGCAACGTGTCCTTATATCCACTTGTTAGCCGATCCCTCTTCCAACTTTGTCATCCTGAGCGCAGCGAATTCATTCGCGTTCCCAGTCGAAAGACCCTACCCTCGAAACGATCTCCCCCACCAAAAACAAATGGCAAATAACCTTTCCCCAATCAGCATTCCCCTCGCTTACTTGTCCATTAATAATCAAAGACCCGCTCAATCCGTTGCAACACGCTATTAAATTCGCCAACTTACAACAGTTCCAATCCAAATCACATCACACTGACGCATATGAGGCGAATTCGGAAATGATGACTATGAAAATAATTAGTAAACTGATGATTTTTTGTTGTCTGAGCTTTTCAATAGTGGCGCTGGCACAAGACGCCATGCAAAACGACAGCTCGAAGACGCAGTCAGATCACACGGGCAAACTACTAAGTGTCACCGGCAAGATCAGTAATGACGGGAAAACGTTCACAAGCGATGCAGACGGGAAGAGCTGGACCATCGTCAATCCTGAGGCGGTGAAGGCTCACATAGGCCATCACGTCACGCTAAAGGCGCACGTGAACCCGGAAAAGATGGAAATTAACGTGATATCGCTGAAAATGGTATCAGCAGAATGAAAGCTGCCGCTTACGTCAATGCATAGAACCGATCCCGGCTCTTATGCTTCCTCCGGAGGTAACTCGAAGTCCACCAGATTCCCGCGGAAACCTTTGGTCTTCCATGCGCCGACCGCAATTCCAACCGCCATCCAGATCGCTCCGAAGACAAGTGCTTTGGGGCTCAGACTTATCCAAAGGAGAAAACATATTACGAAGCCGAGAACCGGCGGCAGAAGATTGCCGAGCTTCTTTTGCTCTTCATGAAGATAATATCGGACAAATGCCGCCGCATTAACGCCCATAAATGCAATCAAGGCGCCAAAATTGAGCAAGTTCGCACCAAGGTCGTATCCAGTAGTTGCCCCCGCTAATGCCGGAAGCAGGAACGCTCCTGCCAGCGCAAGGCCTCCTACGAAAAGCACGTTGTTGCGCGGAACACGCCTCTTCGGATCGACTGCTCCGAAAAAAGATTTCGGCAGCGCGTTGCTGCGACCCATGCCGTAAAGCAGGCGCGCCGCGCCGATCTGCGCTCCCATGCCGGAGCCAAAATTAGCCACAACAAGAGTGAATCCCACGATCGCAAACAGGGGCATCCAGGCACGACCGGCGACGAAGGTGAATGCCGTATCCATATTCGGATATGCCTCGGACGCTGGCCAGATCAGTTGTGCCGCATAAACCTGCACCGCCGACAAAATGCCAATCACAACGCAAACCAGTACTGTCGCAAGCAGAATATTGCGGCGGGGATTCTCGGCCTCTTCTGAAAGCGTCGAAATTCCGTCAAATCCGATGTAGGTAAGCACTGCGACGGAAGTCCCGCCCATCACGGCTTTCGTATTCCAGCTCAGCGGATCATAAAATGGCCGTGTGAAGAATGCCGCTCCATCGTGAGGATGTCCGAAAATGTAGCGTGCCGCAGCCACGAAGAAGATCGCGATCACCACGCCCATTCCAGCGGCCAGAGCAGTATTGACGCGAGCCGAAGTCTTGATGCCCTGAATATTCAATCCGGTAAACACCGCCACAAAAAAAACTGCCCAAACCGCGTAAGGAATGCCCGGCGCGAAAACATGCGCTTGCTGGCTGATCCAAATGACGCAGATCATGGGATTGAGCAGGTAGTCCATAACCATTGACCATCCCGTAACATAGCCGAGCGCAGGATTAATCTCTTGTCCTACATAGGTAAACGCTGAACCTGCGCTGGGGTAGGCACGTGCCATGCGCCCGTAGCTGATCGCGGTGAACAGCATTGCAACCATCGCCAGCAGAACGGTAGTCACGACATGGCCATGGCCGCGATTGCTCAGCACACCATAAACCGACATGGGCGCAACCGGCTGAATGACAATCACCCCATAGAGAATCAAGTCCCATAGGGTAAGAGAGCGCCTTAAACTGGGGGCCGAAGATGAAATGACGGGCGAGGAGGTTTCCATGAATGATGGTATTGAATTAGGAGTAGCCGGAAAAGTCAATATTAAAACGTTTTCATAAGAGATAACTTTACAGGTTATTACTTAAAAGAGCTTTGCGCGTCCTGAAAGCCTTGTAGCGGCGGTTAATTCGTTTTTCGATAATTCGAATGTTCTGTGATTGAGCTATTCACGGCCTAATGAATGCTGCAGTTTAGACGCATCACGACGCACAAGCAATTCATCCCCCAGATCGATGGATTACGCTTTATTGCAATCACCTCCGTCGTCCTCTTCCATATTTACGCTGCTCTTGAACGTGGCGCCATTGCAGTCCCGTGGACGTTTGACACTGATTTAGCAAAGCGAGGAGTGGAATTATTTTTTGTCATCAGTGGATTCATTTTAGGAGTGCCATTTGCCTCTCAACATCTTGTAAATACTCCACGCGTGGATCTAAAGCAGTATTTCCTGCGGCGATTAACCCGCCTCGAACCGCCGTACTTTATTAGTTTGTTCGTTTGTGTGGCAGCTCAATTGGTCGATTCCAATCGCCCATTCAGCGACATGGTTCCACATTTGCTCGCCAGCTCCCTATACATTCATAACTTGATTTTTGGAGCCTTTCCGGGCGCAGTGAACGGAGTCGCATGGTCTCTGGAGATCGAGATACAGTTTTATCTGCTTGTCCCTTTGCTAGCAGCGCTGTTTACGATCTCCAACTATCGCGTTCGCCGAGTCGTATTTACGGTGCTGATGTTGTGCTCTGGCCTACTCAGCAATGGTTTGTATCGTAACTTTCGTCTGCACGCATCCATCGCTTATTATCTGGCATTTTTTTTGGCTGGATTCCTGGTTTGCGATTTGTATGTCACACGCCAGAATTGGAAGCGATCATTTCTTTGGGACTTGATTGCAGTTTGCGGCTGGCCGCTCGTGTGGTATTTGGGAAGGAACACTGGGCATGTTTTACTTCCATTTGTGATCGTGATTCTTTTCCTGGCGGCTTTTCGAGGACGAATATGTTCTGTGCTCCTCAGTAATCGAGTGATCACCAACATTGGCGGAATGTGTTACAGCATCTATCTTTTCCATTTCTTGGTCATCTACGCTGTCAAGCACGTCACTTCGCCTCTCCATTTTGGACAGAATTTCTGGGTGTACTACACTCTCCAGGCGAGCTTTATTTTGCCAGCCATATTGATACTATGCGGGGCGTTCTTTTTGCTGATTGAGCGGCCTTGTATGGACAAAGAATGGCCTAAAAAATTGTGGCGATCAGGTCAAGCATTCATGTTTTCAGCCAGTAGGGAATGGCAATTCTGACGGAGTGACCCTAGTTTTTAGCCTTCCTATTCGGGCACAGGCTTTCACTTCGGCGGGCGATAGTCATACCAGTATCCTTGCGGCTCGTTTCCCGAGACGTACCTGGTGTTGTATTTCAGAAAATAGTCCAAGTGGGTTTCATCCAGCGGAAATGATTTTCCGGGATAAGGATACGTACCCATTTTTCGGAACGGCAGTGGTTCGACTGTGCTGCCATCGGCGGCGTAGAAGTCCATGTCTTTCTCGTAGCCGTTAGCCACAAAGAAATAATCTCTCGCCCATCCCTTCGGTACGATTGGAAGCGAACTTGGATCGAACTCTAGCGCAACTTCTTCCCCCGATCCGAAGACTGCAAGTTTGTCGTCAAGACCCGTCAGCAGCGGCCTCACATCACCGTAACGAGTGTAGGTGCCAGCCTGCCGCGCATATGGTCCCGTACGGCTGATTTGCTCGTAGACATATTTCACGTTGCCCGGAGGCTGAGCCTCGAGCTGGCGTGGATAGCCATGAAAGCCGAGATCAGCACGTTGTAATGGAACTGGCGTAAGACGCGAGTTCACGTTTTGCTCAGTTCGATCAATCAAAATGTTGTCCCAATAGATCTGCAAATTGGTTGAGATGCGGACGCGCTTCGTACCCTTTGGTAGCTTGTCTGTCAGATCGGCAGTCATGGTACGCGGCAAGCCAGCGGGGAATCCCATGTCATCGACAACGCGAACCCACTTTTCTTTTCCGTCTTTTCCGTCTCCCTCTTTCTGAACAACGAGCGCTTCTACGTAAGGCGCGGTCGCCTGAATACCTGCCTGATCGGCTGCGTACATTCCCGTGGCGGTGAAGTATTCGATCTCGCCGTGGAGCAATAGACGAAGTGGGCCACCTTGATATGGTTCTCCGAGATCAAGCTCCAAGCTATGCGGCTTAGCAAAGCCCTTAAACGAGAGCAGATCGAAGCCGCCGATGTAGCGATGCGCCAGCAGATCGGGCAGAACGTCATGGCCACGATCATCCCACGCGCCCGCTGGCGGACGAGCATTGCGGCTGGCTATCACCTTGAACGGCGGATATGGCGGATTGCTGGCGAAATATTCGTTGGGATAAACATCGACATTGGACGGATGATCGACCGCGAGCAAACGCACCTGATCGAGATAGACGACTTCTTCCATCGGCTCCATCAAGCGGAAACTAAGTTTGCCATTTTTCTCGTGAATCGCATTGCGATCAATCTTCACATATTCCGTTGGGCGAGGAATGTTACGCTCACCGGGCGCAACCCAGTGGCCGACAACTCCCGCGCCAAGGACATCCGCCACGAGCTCATAACTCTTTCCATTCCATACGAAGAGAGTTGGACAGGAGCTGCCGCGACGGTCGATCTCGAGGAAATCTTTTTGTTGGTTGGCGGCGACTTCAACTTCGTCTTGCAACACGCCCGTCGGCCACAACATGCGGACGACATCGGCTTCCTTGGATTGACCTAGACCGACAGTAAGATAAGGTGAGTTCTGCCCGAGATATCCGTTCGAGCCATAGATCTCAAATTTCTGGCGAATGCCGTCCGAAAAGACTTCCACTTTGGTGCCGATGGCGCTTTTGTTGTCATTCAGTCCCTTGAGCGCCAGCCGCAGCCAATTGTTCTTGTTGCCGCCTTCGTTCTTGAGCAGGACGGCTGGACTGTGGTTCTGTGTGATGAGCAGATCGGTTGCGCCGTCATTGTCATAGTCTCCTGTGATGATCGCGCGCGGGGAGTTGAGCTCAATCTTGTCGAGGCCAACATCGGCGGTAACGTCTTTGAAACCGTCGGGACCAAGATTGCGGAAGAGCTTGACTTCGCCTTTTCCATCTTTGGTCTCGCCGACGGCAACAAGATCGACCCAACCATCGTTATCGTAATCGAAGGCAGCAAGGCCGTAACCATGAATCCAGTTAGTTAGGGGAAGAGTAATGGGATTGAAACTCTTGCCATGATTGTTGCGCCACAATGTGAGAGCAGGAGTGCCAGCATGGGTGAAGGCAAGATCCATCCAGCCATCATGGTCAAAATCGAGTGCGGCGACAGCAATAGTAGACGATGGCATAGCCGTGGACCATGGCTCGCGCTGCGGAAACTTACCTTCTCGAGGGTTCTCGTAAATGATAGGTTGCTTGCCACCGCCAGTAACGATATCGACGGCTCGATCATTGTTATAGTCGCTGCCAATAGCCGCGATATTGTCGCGATTACCTGCTAAGCCAACTGAGTCAGTGACATTAGTGAAGGTGCCGTTTCCATTGTTCCGCCACATCGAGCTTTGACCTGAACGTGGTGCCGCTTCCGACCAAATTCCCGGGTGAACGCTCATTACTTGCTCGACGGAACTGGTAATGTAAAGGTCAATATCACCGTCGTGATCATAATCAACAAACGTCAACCCTAGATCGAATGCGTCGGTCTTAATTCCGGCTGCTGCTGTTACGTCTTTAAAGGTGCCATTCTTCTCATTGTGCAAAAGAACTATATGCCCCTTGAAAGTCGACACAAGATCGGTCGCTCCATCATTGTCGTAATCGCCTGCAGTGCAGCCGATCCCGTGCTGAGTTGGATCTAATCCAGCTTTGTTGGTTACGTCCTCAAACTTGCCATTACCCAGGTTGTGGTACAGTGCCAATCCACGCTGCGGGCCGTTGCCCGGCAAGAAGATGTCAGGCTTTCCATCGCCGTCGTAGTCGAAAAAGCACGCACCGGGACCGAGGTACGATGCCGGATCTTTACCACCTCCAGATACAGTTTGTGTAAGGAGCCCCGCTGCCTCCGTTACATCCACAAACTTCACCGGAATCTGGGGCGGCACTTTCTCTATCACATTTGGTGATTCTTCCACTCGCGAATACTGACCCTGTTCGCCGTAAGCCAGGCTCATTGCCGCTCCCAGCTTGTTTTGAGTCACATACTGGAAACGTGTGAGATGCTCGCGGGCTTGCGCCGGATCGCCCGATTGCTGATACGCGCGAGAGAGTCCGAACTGCGCCGAGGCGTGCAGTGGATTCACCTTAAGTGCGTGATTAAAAGCGTCGATCGCCTGCGGGAATTGTTTTAGCTGCGAATAGACGGAGCCGAGAAAATACCATGTGTCAGCGTCATCAGGATCGATTTCGATCACATGCTTGAACGCTTCCACCGCGTCCTGCGGGCTGCTGCTGTTCTTATCGAGAAGCGCAAGGTTATACCAGGCATGGGCATCTTTGGGGTTGAGCTTGACCGCTTCTTCGAGAATTGGTTTTGCGGCATCAACCCGTCCCAGATTCACCAGCGCAATTCCCTGATTCAGTTTTGCGATCTGTAATTTTGGATCAAGCGCCGCAGCCTGCTCGAACGCCTTTAAGCCCTTTTCGAAGAGCTGTTGATTCATGTAGGCAGCGCCCAAATTATTCAGGCGCGCGGCTTCAGCGGGATTTGCGGATTGCGATGAATTTTGCGGAGTGGCAGCAATAAGACCCAACGTAGCTAACAAAATGGAAGCGGCTGTGACGCCGGTTAACTTCATGAAATCTCTTACCCTCCGTTATACGGGTCTACGCGACAAGACATTTGCAGGCTCACGCGAGTGTAAAAGGAATCTTACTGAGGCTGGCTTGCTGACACAACCGGAGTTGCCGACTTTGCTATCGCCTGGTGCACTGGCGCAGCAAGCGGCTTGCTATAGGCACGAGTGGAAATCACGCCCTTGCCTTCTTCAACCGTGATCGTCTGTCCGGCATTTATATTCGAGAGTTTGTCCACTTGGCCACTCGGCCATTGAATTTCGATGGCGTCAGCTTTCGCATGATCGCCCAACCCGAAAGTCAGCACCAGCTCGCTCTGCGAGAGATAACTCGATCCGCTGCGCAGCATCTTGGATTGCGCATCCTTGCCCGAAGCCACGCGCAAGACTGCGCCAATGCCATCGCGATTGGATTTCGTTCCCACCAGCTTTATCCGAACACTACGATTCGTGCCGCCCTCGTTATGAAACAGGTATGCCCGGCCTCCATTGGTGGTAAACATCACATCGGGGAATCCATCGTTGTCGATATCAGCGTAAGCCGCGCCACGCGCCACTTTCGGACTTGCAAAAACTGTCCCCAAAGAGGCCGTGACTTCCTGAAATTTCCCTGCGCCCAAGTTACGAAATAAATGCGGCGGTTCGGCATAACTGACGCGTTTCTGCACATGTTCGATCTGATCTTCAATATGTCCATCGGCAACCAGAATGTCCGGCCAGCCGTCGTTATCGTAGTCGAAGAAGAAGCACCCGAATCCCAGCGTGACTAAACTAGCACGCCCAACTTCCGACTGCGGAGCTTCGTCGACAAATAAACCATTCCCTTCATTGTGGTAAAGCGAGAGCATCTGATTCGCAAAATTCGTGATGATCAAACTGGGCCGCCCCGAGCGGTCATAATCGGCAGCATCGACTCCCATGCCAGCTCGCGCAACACCATCTTCACTGAATGCGATTCCGGCAGAGACACCGCGCTCTTCGAATGTCCCATCATGCTTATTCAGATAGAGCTTATTCGGCTGAGTGTCGTTAGCCAGCAGAATGTCGGGCCAGCCATCGCCGTCATAATCGAGAACCGCTAGACCGAGGCTCTTCGATGTCGGATCGTAAAATTTTGCCTTCTGTGTAGCGTCTTCAAATTTGCCATTGCCCAAATTGTGCCAGAGACGAGCCGACGTTCCTTTGTATGATTCCGGAGTGCAATAGGATTTGTGCGCGCCGTCAATGGTGCAATAAAGATCGCCCTGCAAAGACCATTGCACGTAATTCGCAACAACTAGATCCAGTTTCCCGTCGCGGTCATAATCGACCCAGGCGGCGCTGGTGGAAAATTCGTTCGGCCCCGACAATCCTGAAGCCTTGGTGACATCAGAAAATGTTCCATTGCCGTTATTGTGAAAGAGACGACTCTGGCCAAGCGCGCTGATAAATAAATCATCGTAACCGTCGTTATCGTAATCGCCTACCGCAACACCAAGTCCAAACATGGAAACAGCAAGACCCGCTTTGCGGGTAACGTCAGTAAAAGTGCCGTCATGATTATTGTGATAAAGCTTCGGCGTAGATGAGGAACCCTGATGTCCCGGCCAGCTTTCTCCGTTGATCAGTAAAATATCCGGCCAGCCGTCATTATCGTAATCAATGAAGGCGCACCCGGGCCCCATGGTTTCGGGAAGATATTTTTTCCCGAAGGCGCCGTTGTTGTGAACGAAATGGATGCCGGCCTGAGCCGTAATATCGCGAAACTGAATGCGCTGCGCTACAGCGCTATGCGCGAACAGAAAGAACACGGAAACAACCAGAGACAAGCTCTGCATTATTTTGAAGCTCCCAGAGAAGCAATCATCTTCGAATGTGTCGAGAGTGAAGGTGTAGAGCGTGAATGAACCGAGCTATGGGCGGTAACCCGCGCTGGCACGCCTGTGGTCTTGCTGTTAACCGGCAACGGAACCGAAACGTGCTCATGAATGCCTTGTCGCTCGTTGTTATCTTCGGGATTGAGCTGGCGATATTTCCCAGTGATAGCTTGCGCCGATTCATCCGCCTTGAAACGCATGTAGCGTTTCTGATGCTCCTGCGCCTGCTTCTCATCTCCCAACCCGCGGTAAGACAACATAAGGTCGTAATGTGCCTGCAAATCTTCGGGATCGATGGCGAGAACAGCTTGTAGCATCTTCACAGCCTCTGAATATTTTCGCTGGAGGAAAAGAATCCGGCCCAGATCGTTCAAAGCCACCCGATCACGAGGATACTGCGCCAAAACCTTCTGAAGATGGGAAGCAGCGTCGTCGTATCGTCCATCACTGCGCAATACTCGCGCATAAAAATAATGCGCCCGCGCAAGATCCGGACTCAAAGCCAGCGCCTTCTCAAGCACAGTTCGCGCTCGATCCATATCGCCTTCTTGCACGGCGCACCGTCCAATGTTCACCCAACCGTCAGGATTCTGCGGATCGATTTCAGTGACTTTCTGAAATGCTGCCTGCGCGGCCTTTAGATCGCCTTGCAAAAAAAGACCAATTCCATAATCGTTCCAGCGCTGCCAGTCGTCTTTTTGTAGCACTACTTTTGGCTGGGAAGGCGGCGCATTATGGGCTTCCACTCCGACCGTAACTTCATTTTCCGCCACAGTTACAATAGGAACATCCGGAATCTCTTCGCGCTTCGCTGACACACCACTCAGCGAACCTGTAAACGCAACTTTCCTATCGTCGAAATCTGGCGTTACGGCATGCGGATCATTCGGATCGGGAACTCCCGCAAAAGAAAACTGCGTTCCGAACCAGGAGAACTTGCGATAGAGCAAACGCGCATGCAGCGTAATCTTGTTGCCCGCATTTTCCGGAATATGCATGCGATAGTGAACCGTATCGGCAGCTCCCGGCGGAATTAATCGAACATAAACCACCGACCGCGTAGCCCATGCGTTGCGTTTGTCTATGGGATTGCCATGGGCATCAATCTGTAGCGAACGATAAAAATGCGCTCCCTTTTCTACCGGCCCCTTCCCGTCATCCTCCACCATCCCACTCCAAAACATGGTCTGGCCCTTATCGTCAGTTCCTTTTAGCTCCAGCCACGTATCGTAGGCGTCCACCGTACCGCCGGGGAAAAAGTGCCCCACCTTTTTTGTGCGAACAACAACATCCACTCGGACGGTATCTCCACGGCGAACCACAGGCTGTACGCGGCTCAGCGGAGCTGTAATGGGCACTACTTCACCCTGTCCCGCGGCTGGGTTGATCTTCGTCTCCGCTTCCTCGCCCACCGCAAAGGTCGTCGATTGTTCTGCCTGGGCAGTCGCTCCCTGCTTCAGTTCCGCTTGTGCTGGCGAGAGCGCAAAAATATCGACGCTCAATTCATTATTCTTCAGGAAGTCTTCGGTGACTTTCAATTGACCAGCATCTTCATTCGCCGTGGGGACTGCCGTGTTAGCCCCAGGGAACTGATGCGAATGAACGAATCCATTGATGTTGCCCTGATCATTGGATTTCGTCATAGGCATATGGCAATCGGCACATTGCGCGGGCTTCGCAGGATAATAAAACGACCGCGCTCCCTGCCCTGAAACACCGCTTGCCTGCCAGTTGTCGTATTCATTGAATCCCCGAATCCAGCGATAGTTATTTACTGGCTTATCGAGGTGAACCTTGTGACAACTCGAACAGAACTCCGCCGTCTGTGTACGCATGAAGGGCTTTAGAAATACACGCCGATGCGGCTCAGGATTTAACCTGACCAGGAAATCGTGCAGCGTCCGCACCACGGGATTCTTGCTGGCGGCGAGTTCGTGCAGCTTGGGATATTCCAGATAAAAGTCTGCCTGCCCCATGGTGCTCTTCACGTTCGCAATCGAGTGGCACATCATGCAGCCAAGTCCGGCCTGTGATTCGGGGCGATGCACGATCTGCTTTATAGGCGTATCCATCAAACCGCTGTAGAGCACTGCGGGATCATGACAGCCGCCGCACCATTTCGATGGCTTGGTGCCAATAGTGTCTTGCATGTATTCAATACTCTTGCGGTACCACTGATTATTGAACGACGAAAAATGATGCATGGAGCTGGACCACTGCTTGTAAATGTCTTTATGACAGCGTTCGCATGAGTCGGATTCCATGAAGTATTGGCTGGGTATTTTCTGTCCGCCATAGACTTGCGCGGAACTCGGAAAAAACGGCCCTTGCGATCCATCGCCCTCTGCGCTCATCTCCGCCGGAGGCATAGCCGGATTTTCGATACGCGAGCGATTCTGCCAGCGAGATTCTCGCAAGTATCTAACGCCAATAGCGAGGCCTGTTAATAGAAGCAAACAAATTGTCGAGCGAGAAACTGCACCGCTAATCCCCGGAGACAGCCAACCACGATTCCCTGCCCACTCTGCAAATAGCAGGCCCGCGCCGGCCAGGGAAACCAGCATGTGAATGTATAGCCAATTCCACTCGGAACGAGGAGTACCGGTTTTTATTAAAATGAGGCCAAAGACTGCTCCACCTATTATTAGCAGCCAACCGATCCGCGAAATGAAGCTACCGTGACGCAGAAGACCATAAAAACGAATGGCCAATAGCAACGAAGCAACGACGCCAGCCAGCACGTGTAGCAAAACTATTCCGGCATAAAAAACGTTTGCTTGCGGAAATCCGTATAAGTAGATTGCGGAGATAAACAGGAATCCAAGAAGTCCCGGAAGCAAGGCACGGCTTATGGAAATCTTCGGTCCGGAGGTTTTGGCGTTCATTTAAAACTTGTTTCCCTGGAAAGTTTGTCCGACATATACGAAGTAGGCCGATGGGAAACAAGTTAAATGTTTTCAGACGATTAACGAATAATACAAAACCATTAGAGCCTTGTCACAGCACCTCTCAACTGAAGGGAACACCAGGTGGTCAGGGGGAGAATGCCATCTTGCAGAAAATAAGATACCGCTGAAAATAAGCGGGCATCTTTCGCAATTCTTGAGCTTTGCCGCTTCACACAAACGCTTCTTGGATCTTTTTCGGTTCGCGCTTCAGGTGAATGGTTGCGCCAACCAGCCAGTTCTAAACTTCCCGGGCATGCTTAGACCACTGCCAAAGTCCACTTGTGACCTCCGGCGGCAATCTATATCCCAATTGGCGTGCCAGCATCACAATCTGTCCTCGATGATGACCTTCATGCGCAATGAAATAGCCTAGAACGTGACCAACATCGAGAGGAAGATTGCGCCAAATATAAGATGATGAGCCGGGAATGCTTCCCCCTTGATCGCAGCCGAACTTTAGCAGACTCAAAATGCCTGTGCCGCTACGCTGGAGTGCGGCAATGAGATCCTTGGGTTTGACCTTGTATCGATCGACGCTCCGCGGCACTGCGAAGCCGTGCTCCTTACCGAGTGTCTTGATCCACATGCACCGAGCATTGTGAATGTGACCTGCAAGCATTCGGATTGTGCGCCGCGGCGCTCCCGGTATTTTGGCTTCCCACAGTTCGGCGGGTAAATGCTCGACCAGAAAAACCGTTACTCGATTATTAGTCTTCCACGCGTTAAGGATCGTATCTCGCAAATCGAGTGTAGAAGGCATACCGCACCTCTTATAGCAGTTTAGCTAATGCATAACTTCAGAGTTGACCGGGCACTTGAAGCATGTTCTTTAATCCGTAACGTCGGTGGAGGACGCATATTAAGTCGGAGGTTGCCGCCATCCGCCGCACGTTCTTTCAATTTCAGCGGCTACGGCCAGAACCATCTCTTCTTGCCATGGCCGGCCTACGACCTGTACTCCTATAGGCAGGCCTTCTGGCGATTCTCCAACTGGCACCACTGCCGCGGGAAAGCCGAGCAAATTGAACCACTCGCAATAACTCCAGGCATCGAGATATTTGACAGTCTGACCGTCGAGATCCCAACAGCGCTCGCCATGTTTAAATGCCGGAATCGAAGCCACGGGGCATAGCATGATTGGAAACTGGCGCATCTGCTCCAGAACTTTCATGCGAATTACGTCGCGCTGAATCCACATATCGAGCAGGGTGTCGCTTGTATGAGAAGGCTCGGCCGCTACCCAGCTTGAAAACTCAGCAAATATTGGACTGAGATCTTGCTCGCGGCCTTTTGTCATGGGACCAAGCAGCATGCCTCCAGTGATCCCAAAGAACTGCCACCAAAGTTGGCGGGCCTGCTCTAACCCTTTCGGTAAAAACGCTTCTGCCATAAAACCTGTCGTTTGCAATCCTTCTGCTGCGGTTCGCACTGCCACCCGAGTTTCGGAAGTCACGGGTGTGCGGCCGTCATCCTCAAAATAGCCTATGCGAATTCTCTTCAGCTCAGCGTGATTAGTCCATCGCACTGGAACCGGAGCCGCACAGGGATCGCCATCATCCGGACCTTGCATGATTTCAAATAACACTTTTAAATCAGCTACCGTGCGAGCCATGGGACCAACAACTCCTGTCAATGCGAACGGACCCACTGACGTTGGATAATGCCCAGTGGCAGGAATTCGCCCGGGTGTAGGTTTCAGTCCACAGATGCCGCTGAAGTGCGCGGGCACACGAATGGAACCCCCACCGTCGCTTCCCACTCCACCTGCCGAAAGTCCCGCGGCAATCGCCGCAGCTTCTCCACCGCTGGAACCGCCGGGGGTGCGCGACAAATCCCACGGATTATTTGTACGTCCATATAGAAGATTGTCGGTCTCCCATGCCATGAGGAGTTCTGGAGTATTAGTCACACCAAGAATTATGGCTCCCGCTTTGCGCAAACGTTGCACAAGCGGCGCATCTTCAGATGCGATATGGCCTGCTCGCAGTTTGGTTCCAGCTTCGCATCGCATTCCAGCCACTTCGATGGAACTTTTAATACTAATCGGCACACCATGAAGAGGGCCGGGATCTTCACCGCGAAGCACTGCTGCTTGGGCTGCATGAGCTTGGCGCAGGGTACCTTCTTCATCTAAATGAACAAAAGCATTAAGAAGAGGATTTAGTTTTTCGATTCGCGCGAGATGTGCTTCCACTACTTCGATAACGGAGAGCTTTTTGTTACGAATTTGATCCGCAATGGCAACTGCGGGTAGGGACGTCAGTCCGGACATGATTAGAAGCTCCCCGCGAAGTGAGAGTCTAACATGCGAATTGAAAGTCAACGCTCGAGAGACTTCTGGATTGTCAGTGCGTGGCGCGCGGAGTATGCCTTGCCTTATGCGGTGGCAGCAGGACTCGCACCGCGTCGCTTTTCTTCGCGCCGTGTTTGGCTAGCCAAATACTCAAATGCTTGCGTGAGCTGGAGGCTATGCGCGTGAAAAACATCGCCGCCCGCCCATCGGCTTCGCTCCATATCACGTCGCCGACTGCCTCAATCATGATCTCCGTATCCGGTAGAAGAAACCTTAAACGCACTTCTTCCGCTGCGGGGAGTGCCTCAGCCGCTTGCAAAGACACACCTTGTTCGCTCAAGTCCACCATGAGAGCAGGTAAGGATTCATTACCCAGGTCGAGATAAGCCAGGCCAGAGAGCCTATGACGCGCCGTGCGCCGGCGGTCCGCTTTCATAAAGGCATGTGCGGCGCGAAATGAATGCGTGACTTGTTCAACTTCCAAAGGTTTGTAGAGCACGAAGTTGGCTCCCGCCTGAACAGCTCCCCCGACAGGAGTCAAAGCTCCTATCATGGCAAACAGGATGGGTTTTCGACCAGGCGTAAGAGAACGCACCATGCTGGCAACCTGAATAGCACCGGGAAGGTCAAAGTCCAACACGACCGCGGAATACGGGCGTTGCAGCAACGAATCAGTCGCCTCGGCGGCTGTGTCGCAGACTTCTTCTGCGACATTAATCCCGGCAAGAATGGTTGAGATCAAGCGGATCGAATGCTGGTTGCGGCACATCAGGAGCGCATTCAGCTTCATACCCCCGGAGCTTACGTCCGGGCAGGTGCCGCGTAAAGTAACACCTGTAATCTTTTAGGCGGTTACCAGAGAAGATTGACCCAAAACGAAAATTTTCCAGAAACATTTGTGCGGCAGGACAAACACGAATTTGGATGATGCCCATGAGCCGTTGATCCGCGACTCATGGGCATTTCACCGGAAATGCTACGCGGCTTTCCTTGATTTCCCTGCCTTCTCACTAAAAAGGTTGATCATTTCGCGGTTGAACGCCGGAATGTCACTCGGTTGTCGGCTACTAACCCAGTTTTGGTCCCGCACAACTTCTTTATCTACCCACTTCGCGCCGGCATTTCTGACGTCATCTTGAATCGTGTGATAACTCGTCAGCGTGCGGCCTTGAATCAGTTCAGCGGAAATCAATAACCAGGGAGCATGGCAGATTACAGCAATCGGCTTGCCTGCCTTATCGATATTTCGGACAAATTCTTTCGCACCCTCTTCGACTCGGATGTTATCGGCATTCAGTGCGCCGCCGGGTAATAGCACTGCGTCGTACTGATCCGGCTTAGCATTATTAAGAGTCTCGTCAACCTCATACTGTCCAGACTTTTCATCATGTTTCATTGCTTGAATTTTTCCGGACTTCAACGAGATAAGCGTGGTGCGCGCTCCGGCATCGTCCAAAGCTTTTCGGGGCTCAACCAGTTCGGCTTCTTCCACACCGTCAGTTGCGAGAATAGCAACGCGTAGTCCTTGAATATCTGAGGGCATAAATATAATTTACCTCGCTTGATTTGAGATTTTTCTACTCTCTAAGTTTTCGTCAAGATCCATGACTTTAAAATCGGGTTGAAACTTGAGGTTGTTTTCCATCAGGCTGTACTTCTTTACCAGCCCAAAATCGGAACGATAGTTTCTGCCCTGTTTCACATATCCGTTGCCTCAGCTAAGTACCCCACGTATCGTGAGGATACTAAGTAGCTGGATGGCATTTTGAAACGCTTCGTCGAAAATCGATTTCCATTAATACTGCGTGTTTGGACTCAGGCCCGAAGCTGTTGGCCGCATTTAGCCGGAATCACAGCGCTCAGCCTCTTTTCCCTGCCGCTTACCCTGCTGTACCCTCTTCCATTAAAAATTGTCATTGACAGTGTTTTAGGACAACATCCATTACCAGCCTTTTTACGCCGAGTCGTTCACAGTGGACTAAGCTCCCCGCCACTCGCGCTCAGCCTTGCAATCGCACTCTTGCTCGCAATCGCCTTACTGGCCAATCTGCAAGGATTAGCCAATTGGTGGCTGCAAACTTATACCGGAGAAAAACTGGTCTGGGACTTCCGGGCTGCTTTACTGAACCACGTTCAGCGCCTTCCGCTCACATTCCATGACCGCTACGGCGCTACAGATTCGGTATATCGCATTCAGCACGACGCGCCTTCCATTCAATACGTCACGATTCAAGGGGTAATTCCCTTGGTCACCGCTCTGGTTACGCTGGCCGGAATGATTTATGTGACTGCCAGAATCGACTTTTCGCTGGCAATGATCGCGCTCACCATAACGCCAGCGCTGTTCTTCTCGTCACTAGCAATAAGCCGGATCGTACGCCGCCGGTCCCAGGAAATTAAGGGACTCGACAGTTCTGCCATGTCGGTGATTCAAGAAGTGATGGGTTCGATCCGCGTCATTAAAGCATTTGGACAAGAAAATCGCGAGCACGCCCGTTTCGTACGGCGCTCGGCAGAACGTATGTCGCAGCAGGTGAAGTTGGCAATCCGGCAAGCTGCTTTCAATGTATTGATCGGTTTAACAATCGCATGGGGCACAGCCGCGACACTCTACATAGGCGTCCTCCATGTGCGCGCGGGAACTCTTAGCGTGGGTTCTTTGTTAGTTGTAATGGCTTACATCGCGCAAATGTATCAACCCCTCCAACTGCTGAGCACCAAAGTGACGGAATTACAAACGTCCTTGGTTAGTCTCGAACGCGTATTCATGATTTTGAATCAGATGCCCGAAATCGCGGAAGTTCCCGAGGCCATCCGTCTCGAACGGGCTCAAGGACATTTCGAATTCCATAATGTTTCATTCGGCTACGACGAGAGTGGCCGCGGTCTTCACAATCTCTCTTTCGGCATTCCCGCCGGAGCGCGAGTCGGAATCGTAGGCGCAACCGGAGCGGGCAAGACCACACTGCTCAATTTATTGATGCGGTTTTATGATCCGACTCTCGGGCACGTAACGTTAGATGGCATCGATACACGCGAATACCGCATCAGCGATTTACGCCGCCAGTTCGCCGTCGTATTGCAGGATCCTGTGCTCTTCGATGCCAGCATCTCTGAAAACATTGCCTACGGAAAACCCGATGCCACCGATGAAGAAATCATTTCTGCCGCCAAAGCGGCTAGCTCCCACGATTTCATTTTGAATCTATCTGACGGATATGAAACCCATGCGGGAGAACGAGGCATCCGTCTTTCAGGTGGCGAGCGCCAGCGTATTTCTTTGGCTCGTGCATTCCTCCGCGACAGTCCGGTCTTGATTCTGGACGAACCTACCAGCTCAGTCGATGTGCACACCGAAGCCGCAATTATGGAAGCGACCGAAAAGCTGATGCGCGGCCGAACCACATTTATGATTGCGCACCGCCTGAACACCCTAAAAAGCTGCGACATGATTCTGGTGCTCGACGGTGGAAAGTTGGTGGAAGTGCGATCGAGTGAACCAGAACAGTGGTCAAAAGCCGCGACCTCCTGAAATCGCACTGCTGTGCTAACCTGAGCCGATCATGGGCGATACCATCGCAGCACCAAAACATTTTCTTAGCGATAAAGTTGGATTCTTCACCGAGTCAGTCATCCGCGATATGACGCGGCAGGCGAATCTTTATGGCGCTGTCAATCTCGCGCAAGGTTTCCCAGACTTCCCTGCTCCCGCCGAAATCAAAAAAGCCGCGCAGGAAGCGATCGCTTCCGACGTAAATCAGTACGCGATTACATGGGGTGCAAAGAATTTACGCGAAGCAATCGCGCGCCAGATGCAGGTTTGGCAGGGGATCACAGTCGATCCGCAGACGCAGGTTACAGTTTGTTGCGGATCTACAGAAGCGATGATTGCAACTCTGCTTGCGGTCTGCGACAGGGGCGATGAGGTCGTGATCTTTGAACCCTATTATGAAAACTATGGTCCAGATTCGGTTCTCTCCGGAGCCAAGCCACAATTTGTCAAGCTGCGTCCGCCGATTACCCCGGATGGAGAGTGGACTTTTGACGAGCGCGAGCTTCGAGCCGCATTTCATTCGCAGACGAAAGCGATTATCGTGAACACTCCCAACAATCCTACCGGCAAAGTTTTTACCCGCGCTGAACTCGAACTGATTCGCGATCTGTGCGTCGAGTTCAACGTCCTCGCGATCACCGACGAAATTTACGAGCACATCCTCTACGACGGAACCAAACACATTTCAATTGCGAGTTTGGATGGCATGTCCGAACGCACGGTCACGATCAATGGCATGTCGAAAACCTACAGCGTTACAGGTTGGCGCGTGGGATGGACAGTCGCTCCTCCAATGATCACGAATGGAATTCGCAAAGTTCATGATTTCCTTACCGTGGGAGCGCCTGCTCCTTTGCAGGAGGCCGGAGCCGCAGCTTTGAGCCTGCCGGCCAGCTATTACGAGAATCTGGCGAACGGATACAGCGCGCGACGTGATCGTTTAATTCCCGCTCTAAAGGAAGCTGGCTTTAAATGCTTTCCTCCGCGAGGCGCTTATTACGTGATGACCGACATCAGCGCATTTGGTTTCGAGAACGACTTGGAATTTTCAAAGTACCTGGTAAAAGAAATTGGAGTAGCGGCAGTGCCAGGATCAAGTTTTTATCGCGATCCAAAAGACGGAGCCCAACAAGTCCGGTTCGCATTTTGCAAAAAAAACGCTACGCTGGACGAAGCCGCAAAGAGGCTGAAGAGTCTTCGCAAGTAGCCGCACGGCCAAACCGTGCTTCTTTCCCCCTTGTCATTCCGAGCGGACACAGTCCGCGAGGAATCTGCTTTCCCCATTTGAAAGTGGGTGCCCCATTCTATTTCGCGTTCTTTGCGAAATAGAGTGGGATGCCTTGCGGCCTGGGCTAAAAACTCCCGAATCCATGCACCTTGACTCGCACCAAGCATCGGAGTATGTTTCCTCTTCCCCTGAAACACAGGCCCTTGTAGCAATTCCCCCAGATAGAACTGTTAAGTTCCCGTTATTCGACTTTCGCACTATGTACTTGTGCGTAAGGGGTGAACCGGTTGAGAAGGAGGAATTACGTGCCCGAAGATATCACAACACAAAATGAAAAAATTCTGTCAGAAAACAAAGGTGAGCAGAAATCCCCTAAGAAAAAGTCCACAGGGACGGCCAAGAAGAAACACACCCACAGCAAACGAGATAACATAAAGCGGAATCGCCGTACAACCTTGTTTCCAGCGTCTTCCTTCGAAGAGGCACTGATCGTTCCTAACGCAATCCAAAAGCACGGAGCAGGGCAGAAAGTCCGAAGGCTAACCTTATTTGATCAGATGAAGAAATCCCCCGACAGTGGCACGAGTCGACAACTGATAACTAACGCTAATAAATACGGGCTAATCAAAGGAAACTATACCGCCGAGCATCTTGAGTTAACGATGGACGGCAAGATCGTCACCAGCGCAGAGAGTGCTCCGAGAGAAAAGCTTACGGTAAAATTCAGGCTTGCGATCGAGAAGATCGCACCCTTCAAAGCGCTTTATGAGAAATTGAGAGGTAACCGACTTCCGGCCGCATCAGTGCTGGAAGACCTAGCTAAGGAGAACGGCGTTCCAGACGGAGATACTAAGGAATGTATAGAAATTTTTGTTGTAAATGCGAAATATTTGGGTGTCTTAAAAACTATTGCCGGTGCCGAAAGAATAATTCCTATAGATCAGGCGCTTGAAGAAATCCCGTCATCCCAGGTCTTACCAATCAACGAATTAGAAGGATCAATAGCGAAAGAGGCCTTTGCGACGACCGTAACCTCATCGACAAAGGACCAAGATTATGACACCACATGTTTCTACATTTCCCCAATCGGAGAGGACGCTTCTGAACATAGGATCCACGCAGATCTTTTCTTAGGATCACTTGTCGAGCCCGCTTTGGAAGAATTTCATCTGAAGGTGATAAGGGCGGATAAGATTGGAAAGCCGGGCATGATCACGGCCCAAATCCTAGAATACATTCTCAAATCAAAGCTAGTCGTAGCGGATCTCTCGTTCCACAATCCAAATGTATTTTATGAGCTTTCTCTACGACACGCGTCCCGCTTACCAACTGTTCAGGTCATCAGGAAATGCGACAAACTTCCGTTCGATCTCGATCAGTTCAGGACTATCAGAATTGATACGACCAGTATTTTTACTATGGTTCCGAATCTGCAAACGTATAAGACGGAAATCGCCGCGCAGGTTCGGATGGCCCTGAAGGATCCGGATTCGGTTGACAACCCATTGAGTACATATTATCCAAACCTTCGAGGGACGTTCTGAACGAAATTTCATCGAGAGTCTAATAGTGTGCCCCGTCCTTTCGCGAAGCGAAGGACGGGTTTTTTATCGATGAATCGTATGAATTCTCAACCACCCTCTCAGGATGCAATCTTTTCATCACCTCAACCAATCCTCCTTCCCGTTTCGGTCCCAATTAACAGACACCTATGCCGCGTTTCTCAAAATTCTTGTCAAGCCCCCTTCCGCCTTCAATTCCCCCGAAGCCTCTGATTCCATTCACAAAATAAAGTGCGAAAGTGTGGCGCAATTTCCCTGCTCAATCAGCTATGATTAATGTAGAGAGATAAACAAAGGCGTGGCTTCCGAGCCGCGCCTTTTTGTTTTTGCCCCTTCTTTTTCTCCAAAGAAAGGTACGCATTCATGACACAACCATCCATCAATCCGCGCCCAGTTTGTCAGCACCGAATCATTCTGCCATGGCTCTACGCCGTTGCCGACGATCTCTCTCCCAGAAACAAGCACCGTCTGGGAGAAATAGCCGAAGCTCGTTTCGTAGCCAAAGCCGAGGACTTGAATTTCGCCGTCGCAAAACCCTGGAGCACGAGAAACCGTTACGACTTCATCGTCGACTCCGGCAAGCGCCTTTGGCGCATACAACTCAAATGCACCAATTCCCTGTACGACGGCGCATATCAAGTGAAGGCCGCATGTCGAATCGCCGGACAGAGTGCCCGTTCTTATACCCCGGAAGAGATCGATTACATTGTGGCTTACGTCGTGCCACGAGATATCTGGTACGTCATTCCCTTAACCGCCTTAAAAGGCAAAATACATCTGCGGCTTCATCCTGAAAAGATAGGCAGACATAAGCCAAAGTGGGAGACCTACCGCGAAGCCTGGCATCTGCTCAGAGATCCCTTATTGGCGTAAATCGAGGAGCCCTCGTCCCATGCAAACATGCGTTCGCTCGGACAGGAACAGCGGTAACTTGTGAGCTTCAGCCACAGCCGATATGTTGGGCATGACATAGGGTCCCGCTTCATCCCAAAAAACATGGTTCGGAGAACAACATGCGTGTAGCCAGAGTGATCTTGCTCGCCCTCTTCTTTGTGAATGTGTTCGCGTCAGCGCAGGAACAGCCGCTTGCCGCCCCACAAGAAGCGGCTGCCAAACAGTCCCCGGCAACGGTTTACGTTTATCGCTACAAACAATTTGTAGGAAGTGCATTGGGGCCTTCGGTCTACTGTGACGAAGTGCAGCTTGCGCGAATGGACAATGGGCGCTACTTCGCGGTAAAAATCGATCCGGGAAAACACGCGTTCCGCTCAAACGACACACAATCTGGAATAGAACTGACTCTGAAGCCGGAACAAAACTATTTCATCCGAGTCGAGATTGCCACGGGTTTCATGAAGGGGCATGGCCGGCTCATTCTAGTGTCGCCTGAGCAGGGACAATATGAACTGAGCTCTACAAAACTGAAGCCTCTGGATGCAAATAAGGTCGTCGACACAACCCGCGTTTCAGTGGAAGAGCTGAAGGTAGGAACATTTGTTCCGGCGACATCAAAAACTACAACATCTCAAGCGCCAATAGCGCCCGAACCTCGAACTCCGAGCGCAGTGCCTGCAAACTCCGGGAGCACGGGTTCCGAGGCTAACGATGCGATTCCGAACATAGCAGATCAAATGTCTCTAGGCGACGCGGGACGACTGGCGAGACAGAAGAAATAATATCCACAAGTCTGCTAAAGCTTCGGACTTCCTTCTCTGAATGCTTCCTCGGCGGATTTATGCACTCTAGACCCTGCTTCATCCACAGGTTTCTGCGGTATACTGCGCACAAGTTCTCAATTTCTCCCAACGAGAGTGGCAATCATGGCTTTGAAATTAGCTGAAGAGGTATCCACGCAGGTTCCTGCTGACGATTTTCAGGCGCTGGAAGACAAAGTTTATCGCACTATTGATATGTACAAGACGGCCCGCGAAGCGCGCGTGGTCGCGGAACGTGACTTACAACGGGTTCGCACCCAACTGGAAGAGCGGGAAGAAGAAGTAGAAACGCTTCGCCGCGAAATGGTACAACTGCGGCGGGAGCGTGAAGAGATTCGTGGACGCGTAGAGAAGATGCTGCATCAAATCGACACGTTGGCGGAAGAGCAAGCTGCGAGTTAGCTAAAAAGATGCAGGTACGGCTTAAATGATTTCAATGGGAGAGGAGTAATAATCATATGGCAACCGCCGCGAAACATCCCCCCGTGAAAGAAGCTACGAATGGCAGCGTTCGAGTAGAAATTTTCGATCAGGGTTACAACCTGCGCGGTTCCGATCCAGAGTACATTTTAAAACTGGCGGAATATGTCGACTCAAAAATGCGCGCTGTCGCCGAGCAAACGAATACCGTCGACACAGCGCGTCTGGCAGTTCTCGCTGCACTGAACATTGCCGACGAATTCCATTTAATTAAGCGCAGAATGGAAGGCGGATCGCCGGATTATCGCCAGCGCACCAAGCATCTCTCGAATGCTTTGGATGAAGTCCTGGAAGATCGACGCCGCCTTGGTTAGGTGCTTTACCTTCCCTTTACGGAAGTTGCTGGCAAGCCGATTGCCAACTTTTTACATCCAGCCTCTTGCGAATCTGCGGGGAAATGCCTAGCATCCAACATGAAAGCCGGCCTACGGAGTTGGTGTTGGCGGTAACCGTTTTTTGAACCAATACTGAATGAACGGGGATCTGACTCGTAAATTACGATCCGGTGTGCAGTGCTTCGCCACGCGGAGATGCCTAATGGGTCGCGGCGGGTTCCCAACGTCTATTGACGGGTTCATTCTCGGCCCGCCACACGGTTCAGCGGGCTGGCTTTTACTTTAATTTCGCGACGGCGGTTTCCGCTGGGCTCCGGCTTCCCTGCTAAACTACTGGCGTAGCTAATCCTGAGCTCGCTGCATCTAATAAAGAGTGTTCCCTCAACTTGTTCACATTGGCAGATTCAGTTTGCCCACTTATGGCTTCCTTGTGTCTTTGGGAGTGCTGATTGGGCTTTGGATTAGCGTCCGCAACTCCGAAAAGCTGGGGATTGATCCGGATAATGCATGGAACCTGGGCATTTTAGTTGTGCTCTGCGGCATAGTTGGCGCCAAGGTTCTCTACATCATTAATGATTGGAGCAGCTACGCGGCGCATCCCGGCGATATATTCACGCTCTCCACTTTGCAGGCGGGCGGAGTTTTTTCTGGCGGTCTGATTGGCGGCTTTGCAGCTGCGGCCTGGTACATTCGCAAGCATCACATGCCAGCTTTGCGAACCTGTGATGCATTTGCTCCGGGATTGGCCCTCGGTCATGCGTTTGGCCGTATTGGATGTTTCGCGGCAGGCTGCTGCTATGGCAAGCCCACGAATCATTTTTGGGGAGTGACTTTCACCAGCCCGTTGGCTGCCCAGATCACAGACACTCCTTTGAACGTGAAGCTTCAACCCACCCAGCTCTTTGAGTTTGCAGTGGAGCTGGCAAATTTCTTCCTGCTGACCTGGATGCTGAAGCGCAGAAAATTTGATGGCCAAATTTTGGGCGCATATTTCTTCCTTTATGGAATCGCACGATATTTCCTGGAGTTTCTGCGGGGTGATCCGGGACGAGGCGAGGTATTCGGCGGAATCATGACGGGAACACAATTGATCTCGATTTGCCTGGTAATTGCGGGCGGATTTATATGGTGGCTGCGTCCGGGAACGAAGATAGCCCCAGTGGCTGCGACGCGGTAAGGCTTAAACCACAGAGGTCGCGGAGGCCACAGAGGAAGCACAGAGTACAGCGTCACAGTGTGTAATTTAAACTCCTGAGTTATCCTGTCTATCGCTTGAATAGCCATCTCAGTGACGGATTTTCCTAAAATTCTTTTTGCTCGTCCGGAGGATGCCGGGAAACGTGTCGATCAGTTTCTTGTTGCTGAACTAGCTGAGACCAGTCGCGCTCGAATTCAACAACTTATTTCCGAAGAAAAAGTGCTTGTCAATGACGAGATACCTAAAGCTTCTCTGCGTTTAAGGGGCGGTGAGCGAATCACGATCTTGGGTGCGGTTCAGCTTCCTCCTTTGCGGGCTATAGCGGAAGAAATTCCGCTCGACATCGTCTATGAAGATGAAGATTTCGTCATCATCAATAAGCCTGCGGGGATGATGGTGCATGCTGGAGCAGGCGCGACAGAAGCTGAGCGTAACCGGGGCACGCTGGTCAATGCGCTCTTGCATCGCTTCGGAACACTTTCTAATGTCGGGGGAGAGCTGCGGCCGGGGATTGTCCACCGGCTGGATAAGCTGACCAGCGGATTGATTGTGGTCGCGAAGAATGATGAATCCCATCGGCAATTAGCCGAGCAATTTTCCAAGCGCATTGTTAAGAAAACTTACATCGCGCTGGTACACGGGTGGCTCAAACAAGACAGTGGAACCATCAACAATGCTATAAGCCGGGATCTCGTGCGGCGAACGCGCATGACGACCCGAGGACACGGCGGAAGGCAAGCCATTACGCATTACAGAGTGAAACGCCGGATCGATTCGACGTTCGGTAAATTCAGCTTGCTTGAAGTCCAGATCGACACTGGACGTACCCATCAGATTCGAGTGCATCTTGCTTCTTTGGGGCACCCAGTTGTGGGAGACACGCTTTATGGAGCGGCAAGTGAGGTGCGAACGAAAGATGGATCCAGTATTTCGCTGGAGCGGAATTTTTTGCATGCTACGGCGCTACGATTGCAACATCCGCGGAGTGGAACTGAGTTGGAGTTTGAGCGGTCGCTGCCGAAGGAATTGGAAGAATTTGTAGCGAAAGTTGAGGCAAAAGGAAAAACTTGAGCGCTGTGCATTCATAGAACTTGCCGAGCTAAGCTCGCCCTGGACAGGCGAGGGCGCCTGTCCCTACGCAATATTCGGTGCCCGAATAATCAACCATTACTGTAATCATTGTCTTCGCCAGGCAAACTGTCCGCTCGGAATGACAAGGGTGGGAGTGAGACGGGATGCGCGCGAGATCCCTCGATTCGCTGGTGAAAGCGCGAATCTTCAGGATGACAATGTTTTATTCAGGGGACAATCTTTGATTCAGGATAGAAGATAACGGCATTGGAGACGATGGGGAGACGGGCCGAGCGTGGCTCGGCTGGACAGTCCCTTTGGCTACGCTCATGCCAGGTTTGTCCCGCCAATAAGGACAGCCGAGGGCGGCTGTCCCTACGTGAGCAATCCAATCGGGAGGTCTGGTGCAGGCTGCATCGCGTCCCATCCTATTCGCAAAGAGCGCGAAATAGAATGGGGGAACCCACTTTCCAGGAAAGCATATTTCTCGCGGACTCTAAAGTCGCGTGCTCAAAGTGTCAACTCTGAGATTCTTGCTTATAGCTTTGTACATCGCGAAAGTGGCTATGCGGATATAATTGAAAAATCAATGAAACCTCGCCACATTTTCTTGCTTTTCGCCGGTGTATGTTTGTCATTGGCTGTGGCTCCCGGCCAAGACTCGACGCACGAGTTGCCCTCAGCGCCATCCGCTTCCAAGCCAGAACAGAAAAAACCTGCGCCCCCGCCGTCAACGCCTTCCGACTCGCAAGTCAGCAGCTCCCCGGCGCAAACCCCGGCTGCCACGCCTCCGGCTCAGGCAACGGATACTCCTGAAACACAGTCGCAGAATCCGGCCTCTCCGAGTAGCGATTCGGCACAATCTTCGGATGATGACAAGACCACCACGATCCGCCGCACGGTCAATGAAGTCAATGTGGTCTTCACAGTTACCGACAGGCACGGCCATTATGTGAAGGATTTGAAACGCGATGACTTCAAGATCGTCGATGACAATAAGCCAGCGACGGAGATACGCAGCTTTAACCGTGAGACCAATCTTCCCCTGGAAGTAGGACTTTTAGTCGATGCCAGCAATTCGGTGCGCGATCGATTCAAGTTCGAGCAGGAATCCGCAGTGGAATTTCTGAATCAAACGATTCGGCCGAAGTACGACAAAGCTTTTGTTGTGGGATTTGACGTTACTCCCGAGGTCACCCAGGATTTCACCGACAACACAGAGGCCCTTTCGATGGGAGTGCGGGCATTGCGGCCCGGTGGCGGTACTGCGTTTTATGACGCTCTATATTTTGCATGTCGCGACAAGCTACTCAAAACTCAGCACAATACTCCTACCCGGCGCGCCATCGTTGTATTGACGGACGGCGAGGACAACCAGAGCCATGTCACTCGTGAAGAAGCCATTGATATGGCGCAGCGTGCCGAGGTGATTGTCTATACGATCAGCACAAACATAAGCGGCAGTCCGGGGCACGGCGACAAGGTGCTGGAGCGGATTGCCGATGCTACCGGCGGCAGAGCCTTCTTCCCTTTTCAACTTACCGATGTGGCCAGCGCCTTCGCGCAAATTCAGGATGAGTTGCGTAGCCAATATGCTCTGTCTTACCGGCCTGCGGATTTGCTGGCAGACGGTCGATACCACACTATCGAAATTATGGCGCAGAACCATAAGGGATTACGCGTCCGCAGCCGTCATGGGTATTTCGCTCCAACCGAATAGAGCGCAATGGCAGGCTATTCCGGCACTCCTCTTCCGAAAAAGCTTGGCATAAAAGAACAATATCGCGTGGCGTTTATTGACATGCCTGCTGACATCAAGTCTGAATTAAAAGAAGCTTTGGCTGCGTGCAAAATTGCCGCTAAGGGTCCGCTCGATTATGTTCATCTTTTCGTGAAGAGTCAGGCTGATCTCGAAAAAACGCTTGTGCGATTTCGCCCGCAACTTGCGCCAGCGGGAATGATTTGGGTCAGCTGGCCGAAGAAAAGTTCGGGAGTAGAGACGGATGTCACAGAAAACGATGTACGGAGAGTTGGACTGGCGGTTGGAGTTGTGGATGTGAAGGTATGCGCGGTGAATGAGATTTGGTCGGGATTGAAGTTTGTGATTCGAGTGAAGGACCGGTGAACGTTTCCTGGGACGAAAGAAGCTTTTAACCGCAAAGTACACGAAGAAAATCCGCAAAGATCGCGAAGGGAAACTGCAAAGGACAGATTCGGGTCGAAGTAGGGGTCTTTCGTCTCAAGATGACAGCTTTGTTACTGCACAATTGCGAAGAGGCTCTTCGCTCAAGATGACAGAGTTTTAAATTTATTTACTGCCCAGTTCCAGTCAGCTTTAACGTTTGCGGGCTTCCTGACGCGCTGTCTGTTACTGTCACTGCTCCCTTGATTGCGCCAGTTGTGCTCGGGCTAAATGTTACGTTGAAAGTACATGTTACATTGGCTGGGACCGTGGTTGTGCAGCTTCCTCCTGGAGCAATGGCGAAGTCTCCACTTGCCGCGATACTCAGACTACTTAAGATTGTGTTTTGGTTATTGGTTAAAGTGACAGTTTGAGCCGCGCTGGTGGTGCCCACGGTTTGGGTTGCAAAAGTGAGACTGGTGGGCGATAAGGTCACCGGTAGAACCGCTGTTCCGGAAATGCCTAATACTTGCTGATTGACGACTGCCGAATTGTTGATGGTCACGGCACCTTTGATGCTTCCACTAATGGATGGACTGAACGTTATGTTCAGTGTGCAAGTTGCATTTGATGCGAGCGGTCCTACACAACCACTGGCATTAAAGTTGCCGCTTGCGCTTACGGAGGAGATGGTCAGGGAGCTGCCGCTGACATTCTTAACGCTCACGGTTTTCGCTGCGCTAGTTGTGCCAATCACCTCACTGGTAAATTTGGCGCTGGTCGGCGTGAATTTCAAGGGTGCGGTAACTGTACCTGTACCTGACCCGGAGAGCGTCACGTTTTGCGGGCTGAATGCCGCGCCGTCGGCGATGGTCAGTGCTCCGTTGATGATGGCTTTTGCTGTGGGCGTAAAGATTATCGCGATCTTGCAGGTTGAGTTCGCAGCCAGTGTGGCTCCACAGGTTGTGCCCGTTCCTGTAATCGAATAATTCCCGCTGATGCTTTGTGTGAGTGACAATACATTGCTGGAATTGTTGGTTAGAGTTACGGACTTCGCAGCACTTGATGTTCCAACTGCAACGCTGCCAAAGGCAAGACTGGTTGGGGAGAACGATAACGGAGCAATTCCTGTTCCCGTCAGACTTACAAGTTGAGGCGAGTTTGCAGCGGTGTCGGTAATCGTGATTGCACCGCTGATACTGCCAATTCCGGTAGGGGCAAAACTCACGTTGACGGTGCAGTTCGCACCGGCATTAAGCGTGCTGCAATTGTTAGTTTGGGAAAAATCCCCGCTGGCACTGATCGTCACTGATGTCGATCCTGAGCCAGTGTTTTTTATTGTCACCGGCTGGCTTGCGCTTGTCGTCCCCACAGCTTGTTTCGCTTTAAATGTAATGCTGGTCGGTGTGGCGGTGATTGCAGGCGTTCCGCCGCCGGTTCCCTGCGAGACCAGAAATGTTTGATAACCAAATATGGCGCAGCCGTTCCATCCGCTCGGAAAATTTTCCACGTAAATCTGGAGCGCTCCAGGACTGGCAATCTCGGCTGCGCTCACCGAAACTTTGAGGGTAGTCGAATTTACAAATGTGACGGCCGGATAGTTATACGTTGGAACTCCTCCAGGGAACGTTACGACGGCTACAATTGACCCCGCACTGAAACCAGTTCCGGTAAGAGTCAGCGTAAATGTTGCTCCCCCTGACACCGCTGCGGCTGGATTCAGACTCGTGAGAGTGAGCGGCGTTGTAGTGGTGTTGAAGTTTGCGAACACCAGCGTCTCGTCATTTGCAGTCAACGAGTCGGGATTGGTGGTTCCGGTCAGATCGTAGGTCCAACCAGCGAATGTCCAAGTATTCGTGGCCGTGGCGTCAACGTTCAGAATCTGTCCCGTGGGATAAAAACCATCGCCGGTGGGCGAAGATGGAGAGAGCGTAGCCGTGCCTCCGCAGGGTGGATCGTTGAAATTATTGACAGCCAAATATTCTGGACTCACGGTCGCGACGTAACTGGTATTGGTACTGGGAAGATTGACGCTGGGAGTCTGCCCGCCTCCAACATTCCAACTTGAAAAGCGGTAACGGCTGTTCCCACTATAAGGAGTTTGCAATGTGCTGATGCCGAGTATGTGTTGTGTGCCGGGATTCCAGGCGGAGCCGTCATAGGCTGGATCAGGAGAAAAGTTCTTGGGTGTAAGCCAGAAATTTCCGTCAACTGCTGCGTAGAGCCCGGAAGTGAAGGTCTCAGGCGTGATGTCGAGAGTATAGACGGGCGATTGTGTGAACTCTACATTGAGATCAATGGGATTGCCTGTATCTGGGACATAGAAGATCTTGGGATTCGCGCTAAGGCCGCCGGGTAGCCAGAGATAGGGGAAAATGCTGTTGTACTCGTAGAGATTCCATTCGCTATTCGGCGTCGCAGTGAGAGTCGCTTCTTGGCGCGCGGTTAAGAATACTCCCGAAACTCCTGGATAACTTTGCGGCTGCGGTGCGATGGAAACGGTGCCTGGAACCGGGTTTGCGGGAAATGTCACAGCACTATAAGGAACGAGTTGAATGAAGTTGACGGTGTAAGTGGCGACTTGCGGGCCGCTGGCGGGAAAAGGAACATCGCCGTTACCAGGGGTAACGGTTATGGTGTGGCTTTGCGCTCCGTTGTCATTCCAGCGACCGTACGTGTAGTAGTAAGTCGTTTGCACGTTGCTGTTCGCAATCGGCGCCTGCACGGTTTGCACATTTGCCGGTACGTTCAATGTATGCGTGGAGTTGAGAGACCATTTGAACACGTGAGGCGTGGTGTAGTTGGTTCCATCGACAATTACAGTCAGGCCTACGGGATTCGAAGCCACGGTAATTGCGGTCGGAGGCGCGCCGTACAAGCGGAGAATGCCTTCTTTGTCCCCTGCGGAATAATCGGTGGCGGGAACGGGAACTCCTTCTGCACTTCCCAGCGGCATTCCCGGCGGGATTGTTTCGAGCGATGGGTTTCCATTTCGTGTTTGCACGAACGGTGGATACTGCATCACTGATGCATAGTCATAGAGTCCGAGATTTTGAATGTTGTCCTGAATAATGTCGAAGTTGAAACGCGAACCCTTAATGATGTTCTGGTAATTCACCGTGACGTACTGATCACGATCGGCGCGTGTCTGCTCGTGCCAAAGTCCGACAACGTGACCCATTTCGTGAAGGAGGGTGCCTATGGTGCAGTTGGCGGCACCTCCCATAGGCTGAGGCTGAGTGAAGTTCGGTTGATAGCCTTCTTCGGCTTCACATTGGCCGGTATTTGTGCCATTCAGATTGATGTCGACATAAACAGTCTGATTCGTGCGCTGCACCCACTGAATGACTCCGGTGAAATCGGAGTTGAATTGGCTAATTGCCGCATTGATATTGGAGACATCGCCGGAGTTGGGATCGATGACATAGTAGACGGTCGCAATATCACCAACTTTTGGCCAGAGATAACTGCTATAAGCGGTGCCAACGGATTTCCCTTTGGGACCTTGAGATGCGGGGACAATGGGAGTTGGATCGATATGGCCGAGGATTATGTCGCCCTGATAGATGGCTCGTCCATTGATTTGTTGGTAGGTGACAGGCTGTCCGTGCCAGAAGCCGGAGCGGATTTCTGGCGTTAAATCTTGAGCGCCAGCAATAGAGACCAAAGCTAGGCATGCGATAGTGTGGAAGACGGACCTGGGCACGCAACCTCCTGGAAAGAAGCAATTAAATGATGAAAAAAGGCCGGAACTGGGAGGGGAGAAAAGCCCGTTCGAGTAAGAAGTTTGTGCTGTGGGGCCGCCACCTGTCAAGATGAAAAGAATTGCAGAGGTGGATTTCGAAATGGAACGAGATATTAGGTTTTTACAAGGGTTTTTTCAACATCCCCACAGCCGTCAGGTAGACCTTACGACTGTTTGTTTTATCGCGGGATTGTTAAATTTCAAAAGGGTAGGCTGTGCGATGTCATGTTGATTACACGCAAACTCCGGACCGAAGAGGCATACTAAAAGCCGATGAGTATCAAAAAAGATAGCTGGGAGGTTGCTGCAGACGATTTTTGCCCTTGCGAGAGCGGTGCCGTTTATGGCAAGTGCTGCAAGAAAAAGAAATTCAAGTGGACCACGGACAAGAGAGGGCGAATCTATAAAACCATTCAAATGGCACCGGAAACTAGGGAGGTCTTTAAGCATGCGTTGCAACGATTCAAGGAAATATTTGGGAGGAAGCCTGGCGGCAATGATCGAATTTTTCCGGATGCATACTTAATAACGAGCGTTGATTACAACCGAAACGTTGGCCAGGCCATGCACGCCGCTAATATCCGTCCCGAGCTGATTTACGCATCCCAGAAGACGGGTCGGCTAGTCACGGATGTTAATGTCAAACTGCTCACTAATGCCGAGCTGAAAGAATGGAATGATGCAATAGATGAGTATTTCGAAAAATTTGGTAGCGGCACCTTACAATCCCCTCAAGATAAACATGCCCTGGCACTTGTTGCACAAATTGATCACGTAATTATTGCCATGGCAATCTTTATCGACAAAGAACTAGACAGTTGGTCCCGTTCGAAGACGCCAGCGTCTGCAACCGAGTTTTTCGTTCATTTCTGCTTCGCGAAAGCAATAGCTGCTATACGGGCTGTAAAGTGCCTGATAGAAAGCGATATAGGGAATGAATGTCTGCCATTGGCAAGATCCCTTCACGACACGTATCTGCATTGTGTGTTTGCGCGAATCTCACCTAGCGAAAGAGGAGAGCTCGCTTTTGCACTAGCTGGAACAAAAATCGGAACACATGAATTTCTGCCGACAAAAAAGGGGAGGGATCCCAGGATCCTAGTGGAAGCAAAATCGGGAAAGCAAATCCCCGTGCGAACATCACGCTATATGGCTGCGCAGAGTCCACACCCTGAAGATATTGAGTTGTACGACACACTCTACGCATTTTTGTCCGAATACACGCATCCAAATCTCGCGTCCTTTTCGAGTTATTCAGGAAGTGACTATGAGATTCATTCTCACGCAAATCTGATCAATGCCGTGGTTTATACGTTGTTCTTTTCCGTCTTGATATTGGATGAAGCATCGAAATCACCGCGTGTGCGCGGCCGATTGAAACGCGATGTAAAGTACGTCAGAGATGCGACAAAATCATTGGTATTGGCCACGTTTCAGCATTTTTCGTTCGAGCCAGAAATTTCAAATGCTATCAAGAGTCGTCTTTCAACGCTGGGTTGAATCATGTTGAAACGACCTCCCCCTGGGCGAGGGACGGAACATATGCGTGCCGCAACTTCGCTGTGGTGGCACAGAAAAGAATTGCAGAGGTGAATTTCGAAATGAAACGAGACATTGGCTTTTTACAAGGGTTTTTCGAGGCACCTCAACTTGAACAGCAGAGAACGCAAGCTGGCAAAGCGTATTTGGAGTTTCTACGCGTGTCTTCGATGAGCGCTGGCATTTATGTGCTTCCTGCTGGAAGCTCCGACCTGCAACGTCCCCACAAGCAGGACGAAATGTACTACGTGATTTCTGGTAAGGCGCGCATGCGAGTTGGATCAGAAGATCAATTCGTAAAAGAGGGTGGAATTATTTTCGTGGCAGCGAAAGTTGAGCATCACTTCCACGACATTGAAGAGGATTTAACCGTGCTTGTGTTCTTTGCTCCTGCCGAAACCGAGTTGTAAAGGAAAAACAAGAAACTTACGGTGCGGCCACTTCTTTAGCTGGTATCCAGTAGACCTCTTCGTGCATGAATTCTTTCGTGAATCCAATTCGTTTCAGGATACCTTTCCCGTGCTCGATCATGTCTGGATGTCCGCACAAATAACCGACAGAATTACTTCCAGTCAGGCCCCAGAGATCGGAGTATTTGCGCAAGACATCATCTACGCGTCCGGTTTCGCCCGTCCATTTCTCATCGTCCCAAGGACGGCTGATCGTCGGAATGTATTTCAGCCATGGCACTTCCGCTGCAAATTTCAGTAATTCATCGCTATATCCAAACTCCCAGGATTTGCTGGCACCGTTCAGAAGAAACAAATGTTGGTCACCAGCAAACTTGCCTTCCTTCCATTCTTTATAAAGCGTTCGAACGTAGCTCACAAAAGGTGCAACGCCGGTCACGGTAGAGACTAGTAAATGATTAGTGCGGCCGCTCTTGATATCCAGAGTGAACCGGCCTTTGGGAACTTTGCGCATCAATAACTCGTCGCCCGGCTGAAGTTTGTAAAGTTTCGGCGTTAGTTCGCCTTCTGGTACGAGTTCAAAGAAGAACTCAATCTCATCTTCATACGGCGACGAAACGATGGAGTACGCGCGCTCGCTGCGTTTCAGCGGGCCATCCACCCCTAAGGTCGCGTACTGGCCAGGCGCAAACTTGAATTCGACTCCGGGCTGAACGCGGATCATCCACAAATCTCCCGCGAAATCGACACGCTTGATAATTTTTGGATGATAGAACTTGTCGTCCGTAGTCCCACTAACCATGGCTTACCTCGCAAAATTCGTGACGCCTACAGTCTGCCTCAATTTCTTGGAATTGTGGAATAAATCTGCGAAGAGCTTAAACGCAAGGACAGTGAAACGAGGTAAGTGTTTGATTGACCTCAGGCATTGTCATCCAAGTCGCGTTTTTGGCGTGAGAAGAAATCTGCTGGTTCGGGCTAGAAGCAGATTCCTCGCCGAGAAGTCCGGCTTCGGAATGACAAAAGGACGGCATGTTTATAGAAACTGCACCCTGAAGGCAAGAAGAGCCGCAAGGCCCCAAAGAGATAAAGAATGTGGCTGGGATATTCAGCATTAGTGGAGTCCATTGCTGCTGATCTCGGCATTTTCCATGTTTCCTGACTGTTTCAGGTCTTCAAGTTGTTTTTGTGTCTTTGTCCATTGCTCGGCATCTTTCTTCTTTCTACTAACCGGCGCCGCGGCACCGTCATAGAATGCCAGTATGTTCTGGCGCAATTCCGGCGTGAGCTTGTCAAACTTATGTTTGTCTAAATCATCCAGCAAGTGGGCGTAAGTTTCGTCGGCTAGAGAATACTCTCCAGCTTTGGTGGCTTTTCCAGTATCGAAATCCAGGTTTTGCAATTGAAGGTGGCTCGCCTTTTGCTCTCGTAAAAATGCTCCATATTGGTCTATGGTCGTATTTATACTCTTGACGTACATATCTTCAGTTTTTGTAGTCGGAATTTTGAAAGCCAACGCCTTGAAGGGGCCTACCTTCGGAACAACTTTCAAAAAGAACGCCAGCACACGAGATCCGAAGCCGGGCTGCCGATATTCTTTACCCCATTCTTTCTGATAGTCCTTGCGAGAGAGATGATAAAGAAATTTCTTTTCGTTTTTGTTCGGAGTATCGTGAACCACTTCCTTTTTGCGATTAATAAGGGCTACTCGTGTCATCTCTGGAATAACAATGCTAATTGACCGGCGGAAGCTGCCAATGGCTAGATCTTCCTTCGTCAGAACGTCGTCTAGTTTTATTCCGTAGGTTTGCAAGAAAGCCCGTTCCAGCAAGGGCTTAGACACGTTGAAACCAATGAAGTCGTGGTATCTGTCCGAGGTGTAGTGGCCCTTGGCGACTTGCACCATATCGAATCCAAATTCGGTGCGGATGTGCGCTTTAGGGTCGTCAGCATACGTGACGTGATCGCCGTATTTTTGTTTTAGCTTGGGAAAATCGATCGCAACCACCTGGTTAATGACAGGATGGCCAGCATTGTCTGCTGCATAGTGCGCCAAGCCTCCAAGTGCGAATGCATATTCATTGATATCGGAAGATTGCTGAAGTAAAGCAATGACAAAATCGCCGGTGCGCACGTAATGAACTAAATCGCTGAAATACTTGTTGCCAAAAGGATAGTAGCCCATGTCTTGCAACAAGCTGCCTCCGTAAGCATAAGCATGCGCATTTTTAAGATCTTCCGGGGTCGCTTGCGGGAAGCGGGCTAGAAGCATGGGCTGGAGCTGGTCCTTCCAAAGTAAGTCGACGACTTCTTCGTGAGTTAGCACCGAATAGGCCGTACAGATCTGTGCTACAAAGAGCAGCAAAATAACGGCTAGAAGCACGCACAGGGGCCGAGATATAAATTCGAAAGTAATCAGTTTCCTAAGCATGTTTTATAAATTATGAAAATACCAGCTCTGCTTTGATGCTATCTGGTATCGGGTGGCTGTGGGAAGCCGGGATTAATTTGGAAGATCAGCAAAAGAGGATTGGGCATCTGGCATAAGAAGGTAAATGCATAGATTCTTTGGTCCGCAAAACACGGACTCAGAATGACAATCTAGTTCTGGAAGATCTTGTGGAAGTACTAGTGCGCGATCCATAAGTCTCGCAATCCGGCAAACCTGGACAGCCCTTCACTACGCTCATGGAACAACGGATTTCTCGCGGGCTGAAGCCCACTCGGAATGACAAGGGATAGGGCAAAGCACAGTTCAGATTGTACGTGCGAATCGGACACCCCGGCGTTCTCCCAGGTTCCGTCCACCGGGGCGTTCTTCTCTCCCAACTAGATACCGAACGAGAGAATTTCACCTACTTGCGTTCGAAAAGTTGATAGCATCCAATTTAGATAATGTTCTCGATATCCGTTATACGAGTTCGTGATGTCCAATCCGAAGCAGGGACGTCTACCGTGAGGTGTCTCTGATGGTTGCGCTTTACGAAAAAAGTGGCGCCCAGGAATTCGGAATTTCTCTCGATCAGTTCTCCGCGATTCTCGAAAGCATACAGAAAAAATATTTACCCCTCGAAGCGCCCGAGAAAGATAAACAACAGCTTTACGAAAGTTTGCGCCTGGAGGAACTGGCACTGGCCCGAGGATGCGCCGCGGGCAATGAAGCAGCGTGGGAAACATTTATGTTGCGCTATCGCGCGAAGCTTTACGACGTTGCGGGATACATCGCGAAAGAAAGCTCGGCAGCGCGCGAACTGGCCGACTCGCTTTATGCGGATCTATATGGCACGAGCACTCGCGACGGAAATCGTGTTTCAAAGCTTGCGTCGTACACCGGTCGTGGATCACTCGAAGGCTGGCTACGCACCGTCATGGCGCAGGAGTATGTAAACCGTTACCGCCGTCAGCGCCGGCTGGTCAGTCTCGATGAAGAGAGTGAGGAAGGCGTACAGTTCGCGACAGCTGAAGCGGAAAGTGTGCCAGCAATAGATTCGAGGGTGGAGTCGGCGACCGATGAGGTGCTGGGCACTTTAAGTTCCCAAGACCGCTTTGTGCTGGCCTCTTATTATTTGGAGGAGCGCACTCTCTCCGAAATTGCGCGCACCTTATCAGTGCACGAATCGACTATAAGCAGAAAATTAGACAAACTGGCTAAGTCCATACGAAAGCAGATCTTAGCTGCTCTTGGACGACGCGGGATGAGTCGGCGCCAGGCACAAGAATCGCTGGAAATTGATGTGCGGGATATGACTCTCAATATTCGCAGCCGCTTAGCGCAAGAATCCGTTGTAGAAGCGTTCTCAGATAAGAAAGCACAAGCCGGGGCAGGTGAGGTAAAGTGATCGGGGCAAAGGGCAATCGGGGCCGGACTCGGGAAACCATGCAGGTTATACCCAACACTGTGCGGCAGCGGCTGCAAGCTGGCGAAGACAAGGTTCGGTCGCGCCAAATTCATCCCGATGCAGAAGTACTCACGGCTTTTGCCGAGTATTCTTTAACTGAGTGCGAGCGTGCCGAGGTCTTTGATCACGTCGCACAGTGCGGCGATTGCCGCGACATTCTCTTCCTGGCTGCTCCTCAAACTGAAGCTGTACAGATTCTGCACAAAGTCCCGGCGCATGGCGGTTGGTTGAGTTGGCCGGTTTTGCGGTGGGGAGCTTTGGGAGCCTGTGTTGTGATCGTGGGTGCAGTCGTTACGCTTCATTACAATAGTGGGAGATTGGACGCCTCACGTCAGGAAGCCGCGCCGATAATCATCGCCAAAGAGATTCCTCCTGCTACTCAAGGAAGCGTTGCGACCCGGGCGGATATTAAGATCCCGGAGCAAAACGTTTCAGAACAACAGAAGATTTCAGAACAGAGAGACAAGCTGGCAAAGAAATTTTCTTCCGCGATTGAGCCTGCGAGACATGCCAGCAGTGCCGTCCCCAAATTCCCTATGCAATTCGATGGACCAATGCAGGCTGTAGGAGGGCCCTCAACAGCCGCAAAGGTGGCGCCTCCGTTCGGAGCCCGGTTGGCCAAGAGCGGGAGTCAGGCATTAAAAGCAGATACCAGAACGCAGGAGCAGAAGGACGAACTGGATTATTTAAATCCGGACGATACTAAGGTAGCCAGCGCAAATTCTCAACGTGCCTCTTCCCAGACAATTCAAGTTCAGGCTGCATCGCCAACGGTAGGAACAGATTCTTCTACAGTATCCGCCGCCGTGTCCCCTGCGGAAACTTCTCAACTGAAGGTTACCGGAAGGAACGTGGCTGACCTATTCCCACTCGCTTCAGGTCCTCGCTGGATGCTGACAAGTGCCGGCGCTTTACAGCGCTCTCTCGATCAAGGTCATACCTGGGAAAGAGTTCCGGTCGCAAGTAACGCGCTGTTTCATGCTTTGTCGGTTCAAGGTGCGGAAATATGGGTTGGCGGCCCGGCGGGAGCGCTTTATCACTCTGCGAACTCCGGCCAAAGCTGGACTCGAATCATTCCTACTTCCAATGGTGAATCTTTAAGCGCTGAAATCACAAAGATTGAATTCGTTGGCCAGCAAAATGGAACTGTCACCACCAATTCAGGCGAGAACTGGGTCACCACCGACTCTGGTAAAAGCTGGCAAAAAAAGTAGATAATCTTCCAGCGGTTGCGTATAAATTCAAAATAATTTCATGTTGTCATTCCGAATCCGGCTTCAGCTGGGAGGAATCTGCTTTTGTTCGACGCCAGAGCAACAGATTCATCGAGGGATTAGATCCTCCCGGAATGACAAAATGGAACATGATCGTTATACGCTTCGAGTTACCAAAGTGACGTTTACAGTCTAAGGTGTTCATCTTACTATCCTGTTGTGGTTTGGCAGTTCTGGGGGAGGGCTGCCAGGCGTCCTGAGCTGAAAAGTTCAGGGCGTTTTTTTATTTTCAGGTACTCAGAATACAGAAACACCCACTCTCGCATTTGCGTCTTTCGTGGTACCTCAGACATCTAATATAAGTGTTAGAATTCAAATCGGTTGCGTGGCCACTCTCGAGGGCTTGCTCGCAACTGCGACAAGATCAACGGAGGAACAATGGCAGGTAATGGAATTATTGAAGTAAATGACGCGAATTTCGATCAGGACGTGCTCAAGTCCGAAACCCCGGTTTTGGTGGACTTCTGGGCTACCTGGTGTGGACCTTGCCGTGCAATCGCACCGATCGTCGAAGAACTCGCGAAGGACTATCAAGGCAAAGTAAAGATCGGAAAGATGGATGTAGACGCAAACAGCGCGACTCCTATGCGTTACGGGGTACGCGGAATTCCTACTTTACTAGTCTTCAAGGGCGGACAGGTGAAGGAACAGATCGTCGGCTATGTGCCTAAAGAGACGATTCAGAAGGCCATCGATAAACATATCGGCTAAGACGCGGTCCGTCTAAGGGATTAAGAAGGCGCTCGGGAAACCGGGCGCTTTTTCTTTGTAGGTACAATCGTCAATATTTTCGCAGTACTCCAATCACGCGGCCCTGAATTTCAACGGATGCGGACGGAACTATGATTGGCTTCATATTCACATTCGAGGGCTGGAGGCGGATTTTATCGCCTTCTTTGTAGAAGCGCTTTAACGTGGCATCCGCGCTTTCGATTAAGGCGACTACGATGTCCCCATTGTGTGCGGTTTTCGCTTTTTCAACGAGAACGTAATCACCACTCAGAATGGCTTCGTCTTGCATGGAATCGCCACGTACCTCGAGGACAAAAACCTCTTTTGAACGCACGAAGTCGGCAAGTGAAATGGTCTCGGGATTCTGCACGGCTTCGATCGGCTGTCCGGCAGCGATTCTGCCCAGCAGCGGAAGCACCAATCCCGTGTTCACCGACATAGCCTGCTTTAGACGACCTTTGGGAGGAAGCAGATCAATCGAGCGGCTGCGATTGTAATCGCGTGTGAGCAGAGCCTTTTTCTCAAGGTTGGAAACATGTTTGTGAACTGTTGCAAGCGAGCTAAGGCCGAGGCCCTGGCCAATTTCCTCGAAAGAAGGAGAGTGCCCATGCTTCTGCACGAAGTCGGAGATGAAATCGTAAACCTGCCGTTGCCGCCGGGTAATTGCCATAGTGCAATTGTTGGCGAATGGAAGGCGAATGTCAAGCAGAACATCACGCAGGTTGTTTACTCCGACACTATGCGGCTCCCATATACGCGATATGAGGAATGAAACTTTTTCTTCAATGAGGGATCAATATAATTGACTATTAATGCTGATCGAGATGAACGAAAGGATTCCGATACATGGCGACCAAAATCAGTAAGACCGATGCAGAGTGGCAAAAAGAATTGACTCCTGAGCAGTACCGCATCACGCGCCAGGCTGGAACCGAGCCGGCATTTACCGGAAAGTACAACAAGACCAAAGATCCGGGTACCTATACTTGCGTCTGCTGTGGAGAGCCTCTATTCAGTTCGGAGACGAAATTCGACTCAGGAACAGGATGGCCCAGCTTTTTTAAACCAATTAGTGAAGGGGCAGTGGAAGAAGAGTCAGACAGAAGCTATGGAATGGTGCGAACCGAAGCGCGTTGCGCCAATTGCAACGCTCATCTGGGGCACGTGTTCTCAGATGGTCCGGCACCGACGGGTTTACGCTATTGCATGAATTCCGCTTCGCTGGAACTGAAGCCAAACGAAACCAAGAAGTAATTGCACATCGTGCAGTCGTGGCTTTCGGGGCAATGCCCTTCCGCTGAGAAATCCGCGGGTCCACTTGCGGGAGAGGCATAGCAGCATTCTTGAGATTGTTTGCACCAATGTCCAACAACAAAAATGGAGGCTTTTGAGCCTCCATTTTCATTCTCAAATGCAATTTGTTCCGGCGCTTAGTTGCCTGCGGCAGCAGCCATCGTCTTGGGCGCGTGATCTGTAATATCCTTCACTGTTTCGTTTTTCGACTTGCCATTTTTCTGTTCGGTCGAGCGGACTTGCACGCTTCCGGTCAGAATGGCGCCATCTTCGACGCTAATACGCTGCGTAACAATGTCGCCCGTCAGCGAGCCTTCGGCGCGAATGTCGACGCGATCGCCGCACTGAATGTTGCCCTTTACCGTGCCCATGATCACAACTTCGCGGGCATTGATATTTGCTTCCACGCTACCGTTTCGTCCAATGGTGACGCGGTGATCTCCAAAATTAAGAGATCCTTCGATGCGGCCATCGATAAATAATGATTCGCTGCCGCTGACTTCGCCTTTAATGACCAACGAACGGCCAATGCTGGCTTGCTCAATGGGTGTGCTAACAGTTTTTACAGGGGTAAAAGAGTTCTGGTTTGATGTGGATCGTTGGGAATTGAAAGAGTTGTCCGGCGATTGCAACATAGGCGCGACCTTCCTTGGGAATTCCGAGCGGCGGAGCAGCTAGGTTGCCGCATGCGGTTGGCTCTAGGGCTTTGGACACTATGGCATGAGAAGTAACTAATTAGAGAGTTACGAAAGGGCCTGTACTCCCAAATTGAACGATCACTTCGGCCAGTAGGTCCACATCGAGAACCAAGCGGACGGGCGAGGACGCCCGTCGCTACATTGAATCTATTCGTAACGCAAGGCTTCGATTGGATCTAGATTCGCGGCGCGAATCGCCGGGAACATTCCGCTCACTACACCAACTAAACCAAGAATAATTGTCGCGACTATTAACGTCCGGGGCGCAACGATCAGGCGGATATCACCAGCTTCGGCATGTTGCGCGAGTGCACTATAGAACGTCAAATTCCCCACAGAAAACGAAATTGCGTAAGAGAGCAGGATTCCTATGATTCCCCCGACGGCGGTAATCACCATGGCTTCGGCGAGGAACTGAAATAAAATATCCTTCTTGCGCGCGCCTAGAGCTTTTTCGACTCCAATTTCCCGGGTTCGCTGGGTTACCGATACGAGCATGATGTTCATTAATCCAACGCCGCCAATTCCCAACGTAATGCTGCCGATGAAAGCCAGTAGAATCTTTAAACCAAGGGTAATGATGCTGAATTGCTCAAGCTGTTTCTGGGCGTCAAAAATGAAGACAGCGCGTTCATCATCTGGTTTGAAACCATGCGCCGCCCCCAATGAATCACGGATAGCTTTCACGATCTTGGCATGGTCGAGCCCGAAGGAATCCAGCCAGATTCCTTGTATATAGTGAGTATCGATGAGCACATCCATGGAGTGAAATGGAATGTACACTACGCGATTATCGTCGTTGTCGGCTTCCTGCATGCGGGGATGCAGGACTCCTATCACTTGAAAGGTAACGCCATTGAGACGAATGGATTGGCCGAGCGCGGGCATTCCAGAAAATAGCTTCTCTTTCGCTTCGGAGCCCAGTACTGCGTAAAGGCCATGGCTTAAGTCATCTTCATCGTTAATAAAGCGGCCCTGATCAACGGTCAGAGACCAAATATCCTGGATGGCGGGATCGATACCGAATACATCGAAGTTGAAGGAACGGGGTCCGTTCTGAACGGTGATTGTTTTGTCCGATGCGCGAGAGACACGGCGGACCAGCGGCGCCACGTTTCTTATTAACTCTACATCATCCTGGGTGAAGCGGACTTGTACGCCAGCTTTATTGCCTCCAGCTTGTTGCGAGGTGCGACCGGAGTAGATACCAATCGCGGTGGCTCCGTAACTATCCCAAATAGCTTGAATGGCGTGGCCGAATCCATTGCCATAGGCGAGCAGAAGAACCACTGTGGCGATTCCCCAAGCCATACCAAGCATGGTCAGTACGGTCTTGCGCAGGTCGTGGCGCATTGCGCTGTAAGCCTGCTGGAGAAGGTCTCGTTTCATTGCTGACCGCTATTCCTTTCTAAGCGCATCAACCGGCGCGAGAATGGCCGCTTTTCGTGCCGGATACAATCCTGCAACGACGCCAGCAATTGCAAGAGACGCAATCGCCAAAGCTGCTGTAGAAGCCACAAGTTTAGGCGGATCGAATCCTGGAGGCGCAGGCAGCTTGCCGAGTGCGGCCATAAAGCCTGCGGCTGCCCCCATACCCAAAAGACCGCTCACAACCGTCAGGAAGGCACCCTCGATAAAGAACTGGAACATGATGCTGCGATTAGTGGCGCCGAGGGCCTTTCGCAATCCAATTTCCCGCGTACGATCGGCGACCGCAACCAACATGATATTTATGATGCCAATAGCCCCCAAGCTCAGCGTTACCAGACCCACACTTCCCAGAAACACATTCATGGCATCAAAGATTTTTCCTACCTGCTCAGCGGTGCGAATACTGTCCCATTCATCGTAGGCATCAGTATCGGCATAATCGAATCCATGATTGTGAGCTATGACTTTGTGCACTTCGAGTTTTGCTACTTCGTGCAAGTCTCGAACTACCGGCTGGTAATTGAGGAAAGATATGGCATCTTTGACTTCGCCCACGTTCAGAGGCGGAAAATCTTCGTGCATGGTATTGAAGGGCATGAAAAGGCGAAGATTCAGATCGTTGTCATTGCCATGGCCAACTCGTTTGAGCGTGCCAATCACCTGGAAGCGGATCCCGTTTAGCAAAACCGTGCTGCCAACCGAAGGGCGGCCGGGAAATAACAGGCGGCGCGCTTCATCGCCCAAGACGAGGACAGACCGCTTTTGCGTGTCATCCAGCTCATCGATCCATCGTCCGTCAGCTATAGGGAGATAACGGATTTTATTGAAATTGGCGGTGACGCCCATCAATTGTCCGCTGCTCTGAAAAAATTCGCTTACGGCTCGCACATCGTTTCTGGAAATAACGGGCGCGACTGCTTTGACGTCAGGACAATTCGCGAGGATGTCTTTGGCATCTTTGGAGGTCAGATAATACTTCTGCATGCTGGTGAAGCTGCCATTCACGGCGGGAGCGCGGCCTCCCCAGATGAACATGACATTTTCGCCCAGTTCATCGAATTGTTTTTTATTGCCGGAGCGAAATCCCTCACCAAGTCCAACCAACAAAAGCAGCGAGCCAACTCCCCAGGCGATGCCAAACATCGTCAGAAATGAGCGCAACTTGTGAGCCCACAAGGTTTGCAGGGTCTGACCGAAAATTTCAAGCAGGATCCGCATGGGGATGGGTTAATCATACCCGACAAGAAAGAGGTACGAAATCGGTAAGCGGATTGTTCCCTGCCGCTTTTGGTATGAGGGAAGACGAAATAGGAGACAGAAGATAGGATTAAATTCCTCTGTGTACTCTGCCTTCTCCAGGCACCCGTCGCATCGGGCCTATTTTTTTACAAACAAAATCAATCAGGCCATATGCTTGCTATTTTGTAACCACAGAGGACACAGGCACACAGAGACTGACGAAGAAATGATCACAACACTTTGAAGTGGTGGCTCAATAAGAATTAAGCCACCACCGTCCTGCGAGACTACTGCACAACCAAGGTAAAGGTTGTGGTATGAGTGACTGATCCGCCAATAGCGGTGATTGTCACGATAGAAGTCCCGGCTGGCGTGCCAGGATCGCTCTGGCCACCGCCGCCACCTCCGCTATTGCTGCTGCTTCCACCTCCACACGCAGGAAGCATCAGTAAAAACGCAAAGACTGCAAGCGATAGCAAGCTAGTCCAGCGACGTTTTTTGAAACCATTGAGTAGGAACATGCCGGCGAAAATGGTTCCAGTGGCGGACATCCACCAGCTTTGATGGCGATCGTTCTGGCGCTCCAGCATGGCCGATTTCGGGGCGGCGCTGGTGACTGTCAATGTGGAGGTACCCGTCCCCGTAATTGAGGCTGGACTGAAGTTGCATTTGGCCTCCGAAGGTAGACCTGAACAGCTAAGCGCAACGGCACTATTGAATCCATCCTCGGCGGAAATTGATAACGCCATGCTGCCTGAACCGCCAGGAGGAGAGATGTCGATAACGGTGCTGAATTCGGTCAACGCAAAATCAGGCTTGACCGTGATGGTGGCCGATCCGGTGCTGCCCGTGTAATTGGTGTCTCCCGTGTAGGTGGCTGCGACCGTGTACTGACCGTTGGCTAGTGTCGGGTCGGAGTAGTTAGCAACGGCAGAAGCAGCAGTGGTCACTGCATCCGTTTGCGAATTAATTACCGCATTGACCCCATTTACGGAAAGTGGACTGCCAAGGGCTTGCCCATTCAGCGTGAAACTGACAGTACCTGACGGCGGAAGACCACCACTACCAGCAGTATTAACAGTTGCGATCAAGGTCGCCCCTTGAGTGTTGCCAGTGGAGGTTACAGCAATGGTAGTGGGAGCTTGCGTGATAGTGAACGGAACTGCCGTTGAGTTGCTTGAGTTAAAACTCAGATCTCCAAGGTAATTCGCGGAAAATGTATGAGCACCGGGAACGAAGTAAAAATATCCATTCGGAGTTGCGGTGTTTCCCTGGCTATTAAGAGTGTAGGGACCCTCAAAGCCTCCAATGTTGTCAAAGAAATCGACGGTTCCCGTAGGCGTGCCCTGGCCAGAGTTGCCGTGAACGTCGGCGCGCCAATATACAAAAGTTCCGTATGGACCACTGGTAAACGGAGGAAACGTTCCATTCTGTGTCGGGTAACCTAAGACGGACGCGGTCGTTACACTCGGCTCAGGGATGACTGTTACAGAGGTGGAACTGGAGTCACTCGGCTGAAAAGTCCGATCTCCCGCGTAATGAGCACTAATGTTATTGGTTCCACCTGGAAGCAAGTTGGTAGAACCGGAAAAAGATCCTGCAGACAACGTGTAAAATCCCAAACTTTGCTGACCGAAATTCGTTTTTGCGATTAACGAAATATCGCCAGATGGTGTTCCCGATCCGCTCACCGGAGTCACGGTAACCATAAAGTTTACTGAAGAGCCGTGAGCAATACCATTCGTTTGGGTAAACGATAACGTAGTGGCGCTTGGTTTATTAGCGGCTGCAGTGTTCCAATTGTTCACCAGATTCGCGACGTTGACTGATCCTAGCCCGGTCGCCAAATCATAGCCTGCTCCCGCCTGGTACTGAGCCCCATTAGCTCCATATCCCGCTTCGCCGGGCACGGCATTGTTTCCCGTCGTGATGTCATTAAAGATGCAACTGTTCCCAGGGAGACCTGACGTATTCGATCCATTGCAATGCGAAAGAGATTCACTGGCCGCGAGTTTGTACAGCACGGCGTCAGCCTGTCCTTGGCGCGAATTAGTTTGCTGATCGACTAGCGCCATAATACCTGCAAAAGACGGGGCGGCAGCGGAGGTGCCTCCGACGAAATAGATAAAGCCCTGCTGGCACGAACCTTCCAGACAAAGCAAGTATGGATCGTGGATGGCCGCTGTTAGAGATACATCTGGAAGATCGCGGAAGCCATCATTGGGGATTCCCATGACGCCAGATTGCCATGAAGGCTTGGCAAAAATGATGCTGGCACCGCCACCACCCGACCATAGGCCAGCGGCACTACCGCATTGGGCGGGCGTGCAACTTTCATTCCAGACGTTTTCTGCAATATACGAGAGTGCCGTCTCCTTTGCCAACGTATCTGAACTCCAGTACTTGCTGTCCTGACCATTTTCGTTAAACATGGTGCCGCCCACAGCCACCGTGTACGGAGTAGAAGCCAAAAGATTCACCGACACTGGGAATTGAGCATCGGTTTCGCTGGGATTGTCACAACCCTCTGCGCCGGAGTCTCCAGTCGAGACGATGTAGGTAATTCCCTGAGCAGCAGCCTGCTCAGCAAGGCTCAGTGTTCCCACGGCCTGAGTCTGAGTGGCGCCTAGCTCACAGGTGCTGAAACTTTCGGTCATCACGTCGGCAAGATTGTTGTCGATAATGAAGAGTTCGGAAAGATCTACTCCATCGGTCGTATTGGTAGAGGCCGAAAGCACAAAATCAATCGTTGCGCCTGGCGCGATCGACCCGGACCACGTCAAATCAAGGGTAGCTTCACCTTCCTCGCCGCCACCTAAATCTCCGGGGTCAGGACCGTTGTAAAGCGTGTTGAAGCCCGAGCATAGTGAAAAGAGAGAGCACTGAAAATAGCTCACATCGCTGCCACCCTGATACACGTTACTTCGTGCGACAACGGCAATGGTCTTTTCTGTCCCCGTGATGCCAGCCTGGTACTCGGGATTGATATTATAAATCGTCGCGTAGTCCTGCGGCCCGAGAGCATGAACGGGTGGTGTCCCTGGAAAAGTAATTTGCGGCGATGATCCTGGGTGAAATGTAGCCGCGATCGGTTCTCTGGACATATGAATCTGCGGCTTTTTTATGAAATTGTGCAGCGTCAATACACCGCTAACTAATGGAGTCAGCGCCGCCGGGATTGCCGGATCTTTCGCGTTCGCCCAGTGCTCTTCTCCGTTCACAACATACTTGTGAATCTCCGTGTGCAAAGCTTCCTGAACCTGCGCGGCTGTTCCTGAAAACTCGATTATGTTTCGCCCTTTTGCGATTTGAGCGATCTGGAGGCCATGCGATTGCAACCATGTGGTCACAGTTTGGATGTCCTGATCGGATGGGCCAAACTGCTTGCCGAAATCTTCCGGCGTAAGCCATTTATGGAAATTTGGCGAGGACTTATCTTGCTGATCATCGAGCAGCTTGCGCAGTGCTGTTTCCTGAGCGTCGCTGCGCTTAAGCACCAGCAGCATGCGGTTCATCGGAAGGTCAAGCGGGGCTGCTCCCTGATCATATTGCAGCCGAGCCAAAGGATGAGTATTCCCTTTCAACACAGCCAACTTAGTCTCGTCAAGCGGCTGCACGACCAGCGATGGAGTAGCAACTTGCCGGGCAGAAGCCGATTGTCCCGCGAGTTGGGCTTGTGTGCTGGCGACCAACAGAGAAATAAAAAAAAGAAAAATCGAGGGCCCAATAAGACGTCCGGCGCGGATGCTCATAGTACTCCTACTGCATCGTCAGAAAACCTGACGGAAGGCACAGGTTAAATCTGGCTTCGGCCTCGGGGGAGGCAAAAGGGCGGGTTCAGGAACTCTGGATTGAGATATTGCCGTTTTAAAGGGAAATCGTCAAGTCAATTTTCGTAGGAGTCTGCGAGAACCATATTCGCCTTCAGAACAGAAACGATTGGCGACCGTAGTCACCAGAAAAAAACAGAGGAACTCGTTAGAGTTCCTCTGCCTCGGCCAGAATACGTTTGATTTCCTGGTTATGGCACGACGTTATGGCACCACGACGAGTGCTCCACTTACTGGACCCGTAGGATTTGGATCAACTAACGGAAGGCCTGGAATTGTGCTTAGGTTACCGTTCGAATTCACTTTGAATCCGATGATGGCGTTTCCACCGCTACAATTCTTTCCTGACGCTCCAGTGCTGTAAACGAATTTCCCTGCTGGATCGGAACGCATGATTGGGCCGCTGGCTGTACCGCCCATGCATTTTGCGGTTTCGCTCACAAAATTGAGTGAGCCAGTGCCAGATTGCATTGCGTAGGTTGAAATGGTTTCCGCGCCGCCGTTAGAAGCATAAAGAAATTTGCCACCAGGCAATACGGTAATAGTATCGGGGTTAAACGCAACCATGGGATCGGTACAGGTGTAATCCGGAAAGGCAGAGCCGGGAATCTGTGTAAGAGTACCCGTATTAGCAGCCATGGCAAAACCGGAGATTGCGTTATCAAATGAATCGGCAGTATAAAGATGGCCGCTTGCAGCGTCTTCCACAATGTCTGACGGAAAGCTTCCGCTACATCCTTTGGCAGAAGTAACTAAATAAGGAGAGCCCGACAATGGCGTGAGCGCTCCGTTTACTTCGTTAATGCTGAACGCGTCAATATAGCCGTCGTATGAATTATCCGCTACGTAAAGGTATTTTCCCTTGGAATCAACCATGAGACTCGAGGGATTGATTTGAGTCGAAAACGGAGATCCCGGGACAGCAGAAAGTGAACCATTCGCATTCACTGAGAATGCCGCGATTCCATCACCGGCTGCGTCGTTATCCCGCGTTACATACACGAATTTTCCCGAAGGATGAACCGCAACTGCAGTAGCAGTGCGGCCAACATTGTATGGCGACCCGGGAGAGGCAGTGAGGTGGCCATTCGAGCGATTAATGCTATACGCAGAAACGTCATTACTCCCCACATTGGCGACATACAGATGAGTTCCACTAGCATCCGATGCGGCACGGTATGGATTTACGTGGGCGGGCATCACGGCCTGTCCGTTGGAAGTGACGGCTCCGGTGGAGCTGTTCATATTCCAGCCAGAAATGCCATGTCCCTCGAGGACGTAAAGAAAGTGGTTGCTTGCAGTTTGGCCAGTGACTGTAACCACCACTGGAGTTTTTCCAACACCACCGCAATTATCCCATGCTTGTATTACCGTATTGTAGGTACCAGGATTTAACGTTAGTGAAGTTTGAATTTTGTTGCCACTGACGGTATACGCGTTCACACCAGGAGCAGTGTAGATGCGCATAGCAGCGATTCCCTTGCCGCAAGAAGGACTGCTTGCATTTGCGGTAAAGGAAACGGGAGAACTACTCGATGCTCCGGTTTTTGGAGCAATGACATTTACGACTGGGCTGGCGTAAGCCGCAAGCCCGAAACAAATTGAAATTCCAAAATAGGTTGTGCTGTGGACGAGATGGCGACGCAAGAGAGACTTACAGGGTGACACCGACATCTTGGAAAAGCCTCCCCCAATTTACAGCTTGGGTTGCTGAACTTCGATAGAACAAGCATCTGCTCACATCCAAAAAACAGCAATCAGGGTAAGACCGGACAAACTGAACGGACAACTCGGTATGAGGGACTGTGTTTATTACAGGAAAGTGAATGAAATTCTAATAACAGATACACACTCTTGAGTGCCTCTAAAAGCAAAAAAGGAAATCGATTGTCATTCTTCATGACAGACTCGATTTCCCTTTATAAGTTGGAGCGATTTTGGCGAAATGTGTCGACTTTGCTTACTGGTTGTCCACCTGCAAATTATTGGTTACGGAAAACACTCCCGAAACCTGCTTGGCTTGCATTTCCGCTATTTGCTTGTCCATCTGTGTTGCTACAGCGCCTTCGAGAGTCACATGACCATTATTGACAATAATGTGAATAGTCGGCACCGCGCGCAAAGCATACTGATTCAGGGCTTGATTGCCGTAAATAGCGCGGTATGTGGCCATTCGAATACGATCGTCGTTCGGCGAGAGCGGCAGCACTTGGATTTGGTTGTCGACACGCTCGACCCCTTCGATATGTTTAATAGCGTTTTCGGCATCGGACTTTGTGGTAGGGCGAACCACCTGACCTAAAAGCGTTACCGTTCCATCGGGCGAGACTTTGTAGGCAAGGTTGTCGAACACGCCATAATAAGGAAGCAAAACCAGTTCGTGATGGACTTCCTTCGTAATACGCTGCAAGCCACGGTCGCTGAGTTGCCCATTCTGAGTGGATGACGTTGTACCCGGGGCAGCAGCTTGTTGAGAGAGTGCAGGAAAAGACAATAGAACCAGAAGTAAGGGGAGAATAATCTTCGCTTTCACTTTCGTTCTCCTAAATAGCTACAAATTGCTAATTTACATACTTAAGTAAACGGCCCCTGACAATTCATGACAATACTGTTTTGCCCTTAGTACTTGTAGGTAAGTGCCTTATAGCGAAGGAGATTATCGAACAAACTGCAGATAGTATTTTGCCGACTCGATAACCTATGCAGCTGAAGAGTCTTCTTCTCTCTAAGTAGTTCGTCGTTTCTAAGGCAGGACTTGCTGCGGGAGCACGCGGCTACTCGCTTGCCTCAAACCTCCAACCGAAATACCTCGCGAAGCTTGTTAATATGGTGAGTACGTACTGCACAATGAGTTAACAATTACATTTCAATTTTGTGCAATTGGCCCCGTAGCTCAGCTGGATAGAGCAGCGGTTTCCTAAACCGGAGGTCGGGTGTTCGAATCACCCCGGGGCCACCAGATTCTCACAATATTTAGACCCTCGCGGTGCTTGGTTGGTAATAGACTGGCGTAGATTATCGTGTCTACGCCAGTCCGTCTTTGCGAAGACTAGCTGGCTCTTTGCATCGGCTTCTCTGTTTTGGAGAAATCAGCCCCAGCTTCTCCGGTAGAGGAGACGTCTTCCGCGCCAGTGCTCTCCAGGATTTCTTTTGCCTTCTTTGTCCAGTTTGAGTCGTCGCAATGCACGGAGAGAAGAATGCTTCCCTCTTTTACACGCCCTTCATAACGCTTTGCCTCGTATTCGGGAATACCCATGCCAACTAAGGCTCCCGTAATACCCCCTACCGCGCCGCCAACTCCGACTCCAGCCAAAGCGGCAACGATCGGTCCAGCGGCGATGAATGGACCCACTCCGGGTATAGCCAAGGCCCCAATGCCTGCCAGCCAGCCCAGGGTTCCGCCAATTACCGCGCCTGATCCCGCGCCAGTAGCCGCGCCTTCGGGAGCTTTGGTGTTCTTTTCGTGAGCAAAATCTTTTGTACCGACGTTGTCAGGAAACATCACCGAAATATCAGTATTGCGAAAATCAGCTAGCCGTAATGCATCAACTGCACTTTCAACACCTGCGCGAGTTTTGTAGATACCGAATGCTGCTGTATTTTTTCCCGCCATGTATAAATCTCCTTGGATTTTATTTTCGTTATTTGGAAGCTACTTCGAGTTCGCTTGTGACCTTGTCCGCACCGGCGACTTCGGCAGCTTTGGACTCGACTGCCTTCTTTTCATCTTCAGAACGAACTGGCCCTTTCAGTGTGACCGAGCCGTTTTGCACAACAACCTTTACGTTATGCGCATAGGTAGAGAGCGACTTGTCCTTAACAATCCCCTTTCGGATCTGTTGAGCCATATCTCGATCCGAAATGTTGTTTTTTTGTTGATCGGCGGTGGGTGCGGATTGATCGCGATCCCGTTGATTGACTTTGGTATTGTCCGCGGGCACTCCTTGCGAAGAAGTGGAATCTTGTCGCGCCCACATTAACGTCATACAACCTAAAAGCACAATTTGCGTGAGCAATACTTTCGTTACGTTCATTTTCATTCAGTTCCCCTCCCTAAGTTGCAATTCGATGCGAGGAGATATGCGGAGGATGGCTCTGTCCGGGAAGGCCTGTAGTAGCCTTAGTGAATGTGCACTTCGTTCGTCACTTATTTTGTTTCGTCGTGTTAAATGTCCAAAGGTCATTTTGATGACAAACGACGAGATGGGAGGAGTACGATGATTGCGTTAGATTCAGAGGAGCTCACAACAACCCGACTCCTGTCAGCCGCCTCCAAGCTCTGTGTCCGGTTTAAACATGACTCGAACGGAAACTGCATCTCCACTTAAAACACACTTCAAACCAATTGCCATCACTGCATCAGTGCTGGTGATTATTTTCCTCACTGGTGTGACCGTGTTGTGCGCGCGGTGGCCGTTCAGCGAACAAAAAGTAGTTAAAAATTTACGCGATACCAGTATGAGCAACGTGCAAGTCGGTAGGTTTCATGGCAGATATTTTCCACGGCCTGGATGTGTACTCGAGCGGGTTACATTCCAGCACAATCCAAAGCCGGGGACCCCGCCCCTCATCACAGCGCAAAGAATAACGATAGAGGGCAGCTTTTTCGGCCTCTTTGCAAAACGCGTTGGGAGTGTACGCGTTGAAGGCATGCGTATATTGGTACCTCCCAGAGGGAGTGGTGAGAGTTTTGAGACGCCCAGCAGATCAACTGTCGTTATTGATCGTTTAATTGCGGACGATGCGGTTCTCGAAATTGCATCGAGGGATCCTGGAAAACGACCGCTAAAGTTCAGCTTTCATGAGTTCACACTCAGAGATGTAGGCAGCCGCGGTCCGGCATCATTCCACGCAAACTTTTCGAATCCTAAACCCCCGGGAGAAATAACGACGGACGGAAAATTCGGTCCATGGAACGATACCGATGTGGGGAAAACTCCAGTTTCAGGAGAATATGTTTTTCGAGGAGCGGATCTGGGGGTTTTTAAGGCGATAGCGGGAACGCTCTCTTCTCCGGGAAAATTTTCAGGGACGCTTGATCATATTGCCGTTGCCGGAAGCACCGATGTCCCGAACTTCACAGTCACTTCAAGCTCTCACAAGTTGGAATTGCAAACTCGCTTTCAAGCCGAGGTGAATGGCGAGAATGGGGATACATTTTTGCAAAATGTAATAGCACATTTTTGGCGCACCACGGTTTTCTCGGAAGGCAGTGTGGCGGAAGAGGGGACGAAAAAAGGCAAAACAACTTCGGTTACATTGCAGTCTAAGCATGCGCGAATTGAAGATATCCTTAATCTCTTTATCCAGTCGAAGCAAGCGCCCATGTCGGGAATAGTTAATTTCAAGGCGAATGTCATGATCCCGCCTGAACAGGCTCCATTTTTACAAAAAGTAGGGTTGCAAGGTGATTTCGGAGTTGATGAAGGTAAATTCACAAAGTTAGATACCCAAGAAGGAGTAAACAACCTCAGCGAGGGGGCCCGCGGAGATAAGAATCATGGAAAAAATGATTCTAACCAAGGCAATTCTGAAACTGTTCTTTCCGATTTGAAAGGCCACGTCATACTTAAGGACGGAACGGCAACTTTTTCAAACCTCTCGTTTAGCATTCCGGGCGCCTCAGCGCAACTGCACGGAACGTACAATTTGATCAGCGAAAAAATCGATCTGCACGGAACTCTGAACACACGCGCGGAATTGGCGAAGACCACACACGGGGTGAAGGCATTAATGTTAAAAGTGCTTGATCCTTTCTTCAAGAAACACAAGGCTGGATATGCAGCTCCAGTAAAAATTACTGGCACTTACGATCATCCCTCCTTCGGGCTGGATCTGGCCGATCATGATGCCAAACATCACGGGTTATAACTAAACATCCGTTTTCGGGTTTCCTATCAGGAATTTTCCGTCTAAAGAATTTTAGCTCTCTGCCGATGTATTCCAATGCGCGGGCAAGGCCCTATTGTTTGTTACGTTTGTTTTTACACGAGGAGTTCACTAGCGTGCAGGTAATTCTTTTGATCGAAGATAGCAAGTTTTTGAGACTGGCTAACGGCAAGGCGCTTACCCGAGCTGGATACGATGTGCTTAACGCTGGGGATGGGCTGGAGGGCTTGAAATTAGCTAAAGAAAAATCACCTCACTTGATTTTATTAGACATGATGCTGCCGAAGGTTTCGGGATTGGATGTCTTGCGAGCGCTAAAGCAGGACCCTACAACAAAAGCAATTCCAGTGGTCATCCTCACTGCTCTCTCCGCGAAGAACAAAGACAAGCTTGCAAACGAGGGTGCGGCAGGATTTGTGGAAAAGTCAGACGAACTATTGGCAAATGATTCGGCCGCGCTTGTGAGTTCCGTGAAGCTGCTGCTGAACGGATCTAATCCAGTTGTTTCTTTCGCGGATAATTAGCGATATGAGAATTCTTTTGGCGGAAGATTCGAAGATATACCGTTGCCTTATCGGCGGGAGCTTAAAAGAATGGGGGTTCGAATTAGTTGTCGCTCAAGATGGACCGGAAGCTTGGACAATTTTGCAAGAGCCTGAAACTCCAAAACTAGCCTTGCTGGATTGGGTGCTTCCCGGTATGGATGGTCTTGAATTGTGCCGCAGGATAAGGAGCATGCAAACGGATGGAAGCTACATTTATGTAGTCATGCTTACTGCGAATGATAAAAAAGAGCACCTGATACAGACTCTCGAAGCGGGAGCCGATGACTATTTAGCAAAACCTTTTGATCCCGCGGAGCTTAGATTAAGACTTCTGGCGGGGAAACGGCTTCTGGATCTTCACGAGCAATTAGTCGCCGCCCGGGAATCTGTACGCATTGCTGCCACGCACGATTCATTGACTGGCTTGCTGAATCGCGCAGAAATTCTCAGCGTTCTTGACCGAGAGCTGGACCGCATGCGCCGGAATCATGCGCCGGTAGCAATTGTATTGGTAGATGTGGATCATTTCAAAGCTGTCAATGACTCTCTTGGCCATCAGGCGGGCGATGCGGTGCTAAAGGAAGTGAGCAAAAGACTTGGTTCCAGTCTCCGGACATACGATGCCGTCGGACGGTATGGAGGCGAGGAGTTTCTGCTGATTCTGCCAGGCTGCGACCTAGACTCGGCCAGCCGGAGGGCGAGGGAAATCAAAGAGATTGTAGGCCGGGAACCAATTCCGACGCATTGCGGGACCAGGTCTGTCACGATCAGCGCGGGCGTTACTGTGGCAGAGTCACCTCACCCCGCGAATCCCCAATTCGTTCTCGAAATTGCCGATAAGGCCCTCTATATGGCAAAGGGCAATGGACGCAACAGAGTGGAAACCATGCTGCCATGCGATCAAGCAGTCCTATCGAGATAGTTATGGAAAAACTCCGATGCCTGGTAGCTCTACCCACAGCCGATACGGAATATCAGATTGAGCAATCAACCGATGCACAATCCGTTGCGAAGCAATTGAATATCGAACTGGAAATTGTTTATGCGGATAATGACGCTGTGGCGCAAAGCCTCCAATTGTTGCAAGCGATTCAAAGCTCAACCGAGCGAAGGCCGGAGGCGATCATTGTTGAACCGGTTGGAGTCTCTGCAATGCCACGCGTCGCACAGGCAGCTTGTGAGGCAGGAATTGCATGGGCGGTGCTCAACAACCAACCTGACTATATTCCAGAGCTAAGGAAATTGTTTGCTGCACCAAGTTTCAGCGTGGGATCAGACCAGCACGAGATTGGGCGAATTCAAGGCAGACAATTCTCCACTCTGTTACCCAGCGGAGGAACCATACTCTACATTCACGGTCCTTCGCAGAGCATTGCGGCACGGCAACGGATCGCGGGAATGCATGAGACAAAACTCCCAAACTTGGATGTAAAATTTCTGGCCGCGCAATGGACGCGCGAGAGCGCCACCCGATCCGTCAGGAACTGGCTGACGTTGACCGCCACCCGGCAAATGCGTATTGCCTTAGTTGGAGCACAAAGCGACGCTATGGCCCTGGGAGCGAGACTGGCGCTGGAAGAAAACTATGGAACCAGCAGGGGATGGCATGATCTGCCGTTCACCGGATGTGACGGAACTCGAAATGCCGGACATCACTGGATTCGTGATGGATACCTTACTGCAACCATCACAATCCCACCCAATGCCAGTGTCGCGATGGAAATGTGCCACAAAGCACTGCGTGGCGACTACGCTCCCCCGGAATACACGCTTACAGTTCCAGAAACTTACCCAAGTTTTGAGAGCCTTAAAAATTTCCATGCACGGGTTCCAAGAAATTTCGCGTGGCATTTGTCACACGCAAATTTTTGAGACTATCATTCCTCGTCCAAAAGCGCTCAACAAGAAAACGGCCAGAACAATATGCCCTGGCCGCCTGTCTTTTGTGCAAAACTACGCACTACTGGTGGAATGTGAATATGTCGAACAAGTCACCGATTGCGGGACTGTTTACCGGTACATAAGGATTGTCCTTGGTTGTTTTCGGGTTGGGATAGTTATCACGGCTGCGAGTTGTCAATGGCGACAAATTCCAGTTCCGTTCGATGAATTTTGTAATGGAAACGTGATCCGTATAAGTATGGTTCACGTGCCCGCCGGTGGTGAATGGAGAGACGACGATCAGTGGAATACGCGTTCCATCGCCGAAGAAATCCAGCGGCTGAATATAACCTGAATCGTAGTATCCACCACCTTCATCGAAGGTAACGAAAATAGCGGTGCTTGCCCACACTTCAGGATTGGCCTGTACGGAAGTGACGATCTTCTTCACGAAGCCTTCAAACAAATCGAGCTTCGAAGAAGCCGGATGCCCATCTACAAAACCACTCGGCTTGATGATGGAAACAGCTGGAAGGTCACTAGCCTTCACGTCTTCGTAGAAGTTGGCCAAGTCCTGGATGTGCTCCTCGCGAAGCGTTGGGTTGGTCATGATGTCGCTGGCGTACTGGAAGGGATTGCAGATATTGCAATACGCATCAAACGGGTTGTTGTAGTTGGGATCGGACAAGTAGAGATTCCAGCCATCGCCGTAGTATTTGAAGGAAACATTCTTCGCCAGCAGAGCGTCTCCAATATGGGGCACCGAGGTTGGCGGAATGGTGAATGGAGCGAAGGGATTGTTGTCATTCACCGCTAAACTTCCATCCGCGTTGTATCCAGGGTTGTAGTTGTTCAAGAGATAATAGTGCCCCGGATCGCAATTCGGATTGATCGGTTTGCTTAGTGCCTGAAGGTAGTTCACCACTGCCGGAACGCCCGGCTGGCTGGTGTCAGCACAAGCACTGTAGCTCCCGCCACCCGCTCCGCCGGCTGCGCCGTAACCGTCTTCAACGTACCAATTATTAGTTCCAGGCTGCGGATTCGGATTTTCGATCTGGTTTGCGGGAGGCACTGCGGCATTACCGTTACCATCGCTGTACCAAATAGCATCTGCAAAGCCAAGCATGATGTGATTGAGGCCGGTTCCGCCCATCGCTGCCTGATGGTAGTTGTCGCTCATGCTGTAATTGTCGGCCAGGCTCTTCAAGTAAGGTGCGTCACCTTTTTGAACGTTGTAGAACTCCATCGATGTAGAGCCTTCACCGGTCGACAGATCGTTAAATCCAGCTGGCTGAGAGACGCCATTATCCCCAGCTCCTATTGTGACTTCCACCCATGGGAACAGGTCGGCTTTGCAACCGCTTGGATTCCATTTGTTCGCATAGTTCGCATTGCAATCTTCCTGCTGCCACATCTGGTAGAAGCGATGCACCGGACTGTTGGCATAGTCGTCATACTTGACACCTGGGGTGAGCTGGAAAACACCCGTTCCCAATGCGTTCACGTTAGGAATTCGAGTATCGACGACTCCACCAGTAAGGCCCGTTCCACCAGTAGTGAGAAACTTGTAAAAACCATTCGCCAGGAATCCTGGCTCAGCTTCCTTCGCCAAAGTTAGATTGGGGAAAAAAGGAGTCGTCGGACCGCCGGCCACCACGGGTGGAATGTTTTGGTATAAAGTTTTTTCCGCTGGGCTGATCGAAAAGAGTCCATCTCCAACGGTTGTGCTGTCTACTGCATTGTATTGAGCCGATAAAGAATAGTTCGGGCCCGGTGTGCCGTCTCTGTTGATAATTCCTTTGGAGAGCAGATTGGAAACTGTTTCTCCATTCTTAGGTTTGTAGGTAGCAAAAACATGGTCGAAGGTACGGTTCTCACCGATGATCACAATCACGTGTTTAATCGGACTTCTGGTGGGAGCATTTTTTGTTTGGGCGGAAACCGGTAGAACTGCTCCGAAAAGTAGCTGCAACACCAGACCGCCTGCTACTGCTTGCTTCACCAGGGACACACCTGATGTAAAGCTCCTATCATTTTTACTCATGCGTTCAACTCCAGATAAAAAAATCGCGCCATGAGCGTACAGCTCTGTTTACGCGTTCATTCCTTTTAGAACTGAAGCAGAGTAGGAAGGTTAAAGTCCGATTAAATTTCAGAGTACGTCGTGTTAATTTCCGTCTTGCAAATCTTTTCACTCAGATCTGCGATGATCATCGCGCGCAAAATCACAGCCGCAAGGGCGTTCATTTATTGGGGAGGAATTGATTCCGATCTATTGCAACCCTGATTTCACCAGTTTTCGAGCTTGATTCGGACCCTTTATATCCAGCACTCGATATTCCTTCCCAGAAAGTCGATGATAGTTCACGAAGAATGCTTCCAGTTCCCGGCAGAATTGCTTGCCTAAATCATCCATCGTTTTTACATCCGCCCAACTGTGCGCATCCTTTTCAATGGCGACTATACGATCATTGCGGGTCTTTTTCTTTTTATCTCCCTGCTCGCCTTCGATCACTCCAATAGGACGACAGGTGAGCACGCATCCGGGAAATGCGGGTTCATCCATCAGCACCAAGACGTCGACCGGATCGCCGTCGTCTGCCTTGGTTAAGGGAACAAATCCGAAGTCATACGGAAATGTCATGCCTGCCGGCAAAACTTTCTTCAGCTCAAAGATGTGCTCATCGGAATTGAAGGCAAACTTGTTGCGGCTTCCTTTCGGCGTTTCAATCACTACTCGAAGCATCTGTTTGTCATCTGAATCCATAGGCTGGAGACGAGACGGATCTGCAAGCCCATTTTTCTTGCTCATTGAACCTCCACGTTTGTTGTCATGTGGATGCGAGGACCATGCTCTAGGTTTGTTTCTGGCTCAACTTCAGGCGAAGCGCCATTTCGACACTTTGCAGTCATTGCAAGCACCTGCTCTGCTGTGTTAGCTTCAACATTCAGAAGAGGTTAGCTTGCACGCTACAGTTCCCGCCGGACTGGACCGGAAGGAAGCCGAAATTTACCAGCGGCTCGATCCGGAACGGCTCCCAAAACACATCGCCATTATCATGGACGGCAACGGACGCTGGGCGCGCCGCCGCCACTTGCCGCGCATTGCCGGACATCGCGCTGGCGTCACATCGGTGCGTTTTGTGGTGGAGACGGCTTCTCGCATCGGCATTCCTTCACTCACGCTTTATGCCTTTTCGGAAGAAAATTGGAAAAAGCGCCCGAAGAGCGAAGTAAGCTTTTTGATGAGCCTGTTGGGACGCTACTTGAAGCAGGAAGTTCCCACCCTACATAAGAACAATGTGCGCCTCGAATATATCGGGCGACTGCACGAACTGCCTCCAGTGGTGCAGGAAAAGATGGAATGGGCGAAGAACGAATTGGGAAAAAACACTGGCATGGTTTTGACACTCGCCCTCAATTACAGCGCGCGCACAGAGTTGGTAGACGCCTTTCGATCATTGGTGAATGCGGCGACGAGCAATGGCGGTATCGATCATCTTAAAATTGATGAAGAAGCGGTATCGCGGCATCTTTATACCCGGCACTTGCCTGATCCTGATCTGGTGATTCGCACCAGCGGCGAGATGCGGCTGAGCAACTTCCTGCTGTGGCAACTTGCCTATGCTGAAATCTATGTCACGCCAACCTTGTGGCCCGAATTCCGCGGCGTGCATCTGCTCGAAGGCATCGAGGAATATCAAAAGCGGGATCGTCGCTACGGCGGACTGAACGGCGACGGGGCTTCCCCGGCGGTACTTCGAAATTCAAAATCGGCGCGGAGTTAGGCGTTGCACCTGCTCAAGCGCGTTCTCACCGCAGTCGTGTTGATTCCGATAGTCCTGGTACTCATTCTCAAAGCGCCAATCGCGGTGCTTGCATTTGTGGCCGGATTTGTCGCGCTGCTTACGGTTCATGAACTGCTGAAGCTCTCTGAGGCGTACGGGATCAAGCCACTCTGGTGGCCCACATACATTTATGTGGGATTGTTTTTCTTGCTGCTGGCAATCAATCCGGGAAGCGATACTCCCCTGCTCTCAACCGCCAGCTTTAGTCATACAGCGCTCTTCGCGGCGGCACTCGCTCCTTTTCTTTTTTTAACAATAGCGATGCGACGCACGGATCTAACTACAGCCTTTCCGGCTGCGCTGGTGTCTGCATTTTCTTTCGCATACGTTGCGTTGCCGCTCGGATTTTTGGTGCAACTGCGCGAGCAGTGGGCAGGCGCGTTCTTGGTTATCTATTTGTTACTCATTGTTTGGGCGGGAGACATCTTTGCCTACTTTGTCGGAAAGGCTATTGGGCGGCATCGCATGTCGCCGCGCGTGAGTCCAAATAAGACTTGGGAAGGAACAGCGGCTTCACTGGTGGCAAGTATAGGAGTGGGAATGTTGCTTTACTACTATGCTTTGCCGATCAGTTCGGCATTGTTGAGAGCGCACTTTATCGAACAGCGAGATGGCTATTTCGGATTGCAGCAGCCGCAACTCTGGCCAGTGTTTTGGGTTTCAGCAGCTGTCAACGTGGCTGCTCAGTTGGGAGATTTAGTCGAGTCGTTGATCAAGCGTGGCGCGGGAGTAAAGGATTCAGGAGCGATTTTGCCGGGACACGGAGGCATGCTGGATCGCGTGGATGCGCTGCTCTTCGCCGCTCCGGTGCTCTGGTATTATGCAGCTTGGCGGATAATGCAATAGGGCGATTACCACAGGGGACACAGAGGTCACCGAGGAAATCAAGAATTAGGCGCCCACTAGCTCCCGAACTTTGGATTCGGAAAACCACTGAGATCTTTATTTTTATTTATATTTTTGCCGGATAATTAGGTTTGCGTCTCTAAGCTTTAGCTTATGAAGCTCTGTGTCCTCTGTGGTTTATGATTTACTATTCATGAAAAGTATTGCCATCTTGGGATCGACCGGTTCGATCGGACAAAGCACCCTCAGCGTAGTTGAATCCTATCCCGAACGTTTCCAGATCATTTCTTTGGCCGCGGGCAATAATGTTGACTCCGCATTCGAACAAGCAAAACGTTGGAAGCCGCGAATAGTTTCGGTCGCCTCAGAAAGCAATGCGGAAATTCTTCACCGCCGATTAAAAGAGGCTGGTCTTCCTGAAATCGAAGTGGTGCATGGTTCTGCTGGAGCAGTTCGTGTTGCAACACATCCCGAAGTTGATTTCGTGGTCAGCGCAATCGTTGGCGTTGCTGGACTAGAAGCCACCTATGAGGCAGTGCGCGCCGGAAAAGAAATAGGTCTCGCCAACAAAGAATGTCTGGTCGCTGCAGGAGAATTGATCACTACTGAAGCGCGGCGGCAAGGCAAACCGCTTTTGCCCATCGACAGTGAACATAACGCGGTGCATCAGTGCCTGCGTGGCGGACGTATGGATGAGGTCCAATCCATTTGGCTGACCGCTTCGGGTGGCCCATTCTTAAAAACACCTAAAACAGAGTTTTCCGAGATCAGCATTGAACAAGCGCTGAACCATCCGACATGGAAGATGGGCAACCGCATCACTATCGATTCCGCGACCCTGATGAATAAGGGATTCGAAGTCATTGAAGCCTGCCGATTGTTCAACTTACCCGTTAAACAGGTTGGGGTCATCGTGCATCCGCAGTCGACGATCCACTCCATGGTCGAATTTGTGGATGGCAGCATACTTGCACAATTTTCGGTGACAGATATGCGACTGCCGATCCTGTATGCACTCACTTATCCAGACCGCATTCCGTCCGATATGCACTTCAGCCTCATGGACTTACGGCACCTCGACTTCTGTCCGCCTGACATGGAAAAATTTCCTTGCCTTAGGCTCGCCTATGAAGCGGCAGAGGCTGGAGGTGCGAAAACTGTTGCACTCAATGCCGCTGACGAAGTCGCTGTGGCGGCTTTTTTGAGTGGAAACATCCGTTTTGACCAGATCCCCGTAATCATTAGTAAGGTTCTTTGTGAAACGAGTACAAACAAATTGGAATCTATAAGTAAGGTACTGGAAGCGGATTCTGAGGCGCGCAAAATTGCCGGGGAGAAAGTCGGCCAATTAGGGCGCAGCAAGACTTTGAGAATGCCGGTTGGAGCCAGCCAGAGCCGAGGGGAGTAGTAAAACAATTTATGCAGCATTTTTTTATTTCCGTTATAGCGGTTGCGGTGATTTTGGGATTCATGATTCTGATTCATGAATTCGGCCATTATGCCGTCGCGAAACTGTTGGGCGTTCGTGTAGAACAGTTTGCGATTGGATTCGGCAAAAGGCTGTTTGGCTTTCGCAAGGGCGAGACCGATTACCGCATCAATCTGCTGCCGCTTGGTGGATACGTAAAGATGAGCGGCGAGAATCCGATGGATGAGCGGACCGGTGATCCCAAGGAATTCCTTTCGCATTCGCGCTGGCATCGTTTCCTGATTGCGATTGCCGGACCCTCCATGAACATCCTGCTTGCCATTGGCCTGCTCACGGTTGTGTACATGGTGCACTACGAATATCCGGCGGTGTTTGATGAACCTGCCGTTGTTGGGTGGATTGAGCCCGATACTCCAGCGGCGAAAGCAGGGGTTCAAGCCGGGGACCGTATTGTTCGATTTGGGGATCTCGAAAATCCCACATGGAAAGATGTTGCGCCAAAAGAAGCGCTCAGTCCGAATCAACCTCTCGCGGTGACCTTTCAACGAGGAAATCAGCTGATTGAGAAAACGATTGTCCCGGTTGCGGACGGGCCGAACCAGATGGGATTGATTGGATGGGTTGCGAAAGAACCTTCGGTTCCCATCACTGATCTCGAATCCGGAATGCCAGCCGAAAAAGCTGGATTGAAAGTCGGAGATCAAATCGTCAGTATGAATGGCCAGCCGGTTCCGGCGTTGGCGGTGATGATTGAGGCGCTAAAACACACGCAAGACAAACCGATCGAGCTTATCGTCTTGCGGAATGGAGAGTCAAAGTCATTCACGGTCACTCCGGTGTTAGCGGATGCCCGTGGACAGGGCGAAAAGCGTTATCGTATTGGCATTGGAAGCGCTGTAATGAAAACGGTGAAGCTGCCGTTCGGCGCTGCTATAAGCCGGTCCCTTGAACAGAACAAGCAAGGCTCGTTGATGATCATGGAGCTTCTGGAGAAGATGATTCAGCGGAAAATTTCCCCACGCGCCATCTCCGGGCCAATCGGTATTGGAAGCGCCGCGGGTGATGCGGCAGTGCAAAAAGGCTGGACACCGCTGCTGGAGTTGACTGCGGCGATCAGCTTAAATTTGGGCATCTTTAATTTGTTGCCGATTCCAATCATGGATGGCGGCGTAATCCTTTTGCTCTTCCTGGAATCATTGATGCGGCGGGACATCAGCCTACAAATCAAAGAACGTATTTATCAAGCGGCATTTGTATTCCTAGTTTTATTTGCGGTGATGGTGATCTACAACGACGTAATCAAGACGCTGCATCCGATTTAAAAGCGCGGGCTTCAAGCGGCAGGCTCTAGGCAATGGACTTCTCGCGAAAATAGATGAGAATAAAGTTACCTAAAGCCTAACGCCCAAAGCCTAACGCCTAGACCTCCTCTGCATGTTAAAATAAAGCTTTCCGATGCCAACCATTCAGCGCAGGAAAAGCCTCACCGCTTCAATCAATGGCGTTCGCGTGGGCAGCGATGCACCGGTTGTGGTGCAGTCCATGACTAACACCGACACTGCGGACGTGGCTTCGACCGTCAAGCAAGTAGCGGCTTTGGCTCGTGCGGGATCGGAACTGGTTCGCGTCACTGTCAATAACGAAGAATCCGCGGCGGCACTTGCGCCTATTGTCGAGCAACTCGATAAGCAAGGCATCAATGTTCCCATCATTGGCGATTTCCATTACAACGGTCATATTCTGCTCAAGAAATATCCCGAGTGCGCTCGCGCTTTGGCGAAGTACCGCATTAATCCTGGCAATGTTGGCATAGGCCGCAAAGACGACGCGAACTTCCGCACCATGATCGAAGTCGCGGTTGAAAATCAAAAACCGGTTCGCATCGGCGTGAACTGGGGATCGCTCGATCAGGCATTGCTCACCCGCATGATGGATGAAAATTCCCGCGCGTCCGAACCTAAGGAAGCGCGCGATGTCATGATGGAAGCCATGGTCGTGAGCGCATTGAATTCCGCAGCTTTGGCGGAGAAGTATGGCCTGCGTCCCGATCAAATTATTCTTAGCGCAAAAGTAAGTGGCGTACAGGATCTGATCGACGTCTACCGCTCGCTAGCTTCACGTTGCAATTATCCGCTGCATCTTGGATTAACTGAGGCTGGCATGGGAGCCAAGGGAATCGTGGCTTCGAGCGCAGCCCTCGGAGTTCTACTACAAGAAGGCATTGGCGATACGATTCGCGTTTCGCTCACACCGGCACCCGGTGGAGATCGCAGCGAAGAGGTTCGCGTTGCCCAGCAAATTTTGCAGTCCCTGGGAATTCGTAGCTTCACGCCGCAAGTCACGGCCTGCCCAGGATGCGGCCGCACAACCAGCACGTTCTTCCAGGAAATGGCGGAGCAGATTCAGTCTTATCTTCGCGATCAGATGCCCACATGGAAAGAACGCTACACCGGCGTTGAAGAGATGAAAGTCGCAGTTATGGGATGTGTGGTCAATGGTCCCGGAGAATCAAAGCACGCCAGTTTGGGAATCTCGCTCCCTGGGACGTTCGAAGAGCCGAAAGCACCGGTCTATGTGGATGGCCGTCTGTTCACGACCCTTAAGGGCGACAGGATTGTCGCCGAATTTATTCAGATCCTCGATGACTATGTCGACTCACACTACACGAGCAAACTGGAACTGCAAAAAGTGTAGCCGAAGTTGCTTCCGCTAGGCAGCTTCGGAAAAGGGTAATCCGCAGTACTTCTAGAAGACATAGAAATTCATCCCAAAAGCGGTTGCACCGTTTGTGGGTAATTTCTTAAGTATTCCAAGTAACTCGCGCAACGTTCGCCGAGAAATGTTTCAGAACCATCCCTCTTTCGATACGTGAGCACCCGTCCAGTCCTTGTGCAAACAGCACAATCATTGCTAACCCGCCCTTCATTTGCTAGCTCCGCGCCATCCTGAAAAAGATCCTTGAGTCTACGCCTACGGGGTATAGGCTGTTTCGAGATTGCAACTTCCGTCTCCTGACTTGTCATTTACAATCCTCCGCGAGTTTGTAGGCCGGCTGCCTTCCGTATTTGGAAGGGATCTACATCACTCTTTCGGACGTATATCCTCTCGATAAACATTAAAGAGCGGTGGTAACCGCCTTTACCTCGGTGTAGTTGTTTAGCACTTCGGCCCCCATCTCGCGGCCCCATCCTGATTGCTTGTATCCTCCGAAAGGCAGCGCCGCGTCGAATACGTTATGGCAGTTGATCCACACAGTTCCTGACTTAATGCGGCGCGCCATTTTGTGAGCGATGCTGAGATTGCTGGTCCAGACGCTTGCGGCTAATCCAAAGATGCTGTCATTGGCCTGACGGGCAATCTGGTCGAGATCTTCATCTGAGAAACGTTGGGCGCACACAACGGGGCCAAAGATCTCCTCACGAACAACCTGCATTTCGGGTGTAGTGTCAACGAGGACCGTCGGTTGGACGAAATATCCGCGGTCACCCTCTCTCTTGCCGCCAATGGTAGCCTTTGCTCCTTCCTTCAATCCAGACTCAATGTATCCTGTAACGCGGCGGAATTGCTCATCGGAAACCAACGGCCCCATCTGAGTTTTAGGGTCAAGTCCGCTGCCAATGCGAATCTTGCCAGCTATCGCGGAAACTCCATCGACAACTTGGTCGAAAATTTTCTCATGGACGAATAATCGCGAACCGGCACAGCAGCATTGCCCTTGATTGAAGAAGATAGCGGAAGCGGTGCCCGAAATGGCGCGTTTTAGATCAGCGTCCGGAAAAACGACGGACGGAGATTTTCCGCCGAGTTCGAGTGTGACTTTCTTAAGATTGCCAGCAGCGGCTTTCAAAATGAGTCTACCCACTTCGGTCGAGCCCGTAAAAGCGACTTTATCCACCAGATCGTGTGCGGCCAGCGGCGCTCCAGCGCCTTCCCCGTAACCGGTGAGCACATTAACGACTCCTTCGGGAAAACCAGCTTCGTGGATCAGTTCCGCCAGACGGAGACCTGAGAGCGGTGTTTGTTCAGCGACTTTCAGCACAACCGTGCATCCGGTTGCGAGTGCCGGGCCGAGCTTCCACGCAGCCATAAGCAGCGGGAAATTCCAGGGAATAATCTGCGCAACCACACCGACTGGCTCGCGCAATGTGTAGCTGAGAAATTCACTGGGCATGGAGATCGGAATAGTCGAACCGGTAATTTTCGTAGCCCAACCTGCCATGTAACGAAAGAGATCTACCGCAAGAGGAACGTCGGCAGCACGAGCCACCGCAAGCGGTTTGCCATTGTCGATCGATTCCAGTTCTGCAAACTCTTCCAGATTCGCTTCCAGCAGGTCGGCCAACTTCCAGAGAAGCCTTCCGCGTTGCGAAGCAGTCATGCGCGGCCAAGCACCTCCGTCGAAAGCTTTGCGAGCCGCGTGTACCGCGGCATCCACATCAGCACTTTCTGCCTCGGGAACGTGGGTGATTACTTCTCCTGTGGCGGGATCATAGACTGGGAAAGTCTTGCCAGATGCGGCGTTTACGAACTTGCCGCCGATCAGCATGCGATGATTATGGGTTACGAAGTCTGCCGTTTTTGAGTTGAGCCGGGTATCAATGGATGCAGTAGCCACGAGAAGTACCTCCGGCGTACCAGCTGGAATGGAGAGTAGAAAGACAGTTAGAAAGCCAGTAAGACGCCGTTAGTCAAGATACACCCGCGAGGGGCCAGTCGAAAAGGGGGGAGTTACACTCACTTCCAGCTTCTTACAACTTCTGTGCGGCTATTTGTAAAATCAAAGATCCAGCAGGCACACCAGCAAAGAAGCAATCGAAACAGACCCAAGTACTTGAATATGCAGGGGAAACTATTCCATATTAAATGGGCAAACAGGATCCCTTAACTGGGAACGATGTTCTTCAGCTAACCCAATTCAGGGTTCCAATCATCTGAGTAGCACATGGGACTAGCTGCCAAAGCACAAATCCCGCCAAGGACGAATTCTGTTCGAATTCTCATTGCGGATGATAGCCCTCTTGTCCGAAAGTCTATTCGACATCTTTTAGAGTCCACCCCCGGATGGGAAGTCTGCGGAGAAGCCGCAAATGGCCAGGAAGCTCTCGATAATGCCATGAAACTGAATCCAGACATTATTGTTCTGGATCTGGTCATGCCGGTTATGGATGGTTTGCAAGCCGCGCGAAAAATGGCAGTCATTGCGCCACGAACACCCACCGTCATGTTGACTATGCACTACTCCTCGCAACTCGCTTCCGAAGCAAGCCAAGCCGGTATTCAAAGCGTTCTTTCAAAATCGGAAAGTCACGCCCTTATCAGCACGATCGAGAATTTGCTACGCAATCGCACCAACTGATCTGAAGCATTTTAGATGGATGCTGCTGGTGTCACTGAGCTAATTCGTAAAGCGGCACATCTGTAATGGCATAGTAACGCTTATTCTCTGACTCGCCCTCGACCAAATGGAAGTGTGGTTGGATATGGTTGAGACCGCCGTCCTCGTTAAAAATTGGCTGATGACAGACCGAACCGTCACAATCATAAGCGGGTTCAATGCGAACAGAGTAGGCAGTCGTTGCGCTTGCAACGCGGATAAGAGGGGAGGAGTGCTTCATGGCACACAAATATTACCCTTAAGCAGAGTACCTTTCTACATCTTTTTTATTAAAATTTAGGGGATATAGGGTATTGCGCGCAAAAACTCAAATCTCATCGTGATGGGAGGGATTAAGGGGCACCAGATGGTACTACGGAAGGCAATGTTCTATGGATTTCAACTATTGGCCTTAGGATGGGCCGTTGCGGTGCTATTAAGAACCGTCGACTTGGGGTGGAGTCCGTTCGCGGGAATTGGATTGGGAATGTTCGGCGCCTTGCCAATTGCTTTCCTCGGCATGCGCATCAATTCCAAAGGTAAAAAGTAACTGGCAATGGATTTGGCCGGTCTGGCATGAATATTTGAGCAATCAATGCAGGCCCAGTTTAGTTCTTCTCGCGCGCCCCGTTACCAATAAGAACGCCATGTATATGACGACGGCAACATTAATAATGAAAACGCTGCCATGAAAGAGATTTGGCCGATGAATTAATTTGTAAATCTCAAATGGGAGATACATGCCACCCGAGATTAATGCAATCCATTCTGCCCATGCCCTTGCGTGCCAAAGCCCATACGCTTCAACAAATCTCAAAATCGCGTAGACGCCCGCGACTCCGGCCACAGCAAATAATTTCTGCTCTGTAAGCGTATCTGCCCAATTGAGGAAGACCTGGGCGAAATGATGATCTGGGCTAATATGAAGAACCCGAAGACACCAATCGGCAATATCACCCGTGTCTCGATGGACAATTAAAAGAACACTTAGTCCAGCTGCCAGGACCACAAGCCCTTTGGCCAACTCGAAGGAAGCAACTGCTTGCAATACCTTCCGATGTGCTGCTTGATGATTATGATAGTTTGTGGCCAATCGAATATGCGCCAGAGTGCCCATTTATAAACATTATCTCCCAGGCTGGAGCAGCAATTGTTCCGCCGAAGTAAAAATACGTTCCCGAATCAGGACTGTACTTACTAAGGACGTCAATCCCGAAGCCGCAAAGATCATGGCCAGAACCACAAATTGATAGACCGCCGCGTACACCGGACGAGATCCCGAAAGCAGCATTCCCGCCATCAGCCCGGGAATCCAGACGATTCCCAAGGAGCGTAAGGAGTCGATAGCGGGGATCAAACTGGCTTCGAAAGACGCTTGCACATAAGGCGCAACACTACGATTCCCGTCAGCGCCTAAGGCCAGTGCAGTTTCGATTTCCCCTATATGTGAAAGCACATCGGAACGGAAACGGTTAAGCACCAAACCATTGGTGTTCATGGCATTTGCGATTAGCATGCTGCCAACGGGAACAAGCGAAGTGATGGCAGTATCAATGGCGCCCAACCATGTCATGAGAGCAATGATCGAACCAGCACCTGCCGCAATCGACCAGGCCGAAACTTTAAAGGCCTGTGGCATGCCTTTCGCGCGTCTCGCGGAAGTCGCGCCAGCAGCAATAATCATAGCGGTGAGAAGAAATATGCTGGTCCAGCGTGGGCCGTGCAGTAAAAGTACCAGTATTGAACCAACCGCAATAATCTGAATGAGGCCCCGAATCATGGCAATCGCTGTTTCGCCTTCCAAATGAATCGCACGTTTGCGAGCAAGAAGTACGACTACCATCGCGGCCAGAGCCGCAGCTCCAGCCTGCGCCAGTCCTAACCAAAGCTGATCGTGAACGAGCAGCTTAAGCATGCCAAATTCCGCTTATGGGTCCGAGGCGCACTATTCGTCCAGATTCGAGAACTAAAGCTCGTTGCGCAAGGCGAGAAGCTTGAGCAACATCATGAGTCACCAACACGCACGTAAGTTTCTGGTCTCTCACAATTTTACCGATTAAATATTCGACCCCTTGCTTGGATGCGTCGTCCAGCGCGGAGGTGGGTTCGTCGAGCAGAAGCAGCAAAGGAGAATTAGCCAGCGTCCGCGCTACAGAAACACGTTGCGCTTCACCACCGGAAAGATTCGCAATGTCACGGGTAGCATATCCTTTAAGCCCTACTTGCTCAAGTAACTGCTCAACTGAGCTGAGCGACAAATTTTCGCCGCGTTGCGCTGGGCCAAAACGCAAATTATCGGCCACGGTTCCTGGAAATAAGAACGCTCGTTGTGTGACCATACCCAGCTTTCTTCGCAATTCGCGGGGCGCAATTTTGCGATAATCGATTTCTTCAAGGTAAACAGTCCCGCTCGTAGGTTCGTCAAGCCGATTGAGCAAACGGAGCAGCGAGCTTTTACCGGATCCGCTGGGGCCGACAATGGCGAGAATCTCGCCTCGCAGAACGTCAAAGTTCACATCTTCGAGCAAAATTTTATTATTAACCACATGCCCCAGATGTTCTGCTTGCAGAATAACAGGACCGGAAGTCATAGGGATGATCGTGTTCGAATCAATAACAGCGAAAAGGCGAGTTACGGTTCCGATCGCACAGCTGCGCGCAATTCTTCGACGATCTCCTGTGCTGCATTGATCGCGGCCGTGTGTTGCGTAACATCAAATGAAATTGCGCCTACACGCGCATGTCCACCGCCCCCATAACGCTCGCAAACTTTCGCCAAATTCACCGTCGGTTCAGTGGGCGCCCAAGGATTTGATCCCACTGAAACTTTGACGCGGAAACTGCTCTTACTTAGCCCCACGCTGTAGATAGACTCGGGCTGTAGATAGTAAGGGACAAATTTGTTGTAGCCTTCGAGCTCTTGATCGGTAATGTCAAAAAATAATGTGCCGTCTTCAAATTTTATGCGCTCGCGGAGCAGCGAAATCGACCTCTGGTGCCGGTCGAGCAAAGGAGGAAGCAAATTTGCTACAAAAGGCTTTTCGATAATTTCGGCAAGGGGAGTACTCGCCAGAAGCGGAATGAGTTGAGGTACCAGATTCGAATCCTGCGCGGACTCAATCACCATGGTGAGTTTCATGGCGGGCTCTTTCATTTCCACCGCAGTCCGGGCATCGGAATAAAGCGCTCCATCAATGACGTCGGCCCAGTGGACCAAATTAGCGACGGGCTCCGGATGAAAACCAAAACGCTGCTCACCTATGGTGGCAATGAAACTGGTACAGGATTTAAAATCTGGATCGTAAAATTTGCAATTGCTCTGGTCTTGCTCGAAATGGGCTGCATCTTCGGGGCTCAAAAATGCGCTCTCGTGATGGTCGAACCACCAGGTTATTTTGGGAGAGCTGGAATACTTGAAATCCACAATCGCATTCTCATCACCATCGAAATCGCTTTCGGTGAAGAGAGCGCCAGCCCGGTGTAGCAATCCAGAAAAGACGAATTCTACGTCATTGCGAATTCGCTCACGGTAGAAACGCGAGAAAAGCGCGGCAGAACATGCTCCGTCAAAGCATTTATCATGATAAAAAACCCGGACTCGCAAACGCATCTCCTCCCGAACGAAAGATAGTTCATTAGACTACCCGAAATGAGGCGCAATCCAAAGCACGGGTTTGCATCGGGAGACGATAACACGGCTCTGAAACTGCCGCGTAATAGATCGATCATCTCTTAAGCGGTTGCCTGCTTTTCCGCCAAATCACCGATGTAGGGCAACTTATACATTTTGTCCCTGATTGGTTTTAATCAAAAGGATTACCCAAATAACAAAGGCTGCCAAGGACACCAGCGCATGCAAAGGCAATGTGAGAACAAGCAAGAAAGGAACGACCCCGAACACACTTAGAGCGATGTGAATCGCCGCGACAGCCAGGAAGAAAAAAATCGATTGAAAGGAATGAAACCGGACAAACTTGCTCTTGTTGTAGGCTCGATTACCAAAAAAATGATGGCCGGAATAATGGTCACATATGCCAGCATTCCTGCAATGTTATCTGCCAGGCCTCCAGTCGTTCCAGTAACAATCGGCGCAGAACCTACTGCCTTATTACATGCCGGACACACCGTCGCCCCGGTAGATAGTTGGGCTCCGCACGCGCTGCAAAACGCCATAGACTCCTCCAAGCAAAATGACTCGACAGTTGGCGCGCACAAGTGTTTTCCGACATCCCACGCCGATGGCGCGCACATTAACAGAATTGATGTACCAAGGCAATCGGAATCTTACATATTGAACAGAAGGCGAGGGAGTTTGGTTATCAGGCACTTTGTTTATTTGCGATTTTCCCAACTAATGGCAATTCGAACATCTCTCCCTGAAGTGTCTTCGCTACCAGCACAACCCATAAAAAGAAAAAGGCTAATGCAACAACAAAAGCTGCGAGCCAGCCAACCAGAAATGCCACACTAGGGACGAAAGAAAGCGCCAAAAATATTACTCGAACTGCTACAGCGGCGAGAATTACCGCGAGCGAAAGAAAAATCGATTGAAGTGAATGGAAACGGACAAAACGGTTATTTCTGTAATTCGGGATTAAAAGAAACACGGCAGCGGGAACGAAGGTGACATAGGCCGAGGCGGAAACGACGCGATCCCGCATTCCGACAAAAGTCCCGGCCGGAGGGTCGTCATCTTCCAGAAGATTCCCTACCGCCAACCCGCCTCCGAATCAATCGACATATCCCTGTTTGACATTACCATATTGTGATTCTGTTTTTTTCGACTATCAAAAGCTCGTGTAGCCAGTCATAACACTCAATGAGTCGTGTTCTTTTTGCGGCATTCCTCACACGTTCCGTAGACCTGAAATGTGTGGCGCGTGGTGATGTAGTTATGTTTGCGTCCGATTTCCTGCTCTAACCGTTCGACCTCGGCGGAAAAAAATTCGACTGACCCACCACATTCCGTACAGACCATATGATGATGGCTACGACGATTGTACTGGTGTTCGTAACGTGCGATTCCATCATGGAAAGCTACTTCGCTGGCAAGCCCACATTCCACGAAAAGCTTTAATGTTCGATAGACAGTTGTAAACCCGATGCGCGCATCTTTTTTCCGGACCAGCCCATGTAATTCGTTCAACGAAAGGTGTTCCCGCGTCTCCAGAAAGGTACGGAGGATGGTATCTCGTTGGGCCGTTTGCTTCAATCCGACACGCTTCAGATGACGATGCAAAATATCTTCAGCTTCGCGAACCATTTCGCGAGAAATGCTGGGTTGATCGTCAATGCGTTTCTGTAACATGGGTCTAAACCGGCTACGAGAATTTCATTCGAAAATGCTGACCTTTGAATCATACTGGCGTTTGCGATAACCGCCAATCTGATTGCTTCTTGGCTGTCATTGTCTTCTGCAATGCCAGGCCCTAGAATCGTGAAGCTGTCATGGTAACGACTTCTAATACATCGTTGGATTTACGGCGACATCGCAGCCCTTGGCGAAATATTGCTTATTTCGCCATAGTACTAATTCTGGCGGTTTTCGGTATTTTAGTCTGGGTTTATTCTGCTGCACGTTCTGCTCTTCCCCAACTTGACGGCAAGCTTCAGATCCCCGGCCTCTTGCATCCGGTCACGATAACACGAGATTTTCATGGCATGCCTACGATTGACGCTGCTGGCCTGGATGATCTTTTTTTTGCCCAAGGCTATATAACCGCGAGCGATCGTATGTTTCAGATGGATGGAATGCGGCGCTTTGCCGCAGGTGATCTTTCTGAGATTTTAGGAGAAGGATTCATTGAACACGACCGTAAGCAACGAATCCTTGGATTAAGAGTAGCAGCACAAAAGGCGGTGGCGATTGCCACTCCTGAGAACCGGGAATATTTTGACGCATATGCACACGGGGTAAACACTTACATCGACTCGCATCGCGACCGGCTGCCTTTGGAGTTTCGCATTTTGCGTTACTCTCCGCGCCCTTGGAAGCCTGAAGACTCCATGCTGGTGGCAGCGCAGATGGTTGAAGATCTCAGCACGAATCCGGAGAATGCACTGCTTCGCGAAAAAATCCTGGCGAAACTCGGTCCGGAATTAACCGCCGATCTATTTGTAAATATCTCGGCACACGATCACCCGCCAACTGGCTCCGATTCAATACTGAACAAGAACTTCCTTCATAAGAAAAAATCGCCCGATTCGCAAGATGATAACGACAATGAAGATTCTGGACCATCGAATTCCGTTGCCAGAGCCGGAAAGCAACCCAGAGTTTCCAGCTTCCCGCTACAGTCGAATTTAATTTCAGATTTAATTTCAGAGAATCCGCGCTTCTTGGTCGGCTCAAACAATTGGGTCGTCTCCGGAGCGCACACTGTTTCTGGAAAGCCGCTGTTATCGAATGACATGCACCTCGGCCATCAGTTGCCGAATCTTTGGTATGAGGCTCATTTGCGTAGCGGGAATTTTGATGTCGCAGGAGTCACCCTTCCCGGTCTACCTTACGTAGTAGTTGGACATAATCGGCGGATTGCTTGGGGATTCACAAATGTTGGCCCTACAGTTGAAGACGCCTACATCGAAACATTCAATGCGAGCGGTCAATATTTAACTCCCGAAGGCTGGAAGCAGCCGGAACACCGCCAAGAAATAATGAAGGTAAAAGGCAAGCCGGATGTCATTGTGGATGTGATGCTGACTCGCCATGGACCCATTGTCAGTGATCTCGCTCCAGGAGAAACCCGCAAAATCGCACTGCGCTGGACTCTCTATGATGGGATTCGCAATCCATTTTTTGCGGTTAATTCAGCGCAAAACTGGACCGACTTCCGCCGGGCTTTTTCTGAATTCGACGCGCCCGGCCAAAATGTCGTCTATGCCGACATCGATGGCAACATCGGATACCAAGCCACGGGCAAAATTCCGATGCGCGCGATGGGCGATGGCAGCCTTCCAGAAAACGGTAGCGATAATGCTCACGAATGGACGGGCTATATTCCGTTCGATAAGTTGCCCAGCATCTATAATCCGCCCACCGGGATTCTAGCGACTGCAAATGGCCGAATCACTCCCAATCATTATCCGTACTCGATCAGCACAGAGTGGGAAGCGCCTTGGCGTACCGCCCGTATTTACCGCGTCTTGGAATCGGGTAAAAAGTTTTCCGCGGCAGACATGCTCGCTTTGCAAACTGATATTTACTCGGAATTCGACCGCTTCTGTGCCGAGCGTTTTGTAAATGCAGTAGACCGTACAAAGAATGCTTCATCGCAGGCTAAAGCTGCTACTGAGATCATGCGGCAATGGGATGGCCGAATGACCGCAAATTCGGCAGCTCCGGCCATTGAAACCCTTTTTCGCAAACAGTTGATGCGTCTCTTGCTCGAGCCCAAGTTAGGTCCGGCGCCGGATGATCCCAAAGAAGCCGAAGCTCAATTAAGCTGGAAGAGTTATCGTTGGGCGCTGCAATCAGTCTGGCTGGAGAACGTCCTTCAACAACAGCCGAAACGTTGGCTGCCTGAAGCGTACAGGAGCTACGATGCCTTACTGGTCGCGGCTGTCGAAGCGGCAGTTAAAGGACAAACGCCGAATGACCTAAATTCCTGGCTGTGGGGAAAAGCGAATCCGCTCGAAATTCAACATCCAATATTTGGCAAAATTCCAATTCTTAGTAGTTGGTCCGGCCCGGGTCTGCAACCGCAATCTGGAAGCGGTTTTACCGTGAAAGCAGTTTCGCGCAGCCATGGTCCTTCGGAAAGAATGACGGTGGATCTTTCTAATCTAGACCAATCCACTCTGAACATTGTTACTGGAGAAGGCGGGAATTTTCTAAGTCCGTATTACATGGATCAGTGGAAAGCCTGGTACGAGGGATCCACTTTCCAGTGGCCATTTTCAATCAATGCCGTCAAAAGCACGGCCCAGCATCAACTCGTTATGGAACCAAAATAGCGAATGGATCTTGCCTATAAACGAAGCATTTACTCGTACCGCAGTGCCTCAATCGGATCGAGCCGCGCTGCCTTGATCGCTGGCAGCATCCCACTCACGATTCCCACTACCCCCAAGATCGCCGTGGACCACAATAAAATCACGGTATCGATTTTCAGATGGATGTCGCCTTCGCTGGCATCTTCTATGAATGCGCTCCATAAGGTCAGCGATCCGACTGCCCAGCAAACAAAGTAAGCCAATGCAACGCCGAGTAGGCCTCCTAATGCCGTGATCACCAGAGCCTCAGCCAAGAATTGGAACAAAATATGCCAGCGGTGCGCACCCAACGCCTTCTCAATTCCAATTTCGCGAGTCCGTTGTGTAACTGAGACCAACATAATATTCATTAGACCGACGCCACCTATCCCGAGGGTCAACATGCCGATAAAGCCAAGCAGGATTTTGATTCCAACTGTGATAATTTGCAGCTCGCCTAACTCTTTTATGCTATCGAAGATAAAAACGGCGCGCTCGTCTTTGGGATTGAACGTATGATGAAAGGCCATACTGTCGCGAATCGCTTTAACCACTTTTTCATTCGGCCCTTCATACTCCAGGCAGATAACATCAAGATAGTGTGTGTTTTTCAAATCTCCCATGACGCTGAACGGAATGTAAACCATTGCATTCATATCGTCATCTCCATTGGAGATCATATGTTTCAGGATGCCAATCACCTCAAACGATATGCCGCCAATGCGAATGCTCTCTCCAATGGCATTGCGCCCTGAAAATAATTTCTTCTTCACCTCATAGCCAATAACTGCGACACGGCTATGGGTATAGTCGTCCTGCTCGCTGAAGAAGCTGCCTTCCGCTACATCCACATGCCGTATCTGCTGATAACTGGCATAGGTGCCGCGAACATCGTAAGTTGCGTTGCGAGTACCGTAGGCTACGAACGTTTGATTGTTCACCTCCGGAGAGATTCGTTTCAGAAATGGCACTTCTGCGCGGAGGTTATCGATATCCAACGTTGTGAGCTTCACCTCAGATCCTGCTTTGCTGCCTCCTGCCTGCATGGAAGTGCGCCCCGGGAACATTGCAATGAAATTGCCGCCAAAAGTTTTGAAAGCGGACATCAATCCTCGTTCAAAACCTGAACCATAGGCCAGCAACATCACGACTGTGGCAATGCCCCAAGCCATGCCGAGCATAGTCAGCAAGCTGCGGCTCCGATTATGCCGCAGTGCCGCATATGCCTGTTTTCCGAGATCCGTGATCATTTCTTACTCCTGCCTCAGAGCTTCCACTGGAGTAAGCAAGGCGGCTTTGCGAGCGGGATACAGACCAGCAACTACTCCCGCAACCGTGAGCGACAAGATAGCCACGGCCGCAGATGCTGGAACAATACGAGGAGTATCGAATCCTTCTGGAGAAGGCAGCTGGGCGAGCAAGGTCACAAAGATGATGCAAATCGTCAATCCAATGCCCCCACTAAAAGCAGTAAGGAATGCCCCTTCGACGAAAAATTGCGTCATGATGTTGCGATGGGTCGCGCCAAGAGCCTTGCGCAGCCCGATTTCCCTGGTGCGCTCTGTAACCGAAACCAGCATGATATTGATAATTCCAATCGCGCCTAAACCTAACGTAACTACGCCCACAACTCCCAGAAACCAGTCCATCGCGTCGAAAATCTTAGCCACACGAATCGAGCCTTCGATCGTATCCCAATCGTAGAACGCGTCTTCCAGCTTCGGATTGAAATCATGACGACGCCCGATAACTTCGTGCACTTCGTCTTTCGCTCGAACGTGATCTTCACGGGTTAGCGGTTGATAATTAATAAACGATAGCGCGTCTTCGGCGCCCTTCAATGGGAACAGCATCCGCATAGTTTCCACGGGTATAAAAATGCGCGCGTTTGTGCCGTTATTTCCTTCCCGCCCTATCTTGGAGGCAACTCCAATAACATCAAAACGAATTCCGTTCAGCAGAATCGTCGAGCCAACCGCCGGCCTTCCCGGAAAGACGTTCTTCAATAACTCCCAGCCTATAATCGCAACCCGCCGATGTTCCTTATTGTCTTCATCATTCATCCATCGCCCCGGCTCAACCGGAACTGTGCGTATGTGGTTGTAGTCGGGAACCACACCAAACACTTGGCCATTTGTGGATCCATAGTCGCTAACTGCGCGAATGTCCTCCCGCTCGATCACTGGAGAAACGGAACGCAAATGCTTCGCTCCATCCCGAATGGCAAGATAGTCTCCATAGGTGAAGGTGTAGGCCCGTCCGGAATTCTGGCTACCCTCAATTGCGGGAATGCGGTTAGGATAGATGAACATAATGTCCTGGCCAAGATTCGCCATGTTCTTTTCCTGCCCACTGCGAAAACCTTCGCCTAATCCGACTAGCAGCAGCAAGGACCCTACACCCCACGCAATACCGAACATAGTAAGGAATGAGCGCAGCTTGTGTGCCCACAGAGTCGCCAACGATTGGCGAACGATATCGATCAGCACTCGCATAGCGGCCTCGTCCCCCTGCCGCCGGGGAGGACAGCAGGGGGTTGGCATCATGAGGCGGATGGTCTCAGTATCCGCCTCGCCGTCTGAGGAGTGATACGCAAAACAACTACACGGGGTTCCCCGACCTGCAATTATAGGTTAGACGGACTACTCGCTAAAAAGGATAGCTGCGATAAGTCCAGCGACTAGCGCTGCTAACTTCCAGTGCCCCCCATAGTCCAAAGGCTGGTTGAAATTAACTTCAGTTTCACATCAACGACGAATTCTTGGACGTGCCACACAAGGAAGGTCACTATGGATAAGCTTTTTGGCAAGTTCTTCATTACTGTAATGCTTTGTAGCTGCGCCTCCATTTCTCAAGCTCAGTTTCAAAACGGTGGACAATCTTCCCTGCTGAAAGTCCCGCTGATCAGTCAGCGCGCGGTAGTTACGCAGCGTATCGGGACCACCGACATCATTGTTACTTACCATCGTCCCCTCGTAGGCGGCAGAAATATATGGGGAAAGACTGTTCCTTACGGAAAGGTCTGGCGGGCCGGAGCCAACGAGAACACCATTATCGAGTTCACTGATCCGGTCAGCATTGAAGGCCAGCCATTGGCCCGGGGCATCTACGGTTTACATATGATTCCCGACGAAAATGAATGGACGATCATCTTTTCGAAAGCCACTACCGCCTGGGGCAGCTTCAGTTACAAGCAGGACGAAGACGCTCTTCGCGTCAAAGTAAAGCCTCATGCTGCCGAATTCCATGAGGCGCTTGCGTACGATTTCGATGAACTGAAACCTGATTCGGCGCTAGTCACCCTCACATGGGAAAAGCTGGCTGTGCCCTTCAAAGTAAATGTCAATGTTGAGGACGTTGTCGCCAAAAGCCTTCCCGCTCAGCTACGCGGCTGGCCTGGCTTCACTTGGGACGCATGGGATGATGCGGCTACTTATCTTCTCGAAAATCATGGCAGCCTTGCCGATGCCCTCAAGTATGAAGACCAGTCAATCCAGCTCGAAGAGCGCTATGACAATTTACTGACCAAGTCACGCATTCTCGACGGCCTTGGCCGTAAAGATGAGGCAGCTACGGCAAAGAACGCAGCGCTACAAATGGCGAACGCAATCCAACTTCATCAGTATGGACGCCAGTTGCAGACTACCGGGCAACAGGCACAGGCATTTGAGATCTTCCAGATGAACGCGAAGAAGAATCCCGATCACTGGCTGGTTCGTTCGGATGTAGCTCGTATGGACTGCGCAAAAGGCGATTTTCCCAACGCAGTGAAAGAAATGAAACTTGCCGCCGAACGCGCGCCAGACGCCAACAAAGCATTCTTTCAAAATTTGGTAAAGAAGCTGGAAGCAAAAGAAGATATAAACAAAAACTGATGCTGCCACCTGAATGTCATCCTGAGGCTGCGGAGACCTCTCCGTAAGGAGTGGTCTCCCAACGAAGGAATTGTGTATTTCACATAGCATTCAATCAGGGGAAAATACGTCAGGACGAGGCTACAAAGCACCAGAACGTAATTTATCAAAGATCAAATGGCGATAGGCGATCGCAACCACGCATCCCAGATGCCTTCATTGCGGAACTTCCCTGGCATAAAATCACTCGCTCCGAAATAGCAGAATTCGTATTAGCCCGATACACTAATCTTTGGCGAGACTTTATGACCACACATCTCACTCCTGCATTCTGGCCCGAACTCCCACTGGACGCTTGGCAGGACACCTACAATACTCTTCACATGTGGACACAGATCGTTGGGAAGGTCCGGCTGGCGCTCAGTCCGCGCGTAAATCATTGGTGGGAAGTTCCGTTCTACGTCAATTCCGTTGGGCTCACCACTTCGGCAATTCCCTATGCTGATGGAATCTTCGAGGTGCAGTTCGACTTCATCAACCATAAGCTCCTCATTCAGACCAGCAATAATACCCGCTCCGCTCTTGCGCTGACGCCGCGTTCCGTGGCTGATTTTTATCGGGAGTTCATGAGCGCCCTGGCCTCACTCGGAATCCGCATGAAGATATGGAACATGCCGGTGGAAATTCCGAATCCGATCCCATTCGACCAGGACACGCAGCACGCCTCCTACGATGCCGAGTATGCCAACCGCTTCTGGCGGATTCTGGTTTGTTGTGACGCGATCTTTAAAGAGTTCCGCTCAGTGTTCATTGGAAAGGCCAGCCCGGTACATTTTTTTTGGGGCAGCTTCGATCTGGCTGTGACCCGCTTCTCCGGCCGCCGCGCGCCCGAGCGCGAAGGAGCTGACCCGATTACGCGCGAGGCTTACTCGCATGAAGTCATCAGCGCGGGATTCTGGCCGGGCGGCGGTGATATCAAAGGAGCAGCCTTCTACGTCTACGCAGCGCCCGAGCCAGAGGGATTCGCGCAGCATCCGGTTAGCCCTGCACAGGCCTTTTATCATTCGGGACTAAAAGAGTTCTTCCTGATGTACGACGACGTGCGTAAGTCCAAGTCCCCCAGAGGGACACTGCTGGAATTCCTGCAAAGCACGTACGATGCGGGAGCAGACTTGGGAAAATGGAATCGCAAAGAGCTGGAGAAGGCAGCAGCATAACTACGGATACGTGCTTTGTACGATCGGACGGAGGAGAGTTAGAGTTATGGAGCCAAAGCAGATTCCTCAACGCCAGAGCGGTTTCGGAATGACAAGGTAAATAGTAAATGAAAAGGCTGCGATTTCGTTCGCAGCCTTTGGCTTGTCTAAAGTGGCGGGTGAGGACGCCCGCCCTTTACAAATACTCTTCGCCTACTTCGGTTGAAGTGATGCATGGTACATGGCATCCATCAGATCCTGCGAGTGGCCGTCGTAGTCCTGATCGAGAGCCCACATGAAGGTTCCGCCGATGCCGCGAGTCCAATCCGCATAATAGACTCGCGCGTATGTGGAGAATGCATCGTCGTAGGTGATGTATCCCGGCGAGCCATCAGCGCGCAGCATATAGGGCACAAGCGCGATGGGATCGTAATAAGTCTTCCATCCCTGCTGATTGATCAGCGGCTTCAGGTTTTTATAAACCCATGTATTCACCGCGTCGTCGCACTCGCCGTCGGGAGTGGTGGGAGCGTTCGGGCATTCCTGAAAGGGCGCGGTTACGTTGGTGTATTCGTATCCGTAGAACGGTGTGCCGAGGTTGATCTGCTCCAAAGGAAGGTGCTTCGACATGAGGGTGATCGCCTCTTCATCGCTGGCTCCGGGTTTGCATTCTCCCGGCGCCTGATTATGCCAATCCCAGAAAATGGGAGAGTTGAGTTGGGCATGCGCAGTCCAGGGTCCGGCGCAGTCGTAGACCATGATGTTGAAAAAGTCGAGCACGGTTTTCAATTTGTCGAAGTTGTATCCATAGAGAACCCAGGGCGCGACGTCGATAGAAAGAGTGTAGGCCGGAGCGGGAAGGCTGGCGCGGATGGCGGTCATCAACTGAACCATGGTGGCGCGCTCCAGCGGCGATTGCGGATACTCCCAATCAACATCGATTCCGTCGTATCCATGAGCGGTGACGAAAGCCTGAAGATTCGAGACCACGGTATTCAGCATTGCGGGATTATCTTCGATGATGGTGAAGTCTCCCCCGGTGAGAAGCATGACTTTTACGCCAGCAGCGTGAGCCTTCTTGAAGAGCGCGGGTTCGATGAATCCGTCAGGAACGGAGAGCGATCCATCAGAGCCCCATGGAACGCCGGCATGAATGATGTGCGTGAGTTTGTGGTACGGAATTTTCGAAGCGTTATAAGGTGGCGTTATAAATTGGGCGGCGGAAACATAATCAGCAACTACTCTTTTAGTGAGCTTTTGTTGCCCGGATGATTGCGCTTGTGCGGTTAATATCGATGCGAGTCCAATAAGCAGCAGACATGCTGCGAGCCGCGAATAGCATTTCATGAATTGACATCCCCCTGGGTTCGATATCGTTATAGATTCGTGCAAACTTGGCTCCTGTTGGGCAGTTCGGGCCAAAGCCATTTACGAAGTGAAGCGAAGTGTACCATCCGGCATGGTAAAAAGTCAGGGGAAAATGCTGGCTGAATTAGAGATCTCGAATATTCAAGTTCACGCCCAGAACGTTCGGTCTAGCGTCCGGTACTGGATTGCTTCTGCGATATGCTTGGGCGCCATGGCTGGCGCATTATCTAAATCCGCCACGGTTCTGGCTACTTTCAGTATCCGGTCATGGGCGCGGGCAGTAAGCCCTTGCTGCAGCATCGCTCTTTCCAGCAGGCGTTCGCAGTCGGCGGAAAGTTCGCAGAACGCGCGAATGTGGCGGGGCGCCATTTGTGCATTGCAATAAAGTTTGCCGACGGTCGAATTTGCGAATCTCTGCAACTGCACTTCTCTGGCGCGCATAACCCGGTTGCGAATTATGCCTGAGCTTTCGGGCTCCGATCCTGAGCGCATTTCTTTGTAGTTCACCGCAGGCACGTCGATGTGGATATCGATGCGATCCAAAAGCGGACCCGAAATCTTTGACATGTAGCGTTGAATGATCGGAGGCGTGCAGTGACACTCGCGTGAGCGGTCATTGAAGTAACCGCACGGACAGGGATTCATCGCTGCGGCCAGCATGAATCGCGAAGGGAAGGTCAGCGACATAGACGCACGTGCGATGCATACGGTTCCATCTTCGAGGGGTTGGCGCATAACTTCTAAAACATTTCTTGGGAACTCGGGCAATTCATCGAGGAATAACACCCCGTTGTGAGCGAGTGAAACCTCTCCGGGACGCGGTACCGCACCCCCACCGATTAGTCCAGCGTCGGAAATCGTATGATGTGGTGCGCGGAATGGCCGCACCCCGACTAAGCCAGCACCTGGATCGAGCACTCCAGCGACACTGTGGATTTTTGTCGTCTCAAGCGCCTCTTCGAATGTAAATGGCGGCAGGATGGTGGGCATGCGCTTGGCCAACATCGTCTTGCCTGAACCAGGAGGTCCAATCATTAAAATGTTATGTCCCCCCGCACACGCAACTTCCAAAGCGCGCTTGGCGGTTTGTTGTCCGCGAACGTCTTTGAAGTCGACGGAGAATTGTTGCGATTCGCTAAGCAGGTGTTCGCTATCGACGCTCAGAGGCAAGATGCCGTTCCCTGTGTTGATAAAACGAATTACATCAAGCAGTGATTTGACTGGGAAGACCGACACGCCTCCGACCATGGCCGCTTCGCGCGCATTGAGTTCGGGAACGACGAGACGCGAAATCTTCTTGCCGCGTGCTTCGATGGCGATGGGCAGTGCTCCGCGTACACCTCGTATGCCGCCATCAAGCGAAAGTTCGCCGACAAAAAGGCAGTCTGGAACTTCTTTCTTATTCAGTCCTCCGTAAGCGCCAAGAATTCCAAGAGCCATAGGGAGATCGAAGCCAGAGCCTTCTTTGCGAATATCGGCGGGAGCGAGATTGATGGTGATATGAGTTGGCGGGATGTCATATCCGCAATTCTTTAGGGCTGCACGCACACGATCGCGGCTTTCGCGCACGGCCGCGTCAGGCAGACCGACGGTGTGGAAGTGGTCTTCATTCATCTTGATGCCGGAAACGTCAACTTCCACCTCGATAATATTGGCATCGATTCCGTAGACTGCGGCACTGAGGGTCTTATAGAGCATTCGGTTCGATCATGGGACAGGGAACCAATTCACCATACGCGTGAGCTGGCTGGGAAGATGGTGATGGATATCACAATTGAAGGTGTGATATTTGGAAAGGTGATCCCTCCACCCGCTTGAAAAAAGGTTAACCGCAGAGGTCACTGAGAGGCGCAGGGAATGCCACCTCTCAAGAGTACAACCGGGTTTGCCAGTCTGCGCTGCTACTGTGTTCTACACTTATTTCATCTCCCTGTGTTTCCCTGTGTACTTCGTGGTGGAAACTGTGTTGGTTGGATGACGTCTGACAGAACGAGCCTACTAGACACGAACCAAAATACCCAACATCCTCAGGTTGTGTGACTTTCCGCTGTGGAATAGGATTCGGCTAACGCCCACGAACTCTCCTGTATTCCGCCTCCAGTTCTGCTTTCCGGTTCTGGTGTTGTTGGTAGGGCGCGGCGCCGATGCCAATGGACGATAAACAACGCGTGCGGAAAGCCCGGCTTCCCGGCAATTTAGAAAAAGAAGAAGCACGTCTCTGGCGCGTAGCACTGATGTTTATAGTGCTGCTGGCCACCGCACTTGCGGCCGTCTCATGGGAGCATTTGCAATCGCTGCCCATGTATGTCCGGGCTCTCCCAGTTGCGGTGCTATGCGTTACGGCATCCTTCTCGGCTTTTGCGTATGGACGCAGAAAGCGAGTATCAGAACTTAAAGAAATCGTTCGCGGCTTGCAGGAAAAAGCGGGCGCTCCTACTGAAGAGCAACTCGACCAACTCGGTCAAGTCATCTCGAAGTCCCAGCGCAGCTTTAAAGAGCTCATCGATTCCATCGATGACGCTGCGTTGGCCGTGTCACTCGACGGCACCATCCGCACAGTGAACCGGCGGATAACGGAATTACTGGGAATTTCCTATAGCGATGTTGTCGGTCACAAGTTGGACGAGTTTTTTGACGAACCTCAACGCAGCGATGCCGAACCCGCGCTCGCACGCTTCATCGAGCGCCGCCACTGGACCGGAATATTGCGGGTACGCATCAAGCAAAATTCCCGCGTCCTTTATTTTGATTGCGCCTTGAATGCAATCATCAAGGATGATGAAGTCGCCGGAATGAGCGTTCTCGCCCGCGATATCACCGAAGAACGCGAAAAAGAACAGCGCTTCACCGAGCTGTTTGAGACTCTACAAGAGGGAGTCTACTTCAGCACTCCGGAAGGAAAACTGCTGGAGGCCAATGCCGCCCTGGTTCACCTTCTTGGGTATAACAACAAAGAGGAGTTGCTCGGAGTTGATCCTACGGCTTTGAATTCCAGCGATCATCAAGACCCAATTCTTGGCCGGACCTCCGACGAGCCAGTTGGCGTTCGCACCAGAGAAATCACATTGCGACGAAAAAATGGTTCTCCAGCGGTCTTCCTCGATACTTCGCGGGCCGTCTGGGACCCATCAGGCAAGATCATTCGATATCAGGGAACGCTGGTGGATGTAACCGAGCGGCGGCAGATGGAAGAGGCTTTAAGGCGGCAGGAAGAATTTCAGCGTTATCTGCTGGAAAGCTTTCCTGACCTGATTATTGTCATTGATTTGGACGAACGGTATAGCTTTGTCAGCACCCGCATTCGGGACCTACTTGGCTACAAGCCAGAAGAATTGATTGGCAAGAAGATCGAAGAGGTACAGGATCATTCTCCCGAATTAGTTTCTCTCTGCCGTGATGTAAGCAGTGGCCGCAATCTGTTCGCGATATCTGAATACCGGGCGAAACATCGCGACGACAGTTGGCGGACCATGCGAGCCAGCGCGAGTCCGCTGCACAATGCTCAGAACCAGGTGAGTGGCGTGATCATTTCCGTTCGCGACATAACGGTGGAGAAGAAACTCGAGAAACAGATCATTCAAAGCGAACGGCTGGCCGCTATGGGGCAGATGATCGGGGGATTTGCTCACGAACTGAATAATCCGTTGACCAGTATTCTTGGTATTAGCGAACTATTGCAAGATGAGTCGGTTAGCGAGCAAATGCGCAAGCAGTTGATGATGTTGCACCAACAAAGTAGAAGGGCGGCAGAGATCGTGCAGAATCTAATGTATTTTTCCCGCCCTCCTGCCCCCGGCAAAAGTCAGATTGATCTGACTGACCTCATGCAGAGAACGCTGCATTTACACGCCTACTCTCTTCGCAAAAACAACATCACCGTAGACTTCCTGCCAGCGACCGCTCTTCCACGTGTAGATGGAGACCCACATCAACTCATGCAGGTATTTCTGAATTTAATTTTAAATGCGGAACATGCCATTCGAGAGGTACGAGACCGGGGGACATTGCGGATTCGGCTTGAAAAAGAAAATAAATTGGTTTCGGCGACCTTTCAGGACGATGGACCGGGCATCCCGCCGGAAATTCTGCCTAATATTTTCGATCCGTTCTACACGACAAAGAGGCCGGGACGTGGCACGGGATTAGGATTAAGCATCTGCAAAGCGATATTGCGAGAACACGGCGGAAATGTGGAAGCATCATCTGGTCCGGGCGGCGGAGCGGTGTTCACGGTGACATTGCCAAGTGGGCGCGGGTCATCGATGACCAGCACGAAAATAGAGAACGACACTCAGTGAGGATTCTCCCGAAAGAGAGTAGTTGCAAGCGGGATGCAAGCTAATCATCGTGCAAGCTTTCGAAAAGCGCCCAACGAATGGATACTCGCAATTAGGTCTACCGTTCCACGGCCATTGCCACCGCATTCCCCCCACCCAAGCACAACGCCGCAATTCCACGATGCACGTCCCGGCGGATCATCTCGTAGATCAGCGTCACCAGCACACGAGCGCCGCTGGCTCCTATTGGATGACCTATAGCTACCGCTCCTCCATTAACATTCACTTTATTGGGATCGAGTCCCAGCTCGCGCATCACTCCGAGGGCCTGCACCGAAAAGGCTTCATTTAGTTCATAGAGGTCGACATCTTCATTCTTCCAGCCCGTCTTCTCCCATATTTTTCGGACTGCTCCTACGGGAGCCATCATCACCATTGCCGGATCTATTCCGCTGGTCGCCTGGGCAACAATTCTGACCATCGGCTTTGCTCCGAGTTCCTTAGCTCGCTTCGCACTGGTCACCACGACTGCGGCAGCTCCGTCGTTTACTCCTGGAGCATTACCGGCAGTTACTGTCCCATCTTTCTTGAATGCTGGCTTGAGTGCTCGCAATACTTCGATGGTGGTGTCGGCGCGAGGCGATTCGTCTTTGTCGAAGATCACCGGAGCCGCTCCCTTTTTCTTTGAAGGAAGCTCGACCGGAACAACCTGCGACTTAAAGCGGCACTCATTGATTGCAGAAAGAGCTTTGCGGTGAGACTCCAGCGCGAACTGATCCTGCTCTTCGCGTGTAATGCCGTATTTCTCCGCTACATTTTCCCCTGTAATACCCATGTGGTAGTTGTTGTAAATATCCCAGAGACCGTCGTTCACCATGGAATCGACGATCTGCGCGTTGCCAAGACGATATCCTTTGCGTGCTTGCGGCAGAAGATAAGGCGCGTTCGTCATGGATTCCATCCCACCCGCAACGACAACGGAACTATTTTCTGTTTGAATCGCTTGTGCCGCGAGCGCTACCGCTTTCAATCCTGAGCCACAAACTTTGTTTACAGTCATGGCACCTACTTCGGGAGTAAGCCCACCGAAGATTGCGGCTTGTCGCGCGGGGTTTTGCCCAAGCCCAGCAGACACAACGTTCCCCATGATGCACTCATCGACTTGACTGGGATCGAGTTGGGTGCGCTGTACCGCTTCCTTCACCACGAGTGCGCCGAGTTGTGTAGCAGTGAAATCAGAGAGACTCCCCTGAAATTTTCCAACCGGAGTTCTACATCCAGAGATGATCACAACATCGTCGAAAGCAGCCATTCATGTGCTCCTGCGAATATCTTCTTCACTTGAATTATAGATGCGCTGCTGACATTTTCAGCTGAAATCAATTTGATCATGGCCGGATGCAGCAAGTTAAGAGAAAGCTTGGTAGCTGATTGAATCTCGCGCTGGGTGAATGAATTAATCGCGATTTACGAAGATTATTTTCCAAAATACTACGTTGATGGAGTATTCAAATTCATAAAAAATGGTTTCATAATGATCGATGGTGACTTTGGTGCATCGATTACTGACTCGTGTGACATCATTTTTTTCTTGACATCGCATTTTATTGACTCTATACATTCAACTAGTTGCAACAATTGATCGTTGCATTGATGTCCATGAAAAATGGAAAGGGAGAATAGAAAAATGGCAACCAAGAAAAAGGCAAAAAAGGCCGCAAAGAAGAAACACTAACTGAAGGCCTTCAGTTAAGAACTCAGGGGACGCCAAAAGCGTCCCTTAAGTTTTTTGTGAAGGAAAGCATTCACGCGAAACGTACACGCCACTAACCCAACGAACACGAAGAACGTATCGCAAAGAACGTGGGGTTAAATAGAAACCAAAGGGGAACGAATTTAGTTGGAGCTGCCGGCTTTCTGGATGGCGGCGATTGTATAAATGCGCTTCTCAGTTGCAGGACACAGATTCCGGTACGCACAAAAGTTACAGTAAAAGCCCGGAGTGGCTTTGAAGTCGCCCGCCGCTATTCGATCCGCCACATTTTGCACTTTTAATTCGGCTTCTTTCAGGGCCAAACCGCCGCGTTCCGTGATGACGTTGCTGTTTTCTTGCAGATTATAAAATGCGAGATGATCCGTAACGTATCCCCATTTTTCACGAGCGGCAATAGCGTATATGGAAAGTTGTAGACTCTCGTCGGCATCATCCTGCGATTGCGGTTTACCGGTCTTGTAATCCGTAATCACAACCCGGCCATCAGGCAAGCGGTCAATACGGTCAATACGTCCTACGACTGTGGTGCCTGCAATCTTGATTTCAAAGCCTTCCTCGGTATGAAGGACTTGAGGGACAGGCGAGCGGCGGCAGGCTTCCAATAAACCGCGAATCTGCTCTTTTCCCTGTTTTTCATAAAGCTCATGTTGATAAGGATCGTCGATACCAGCTTCGGCCAAATCGTTTTGCAAAAGTTCGATTAATTTTTCTTCGCTCAGCGGCCGTTCGGCTCGTACCGAGTCGTAATAAGCCTTCAAAATCCGGTGCATTGTCGCACCATATTGAAATGCAGCCGGAACTTCGCCGGGAATATTCCATTCGCGCTCCAATTTGAACTGTAATGGGCAAACGTCGTACCTCTGTACCGCACTGGCGCTCAGCCTCGCTCCTAAATTGGATACCGGGGGACGATTGACCCATTCGCTCATGCGCGATCCGGTAATCGGCGCAGAAGCTGCTGCCCCAAACAAATCGGTTTGGAATCCATGCGGCGGTCTTTGCCGTAACCATGATCTAAGTGCAGCATTCTTGAGAAGGTCGCGGAGAAAGCCGGGCGGAGTTTTGTCGGTCTTCCCGCGTCCTTCCGGTGCATAGATGGTTAGACTGTCGCGAGCGCGAGTCATGGCAACGTAGAACAGGCGGCGCTCTTCCTGTTCGTTCTGAATTTTGTTATCTTCGGTTCCGAGCGAGTCTTTGTCGCGCAGCTCGCGAGGAAACTCAACCAGGGATTCTTTGTAGGAAGCGGGAAAGGAGGGGGAGGCTGCCCGTAAGATGAAAACGTGATCGAACTCTAGACCTTTAGCTGCGTGAGCTGTGATCAATCGAACCGCGTTCTCTTCATTAGAGGGCATGCAGATGGCCCCACGTGCCTCGCGGAAATAATCAAGATACTCGATCAACTCGGCAATTTCTTTGGTCTTGGTAATAGCTTTTTCTTCCCATCGACTCACAAAATCGAGTACCGCCTGAATGGGTTGAGAACTTGCGTCGAATCCGAAATTTCGCAGAATGATTTTGAGCGCAGCGAGACTTTTTGCTCCACCAGTTCTGATCTCCTGTTGGGTCTTAGCCAGGGTTTGGAGCAAGTCAGGGCCACCCTCGATTTGGTCGAGCACCGACATCATGCTGGAATTTCTCTCAGTACGCGAAACCGCACGCATGCCGGCTCGCAACTTTTCAGGATCAATATTGAATTGAGGAAGCGCCGCGATGCGAAAGAGACTGGCGCCATCGTTTGGAGCAAATACGGCACCCAGGCACGCGAACAGATCGCGTACTTCTGGAGTGTCCATCACATCCATATTTTCGATGGTGAAGGGGATTCCCTGTTGTGCGAGCTCGCTCGCTAACTGATCGCGATGAGAATGCTGACGATAAAGAATCGCAAAATCCTTCCATAAGCTGCGGTTTTGCCGTTGCTTTTGCCGGATTGCCGTGACTACGTCAAAACATTCAGCATCTTTGGCAGTAAGAATCACAGTCTCAACCGGTGCGCTTGACAGCTTCTTCCCTTCCCGTAACGCATCTTCTTCACGCCCAGAGGTAAGCGGAGAACGCCTGTACTGAAATACTGAGCTGGTGCCAGTAAAAATCTCAGGGTTGCTGGTAATAACAGCGAAAGCGCAATTCAGCACAGACGAGATCGAGCGGCGGTTTCTATCAAGCACGACGGTTCGGGCAGTGGGAAAATTACGATGAAAAATTTCGAAGGCAGCGCTGGAGGCTCCGCGAAAACGATAGATAGCCTGGTCGGGATCACCAACCGCAAAAATATTTTGTTCTTCTCCGGCAATTTTCTGAAGAATTTTGATTTGGGCGAAGTTCGCATCCTGAAATTCATCAATCAGAGAAAAACGGGCACGTTGTCGCTCCTGGGCGAGAAGATCAGCGTCGTGCTCAAGCAAATCGTAAGCGCGTGAGATCATGTGGCCGAAGGTGCCTAGGTTCTCTTCCTCAAGCATTCGTTCGACTGTGGTGAAGACGTTGGATATCTCGCGGCAACGTCCGATAATTTCTTCATCCGTGAGAAGGGCAGCGTCTTTGCTCTTGCCCACTCTCGGAACCGGAATATCCCCGCGTTCCAGCCGCTGGACGTACTCGGCATACTTTTCTGGACCGACTAGCTCGTCCTGGCAACGACGCATGAAGTCCAGCAAGTCGTCAAGGAACTTGGAAACGTTGGCCGCCTTTACAAAATATTTCAGGTTCAGCTCACGTAGACGTTTACGGAGATAGATCCAAAGGTCTTTATCGTCGAGCACTCCGAATTTCTTGCCACTTCGTATGAGCAGATTGTTGCAATAAGCATGGAAGGTACAGACCTGCGGGCCCTTGCTGTCGGCCCCTTGAAGTTCGGCAAGAACGCGTTCGCGCATTTCCTTTGCGGAATTGTCAGTGTAGGTAACGGCAATAACTTCGTCCGGACGGGCGTATTGTTCGCGAATAAGGCGAGCTATGCGCCGAGTCAGGACAGTAGTTTTGCCGGTACCGGCACCTGCGATTACAAGCATTGGCCCGTGGATGTGTTCAATGGCCAGGGTTTGGCGCTCGTCGGCCACAAAGGTGCGCAAGGTTTTGCTGGACTTGGAGACTACCATTTTGTTGAGAATAGCAGAGAGGGGACTGAAGAAGAGTGGCTTGGCTGAGATTCTCAAGATCGTAACGATCTTTGTTAAATGGAAGCTTGCATCCCTAAACTTACAGAAGCTCCCTCGCAAGCGAGGGAACAAATTCGCTCAGGATGACTCACGTTTTAATGTACGAGAGGACTACAGCCAATGCCGCGATGGCCGCTGTCTCGGCGCGGAGAATTGTATTCCCAAGAGATGCCGATATCCAACCAGCTTGCTTAAATAAGTCGAGTTCTGTTTGTGTCCATCCGCCTTCAGGTCCCAGTGCTATGACAATGCTCGCCTTATCCGGATTCGATTCGAGAACTTCTTTCAGCATCGATTCTTGTTCTACCTCCGATAACACGATTCGAAGGCTGCCCGGTATTTCGATTATATCTTTTAATTTTTGAGGCCGGCTGATTGCTGGTGGCACAATCCTGCGTGATTGTTCGGAAGCTTGATGGGCAATTTTCTCCCACCGTTCTCTGCGCTTACAAGCCGCCGTTGCGAGATGGGGCTCGGTGCGGCTTGCAATCACAGGAATAATTTTGGCAGCTCCCAGTTCGGTACACTTTTCGATAGCCCACTCCATGCGATCGAACTTAAAAATCGATAGGGCGAGCGCAATGTCTGGAGCTGAATCAGCAGGAATTATTTCTCCTAATTCAAACTCTACCCGGGCATCGGTGATGGCGCTAATCTTCCCGCGCCGAAGCTCTCCAGCAGCCGCGATGTCGAATTCTTGTCCTATGCGGGCACGCAGCACGCGGGATAAATGCTCGGCATGAGCGCCGGTGAGCACAGCGCGATTACCGGAAAATTCGTCAGCGATCCAACGGCGGCGCGTCATGATTCGAGTGTAACGTGTTTGAGAACAAAGAATGGATCGATGGTAGAGATCCTTCGACTCTTCATACCCTCGCGGGCGAGGGTATGAATTCGCTCAGGATGACAATCGGCTTAGTTTTCCAGCGATTATCCGAAGATGTCTTTTACTTTGCCCATTAACGTTCTGCGCTGCGGCTTGTTCTCGACTCGCGTCAATCCGTCGAGTTCCTGCAATAATTCACGCTGGCGTTTATTGAGCTTGGTGGGAGTTTGTACGCGAACTTCGACGTACAGATCGCCTTTCCCATGGCCATTGAGAACAGGCACGCCTTTGCCACGAATGCGCAACGTTGTACCTGATTGTGTGCCATCTGGGACTTTCAAGGTATGTTCGCCTTCCAGAGTTGGAACAGCTATCTCATCACCCAGAGCGGCTTGTGCGTAAGAAACGGGAATTACACAGTGCAGATCATTTCCTTCCCGTTCAAAAAAAGGATGCTCTTTGACGTGCAGCACCACATAGAGGTCACCAGCCGGACCTCCATGCACGCCAGCTTCTCCTAATCCAGTAAAGCGAATGCGGGTTCCATCTTCGACGCCGGCGGGAACTTTTGCGTCCACGCTTCTCTGCCGAAGAGTTCGACCTTCGCCTTTACATTTCGTGCATGGGTCAGTAATCACGCTCCCGGCACCCTGACATGTGGGGCAGGTGCGGGCCACACTAAAAAAACCTTGCTGATAACGCACTTGCCCTTGTCCTGCGCAAGAACGGCAAGTCACCGGCACTTTGCCGGGTGCAGCGCCTGATCCCCGGCATTCTTCACAAGTCTCATGATGCCGAACCGTGACTTTAGTCTCAGTACCAAATACGGCTTCTTCAAACTCAAGATTGATGTCTTCGCGGAGATCGGCGCCTCGCTGTGCGCGCGATCGCTTACGAGAACCGCCGCCGAAAATATCGCCGATCCCGAATATGTCTCCGAAGATATCGCTAAAATCCTGAAACCCAGCTCCGCCGAAGCCTGCGCCAGATCCGTTACCGCCCAATCCAGCATGGCCGAAGCGATCGTACGTTGCACGCTTTTCGCCGTCGCAAAGGACCGCATAGGCTTCGCTCGCCTCTTTGAATTTCTCCTCCGCATCGGGATTATTAGGGTTGCGGTCGGGATGGTACTGCAAGGCGAGCTTTCGATACGCGCTCTTAATTTCTTGATCGCTCGATTCCCGGGAGACACCCAGGATTTCATAGTAGTCACGTTTTATGTTGCTGGTCAGAATAACCTTCCTACAATTCTTTGCGAGAGATTCGCTTCTATAACAACTTAGTGATTAGTGATTGGGGTTGCGAGCAACTTTAACCATTGCAGGACGCAAGAGGCGGTCCTTCAACTTGTAACCGCGCTGAAATTCATCGAGAACCGTTTGATCTTTTGCATCTGTGGTATCAACCATTTCCACTGCTTCGTGAAGGTGAGGGTTGAATGGCTCGCCTACGGCTGGTACCGGCCGTAATCCGAGCTTTGACAACACATCCTCAAACTGTTTCTGGATAAGATCGATTCCGCTGCGAAACTCTGATTTTTCAGAAGGTGCCGCTTTCAAAGCGCGGTCAAAGCTATCGAGTACGGGCAGAAGAGTCCTTATTGTATCGGCAGCTGCAAACTCGCGAAAATCCTGCTGCTCGCGTGAAGCACGCCTGCGGGCATTCTCAAACTCAGCTTGTAGACGAGCCAAACGATCAACTAAAGAATCACGCTCTGCCTTGAGCTTAAGAATTTCAGCTTCGCGCGGCTCCGTTTCTGTATCGTTTACCATGCGTGGTCCTGCAGGATTTCCACTTACTTCATCTCTCAAATCTTCCGAGGCCGGCAATTCATGCTCGGCATCGAGTTGTTGTGGTGCTACTTCCGATTTTCCATTCGTTCTGGGCATAACTTACTCACTTCTATTCAGATTCGTTCAATACTTTATCGAACAATTGCGCTATGTAAGAAACTGCTGTCATGGTGTGTTGATAGTCGATGCGAGTCGGTCCAATTACTGCGAGCGATCCCATAACTTCACCATTTATCCGCGCTGGAGCGCCGATTAAAACCAGATTCCGCATGGAAGGAAGCGCCTGATCTAGACCGATGACGACCCGAACAGCCTCCTGCTTAGCATCTAAGTAAGCCCCTAGCAGTTCCACCAGCTTCTGCTTTTCTTCCAAGGTTTGCAGCAACTCGCGCAAACGCTGACGATCCTGTTCCCCGCTTACCAAATTAGATGCGCCTTCGACAAACACGACCCGTACACCTTCATCCGCTGCAAGCGCACCTTGGCGATACAGCAACTCGAGAGACGCCATCAGTCCATCATATTCACTGCGCTCCTGCTCCAAACGCCGGGCAACTTCAGCGCGCATGGACTCCATGGTCCAGCCGCGAAAATTGTCGTTAATAAATCTCGCGGCTACATCCAGATCGAGTTGAGAAATATCCAACCGCAACACACGATCACGTACAACACCAGACTTAGTTACCACTACGGCGAGAACTTTCTGGTCGCCCAGCCGCGAGAAATAAACATGTTCCAGCGCGTTCTTCGGTCCTCCGATCGCCACCGCAATTCCCACGTTATGTGAAATGAGCGACAGTACACGCGAGGTACGCTCCATGAATTCAGGCACATCAGAGATACCGGCGAGCGAATCCTGAATAATGTTTTCATCCTGGTGCGATAGGTGCGTTTTGCCCGTAAGTTGCTCGACGTAATAACGATAAGCTTCGGTACTCGGAACGCGGCCTGCGGAGGTATGAGGTTGCTCCAAAAAGCCAGCGTCTGCAAGGTCAGCCATCACATTGCGGATCGTTGCCGGACTTAAGCCTTCCCTATTGGACCGTGCCAGGGTACGCGAACCTACGGGCTCGCCGGTGGCAATGAAAGTTTCCACGATAGCGGTAAGGATTTCGCGCTCTCGATCACCAATTTGGGGGCCCATCTGCATGTCTTCTTATAACCGCTTTCCTACTAATATAGATGTATCAATTTGAGCTTAGGCATCTACATGCTCAAATTGAGCCTAAGTCACTATTTTACATGGACTTGATTAAGAGGTGAATGAGTTTGATTGGAAATCTGAGTACATCCAGATCATATCTGTCTGGATTAGCACTCGCAAGGTAGGGATGCTGATTCTAGACGGTTTAGCAATTCCCTGTCTTTAACTATCGGACCTGGATGACGTTCTCCGGGGCATTCGCCTTGATTTCTTCGACACGTCCAACCACCTTACGCGCAAAATCATAGAGCGACTTAGCGTGTGGAGAATTCTCGCCTTCCAACACAGTGGCTTTGCCGCTATCACCAGATTTACGAATTTCCGGATCGAGTTGAATGTTTCCCAAGAAAGGCACTTCAAACTGAGCGGCAGTTTTTTCCGCGCCTCCACGGGAGAAAACGTCGACTTCGTGATTGCAATGCGGACAGACGAAGTAGCTCATATTTTCAACCATGCCCACGACGTCTACTTTCATCTGGCGAAACATCTCGATAGCTTTACGCGCATCTTGCAGAGAAACGTCGGATGGCGTGGAAACCACAATCGCGCCCGTTAATGGCACTGTTTGGATCAGTGATAACGCTACATCACCAGTACCAGGCGGGAGATCAACAACCAGATAATCGAGCTTCCCCCAGACTACTGAGCCTAGAAACTGCTTGATGATTGAATGCAGCATGGGACCGCGCCAAATCACCGGCTTGTCTCCGGGGTTCAACAGTCCTACCGAGATAAAACTCAACCCATGCGCTTCGACCGGCTCGATGCGGTTATCGCCAAGAACTTTGGGCTGCGCGCTCGTACCCAGCATCAGCGGAACGTTGGGACCATAAACGTCGGCATCGAGCAGTCCGACTTTATAGCCAAGTTTCGCCAAGGCAAGAGCCAAATTTACGGCTAGCGTGGTCTTGCCGACTCCGCCCTTCCCGGAGCCTACGGCAATAATCGTTTCCACTCCAGGCAAAGGCTGCGGTGCGGGAGGTTGTTGTCCAGGATGATGAGAATGAGAGCCCAAGAGAGCACCTTTCAGAATGCGCAAAAATTACGGATTAGCTAAATTATACCCGCGATTTGAGAGGCAGTCCTGACCGGGGTCAAAGGCTCGTCCGACGCGACTCTGTAGGCAGAATCAAAATTCCAAAGACACATCGGCTTTCTTTGTTCTCTTTTTAGCCAGCTGTTCCACTTCTTCAATCATCTTTGCAATGCGCCTCGCCCGCGATTCGGGATTGCGATAGTAAAAAATTCCCAGCAAATGCTGACGCCGATGCGCCAGCGACATATACAGCCATCCTTCATACGCCAGACGATTACGTGAGAACTCCACTTGCAGAATGGGCGGCAATTCACGCTCGGCTTCCATGGTGGCGAGCAATCGTTCGGCGATCTGCTCGGAACGACGCTCACGGGCTTCGGTACTCTTCACATCGGTAATCCAATCTACGATGTATTTGCGAGTGGAGTAATTCAAACGATCAAACCAGCGCGACAGAGACCGATCTTCAGATAGAACCTTCTTCAACTCGATGGGTATAGTTACAGTCCGTTCTTCGGTGTCCGGTTCTAAACGAAATTGCGCAACGTTTCCCAGCTTAACTTTGGCGCCAGCTTGCATTCGCTTATTGACCAGCAAAGTATGCCCTCCATCGCCCGTCGGAAAAAGCGATGTGCGGAAAGCGAAGCCATTGATTTCTCCTTTTACCTTAAGCATGCCGCGTTCTTTCCAAACTTTGTATACGTCGAAAGGGATACGTACTATTACCCAATTCAAGCGCGATTTATTGTGCTCGAGTGTGGCTTTAAACGATTTGGCGGTGGATCTGTCCATATAGAAAGTACGACTGAATGGCCTTTATTATTCGATAAACATCTCAGCGCAAACAAGGCGAGTACCTGAGAAAGCATACAGCTAATTCCGCAGCCTCTCAGATCACCTCTGGCCATCTCAGCAGCATCTTAGACGCCGTTAATCCGCGCCTGGCAAGGCTCGCAAGCCAGCGGAAGAAATCGGAGAAAAGTTATGAAACAAAGCTTCGTCCATCGTTGTATGCTGTCTACTTCGTTGTTAATATTGTTCGTCCTGACCGTTTGTACGGCGTCGGCATTCGCGGCAGTTACTTACCTTCCAATCAATGTGCCCGGCTCGGACATGACATCCGCGCGCGGCATTAATTCAAAGAACCAAGTCGTCGGCTACTACACAAATTCCACCGGAGGATTTCATGGATTCCTGCTTAGCAGTGGAAGGTACATCACTATAAATTATCCACACGCCCCAAATACACTTCTCGGCGGCATCAATGACGTTGGTGAGATCGTGGGCGATTACGACGATGGTATTAACGTACACGCATTCACACGAATAAAGGGCAAGTTAACTGCTTTCGATTATCCGGGCGCAGCTGATACCTATGCAGTTGGTGTAAATAATGCGGGACAGATCGTTGGATATTATGACAATCAGTTGGGCGGAGCCCTTCACGGATATGAACTGAGTAACGGGACGTTTACCCCCATTGATTTTCCAGGCGCAGCTTCTACGCAAGCCGAAGGAATCAACAATGCCGGAGAAATTTGCGGGAGCTATGTTGACAGCAACAATACCTCTCATGGATTCGTATTGCAGAATGGTGTTTACCAAACCATCGACCGTCCCAATTCTTTCGGAACAGCTGCCTCTGGCCTGAATGATGCTGGTCAAATCGTCGGTGATTACGTCACTTCCAGCTTCTTTGATTATGGATACGTGTTGACCGGAAAGAAATTTATGACCTTGCGATATCCCGGATCGAAGGATACCTTCCCGGCAGGGATCAATTCTAACGACATCGTGGTTGGAAGCTGGTTGAGTGTCCACGACAACATATCGGGTTTTTATGCGATTTTAGGGAATTGAACCACTGTTGCTAGCGATAGTGTGAGGGACACGCTAGATTTCGGGGAGCGTGTCTCTCTATTTAATTTCCAGGGATTTAGTGACCTGAGCCTTCCAGTTGCACTTTCCCTTTAAACATACGGTAGACAAATACGAAATATCCTGCCGTCAACAGCGCCGCGAGAGACCACCATGTGATCCCAACCATTAACCCATGATGACCTGCTGCTGTGTTGTAGATCGTTAAGCTGTAATCCGAATTGGTGCTCGACGGCAGCACCTCTGGGTAAAGAGCGAATACAGCTCCAACCAGCATGGCCACAATGTAGAGGCACGAGCCAGTAAACGCGAGTTTTTCTTTGCCTTTGGGAGCACTCCAAATAATAAGCGCCAAGCTAGCCACTACGAGAAGCGGTATGAGTATAGCGATGCGATATTGTCCGTAGTTGTGCAGCAATCGCGGGCGCACAAAATATGTTGCAAGCAAGCTGATACAAGTCAGGAAGAATTGCGCCGGCCAAAGAATGATGGCTGTGCTGCGAGCGCGCAGATTCAGGGCGCCTTCAGTCTTAATAGCGATATAAAGTGCGCCATGGACGGTCAGCGTCACTAGTGCTACAACACCTGCTAAAACCGTGTACCAGTCGAGAATTCCGGGATGGCCGCTGACCTTGAAATTGGTCCACAGAGGTTCGAAAAAATAGCCATCTGGTCCGAGAGGGACGCCGCGAATCACATTGCCCAAAGCAGCGCCAAAAAAAATAGTAAGAAGAGCGCTCGATCCGAAGAAAACCACGTCGAAGAATACCTGCCACACTGGATTATCGAGGTGAGTCCGGAATTCGATACCGATTGCCCGCAACATGAGTAACCAGAGAACAATCATTAGAGGAAGATAGAAGCCGCTGAAGGCTGACGCGTAAAGCAACGGAAAAGTAAAGTAGAGCGTACCACCAGCAGCAATCAGCCAGACTTCATTACCGTCCCAGACTGGCCCGATAGCGCGGAGGATCATCCGGCGCTCTTGCGGGTTTCGGGTAACGGCTAAATAAATAACGCCCGCTCCGAGATCAAAACCGTCGAGCAGCACGTAAGTGGTCAACATTAAAGCCACGATAATGAACCAGAGTGTTTCCATATTATTTAAATCCTGACGAATTTGGGTAGGACTCGGCTTTCAGTCGACGAGTCCTACAGACTGCACATGTCCATAAATGCGGAAGCATTGCTCCCCAACACTCTCTAATAGGCTATGGGCTGGTCTTGCAACACATCCGACAGCTCCGATTGGACTGCTGGGCCGTGGTCGATTTCACGATGCACCAAGAAAAGAAACAGTATTCCGAGAACCATATACATTCCCATGAAACCTATCAATGTGAACAACCCATTCCCCGCTGATACGTTCCTGGAGTAGCCATCAGCTGTCCGCATCAGTCCATAGATCAGCCACGGTTGACGGCCAAGCTCGGCAGTCATCCATCCGGCCGTGTTTGCGATGTACGGAAATGGAAGGCTCAACAATAGTATCCAGAGCATCCAATCCGTGCTAAACAGCCTGCCACGCCAGAGCAAAAATGCAGCAACGACCATGACGGCGATGAAGATCGTACCCAGCCCTACCATCACGTGGTAACTGTAGTAGAGCAGTGGAATGTTCGTCGGCCACTGATCCTGTGGGAATGCGTCGAGGCCTTTTACTTCCACTCCCCAACGGCGGTAGGTCAGGAAGCTTAACATCCCGGGAACGGTGATTGGGTTGTCGATCGTGCGATGCTCCATGTCAGGCTGGCCGATAATGACCAGCGGAGCACCGGGTTGTCCAGTGAACAGCGCTTCCATAGCGGCCAGCGTCACGGGCTGATATTGCGTGACCAGCCGCCCATGCGCATCGCCTGTGGGATAGAGTTGCAGAATGCTGAATACTACGCCCGCAATCACACCTATTTTCACAAACATCCTGCCAAACTCTTCGTGCTTACGCAGCAACAAATAAAATGCCCCGACCGACGCCATGACGAAACAGCCGGTAATTGCCGCGCCTCCCATGTTGTGGGCGTACTGCCACCATGCCCACTTATTAAGCATGAGCGCCCAAAAGCTGCTGAGTTGGACGGCTCCATTCGCAGTTGGTAAATATCCGACGGGATGCTGCATCCAGGCGTCGGTCGCGATAATAAAAAATCCCGAGAGCCACGAACCCAGAAACACGGCCACTGCCGTCCACCAGTGCGCCCGTTGACTCATACGCTTTTCGCCATATAGAAAAAGTCCCAGGAAGGCGGATTCCAGGAAAAAAGCAAACATGCCTTCCATGGCGAGAGTTTGACCGATGACTCCTCCCGCAAAAGCTGAGAATCGTGACCAATTGGTGCCGAACTGAAACTCCATCGGAATTCCAGTAACAACCCCGATCACGAAATTGATTCCAAAGATGCGCGCCCAAAAACGAGCCGCAAGATTATAACGCTCATCATTGCGGCGAATCGCTAGCGTTTTGAGAACTACAATGAGCGGAGCCAGCCCCATGGTGAGCTGCGGGAAAAGATAGTGGAAAGTAATGGTGAAGGCAAAGTGTAAGCGATGAATTAGAAGTGCGCTATCCATGGTAGGGTCCGGGCTAATGTCGTATATGCATCATCATGATCGACGGCCCATCGCAAAAGGACTTGATGCAGTTTAAACAGAGTGACGGCGGCGGCGCTCCGCTTCACTGCGGCGGATTTCCCGGCGGCGGCCGGCATCCTCATAACGGCGCTGTTCAGCATCCGTCTCAGGAACTACGGCGGCTACTGGGACTCGACGTTTTTCTTTATCTACAGCAACGAAAGTCAGATAGGCCGAGCTGACATGTTGGCAGGTGTCGTGGATGTAGCTCTCCACCCAAACCTTTACTCCTATTTCCATGGAAGTGCGGAAAACGCGATTCACCGAAGAGCGCAGGATTACGATGTCTCCGACCTGCACGGGAACCAGGAAATCCATGTGATCAATCGACGCTGTTACCGCATAGCTGCGCGAATGCCGATGCGCGGCCATTGCGCCGGCAACATCGATCCAGTGCATGAGGCGTCCGCCGAGAAGTGAGCCGAGTGGGTTGGCGTCGTTGGGCAGAACGATCTCGGTCATTTCGGATTGAGAATCGCGCACTGGACGCGGCATTGTCAGATCGAGGTGTTCGTTACCGTCGTTATCATTTCTGTTTGGATCAGTCATTCAATTTGCGCTCGGAGTGGGATTTTTGGAAGCAGGCTGGGTTCGACGTTGAAGATACGACTGCAAATAGCAATCAGCCATTTTTTGTATACGCGGTTCGGGATGAATAGTCATCCACTGTCCGCGGTCGACATCGTACTCTAAGGTGCCGTGTCCAGCAGGGCGATGGCGAAGTTCGCATACAAACCACAATACAAGCCTGGAACCTTGATCGCGAGAGACGGAAAATCGAACTGCGTCCCAAGCACGCTGTGCAGGTAATTTCGGGCAGTTGGCCGCGTATCCCATGTTGCAGAAATCTCGCAATTCTTGATTATTCGGAATTGCCCCTTCGTGGCCGGGAGCTGCGCAGTGGCCGTTCCAACCAGCGCCTAATGGGAGGCGCGAGGAGTGCATCCAGGCAATGTCTTCGGATTTAGCAATAGGCATGAAGAACGGACACGCCACGATGGTTCTCCTGACAGAGTTGAATTTATAAAGACAGGCAATTGTACTCAGAGGGTTGGTGAATCGCCAGTGGCACGCTTAGGATTGGAGTAATCAGTTATGGTTCCAGCCAAATCGAGTTACGCCTTCGCGTACTTTGTGGAGATTCTTAGCGAACTTGGCGGTTAAAGGCTTTTAACAATGTAACCGCAAAGATTACGAAGAAAAGCCGCGAAGAACGGTAAGCCACTACATTAATTTCAATTTGAGTCACACCTTAGGACTAGGTACAGGCTGATATCACCAAGGCTGTAGTAACCTTGAACCATGGATCGCGTGGCAATGCTCACCGAAATACTTTCGCACAATGCAAATGACGCTTTTGCGCGTTACGGGCTGGCAATGGAGTATTCCAATACTGGCGAGATCGAAAAAGCGCTGGAAGAGTTCGGGAAACTATTGGCGGCACATCCCGATTACACCGCTGGTTATTTCATGGCGGCGCAAACACTCGCGAAGGCAGCCCGGGAAGATGAGGCGAAAAAAATGCTAACTGACGGAATCGCCTCAGCTCAACGCACAGGCAATGCACATGCGCTTTCGGAGATGGAAGGTATGCTGGCGGATCTTAGCTAGACTGGTACTTCGCTCAATTTGGCTTTTGAGCCATCCTCCCCATTACAGTCTCAACTAATCCCGGGAACAATTGATAAAGTTTGACTACCGGGATCATTGTCCAGGGCACGATCACTTCACGTTTCTGCTTGCTGTAGCCTTGCAGTACCGCGCGCGCAACCCGCTCGGCCGTAATTCCGCGGACTTTCTCAGGCCGAACCTGCTTCGATTCTTTTCCACGCAGGGCGTTCGCGCCGAAGTCTGTGCGAACATATCCCGGGCAAACAGTAAGCACGTTGATTCCATATTTTCTTAGCTCGACGCGCGATGCCTTGCCAATGGCATTCATGGCAAATTTGGTCGCGCTGTACACACCCATGAACGGAACAGGGATATGTCCGGCAACGCTGGAGATGTTGATAATAGCTCCCGAGCTTTGCTGCTTCATAGTAGGCGCTACAGCTTGCATGGCTGCGATTGTGCCGAATAGATTGGTTTCGAAGATTTCGCGGCAAGCTGCCATATCGACTCCATCGATGGAATCCATTAATCCTTGACCGGCGTTGTTGATCCAGACATCAATGCGATGAAAATTACGTATTACGATGCCGATCACACGGTCAATTTCTTCACGATGGCGAACGTCGCAGGCGAGAGCCAGGGTGCGCTCGGGATGGCCAATGCGAGATCGAGCCGTTTCGGATCGTGCTACATCGCGAGATAGCAATACAACTGTCGCGCCATGATCAGCGAATATTTTGGCAATGGCTTCGCCGATACCCATTGACGCGCCAGTGATCACGACAACTTTCCCAAATATGTCCATGTACTCTGCCTCATTTTGCTACATATTTTGCATACATGAAGATCTAACCGCAGCAAACATAGTAAGTCATTCCACAGGTACAATCGGGAAATGCTGTTGTTTTTTCCAGCTTTTCAACACGCGTTCATGCAGAGGACGTCTTGAGCGCACTTCTTCCACTGTTTCCTTTGGATCTGGTTTTATTTCCAGGCACAGTGCTGCCCCTGCACATCTTTGAGCCACGCTACCGCGAGATGGTTTCCGAATGTTTAGCCGAGAAGAAAAATTTTGGAGTAGTTCGCGCCAAGGATGAGGGCGTTGCTGAGATTGGATGCACGGCCGAGATCGTGGATATACCAAAGAAGTACGACGATGGACGAATGGATATTGTAGCCTTGGGCCGTGAGCGATTTGAAACTATGCGCATCAATCAGGAGCGGTCATTTTTACAGGGCGAGGTTATTTATCTGCAGGATGAGTTGGATCTGTCGAGCCCTGAAGAAAGAGCACAAGCCATGAAGCTGCATGGCGAGCTTATGACCCTTGCGGGTGCGCAGGCGCAAGGATCCTCAGAAATTGCGGGAGATAATCTGGCTTATCATTTGGCGGGATCGCTTCCGCTGGATCTCGATTTTAAACAGACATTGCTGGAGATGAAGTCGGAGTCGGAGCGAGTGCAAGCCATCATTTCATTTTTCGAAACTATCTTACCCAGCATGCGCCGCACAGTCCGCGTGCGCAAGAAAGCGGGCGGCAACGGCCACGCGGGATGATTTGAGAGCGGGCGTATAATCAGGACAGAACCTGCTTTTTGTTTTAGTTTTGGGAGTTTTTTCATCATGAGTAGCCTGCCTCGAACACTCGGCGAGTTGCGCCAGAGCCCGTTTTCCGAAAATACGCTGCGTACCCGGCGCGTGAAGGACGAATTACGCGATAATCTGATTGCAAGACTGCGTAGCGGCGGTCCGGTTTTCCCCGGAATCGTAGGTTACGACGACACGGTGGTTCCGCAGATAATCAACGCTGTTTTATCCCGCCATAATTTTATTTTGCTGGGGTTGCGCGGGCAGGCCAAGAGCCGCATCCTGCG